>Ga0187887_10001347_pt1 | contig 21334 bp, 18 predicted proteins | sample June2016WEW_7_10_FD_132977 | JGI IMG/M metagenome (GOLD analysis project Ga0187887, IMG submission 132977) | Peatland microbial communities from SPRUCE experiment site at the Marcell Experimental Forest, Minnesota, USA - June2016WEW_7_10 | ecosystem: Environmental > Terrestrial > Soil >... | reverse complement strand
GCGAGTTCCACTGAGGGTACGTTCATCGAGAATGTAAGTGCCTGCCGCACCGTGACCAGACCATGATAATCCCCATAATCCTTGGGCGAGTATAACCCGTCTGAATAATCGAACGTCGTGGGCTCGTCAGGCAATACGGTGGCAGGAGTGATGAGCGGCGATGAGCCATCCACGCCAGACGTCAGCGCCGCCGCATACACGAAGGGCTTGAAACTCGAGCCCGGCTGCCGCCGGGCTTGGGTGACGCGGTTGTACTTGCTCTGGAAGTAGTCGAATCCGCCCACCAGGGCGACCACCGCGCCGTCCTTCGGATCCATCGCGACGAGCGCGCTCTGCGCCTCCGGCACCTGCACGAATTGCAGTGAATTCGCGCTGTTGCCGACGGTATAGATCACATCGCCGCGGCTCATGATTTCCGACGCCTGCAGCGGGGCGCGGTCGGTCTTTTCATCGGGTAGCTCGCGCCGCGCCCAGGACATCTTTTCCCAGGGCAGCTCCACGCTTCCCAGGTCTTTCACGTAGATGCGGGCGCTCTTGGCCGCCACACTCTCGACGATCGCGGGGCGCAACCCGCCGACCACCGGAAACTCCTCGAGCTCGGCATTGAGGCCGGCGTCTCCCTCGACTTTCGACAGATCGACCTTGGCGGTCGCACCGCGCCAACCATGGCGCCGATCGTACTCGAGCAGTCCCGTGCGCAGCGCGACGGTGGCCGCCGGCTGCAGCCGCGAATCGATGGTGGTGAACACCTGATAGCCCGCGGTGTAGATGCTGTCGCCGTACTTCGCCTGCATCTCGTTGCGCACCATCTCCGCCACGTACGGCGCGTCGACTTCGATGGACGGGCCGTGCAGGCGGCTTTCCATGGGCGCCGCCTTGGCCGCCTCGTATTCGGCCGGCGTGATGTAGTGCAGCTCGAGCATGCGGCCGAGGACGTGCGCGCGGCGCACCGTCGCGGCCTGCGCGTTGGCGACCGGATTGATGGTGGAGGGGGCGGTCGGAATGCCGGCGAGCGTCGCCATCTCGGCGATGTTCAACTGGTCGAGCGTCTTGCCGAAGTACACTTCCGCCGCCGCGGCGACCCCGTAGGCCCGCTGGCCGAGGAAGATCTTGTTCACGTACAGCGAGAAGATCTCTTCCTTGGTGAATTCCGTCTCCATCAACAGCGATATGTAGACCTCGCTCATCTTGCGTTTCATGTCCCGATGCGGCGTCAGGAACATGTCGCGAGCCACCTGCATGGTGATGGTGCTGGCGCCCTGGCTGATGCGGCCGGCGCGTGCATTCGCGAGCGCAGCGCGCAATATGCCCTGCCAATCGACCCCATGATGGCGGAAAAAGCGGTCGTCCTCGGTGGCGAGGAACGCCTGGATGAGCTTCGGCGGCAATTGGTCGTAGCGCACCGGGATGCGCCGTTGTTCTCCGATCGAGGCAATCAGCCGCCCGTCCCGGGTGTAGACCCGCAGCGGCACCTGGAGCTGGACGTCGCGCAGACTGTCCACATCGGGCAGGGCGGGCCTCAAGTAGACATAAGCGCAGACATTGGCGAAGGCGATCAGCACGATCGCCGCCACCAGGACCACACAAATGCGCGATATGAGAACCAGGTAACGTTTGGCCACAGAAAACCGTTCTAACTTATTGCGCCGGCGGACACAGGGCTGGCATATTACCGAAGCTTACACGGGCATACTCATCGAAAGATGAGGACGCAAAGCCACCGGTCTACGGGTTCGATGCCTAGGACAGCGGGGTTGCCAGACCAAGATTAACCAATCGCCTAGGGAGAGCATAGGCGAGTAGAGGTCTGAATGGATGATTCGTCGACACCTTCCTGGAATCCCCTAAGCGGGGATCCGCGTTGCACCCTGGGTGGCGTGGTTCGCAATTTTGCGACGCCCGTCCGTCCTCACGGCGATTACCGTGAGTAGCTTCACGTTGCATTTGACAGTTTCTTGGTAATTTGATCCCGCATGGCCTACTCTCGTGCCCCCGACATCGTGTCCAACATCTTGAGCGAAAAGGAAATTTCTAGTGCTATCGCTAGGTAAAAGATATCGCCCGCTGTTGGGGCTGGACATCACGACTTCCTCGGTGAAGCTGATCGAGCTCACCATGTCGGGCGGCCAGTACCGCGTCGAGTCGTATGCCGCGGAACCGACCCCGCACAACGCCATCAACGAGAAGGCCATCGTCGACGCCGAGGCGGTCGGCGAGGCGATCCGCCGCGCGGTCAAGCGCTCCGGCGCCAAGAGCCGCCTGGCCGCCATCGCCATTTCGGGCGACGCAGCCATCACCAAAATCATTCAAATGCCCAAGAGCCTCGGCGAGAACGAGCTCGAGGGTCAGGTCGAGATGCAGGCCGACCAGTACATCCCCTTCCCCATGGAAGAGGTGAGCTACGACTACCAGGTCGTGGGTCCGTCCGACAAGGATCCGGACATGCTGGATGTGCTGCTGGTCGCCACCCGGACCGAGAACGTCGAGCAGCGCCAGGCCGCGGTGCAGGCCTCGGGCCTCACCGCCCACATCGTCGATGTCGAGGCTTTCGCGCTCGAGAACGCCTGCGCGTTGATGCGCCACCAGATGCCTGACGGCGGCATGGATCGCACCGTCGCGGTCGTCGACTTCGGCGCGAGCAGCACCACGTTCAGCGTGCTGCGCGACATGAAGGTCATCTACACCCGGGATTTCGCCTTCGGCGGGCAACAGCTCACCGAGGAAATCATGCGGACCTACGGCCTCTCCATGGAGGAGGCGGGGCGCGCCAAGAAAGAGGGCGGCCTTCCGAGCAACTATCAACCCGAAGTGCTCGACCCCTTCATCGACGACATGACCCAGCAGGTGAGCCGCTCGCTGCAGTTCTATCTCGCGTCCGGCAGCGGCCGCTCGCAACCCGATCAGATCCTCATCTGCGGCGGCTGCGCCAACATTCCGGGTGTCGCCGAGGTGATCTCGAGCCGTGTCGGCGTGCCCGCCGACAAGGGCGACCCGCTCGGCAACATGAAGGTGTCCTCGAAGGCGAAGGCGCAAGCCGTGAACCGGGACGCCACCGCGTTGCTGACCGCCTGCGGCCTCGCGCTGCGAAGCTTCGATTAAGGGGAGCACGCCATGCCGCGCATCAATCTACTTCCGCACCGCGAGCAAGCCCGCAAGATCCGCCGCCGCGAATTCATGGTCGGCGCGGTCGGCGCCGTGATTGCGGCCGTCATCGTCTCCGGTGTGGGCAAAGTCGTCTATTCGAGCTGGATCGACGCGCAGACCGAGAAGAACAATCTCCTCAAGAAAGAGATCGTTCAGCTCGACTCCGAGATCGCCGATATCCAGGATCTGGAGGCCCGCAAGCAACGCCTGGTCGCCCGCATGGACATCATCGAGAAATTGCAGCGTAAGCGGCCGGAGATCGTGCATCTGTTCGACGAGCTGGTCCGAACCGTCCCCGACGGCGTTTATCTCACGGCCATCAAGCAAACGCCGCCCCGGAAACTCGAGATTCACGGCGTCGCCCAATCGAGCACCCGCGTGTCGACGTTCATGCGCAACATCGATTCCTCCACCTGGATGGATAACCCCGAGCTGCAAGTCGTCGAGGCTTCGAAGGATTCGGGCGGCTCGAATTTCACCCTGACGGCGCAGACGGTCGGCGTGAATCTGGACGAGGGAGCGGAGAGCACCGTGAAGAAAAAGGCGGCTGGGAAATGAACCTCCTCGATGAATTGCGGACATTGGATCCCAAGGATCCGGGGCGCTGGCCGCTGCCGATCCGGGCATTCTTCATAGTGCTCATATTCTTCTTTTGCACCGCCGCAGCTTGGTACATGTTGGTGTGGAACGAGGACAGGCCGGTGCTCCAGAAGGCGGAAGCCGACGAGCTCGACCTGCGCAGTCAGTTCGAGAACAAGCAGCAGCGGGCGGCCAACCTCGACGCCTACAAGGCACAGCTCGCGGAGATGGAGCGCAGCTTCGGCGCCATGCTGCGGCAGCTGCCGGGCAAGACCGAGGTTCCGAACCTGCTCGTGGACATATCCCAGACCGGCCTCGCGGCCGGCCTCCAGGAGAAGCTGTTCCAGCCGGGCGCCGAGAAGAGCAACGGCTTCTACGCGGAGCTTCCGATCAAGATCAGGCTGGTGGGCAGCTATCACCAGTTCGGCGCCTTCGTCTCGGGGATCGCGGCGTTGCCGCGTATCGTGACTCTGGACGACATCCAGATCGCCCCGGTGGACGCCAAGGGCGGCTACGACAACTTGACCATGGACGTGACCGCCAAGACCTACCGCTACATCGAGGATGAAGGCGGCGGCAAGCCGGCGGCGAAGAAAAAGACAGGAGGCGCCACGTGAAGAGTATGGCGGTAACCCGCATCGTCTGCGCGGTCGCGCTGGTGGGATGCGTGACGGCGGGGTGCTCCGGCGGCCAATCCGACTTGAAGAAATGGATCGCGGAAACGAAGAAGCGGCCAGGCGGGCGGATTCAGCCGCTGCCCGAGGTGAAACCGTACGAGACTTTCGTGTACGCCGCGAACAACATGCGCTCGCCGTTCCAGCCGCTCAGCCCGAATCTCGCCAATGGGCCGGGCGTGCGGCCGAGCGTGCGCCGTAACCGCGAGTTCCTCGAAGGCTTCTCGCTGGACACGCTCAAGATGGTGGGCACCTTCAAAGTCGGCAAGAATTTTTACGGACTCGTGCAATCGAAGGACGGCCTGGTGCACAAGGTCCAACCCGGTAATTACATCGGGCAGAACGATGGGAAAGTGACTGAGATTACGGGCAGCAAAATAAGCGTCGTTGAAATCATACCGGATGGTCTCGGCGGTTATATCGAGCGACCGGCCTCGTTGGCATTGGCTAATTGAGGCCACAGGGAGAGCAACGCATGATCAGATTCAAGATACGAACGGCGACCCTCGGAGCCTTGGGGCTCGTGGCATTGTCGGCGTTCAATTTCAGGGTCCAGGCGCAAGGCGCAGACTCGCTCAAGCTCGAGAGCATCGACGTCCAGACGTCCGGCCAACAGGTCCAGCTGAAGCTCCATTTGAGCGGCCCGGCCCCCGAGCCGCTGCCCTTTACCATCGACAAGCCGGCGCGCATCGCGTTCGACTTGCCCCACACCACGCTCGCGCTCCCGTCGCGTCGCATCGACGTGCGTTCCGGCGGCGTCGATACCGTGCTCGCGGCCGAGGCCAATGGCCGCTCGCGCCTGGTGGTGAATGTGGACTCGTTGCTGCCGTACACGACCAAGGTCGACGGCGACAATATCATCGTCACCCTGGGGCGCCAGGCCGGCAATGTGGCCGGCAACAACGCCGCGCCGCGACCGGGCGCCGGGCAGAGCGCCGGCGCTCCCGTCGAGCGGTCCATCAAGACGATCGATTTCCGCCGCGGCGCCGACGGCACCGGTCGGGTGATCGTGCAGCTCTCCGATCCGCGCACGCCGGTGAACGTACGCCAGGAAGGCAATCAGGTGGTGGTGGATTTCGCCGGTACGCTGATGCCCAAGAACCTGATGCGCCGCTACGACGTGATGGATTTCGCGACGCCGGTTCAGACCGTGGATGCGATTCGGGTCGAGGGCAGTTCGCGCCTCGTGATCAGCGCACAGGGTGATTTCGAGCAGCTCGCCTACCAATCCGACGATCAATACACGGTCGAGATCAAGCCCTCGCTGAAGCGTGCCGCGCAGGAGGAGAAGAAGGAGTACACCGGCGAGCGCCTCACCTTGAACTTCCAGGACATCGACGTCCGGTCGGTACTGCAGCTGCTTGCCGATACCAGCGGCCAGAACATCGTGGTCAGCGATTCGGTCACCGGCAATCTGACCCTGCGCCTGCAGAACGTACCCTGGGACCAGGCGCTCGACATCGTGCTGCGCACCAAGGGTTTGGACAAGCGGCGGCAGGACAACGTCATCATCATCGGGCCGACGGAGGAGCTCGCGAACCGCGAGAAGGCTGAGCTCGCGGCGCACAAGGAAGTTCAAGAGCTCTCCCCGATCCGGTCCGAGTTCATGACCGTGAACTATGCCAAGGTGGCGGATCTCGCCAAGATGCTCCGTCCGACCGCCGGGACCACAGGCGGCAAGAATTCGCTGCTCTCCGCCCGCGGCAGCATCTCGATCGACGAGCGCACCAACACCCTCTTGGTCCAGGATACCGCGGAGAACCTTGCGGAAATCCGCCGCCTGGTGCAGACCCTCGATGTGCCGGTGAAGCAGGTGCTCATCGAGTGCCGCATCGTGGTGGTCAGCGACACCTTCGAGCGGGATCTCGGCGCGCAGTTCGGCGTCACCACGGCTCAGCCCAACGGCAACAACGGCCTGCTCGCCATCACGGGCTCGGGCACGGGCGCGGACACGATGGTGCAGTCGGCATTGACCAATATAGGGTCCGGCCTGGCCGCGACGCCGGTGGTCACGCCGGCGCTCGCCAATCGCTACATGGTCAATACCCCGGCGGCGAACACCAACGGCAGCATCGGCATCTCTTTGCTGGGCGGCAGCTACTTGGTGGACCTAGCGCTGTCGGCGGCCGAGAACGAGGGCAAGAGCGAGACCATCTCCTCGCCGCGCGTCATCACCGCGAATCAGAAACAGGCGGTGATCCTGCAAGGTACCGAGATCCCCTACCAGGAATCGGCCTCGAGCGGCGCGACCACCACCCAGTTCAAGAACGCGGTGCTGTCGCTCAAGGTGACGCCGCTGATCACGCCGGATAACCGGGTGATCCTGGATCTCGACGTGAGCGACGACACGGTCGGCCAGCAGGTCACGAGCGCCACCGGTGGTTCCGTGCCCTCGATCGATACGCGTCAGATCCAAACCCAGGTGCTGGTCGGCGACGGCCAGACCGTCGTGCTCGGCGGCATCTTGGAGACCACCAAATCCTATGCGGCGAACAAGGTTCCCTGGCTCGGAGACATCCCGATCCTGGGCAATCTCTTCAAGAGCACGACCAACATCAACAACAAGACGGAACTCTTGATCTTCATCACGCCGAAAATTCTGCGTGAAGGGTCAAATCTGTACTGACGCCGACACTTGTCGGGCGAGGGATGAACGACATGCGTAGATTATCGATCATAACCGCGGCGGCGGTGGTATTGCTCGCGGCCTGCAGCGGCAGCAAGGACTTCTCCGGCACGGGAGGTGCGAGCACCGGCACGTCCGGCACGGGCACCACCGGCACCGGGACCACTGGCACCGGGACGACGACTTATGAGATGGGTAACGGCTCCGGCGGCGAGTTCCAATCGGGGATGATTGGAATCTCGAACGCGAGTGTTGCAGCCGGTGGGTCGACCAGTCTGTCGGTCACCGTCGTCGATCAGGCCGGTGCGCTCTACACGGCTGCGGCGCTTACCGTCACGTTCAGCTCCGCGTGCATCTCCCAGGGACTGGCCACCATCGCGGCGTCGGGAACCAGCACTGCAGGATCTACCGCGAATACGGTGACCAGCACAACGGGAGCCATCGACGCCACCTACGCGGCAAAGGGTTGCAGCGGTGCGGACGTGATCACCGCGACCACCGCGATCGGCAGCACGAACCTGACGGCGACTGGCACCGTGACGGTGGCGGCGGCCGCAATCGGCTCGATCCAGTTCGAGTCGGCGACGCCGACCACGATCGGACTCAAGGGCACGGGGCTGAACGAGACCGCCACGGTGGTCTTCAAGGTCGTTGATTCGACCGGCGGCGCGAGGCCCGGCGTCACCGTGAATTTCTCCCTCAGCACGACCGCCGGCGGAATAGGTATTTCGCCGGCATCCGCGGTGTCGGGCACCGACGGTACGGTGCAGACGGTCGTGAGTTCCGGCGTCGAGCATTCGACGGTCCGCGTGACGGCCACCATCGCATCTCCAGCGCTCAGCACGCAATCGAGCCAGTTGACGGTTAGCACGGGTCTGCCTGCGTCGAACTCCTTCTCGCTTTCACTGGGGCCGCCGACCTATCCCAATGGTGTTGGAGTCGTGGGTACCAACGGTTGCTCGAACGTGGAGGCCTACACGCTGAAGCAGACTACCGTTCCTGTCACGGCGACCCTGAGCGACCGCTATGGCAATCCGGTACCCGACGGGACCTCTGTCGCGTTCCAGACGGACGGGGGAACGGTTACCCCGCAATGCACGACGACCGGCGGGGCGTGCTCCGTGACTTGGACGAGCACTAATCCCGTGCCCTCAACCACTGATTCGACTCCAAGCGCTGCGAACGGCCGCGCGATGATTCTGGCGACTGCGATTGGCGAAGAATCATTCACCGACCTGAATGGCTCGGGCTACTACATTTCCCCGGATCCCTTCATGAACCTGGGTGAGCCGTTTCTGGACGTCAATGAAAGTTCAACGTATGTCTCCGGCGATCCATATTACAACTTCTACAATGCCTCGGCATGGCAAGGCCCCGCCTCTCCCCCCGTGTTCAAGGGAATCGTCTGCACGGGCGATACGGTGACCTCGACCTGCACCTCGACTCCGTTGGGGATCGGCGCCCAGCAGCTGGTCATCATGTCGGGCACCTATGCGCAGATTACGCTGTACATGTACGATCCCAGTAATGCGCCCGCACAGGAGCCTCAGAGCGTACCGGCCGGGTACGTCCAAGTCAGCTCATCGACGGCGCTGACGGCGGGCGGTGCGTACGGCTTCACGGTGACGGATGCGAACGGCAACCCGATGGCGGCACTATCGACCGTTACGGCTGCGGTTTCCCCTGCAGCCGTCGGAACGCTGAGCGGGACAGGAACCAGTTTTACTACGTCGTGTGGATGTTTTGGCGGACCTGCGAATCCGCATACTGGCGCAGCTTTGAATACGCCCTACTGCCCTCTCTCGAGCCTTCCTTCGAATGTCGTCTTCTTGCCGCTGACCTTTGCGGCGGGGGCTCCCGGATCATCCGGGAGCCTCAACATCACCGTGCAAACGCCCGGTACCAAGATCACGACGTTCCAATCCTTCCAGATAACCCTCTGATCGTCGACGGTTAGCCCGATCGCGCGGCCGCCTTCGGGCGGCCGCATTCTTTCTGTATGCTGCCCGCCCATGCTCTCCAAACCCAACGTCTTCCTCATCGGCCCCATGGGCTCCGGCAAGTCGGCCGTCGGCCGCCATCTGGCGCGCCTGCTGCGCTTCTCCTTCTACGATAGCGACGCGGACATCGAGGCGAAGACCGGGGTCGATATCGCCTTCATCTTCGAGAAGGAGGGCGAGGCCGGATTTCGGCAGCGGGAACTGGAATCCATCGAGCGCCTGACCGGGCTCGAGGGCGTCGTCATCGCGACCGGCGGCGGAGCCGTGATCCTGCCCGAGAACCGGCGCGTGCTGGCCGATCGGGGCACCGTCGTTTACTTGGAAACCTCCGTCGCTCAGCAGCTCGAGCGTACCCGCCACGGGCGTCACCGGCCGTTACTCAACGATACGGATCCCGGGGTCAAGCTCGGGGAGTTGATGCACCAGAGGGAAGCGCTGTACGCGGAAATCGCCGACTTGACGATATCCACCGATGGCCGGCGGGTACAGCTGGTGGCCGAGGAGATCCATCGGGAGCTTCAGCGCGCGCGCGGTCCCTAAGACGGGATAATCGAACGTATAATCCGGGTCGTGCAAACACTTCAGGTCGACGTCGGACACTCGCGCTACCTCATCACGATCGGTTCAGGACTGCTCGGCGATCGCGCGCATCTCGATGCCCTCATCCCGGGGCGTGATCTCCTGGTCGTCACCAACACGACCGTCGGGCGGCTGTATCTGTCGACGTTGCGCGCGGCGCTCGGCGGGAGAAACCTGTCCGAGTGCATCCTTCCCGACGGCGAGCAGCACAAGACGCTTAAGACCGTCGGCCGGGTGCTCGACGAACTGGTCGGCAAGAAGCTCAATCGCGACGGGATCGTGCTGGCGCTCGGCGGGGGCGTGGTCGGTGACATCGCAGGCTTCGCGGCCGCCTGCTATCAGCGTGGCATCGGCTATGTGCAGCTGCCGACGACCTTGCTGGCCCAGGTGGACTCCTCGGTGGGCGGCAAGACCGGCGTGAACCACAGCGGCGGCAAGAATCTCATCGGCGCCTTCCATCAGCCCTTGGCGGTGGTCGCCGACACGGACACCTTGTCGACCTTGCCGGACCGGGAGCTCTCGGCGGGACTAGCGGAGGTGATCAAGTACGGCTGTATCGCGGACCCGCAGTTCCTCGACTGGCTGGATTCGAATCTGGAAAAGCTCCTCGAACGCGACGTGGAGGCGCTGACCTACGCCATCTCACGCTCCTGCGAGATCAAGGCGTCCATCGTCGGCGAAGATGAGCGCGAGCAGGGGCGGCGCGCGATCCTGAACTTCGGCCATACCTTCGGTCACGCCATCGAGGCAGCGACCGACTACGAGCGTTACCTGCATGGCGAGGCGGTCGCGCTCGGTATGCTGATGGCGGCGGACCTCTCGCGCGAGCTGGGTCTCATCGACGCAGCCGCCCAAGAACGCGTGGACCGCCTGGTGCGGCGTGCCGGCCTGCCCACGGAGGCGCCCAAGGTCGGCGCGGGCCGCGCACTCGAGCTCATGCAGATGGACAAGAAGGTGTTGTCGGGCAAGGTGCGCCTGGTGCTGCTCGAACGGCTGGGCCACGCCGTCTTGGTGTCCGAATACCCGCAGCGCGCGCTGGAGACGACGCTGCGGGAGCATGTTGCATGAGTGCCCGCACGTGAGCGTCCTGGCGGAGTATGCGGCGCACGAGGCGGACTCTCGCGGCAGGCGGCATGCCGAGCCCGCCCCGGCGTACCGCTCGGAATATCAGCGCGACCGCGACCGTATCGTGCACTCCACCGCGTTTCGCCGCCTGGTGTACAAGACTCAGGTGTTCGTCAATCACGAGGGCGATCTTTACCGGACCCGGCTGACCCATTCTCTGGAAGTCGCGCAAATAGCCCGCACCATCGCCCGCGCCCTGCGCTTGAACGAGGTTCTGTCGGAGGCAATCTGCCTCGCGCACGATCTCGGGCACACGCCCTTCGGCCATGCCGGCCAGGATGCGCTCAATGCCTGTATGCGCGAGTTCGGAGGATTCGAGCACAACCTGCAATCGCTGCGCGTGGTCGACGTCCTCGAGGAGCATTACGCGGAGTTCGACGGCCTGAACCTCACGTTCGAGTGCCGCGAGGGGATTCTGAAGCACTGCTCGTACAACAACGCGGTCGAGCTCGGCGATGTGGGCGAGCGCTTCATCCGGCGCCTGCAGCCCGGCCTCGAGGCTCAGCTGGCAAACTTCGCCGACGAGATCGCCTACAACAACCACGACGTGGACGACGGCATCCGCGCGGGACTCATCAGCGTCGAACAGCTGTTCGCGGTTCCGCTGTTCGGCCAATATCACGCCGAGGTGCTCGAGAAATATCCGCAGCTCGCGGGCCGCAAGCTCGTGTACGAGATCCTGCGCCGCATGATCAATCGCCTGGTAACCGATCTGATCGATACGTCGGCGGCGCGCTTGGCGGCGGCGCGCGTGGCGTCGGCGGCCGACGTGAGGTCGCAATCCGCACCCCTGATCGGCTTCAGCGATGAGACTCGCGAGCTCAACCACGGGCTCAAGACCTTCCTGCGCGAGCACGTGTACAAGCATTACAAGGTTCAGCGCATGACCTCGAAGGCCAGGCGCGTGATGACCGCGCTGTTCGAGGCCTTCCTGGCCGACCCGCGCCTGATGCCGGAAGAGCACAGTTCGACCGCGGAGCGGCTGGAGACGGATCAGGGCATGGCGGGCCGTGCGCGAGCGGTGGCGGATTACATTGCGGGAATGACGGATCGCTACGCGATTCTCGAGCATCGGCGCCTGTTCGATCCGGCGGAGCGGACGTGACCGCTCCTCTCGAGAACGATCTGCTGCTTCGGGCCCTGCTCCGGGAGCCGACACCGCGCAGGCCGGTCTGGCTCATGCGCCAAGCGGGACGATATCTGCCCGAGTACCGCGCGACGCGTGCGCGGGCCGGAAATTTCCTCGCGTTGTGCACCAATCCCGATCTCGCCTGCGAAGTGACGCTGCAGCCGATCGATCGGTATCCGCTCGATGCCGCCATTCTGTTCTCGGATATTCTGACCATCCCCCATGCGATGAATCTCGGTCTGGACTTCGAGGCCGGAGAGGGTCCGAAATTTTCCCGGCCCGTCCGGTCCGCCGCGGATATCGACAAGCTCGGCGTCCCCGATCCCGCGCGCGAGCTCCGCTACGTGGTCGACGCGGTTGCGCTGATCCGGCGCGAGCTGTCCGGCCGCGTTCCGCTCATCGGCTTCGCCGGCAGTCCCTGGACGGTCGGTACGTACATGGTGGAGGGCGGCGGCAGCAAGAGCTTCGCGATCATCAAGCGCATGATGTACGAAGCCCCGGCGGACCTCCATCGGCTGCTCGGGCTGCTCGCGCAAGCCACGATCCTGTATTTGAATGCGCAAATCGCCGCCGGCGCCCAGGCCGTGATGCTGTTCGACACCTGGGGCGGCATACTCACGCGCGCGCAGTATCGCGAGTTCTCCCTGCATTACATGGCGAGGATCGTCGCCGGTCTCACCCGCGAAGCCGAGGGCCGGCGCGTACCGAACATCGTCTTCACCAAGGGCGGAGGCGCCTGGCTCGCCGAGATCGCGGGCATCGGCTGCGATGCCGTCGGCGTCGACTGGACCACGGACCTCGACGACGCGCGGCGCGCGGTCGGCGATCGGGCGGCGCTGCAAGGCAATCTCGATCCGTCGGCCTTGTTCGCGCCCCCGCAAACCCTGCGCGCCGAGACCTTGCGTGTGCTTCGCAGTTTCGGCGCCGGCCCCGGCCACGTGTTCAACCTAGGACACGGGATCACTCCGGACGTCGATCCCGAACGCGTGGCGGTGCTGGTCGATACGGTTCGGGGCTACATCCCCGGGTGAGGCCGGCAGCGGGCGAGGCCAGCCCGTGCGAGGGCGGCCCCGGTGAGGCCTTCAGGCTGCGGTCGGGGGCGGTTTTCTCAATTCGTCGCGCAGCGCGCGCCGCAAAATCTTGCCGACGTTGGTCTTCGGCAGTTCCTCGCGGAAGTACACGTGCTTCGGAATCTTGTAGCCGGTCAATTTGCCGCGCGCGAACTCGACCAGGGCGCCGGGAGTGAGACCCGGGTCCTTCTTGACCACGAAAATAGCCACCACCTCGCCGGAGTTCTCGTCGACCTGGGCCACGGCCGCAACCTCGAGCACGCCGGGATGCGCGGCCATGATGCTCTCGACCTCGTTGGGATAGACGTTGAAGCCCGACACCAGGATCATGTCCTTCTTGCGGTCCTCGATGTAGACGAACCCCTTGGCGTCCATGCGGCCGATGTCGCCGGTTCTGAGCCAGTCGCCGAACATGACCAGCTCGGTCTCATCGGGCCGATTCCAATACCCTTGCATGATTTGCGGGCCGAACACACAGATTTCGCCGACCTCGTTGGTCGCGAGTTCGCGCCCGGCGTCATCGCGGATGGAAACGTCGGTCGAGGGGATCGGCAATCCGATCGATCCGTTGAAATCGAGGCCGATGGGATTGATGCACGCAGCGGGCGCCGTCTCGGTCAGCCCCCAGGCCTGGGTGAGAATATTGCCGGTCACTTTCTTCCAGCGCTCGGCGACCACGGCCTGCACCGCCATTCCGCCGCCCAACGTGATGCGCAACGCGGAGAAATCCACCGACTCGAACCCCGGCGTGTGCAGCAGCGCATTGAACAGCGTGTTCACGCCGCTGATGAAGAAGAACTTGTGCTGCTTGAGCTCGGCGACGAAGGCCGGAAAGTCGCGCGGATTGGTGATCAGCACGTTATCCGCGCCGAGACGCAAAAACAGCAGGCAATTCGCCGTGAGCGAGAAGATGTGGTACAGGGGCAGCGCGGTGATGACCACACGCGACGCCCCGGGCTCGAGCGCCGGCCGGATCCACGCGCTCGCCTGAAGGATGTTCGCGACCATGTTCCGATGGGTGAGAATGGCGGCCTTGGAGACACCCGTCGTTCCGCCGGTGTATTGCAGGAAAGCGACGTCCTGTGGTCCGAGTTCCACCGCCTCGAGCTTCAGCCCGAGCCCCGCCGACAGCGCGCTCTTGAACGTCGTGGCGCCCGGCATCTTCCAGGGCGGGATCTGTTTGCGCACGTGGCGCAACACGAAGTTCACGATCATCCCGCGAGGCCAGCCCAGAAGATCGCCGACCTGCGTCACCAGGACGTGCTTCAGGCCCGTCCTCGGCAGCACTTGCTGCAGGACATGGGCGAAATTCTCGAGGATGACGATGACCTTGGCGCCGGAATCCTGCAGCTGGTGCTCGAGCTCCCGGGCGGTATACAGCGGGTTGACGTTCACGACCACCATGCCGGCCCGCAGTATTCCGAATAGCGCAACCGGATATTGCAGGACGTTGGGCATCATCACGGCGACTCGGTCGCCGTGCGCGAGCCCCGATTTCTTTTGCAACCACGCCGCGAACGCCCGGCTTAAGGCGTCGAGCTGCGCGTAGCTCAGGGTCGCGCCCAGGTTCCTGTAGGCGATGCGATTGCCGTAGGCGGCGCAGGCCTCCTCGAACACCTCCCGAAGCGAGGCGTACTGATCCGGATCGATGTCGGTGGGCACGCCGGGCGGATAATGCTGTAGCCAAACTCGATCCACGGAATCACGGCTCCTGTTTTTGTCCCGCGTGTATAGCACCGGTTCAAGTCGCCAGCAACGTTGCCGGCCGACAGGGTATGCTTGCCGGATGAGCATCCGAGTGCATCGAGCGGGCCTGTGGCGCTTGGCCATCGCCGGCGTTTGCGTGGCGATCGCCGGCTGCGTTCATGGATACGGCGCGTGCCTGTTCATGGCGCCGGTGAAACACACCTTGGCCGGACGGGTGCAATTTCGCTCCTACCCGGTTGAAGGGGGCGTGGATAACGTGCCCATCCTGGTGCTCGACAAAACGGCCTACCTCTATGTGCCGGCACAGAGCTTGATGTGTCAGGCCGCCGATGAGCTGCAGCTGACCGGCGTGTCCGAGTTTCCGCAGTCCGTGGTCGAGAACACGCACGTGAGCGCCCAGGGTAAGCTCTATAGCGCGTCCTCTTCCCACGACCACGCCCGCTATCTCATGGACGTGATTACGCTGTTGCCCGACAACCCCGGTCGCAGCCACCCCGAGGCGCAAAACCGATGAGAATCGTTCCCGCCGTGCGAATGTCGAGCATGGGTCGTCGATCAGCGGCGGTACGGCTCCGATCGACGGGAATGTTGCAGCAGGGGCGCCAGGGCGGGCCAGATGTTGTCGAGCAATCGGGGCTGTCCGGACGGGTTCGGATGGATGCCGTCCGCTTGCATGAGATCGGCGTTCAGCGCGATGCCGTCGAGCAGGAAGGGAACCACGGGTAGGTGCCGGGTCTTCGCCAAATCGGCGTAAGCCGCGCTGAATTGCGCCGTGTAGTCCGCGCCGTAGTTCGGCGGAATGCGCATGCCGAGGAGCAGCACCTTGGCGCCCGCGGCGCTCGCGAGGTCGGTCATCCGCGCTAGATTGGAGCGCATGTCGGCGATCGGCAGCGCGCGCAGCCCGTCGTTGCCGCCCAACTCCAGGAGGAGGATTTGCGGATGATGCAAGGACAGGGCGCGCGGCAGACGGGCGAGGCCGCCCTCGGTCGTTTCGCCGCTGACGCTGGCGTTGACGACATCATAACCGTACCCTTGCTGCTTGAGCTTCGCCTGCAGCAGCGCCACCCAGCCTTGTTCCACGCGCGGCAACCCGTAGCCGGCACTGATGCTGTCGCCGAACACGAGGATCACCGGCGCGTCGGCGTGAGCCGCAGGCAGCGCCGCCAACCACAGTACCGCCAGGACGATTAGCCGGTTCATTTCATTCCGATGACAGACCAAATTGTTCTCGAAGCCAAGAGGCTCTCCAAAACCGTATCGAGCCCGGAGGGCGCGCTCACCATTCTCTCCGATGTGAGCGTCGCTGTGCGAGCCGGGGAGACATTGGCCATCGTCGGCGCTTCCGGCGCGGGTAAATCGACGCTCCTTGCCCTGCTCGCGGGTTTGGATTCGCCCACCCACGGCCGGGTCTCGATCGCCGGGGTGGATATGACCGACCTCGACGAAGACGGGCGCGCGGCGGTCCGCGGGCGGCACGTCGGGTTCGTGTTTCAATCCTTCCATCTCATTCCCTCGCTGACCGCGTTGGAGAACGTGATGCTGCCGCTCGAGCTTCGGGGGCGGCGGGATGCCCGCCAGGCCGCCGCGCAGGCGCTCGACCAGGTGGGCCTGACGCCGCGGGCGCAGCACTATCCGAAGCAGTTGTCGGGCGGCGAGCAGCAGCGCGTGGCGATCGCGCGCGCGTTCGTCACGCAACCCGCGGTCTTGTTCGCGGACGAACCCACCGGGAATCTGGATACGCACACCGGTCAGCGGATCACGGATCTCTTGTTCGAGCTCAACCGCAGCGTCGGCAGCACCCTCGTGCTGGTGACGCACGACCGCGGCCTCGCGCAGCGCTGCAACCGCACGCTGGAACTCGACGCCGGGCACGCCGTGGACTAAAGAGATGCAAATGCTGCGCTTCGCTCTGCGCAATCTCTGGCGCGATCTCAAGTCCGGGGAGCTGTCGGTGCTGCTCCTGGCGCTGTGCGTCGCCGTGCTGTCGTTGACCGCGGTCGGCTTTTTCACCAACCGGATCGCCCAGGGCGTGCGCGCCCAGGCCGCCGAGGTGCTGGCGGCGGATTTGCGGCTGGAGTCCCCCAACCCGATTCCGCAGAAGTATTTTGCGGAAAGCCGGCGGCTCGGGCTCGCGAGCGCCGAGCTGTTGACCTTTCCGACCGCGATATTCAACGGCGACGTGAGCCAGTTGGCGGCGCTCAATGCCGCGACCGCCCGCTATCCGCTCCGCGGTCGCATCAAGATCTCCGATACGCCGTTCGGCGCCGCCAGCGTCACCAACCGCATACCCGGCCGGGGCGAGGCGTGGGTGGACGCGCGCATCGTCGCCCATCTCGATATCGCGCCCGGCGCTTCGATCCGGATCGGCGCCGCATCGTTTCGCGTGGCGGAGATACTCGACTATCGGCCCGATCAGGGCACGGGATTCGTCAATCTGGCGCCCGCGGTGCTCATCAATTTCGATGACGTGGCCTCCACCGAGCTCATCCAGCCCGGCAGCCGGGTCACCTATGCGGCATTGTTCGCGGGGCCGCCCGCCGCCGTCGCGCAGCTCCGGGAGTTCTTGAACGCGGTCAAGTCCGGCGGCGAACGGCTGCGCGAAGTGGACGAATCCAGCCGCCAGCTCAACTCGGCCATCGATCGGGCCAGCCGCTTCCTGAACCTCGCGAGTCTTGCCTCGGTGCTTCTGGCCGCGGTCGCCGTGGCCATGGGGGCGCGGCGCTACGCATCGCGGCACCTCGACACCGTGGCGTTGATGAAGTGCATGGGCGCCTCGCAGCGCTTCGTGCTCTCCATCTCCGTGGTCGAACTCACGCTGCTCGCGGTTGGCGCCGTCGCGATCGGCGCTTCGCTCGGGTACTGCGCGCAAAGCGGCCTGGCCTGGCTGCTGCGCGATCTCATCCGCACCGATTTGCCGCCGGCCTCGCTCGCTCCCCTGGCCGTCGCGCTGGTGACCGTGATCGCCATGCTCATCGGCTTCGCGCTGCCCGCGCTCCTGCATCTGAAGAACACGCCGCCCGCCCGGGTGCTGCGCAAGACCGCGACGGCGCCGCCGCTTAAATTCGGCCTCGCCTACGTGTGCGCGGTGGGCGCGCTGTTCGCGATCCTATGGAGCCTCGTCCGCGATACCGAGCTCGTGGTGACGCTGCTCGGCGGAGTGTTCGGCGTCGGCGCGGCGCTGGCGCTCGCGGGCTTCGGGCTGGTGCGGCTCACCGGCCGGCTGCGGGGCGGAGTCGGTGTGGCGTGGCGATACGGACTCGCCAACGTGTCGCGGCGCGGAGGCGCGAGCGTCGTGCAAATCGTCGCCTTCGGCCTGGGCCTGATGATGCTGTTGTTGCTCGCGGTGGTACGCGGCGACCTGTTGGCGGATTGGCGGCGGAGCCTCCCGGGCAACGTGCCCAACAATTTTCTGATCAACATCAGCCCGGATGAGCGCGCGCCGCTCGAGGATTTCTTGAAATCCCATGGATTCGGCGAGCCGGCGATGTACCCCATGGTTCGCGCCCGCATGACCGCCGTCAACGGCGTGCCCAGCGAGTCGCTCAAGCCTCATGGCGACCGCGGGCGGGGCTTTCTCGAGCGGGAACAGAACCTCACCTGGGCCGCGCGCCTGATGGAAGACAATCAGCTGATCGCGGGGCATTGGTGGACGCCCGGCGAGCGCGGCAAGCCGCTGGTCTCGATATCGACTGAGTATCAGGAGGCGCTCGGCCTGAAGCTCGGCGACACGCTGCAATTCGATGTGGCGGGCGAGACTTTGACCGTGCGCATCGCGAGCATCCGCAAGATACGCTGGGACAGCTTCAGGCCCAATTTCTTTCTGGTATTTCCGCCGGGTCTTCTGGATGGCGCGGCCGGCACCTATATGACGAGCGTGTACCTCACGCCGGCGCAGCGCCCCGCCCTGGTCGGGTTGGTGAAGCAGTTCCCGACGGTCTCGGTGTTCGACGTGGACGCCATCCTGAAGCAGATTCGCGACATCATGGATCGTGCATCCCTCGCCGTTCAGTATGTCTTTCTCTTCACCCTCGCTGCCGGCGTCGTGGTCCTGCTCGCGGCAGTGCAGGCGACCCGCGACGAGCGCCGCTACGAGAGCGCGATGCTGCGCACGCTGGGCGCGAGCCGGCTGACCGTGCTGCAGGGGGTCGCGGCGGAATTCGCGGCCCTCGGGTTCTTGTCGGGCACGCTCGCCGCGCTGGGCGCGAGCGCCGTCGGTTGGATTCTGGCGAGCCGCATGTTCTCGCTCGAGTACTCGGTCGACCCGTGGGTCTGGGTGTTCGGTCTCGTCTGTGGAACCGTGCTCGTGGGCGTCAGCGGCACCCTGGCTACGCGCCGGGTGGTGAATACTCCGCCGGTGGTGACATTGCGAGATGAGCCGTTTTGAGTCTCATTGCACGTCGAGAAGCAGCCAGCCTTCCTCAGTCGGCGGTCCACTCATCGGCACTGAGTCGATCCGCACGCTGTAACGTCCGACGGCGATTCCCGTGGTGTTGAAGGTCAGCCTGATCTCGTTGTTCGAATCCTTGAGCACGTTGTTCATGATGAGCGCGCGCCCCTGGCCTTCCTTGTCGACGGTCACTTTGAATTGCATCAACTTCTTGGTGTAGCTCATGTCGATGTGCAAATCGATGAGCTGAGGCGCGGCGCTGCTCACGATGATGCGGGCATGATCGACGCCCGGGGCGCGATCGGGCGAGACGTATTGTTCCGTCGATACCGTCGGCTGAACCAGCGAACCGCGGCTCATGCGCACCTTGGTGTCCTCCAACTCGCTGTGCAGAAGGCTGTACTTTCCCACCATGGTCCAGAAGCCCAGGAGGCTCACGAAGGCCACCGCGGCCGCGGCGATCGGTACGTACGGTGACCTCCACCAGGGGGGAGGCGGCTCCCGCAGATCCTGAGATTGGCCGCTCGCTTCCAAGAGCTTCAGGCTCGCCTGGGCGCGCTCGGCGAGTTTGAGATCGTTTAGATAGTCGGGATGCGCCCGGCACCAATTCTCCAGATCGCGCGCCCCGCGCAGGGGCAGCTTGTTCTCGAGATAGCGCTCGATGAGCTGGTGCTCCTCGATGAACTTGGCGTCGAAGCGCGCGGGCGGCGCGCCCTTGGCAGTGTCGGGGGCGATAGTTCGGACGTTCATGGACGGCGATCCTTTATTTCATTCTAGCCGTCGTCCGGGGCGGCAATATGTGAAATATTCGGCAAAAGTGCCGGGGTAATTCGCCGTATTCGTCGCAAATAGTGCCGAAATTGCCGGGAAAACGCGCCTGTTCGGCCCCAACCCCGCCCCGGGCGCCGCCGCCGCGCCGCCCTTAGTTAGGCGAGCGATTGGGACGACATGTCCACCGCGGCGCCGACACGGCCGCCGTCGAGCTCCGCGAGCACCGCCTCGCGCTGCGCCGAATCGAGGCGCCGCCAATCGATCTTGGCCGCCTCGACGGCGCGCAATTGCGCATCGTCGAAGCGCGTGAGCGGCTCTTGGCTCGGCGCGAAGCGCCGCGCCAGCCCACACTCGCCGCGGCCCCGCAACAGCGCCACGATGGCGCTGATGATGCGGGGATTGTTGGGAAGCTCACCGTGCGTTTCGTCGGCGTAGTAGGTCGCGAGCGCGGGCAGCACCGCCAACCGCACGGGTACCGTGCCGTCGCCGTTGCGGCTCGAGCCATATTCGAACCCCGCCGTGGTGCGCCGCACGGAACCACCGTTTCTCGATTGACGCCGACGATGTGGGCCATGCGTGCATCCGGGCTCGCCATCCGACCTCGAGCCTCGGCCACTCGTCCGAGCAGCGCCGGGTCGGGCTTCGGGCCGCTGTCGGGCCAGGAGCCGGGATCGAGCAGATCGATCTGCGCGCCCGCGCGGGTGGCCGGCAAGAGCTGATACAGACCGGGAAACGTGCTGAACACCCCCCCCGCGAGATCCTCCGGCGAATGCTCGAGATCGAGTCGCGATAAGCGACGCACGAATGGGTAGGTGCCGCGAAGCGCGAGCACCGGGGCAAAGGCGCCGCGGTTGGGGGTCCCGAGCATGACCAGGCGCTTGAGCAGCCGCTTCGGCAGTTGCTTGGCCGCAATGCGCGCCACGAGTCCCCCCATGCTGTGCGCGACCAACGAGACCGGCTGGCCGCCGGCGACGATCTTCGACGCGAGCGCCGACCCGATCTTGTCGATGCCGAAGCGCCAATCGTAGGCAAAGAACCGGGCATCGAAGCCCTCGATCGACAACATGAGCTTGAGCCTGGCGTAGGCCGGCAACAGCGCGCCCGCCGGACGTATCGGTATCGTTCCCGGCAGGCTCAGGCGCTTCAAGTGCCCGGCCGCGATGCGCGCCGGATCGACCCAGAGCGCCCTCGCTCGCGCATTCCGCTTCGCGGCGCCCCCGCTCGGGAGGTCACAAAGCCTCGACCCCATCATGCCCGGCACGATCAAAACCCGGGTTCGGAGCAGCCCGGTGCCCGCCCGCATCGCCTTTCGGGCCTTGCTGGCGGCGGCGGCCAGCCCGGACAGTTCCTCGAACGCCTGGGTGCCGAAGTACTCCCGCAGGCTCGCACCATGCTCGCCACGCGCCAGCGCCTCGAACACCGCGGCATTGGTCGCCTGAAACGCCCACCCGGAGCTGCTGCGGCGCGTTCTGGTGGTCGGCTTCATGGCGCCAGTATTCAGCCCTTGGCGGCCATCACGTCGTGCACCACGTCGCAGACCGCG
>Ga0187887_10001342_pt1 | contig 21390 bp, 20 predicted proteins | sample June2016WEW_7_10_FD_132977 | JGI IMG/M metagenome (GOLD analysis project Ga0187887, IMG submission 132977) | Peatland microbial communities from SPRUCE experiment site at the Marcell Experimental Forest, Minnesota, USA - June2016WEW_7_10 | ecosystem: Environmental > Terrestrial > Soil >... | reverse complement strand
GGAGCGGCCACCTTCGTCTACATCGGCATGCATCTCAACGGCAATATCGGCGCCACCCAGATCATCGCCTATGTGGTGTCCGGCGTCGGCTTTCTCGGCGCCGGCGTCATCATGAAGGAGGGCAGCAATGTCTGGGGGCTCAATACCGCGGCGACGCTGTGGTGCTCGGCCGCGGTCGGCGCCTGCGCCGGCGCCGATCTCGCCTTCGAAGCCATTGCGCTGACTTGCTTCGTGCTTGCCGGCAACACGCTGTTGCGCCCCTTGGTCAATGCCATCAATCGCCGGCCGCTCGATCAGGCCTCGACCGAAGCGATCTACGAGGTGCGCGCGACGACCAATACCGACGATCTCGACGATGCCCGCGAAGTGCTGCGCAGCGCGCTTGAGGCCGCCGATTATCCGGTGCGCGACATCGAAGTCATCGAGCGCGAGCAGGGCGGCACCGAACTGGTCGCGACTTTGCTCGGCAGCACGGCCGACCCGCAGGAACTCGACTCGATCGTCACGCGGCTGGAACAGCATCCGCTGGTGCAGAACGCGGGCTGGAGCCTGCGCACCACCGATTAGCAACAACGGATCACACGCGATGCCGATCTACGTTCTCGAACCGCCGCCGCGTTACAATCACGCTTATTCCGGCCCGGTGATCGAGCGCGTGTTGCCGCTGCATGAGGCGCGGCAGGCCTGCGCCCATATGGGGGTGACGGCAGACGCCTGTTCCTGGGTGGCGAAGAATAAGTGCTACCTAGTCATCCCGCGCAACGGACCGGTGAGGGATTTAAAGGCCTATGTCCGCCACGAACGCGCCCATTGCAACGGCTGGTCGGAGAACCATCCGGAGTGAGTTTGCCGTTTCGCTTTCAGAAGGGCTCGGGAATCGTTTCGAATTCTTCACGGCACCGCTCGCCGAATTCCTGAAGGATATCGATCGTCCCGCTGTTGACCATTTCGCGCAGCTCGAGAAAAGTTCTGTCCGGCTCAAGATAGGTATCGAGTATTTTTCGTCCCACGCTCTCGGCGCTGGCGACGACCTTTGGCGACGAGAGAACGCGCATCCTGTTGACCTTGCTGTAAAGCACGACCAACCCGGAAAGGTCGGCCTTTGTCATGTCGTGGAGCAGGGCGTCCGTGTAACACTTCGACGCCTCCTCGATGAATTCCTTGTAGAGGTCCTGGCGGCGAAGCTTGTCGTGCGTGAACAATTGGGCGCGAGCCTGCCGCTGCTGCGCCAGCCAGGACGCGACAACAGTCATGAATCCGCCGATCGCGGCACCTCCTAGCGCCGCGAGGGCGGAAATAACCGACGGGTTCATGAATTCATCGCCAGTTTCGGCAACAGTTCGGAAATTCGATGCATAATCATAGAGATTTCCATCCCAGGTTTGAAGCGTACCGGCGCTGTCCGCATCTCCCGGCAAGCCTCGCATTGACCGGCGGCGTCCTTTCGTGTCACGTCGCCGCCCGGCCCTAAAACGACTGTGATTACAATGGTAACCGACCGCTACAACGCCCGCGACGCCGAAGCGCGCTGGCAGAAAATCTGGGACGAGCGCGCGATCTTCGCGACCAAGAACGACGATCCGCGTCCGAAATACTACGTCTTGGAAATGTTCCCCTATCCGTCGGGGCGCATCCATATGGGCCATGTGCGCAATTACACCATGGGCGACGTGGTGGCGCGGTTCAAACGGGCGATGGGCTTCAAGGTGCTGCATCCGATGGGCTGGGACGCCTTCGGCATGCCGGCCGAGAACGCCGCCATGGAGCGCAAGGTCCATCCCAAGACGTGGACCTACGACAATATTGCTTCGATGAAGAAGCAGCTCAAATCGATGGGGCTGTCGCTCGACTGGTCACGCGAAATCGCGACCTGCGACCCCGCTTACTACAAGCATCAGCAGAAAATGTTCCTGGATTTTCGCCGCGCCGGTCTGGTCGAGCGCGAAAAACGCAAAGTGAATTGGGATCCGGTGGATCATACGGTCCTTGCCAACGAGCAGGTGATCGACGGCCGCGGCTGGCGCTCCGGTGCGGTGGTCGAGCAACGCGAGATGAGCCAATGGGTTTTTCGGATCACCAAATATTCCCAGGAGCTGCTCGACGCGCTCGATACGCTCGATCGCTGGCCGGAAAAAGTACGGCTGATGCAGAAGAATTGGATCGGCCGCTCAGAGGGGCTGTTGGTCCGCTTTGAGCTCGACACCAAGACGACGCCGGGCGGTGAGAGCGAGCTCGACATCTTCACCACGCGGCCCGATACGCTGTTCGGCGCGAAATTCATGGCGCTGGCGCCCGATCATCCGCTGGCGACGGCGGCGGCCAAGAACAATCCGGCGCTCGCGGCTTTCATCGATGAATGCAAGAAGATGGGCACCGCGCAGGCCGAAATCGACACCGCCGAAAAAATGGGTTTCGATACCGGAATCCGCGCCATTCACCCCTTCGACGCTTCGTGGCAGCTTCCGGTCTATGTGGCGAATTTCATTCTGATGGATTACGGCACCGGCGCCATTTTCGGTTGCCCGGCGCACGACCAGCGCGATCTCGACTTCGTCAACAAATACGGGCTCGGCAATGTGCCGGTGGTTTGCCCGCCGGGCCAGGACCCGAAAACCTTTGTCATCACCGACACTGCCTATGACGGCGACGGCACGATGATCAATTCGCGCTTTCTCGACGGCATGAGCATCGTGCAAGCAAAGGAAGAAGTGGCGCGGCGCCTGGAACAGGACAGCCGCGGCAACAAGCCGGTGGCGCAGCGGCAAGTGAATTTCCGGCTGCGCGATTGGGGCATTTCGCGGCAGCGTTATTGGGGCTGTCCGATTCCGATCATCCATTGCGAAGCCTGCGGCGTGGTGCCGGTGCCGGACGGCGATTTGCCTGTGACTTTGCCGGACGACGTGACCTTCGACCGGCCCGGCAATCCGCTCGACCACCATCCGACCTGGAAGTACGTCAAATGTCCGACGTGCGGCGGACCGGCGCGGCGCGAGACCGACACCATGGACACTTTCGTCGACTCGTCATGGTATTTCGAGCGCTTCACGGACCCGTGGATCACGACCGCGCCGACCGAGCGGCCGATGGTCGATGCCTGGATGCCGGTCGATCAATATATCGGCGGCATCGAGCATGCGATTTTGCATCTGCTCTATAGCCGCTTCTTCACCCGCGCCATGAAGGCGACGGGACACGTCGGATTGGACGAGCCGTTCGCCGGCCTGTTCACTCAAGGCATGGTCGTGCACGAGACCTATCGCACGGCCTCTGGCGAATGGGCGGCGCCGGCGGAAGTAAAAATCGAGGGCGATGGCAGCGCGCGGCGCGCTATCCTGACGGCGACCGGCGAAACCGTCACGATCGGTCCGATCGAGAAAATGTCGAAGTCGAAGCGTAACACGGTCGATCCCGACGAGATCATCGGCGGCTACGGCGCCGATGTGGCGCGCTGGTTCATGCTGTCGGATTCGCCGCCGGACCGCGATGTTGAATGGACCGAACGCGGCGTCCAGGGCGCCTGGCGATTTTCACAGCGGCTGTGGCGGCTGGTCGGCGAAGGCGCCGAAATCGCGAAATCGGCGCCGGCCGAGCGGCCGGCCGAGTTCGGTCCGGCGGCGCTCTCGCTGCGCAAGGCCACCCATCGGGCGCTCGCCGCCGTCACCGCTGACATCGAAAAGCTACACTTCAATGTTTGCGTGGCGCAGATCTACGAATTTGCCAATGCCCTCAATGAGTTCATTGGCAATATCGACACCGAGGAAGGGGCCGTCGCAGCGGACCAGCGCTGGGCGATGCGTGAAGCGGTTAACGTTCTCGTGCAACTATTTCATCCAATGATGCCGCATCTTGCCGAGGAATGCTGGGCCGCGCTCGGCCATAACGGCTTGGTCGCCCAGGCAGCCTGGCCGCAGGTCGAGCCCGCGCTTCTGGTCGAAAGCACCGTGACGCTGCCGGTGCAGATCAACGGCAAAAAGCGCGCCGACGTGACCGTCGCGCGCGACGCCTCAAATGCCGAGATCGAGGCTGCCGTTCTGGCGCTCGATGCGGTAAAACAGGCGCTGGCCGGCAAGCCGCCGAGGAAAGTGATCATCGTGCCGCAACGGATCGTCAATGTGGTGGTGTGAGACGCGCGCAGCCGGTCGTCTGGTGCGGCTTGCCGTCGTGCTCGCCGCGGCCGGCCTGACCGCGGGCTGCTTCGAGCCGCTTTACGGCTCGCGCCCGTCGCTCAACGCGGAGAGCGTTCACGACCGGCTCGGCGAAGTCGACATTCCGCCGATTGCGGCGCGCGAAGGCACGGCCCAGTCGCGAATTGCGGTCGCCATGCGCAACGCGCTGCAATACGACCTCAACGGCGCCGCCGGCGCCAGCTCACCGACCCATCGGCTCGTGGTCATTGTCGGGTCGACGCAAGTGACGACAATGATCGACGTCAGCAGCGGACGACCGACGGCGCAGATCGACGATGTCAGGGCGATATATCAGCTCGTGGAAATCGCCACCGGCAAAGTGGTGCTCAAGGACACGACGGTCGCGCATGTCGATACCGATGTGCCGGGTTCGCAACAGCGTTTTGCCGGGCAACGCGCCCAGCGCGACGCCGAAGACCGCGCCGTTCTGCTGTGCGCCGAGGCCATTCGCAACCGGCTGGCGTCGTATTTCCTCGCCGGTACCTGAACTCTCTTGCGCACGATCTTTTTGGAATACCGATTGCCACTTTTCCGGTTCAAGCTCTAAAGCTCGCCCATGGTCGCGATCAAAGCCGCCGACGTCGACGCCTTCGTGGCGCGCCCGGACCCGAAGCGGCCCGTGGTGCTGATCTTCGGTCCGGACGGCGGCCTCGTCAGCGAGCGCGTCAATGCCGTCATCAAGGCCTCGGTCGACGATCCGCGCGATCCGTTCGCGCTGGCGCGGCTCGAAGGCGACGAGGTTGCCGCCGATCCGTCGCGCCTGGTCGAGGAAGCGCAAACCATTCCGCTGTTCGGCAGCCGCCGCGCGGTATGGCTGAAGGCGGGGAGCCGCAACGTCGCGCCGGCGGTCGAAGCGCTGCTCGGCGCCGGTGTCGCCGATTGCTGCGTCGTGATCGAAGCCGGCGATCTGCGCCGCAATGCGCCGCTGCGCGTCTTGTGCGAGCGCGCGAAGAACGCCGCGGCATTGCCGTGCTACGCCGATTCCGAGAAGGACCGGGCGCGGCTGATTGACGACGAGATGCGGGCCGCGGGGCTGACGCTGATGCCCGACGCGCGCGCGCTGTTGATCCCGCTTTTAGGCGGCGATCGCGCGGCTTCGCGCAACGAGATCCGCAAGCTCGCGCTCTATGCGCGCGGCCGCGACAAAGTCGGCGTCGAGGACGTGACCGCCGTGGTGTCGGACGCCTCCGCGCTTGCGCTCGAAGACATCGTCGATGCCGCCTTCGCCGGCCGCCCGGCGGAACTCGAGGCGCAGCTTGCCAAAGCGCGTACCGCGGGCTCGAGCGCCGGATCGATCCTGTTCAACGCCCAGCGTCAGGTCGCGCAGCTGCACAAATGGCGCAGCACGATCGAGGACGGCGCGCCGTTCTCGCTCGACGCCGCGCAGCCGCCGGTGCATTTCCGCCGCAAGACGACGGTCGAGGCGGCGCTGAAACTGTGGAGTGCGGCGCGGCTCGCCGGCGCCATGGCCGAGCTCGCCGACGCGGTGCTGGAATCGCGGCGCACCGCGGTGCTCGCCGACACCATCGCCGAGCGCGCGCTTTTGGCGATCGCCGCCAATGCGCGGCGCAGCGCCGCCTAGGCCAGTCCGAGCGCTATCGGCTTTAACGCGACGGCCGTCCGCTTTCGCGCTCCGCCGGCCAGTCCGCGAGCTTGTTGCGCCCGACGACGGACATTTGCGCGGCCGCGGCGGCGATGGTGTCGTGAAGCACCTGATCGAAGTTGTCCCGCGCGGTTCGATTTTCGGCCATGGCGGCCCGCGTCGCCGCCGCATCGAACGGCTCGGCGCGCAGGCTTTGGCGGACCGCATCCTGGGAGAGCCGCAGATCGGCCTGCGCCGCCGCGACCTTCTGCGCGTCATGGCGCAATTGCGTGCGCATGATCGCGGAATCGGCGGGCGGCAGGCTGACGGCGATGCGCTCCAGACGGCTGGCCAAGCTGTGATCGATCCGCGACACCGCCGTCAGCGGCACCGGGCTCGTATAGCGAAACGCCACCGCACCCGCCGCGCCCACGAAAAACAGGTTGAGCGTCAGCGAACCGAGCATCAGCCAGCGCATGTGCACGCCAGTCTCCATTTTCGGTAGAATTGACATCGTCGCCCTCGCTTTCGTTAGCAGTTGCCAGCGTAACCGGCCCGAATAGGCCGTTGCAAGCGGGGAGCCACCGCGGGCTAGTTCGCCTAAAATTTAGGTCGGATTTTCGAGGCTGAATGTGCCGGAATCGTCATCATAGGCAAAGGCTTCGGCGAAGCGTCCCCAGGCAATAACGGCACGTAGTGTGTGTTCCGCATCCTCCGTGCTCATGTGGTCTTCCAGTTCGTCGAAGAAACGCGACTTCGGCGCCACGTGATTGGCGCGCTCCTGGAGCACATGCCGAATATGGGCCGCTAATGGAACATAGGCCAAGAGCTGGCGCTGAAACAGCTTTTTGCGGTCATCGGTGCCCGATTCGGCGAACTGCTTTCCGCTGTCGGTCAGTTTGATGTCGCCGCCCTCGATTTCCGCCAGCCGAAGCATTTGCAGCGACTCGGCAACCGGGAACAATTCGTCCGATTCCATGTGCAGTTCGTCGGCGAGCACCGGCAAGTCGGCCTTGCCGTTAAACGGCGCCGCGGCAAGCGTTTCGACCAGGCCGGACAACAGATTGGCCGAAACGCGCGGCAGCGCGGAGCTGATGGTGGCGGTGGGAATGATCGTGCCGATTTGCGGCGCCGCCGGCTTGCGCGCCGTCATGGCCACGTAGATTTTTTCGACCATGTCGCGGAACTGCGGATCGAGGCGGTTGCGCGGCTGCTTCAAGTCGACGGAGATCTCGCTGATGATGCGGCCTGGATTGGTGGAGAACAACAGGATGCGGTCGCACATCAGCACCGCTTCCTCGATATTATGGGTCACCAGGATGACGCCCTTGATCGGCAGCTTGCCTTCGCCCCAAAGCTCCAGGAAGTCGGTTCGCAGCGTTTCCGCGGTCAACACGTCGAGTGCCGAGAACGGCTCGTCCATCAGCAGGATATTGGGGTGGACGACGAGCGCGCGGGCAAAGCCGACGCGCTGGCGCATGCCGCCGGAAAGCTCGCGCGGATAAGCCGATTCGTAGCCGTCCAGCCCGATCAGATCGATCCCTGCCAGCGCGCGTTTGCGGATTTCCGGCTCGGGCAGGCCGAGCGCCTCGAGACCGAGCTGGACGTTTTCCAGCACCGTCAGCCAGGGAAACAGCGCGAAGGATTGAAACACCATGGCGATACCGGGCGCCGGAGCGTTTACCGGCTCGCCGAGATAGGTGACGGTCCCCGACGACGGCCGCGCTAGGCCTGCGATCAGACGCAGCAGCGTCGATTTGCCGGAACCGGTACGGCCTAACAGCCCGACGATCTGGCCTTGCGTCAGTGCAAGCTCGACGCCGTCGAGCACCAGATGCTCGCCGCCGTCGGCGCGCGGGAACGAATGACGCAGCGAGTGAATGTCGAGCAGTGCGGCAGTCATGTCGAACCTCGTCACAGCCGGAATTTGCGCTCGGCGTAGGCATATAGCGGCCGCCAGAACACACGATTGATCACGACGACGAACAGGCTCATCACCGCAATGCCCAGCACGATGCGATGAAAATCGCCGGCGTCGGTCTGCTGCGCAATGTAAGCGCCGAGTCCATCCGCCTGCAGGTGTTCATCGCCCCAAGAGGCGACCTCGGCGACGATGCTTGCATTCCACGAACCGCCGGAGGCGGTGATCGCACCAGTCACATAATAAGGCATCACCGCCGGCAACGCGATCCGGCGCCACCACAACCAGCCGCCCACCCGCAGGTTGACGCCGACAGCACGCAGCTCGGAGGGAATCGCCGCGGCGCCGGCAATAACATTGAACAAAATGTACCACTGCGTGCCGAGGATCATCAGCGGGCTGAGCCAGATATTCGGACTGAGCTTCCACGCTACGATGGCCGACACCACGATCGGAAACAACAGATTGGCCGGGAAGGCGGCGAGGAACTGCGCCACCGGCTGAACCATATTGGCGGCGCGCGGCCGTGTACCGACCCAGACGCCGACGGGCACCCAGATTGCGCTCGCGAGCGCAATCAGCACGACGACGCGGGCAAGCGTCGCCAGCCCGAGCAGCATCGCGGTGCCGACGTCGATAAGCGTGATGCCTTCGATGGCGAAGCCAATGACTTGCCACAAAGCGACGGCGGCCAGCGCACCGGCGACGACGCTGAGCTGGAAGGTGATCCAGCCGGGCCGCGCCCGTGGCGCCGGCTCGACGGGCGCGGCTTTGGCCGGTCGGCGTGGTCGGAATGTGCGCCGCCACAGCGCCGCGAACGGTCGCGTTAGCCGCTCCACGATGCCGGATCGGCGCAGCACATCGAAGACCCAGGATTGCGGCACCTCGCCGCCGGGCTCCTGCTCGAAACGGAAACGATCGGCCCAGGCCACCAGCGGCCGGAATAGCACCTGATCGTAGATGAAGATCACGATCAGCATGGCGCCGATTGCCCAACACACCGCCGTGAGATCGCGGTGCTCCATCGCGAGCGCGATATAGGAGCCGATGCCGGGAAGGGTGACCGTGGTGTTGCCGACGCTGATGGCCTCTGAGGCGACGACGAAGAACCAGCTGCCCGACATCGACATCATCATGTTCCAGATCAGCTGCGGCATGGCGAAAGGCACGTCGAGCCGCCAGAAGCTCATCCACGGCGACAGCCTGAAATTGCGCGACGCCTCTTCGAGCTCGGTCGGCACGGTGCGCAGCGACTGATAAAAGCTGAACGCCATATTCCAAGCTTGGCTGGTGAAAATCGCGAAGATCGCCGCGAATTCGGCGCCCAGCACGCGCCCGGGGGCGAGCGCCATGAAGAAGACCACCGTCACCGAGATGAAGCCGAGGATTGGCACGGATTGCAGAATGTCGAGCAGCGGAACGAGCACCCGCTCGGCCTGCTTGTTTTTGGCGGCAAGTGTCGCGTAGGTGAAGGTGAAGAGGAGCGACAGCACCATCGCGATCAACATGCGCAGCGTCGTGCGCGCCGCGTATTCCGGCAGATTGCGCGGGTCGAGCGACGGCGGTTGCTGCTGCAGTTCGGTCAAAGGCTCGAACATATGGCGGCTGGCCTCCGCCAAAAACACCAATATGCCGAGGATCAAAAGGATCGCGACGGCGTCCCATCGGGTAAACGCGCGGGCGAAGCCCCCGGCAGAAATCGGCACGATCGCTCGCATGTTTTCGCGCTCAGGCATCGTGTCGTCATTGTCACGGGGTTGTCGTGAATGTCGCGCTCGTGACGGAGCCCGCCGTCACGATCTTGGCCACCAGCTTGCTGCGATCCCATAACATCCGTGACGCAGTGGTCAAACCTTTTCGCAAAGCTGAATGCAACACCGGCCGCGATCTATCCCGGCCGGGTCACGCTCTATGGTGCATTGGCGCGACGTCGCATCGCTGTGCCGCTGCCGCCATTTCCGGTTGGGGGTCGGCCCGCCTCACCACGCCGATCAGGAGTACGGCTATGAGGCGGCGACCGCGCGCGGCGTAGCGCCGATAAGCCGCGCGCCCAAAGGAACGCGTTGTACCGCAGTCGCCGTCGCCAAGCTCAGCAACAGGGTGCCGCCGAACACCAACGCAGCCTTGACGATCGCGAACAGCGGCAAAGTGAGGAGCGCAAACTGCAGCCAGATGACAAAAACGTAGTGCACCAGGTAAAGGCCGTAGGCATTGGCCGCGAGATAGCCGAGAATCCGCGACGGCCCAGAGGCGAACCGCAGGCAGATCGCAATCAGGAAAAAACTCCCGGCGGCGCAGGCCGGCACGAAGCTGAGATCGGCGGCGATCTCGACACCGATCGGGGCGCCGCCGCCTATCGTCAGCGCCGTCAGTCCCAACCAGAGAAATAACGAGGCGAGCGCCGCCGCCAGCGCGTATGCCCAACGCCGCGCCAAAACGCCGTCGGCGGCGAGCAGGCCGTGCTCGATGCCCGCTGACCCGACGCCCACTCCGGCAAAGAAATAAACCGCATAGAGCAGTGGCCGGGAGAATTGCAAACCGAGGATTCCGGAACCGGCCCACGCCCAAGGTGTGAAAGCGAGCGCCAAGGGAACGTAGCCTACTGTCGAGGTGGCGAGCAGAAGGCCGATGAATCGAGCCGGGTTCTTGTCGGCTGCGGCCGACCATCGGCCGAGCATGGGTATCGCAGCAGGCGCGACAAAACGCAGCCCCGCCGCGAGGATATTGAGCAGCAGAAGCTGCCAGACGAACCACAGCGGTCCATTGGGCCAATACGGCAACGCGAGCCAACTATGCCAATAGGCGGCAATGCTCGGGTCGGCCGCCGTCACCCGGTAGGGCGGATAGAATGCGACCGGCATGAGGACGGCGATGCCGAAAGCGTAGGGCAGACCGAGCCGCAACAGGCGATCGCGCAAGAATGCCCGGTCTTTCTTGCGGTTCAGGCTCGGCCAGACGAATAGTCCCGAAAGGAAGAACAAAAGCGACATCAGGTAGACATCCTGCCAGGCGCAAAACAGGTCGAATCCGAAAAAGCGGTGGCTGTCGACGATCGGGAGCGAGCGCCAATTGTAGGGAGGCTGATTAAAATCCGACCCGACGGCAGGCGTCGACCACAGATAAGCCAGTACCGAGTGGACCAAAAGCACGATCAGGATGACGATAGCGCGGAGATTGTCGAGCGCGAGACTGGTGGGCGACGCCGACCGCGCGCCGGGACGCAGCATCGCAAGCGGCGTGGAAAGGGATCGCCGCATCAACATTAAATCCCGATGGAAGGAAATGATCTAACGGCTTTACCAGCAATCATGAGAGGGTCGGCGGTCTGTTGCAAGGGATAATTAGACAGCCGTGACGATGATGCAGCGACTAGCCCAAGCGGCCGATATTGGAATAAGTTCCTTCCTTTGCAGTCGCTTCCGGGGCTCTCGAGATTGTGGATCTGGCGATCCCATGTCCTCAAAACACCGCAATGTCGAATAAGTATTTCTGCGTCATCAACGTTTTTTCCTTGATACTTTTGACGATGGCGAATGGAGAGGACCATTGGCAACGCAATCGGCAAAGCTGGCGACGGCTGCATTTCTGGCGGTGCTCACGGCGGGCTCAGCGATCCATGCGGTAGCGCAACCCGCCGCTGTCTCGGAACACCCGGCCGAGCCCATCGTCACCGGTCTTTGGCAGAAGATCGACCAGAATACCGGACAAACCGTCGGATGGTTCTTGTTCGTCGAACGAAACGACCATTATGAGGGGGCGATCGCCAAGACGTTTTATGGGCCGGAAGAACCGCAGAATCCGGTCTGCTCGCGTTGCCGAGACGACCGCAAAGACGAACCGATGCTCGGCCTTCCCCTCATCAGGGATATGAAGCGCAACGGCATGGTCTACGAGGGCGGCAACATCCTCGATCCTCGTGACGGCAATACCTATAGCGCGAAGATGACGCTGAGCCCCGACGGCCAGACCTTGACCGTCCGCGGCTATCTCGGGATTGCTTTGTTCGGCCGCGACGAGGTTTGGCATCGTCTGTCGGACAGCACCATCAAGGAACTCGATCCGGTGGTTGTCGCCCGGTATCTGCCCGGCGCGGTTCATCCCGCGGGCAGCGCGCGGCATCCCGAGAGGACCGCCAAATCTGGGAACGCACCTCGCTAGAGCATCGTCCCTATTCGATGATGCCGAACTCGCAGCCCGGCGCGGCATATTGATAACGCGGTACGCCAAAGCGGTCTTGCGCGACGGTCGGTCGGCAACGTTCTTCCCATTTGTGCTCGCGTTCGGCCGACCGCGCCCGTTCCACCTCGTCGGCCGGTTCCGGGATTTTACGGACATAGGGATCGACGGCCTCGCCCCAGCGCGCGACGCAACTTAGCGAGCCTTGCGACCCGACGCAGCCGCCGACGGCCATACCGTCGGCATAAGCCGCGCTCCAAATCACGCCCAGTGACATGACCGACAGCGTGGCCGCCGCTACAAATCGCGCGGCTGACCAAGACGTCGGCATCAATTTGGCTAAAGCTATTCCGGCAATGCGAAAAGTTAACACCGCTCTCTCCCTGCGACGCGCATCTCCGGAGGACCGATTTGATCGTTCCGGAACACGCGCACACCTCGACCGAAGCATGAGCAAGGTCGGGGCCAGCGGATGTGGCCTGTTTTGGTACAATACGAGCGGCGAGAAAGGCGGCGCGCGTGCGGTCTAGCGCCTGATGATGACGGACGACGGCAACCGGCGCTGCTCCCATCCTCCTTGTTCGAGTTCGGGGATGGTGTCGTCCGCCTGCGGATAGCCGAGACAGAAATACCCGATGAATGTCCACTCCACGGGCACGTTAAGAATAACCGCGACCGCCGCGGGATCGAGGATCGAGACCCAGCCCATGCCAATGCCTTGGGCGCGCGCGGCCAGCCAGATCGTATGAACGGCGGTGACCGCGGAATAATCGATCATTTCCGGCATTGTGTGACGGCCAAGGCCGTGGCCTTGCGCTGTCGAGCGATCGGCGAAGACGGCAAAATGCGTCGGTGCCTCTTCCAGACCGGCGAGCTTGAGCCGAGCATAGAGGCTCGCGCGTTGCGCCGACTGCGCGGCGAGCGCTTGTGCATTACAGGTCGCGAAATTGTCGCGGATCGCGGCCCGGGTGGCGCCATCGTCGACAATGACGAAGCGCCACGGCTGGCTCAACCCCACCGAAGGCGCGAGGCAGGCAAGCTCGATCAGCGCTTCCAAAGCGCCGTCCGGCAACAATTCTCGCCGGAAGCGCCGGACGTCGCGGCGCCATACCAGAAGGTCGCGCAAGCGCGCGCGGAACGCGTGATCGAACTCCATCGCCCGCGGCGGTCCAATCGCCGCGTCTGTGACGTGTTCCGCTTGCGGGCTCGGTCGCACGCTCATAAACGAAAGCCTAGCCCTTGTCGGACCATGCGGCCATTGCAATCTGCAGCCGCCGCCACTCCGGCTCAGCCGCGGGCAGACCGAGGCGCAGCCACGTCGGATGCTCGGAAAACACCCGCAGCAAAATTCCGGAATGGCCGAGATGACGGAACAATTCCTTTGCCGCCGGGGTACGCGCCAGCCGGAACAGCGTCGTACCGCCGACGATGTCGAGACCCGCGCCGTGCAAGATCGCATCGAGCCGTCGAGCGGCGTCCGCGAGGCTTTGCCGCGTCGTCGCGATCCAAGCCTGATCCGCCAGCGCCCGCGCGCCGACGGCAAGCGCCGGTGCCGAGACCGCCCATGGGCCGAGCTTCGCGGCAAGCGCCGCCGCGAGCGGTGGCGCGGTGAGCGCAAAGCCGAGGCGGAGCCCGGCAAGCCCGAAGAATTTGCCGAACGAGCGCAGCACCACAATATTGCCGCGCCCGACCTCGGGCGCGACGCTTGAGCCCAGCGGCCCGACATCCATAAAGGCCTCGTCGACCACGAGCACGCCGCCGTGCGCCTGCAGGCGCCTGGCGATACCGATCAAATTTTCCTTGGCGAACAGTCGACCGTCGGGATTGTTGGGATTGGTGACAACAACGAGCGTTGCGTCGCCGATTGCGTCGAGATCGCGGACCTCGCTGACGCTGTGGCCGGCGAGGGCGGCGGCTCGAGCGTGCTCGGAATAAGTCGGCGCCACAATGGCGGCGCGGCCGGGCCGAGCGAGCGCAGCGACAAGCGGCAGCAGAATTTGCGTCCCCGGCGCCCCAACAACATGGGCCGCCGATAGCGCGCCATAGGTTTTCGCAGCAATTGCCGCAAGCACGGTCAGCGCGCCGGTTTCCGGCAACCGGGCAAACAATTCGGGGGCGAGCGCCGGCAGCGGATATGGATTGGGATTGATCCCAGTCGAAAGGTCGATGAAAGGTTCGGGTGCGTCCGGGAATAGGCGCCGCGCGGCGGCGAGGTCGCCGCCGTGTTCAACACTATCCAGGATCGGGTCGTCTGCACCGCCAAAGGGGATCATGTCGGTTGCGCTAGCATTCATCGCCATGGTGATCGAGCTTTGCCTCGGTTATCCGCAATGGCTCGTGGCGGCGATCGGCCATCCGGTGACATGGATCGGCGGCCTGATCGGGGCACTCGACCGCGGTCTTAATCGCGACAATCTCGAGCCGAGCCGGCGCACTGCAGCGGGTATCATCTCTCTCATCGTACTCCTGGGCGTCGTCGGCTCAATCGCATTCGTCGTTGAGCACGGGCTTTATCGTCTGCCGTTTGGCCTCATCGCGACCGCCTTAGTGGCGAGCACATTGATTGCGCAGCGCAGTCTTTACCGGCACGTGGCGAATGTGGCCACTGCCCTTGAAACCAAGGATCTCGGCGCCGGCCGCGCTGCGGTATCGCACATCGTCGGCCGTGATAGCGCGACCCTTGATGCTGCCGGTGTCGCCCGCGCCGCGATCGAAAGCCTGGCAGAGAACTTCGCCGACGCGGTCGTGGCGCCGGTCTTGTGGCTTGCCATTGCCGGACTCCCTGGCGCCGCACTCTACAAGGCCATCAACACCGCCGACAGTATGATCGGCCATCGCACCGCGCGTCATGAAGCCTTCGGCTGGGCGGCGGCGCGGCTCGACGATGTGGTCAACCTGCCGGCATCGCGGCTTGCGGCGCTCCTCCTGATCGGCGCGGCGGCGCTGTTACCGCGAACCTCAGCCGACGGGGCGTGGCGCGCAGTGCGGCGCGACGCCCCGCGCCATCGCTCGCCCAATGCCGGCTATCCGGAGGCGGCCATGGCGGGCGCGCTCGGGCTGTCGCTTGCCGGCCCGCGGGCCTATGGCGGCGTACAGATCGACGACGCCCTGATGGGTGACGGGCGACGCGACGCCGGCGTGGCCGACATTCGCCGCGCACTCGCACTTTATCGCTGGGCCGATGGAATCCTGGTAGCGATCCTTGCGCTGGCGGCCGCGCTTCTCATCGTGCCAAAGTGAGCAATCGATCGATGTCGATATGCACGGCAAGATGCGCCGCGAGCGCATCAAGCGTCTGTTCGACCACAGCATCGTAGGAAAAATTCGACGCTCCGGCGGCAAAACGCGCAAGCCACGCCGCGCGTTGACGGTCATCGGCAAACAGCCCGTGAATATAGCTGCCGATTATCCGGCCATCGGGTGAAACCGCGCCCTCAGCCGTACCATCGGCGAGGTGCGCAAAGGGCCGCGCGCGATCCGGACCCTCGGTAACGCCGATATGCATTTCATAGCCGGAAAACGGCACGCCGTCAGAGGTCACGCCGCGCACAGCTTCCAGCCGTTTGTCACCCGACAGAACGGTTTCGACGTCGAGAAAGCCGAGGCCTTCGATCTGCCCAGGCGGCCCTTCGACCCCGTCCGGGTCGGCGATCGTGCGCCCCAATATTTGATAACCGCCGCACAAGCCCAGCACCATTCCGCCGCGGCGCCGATGCGCCGCGATGTCGATATCGAATCCAGCCGCGCGCAGCGCGTGAAGATCGGCGATCGTCGCTTTCGAGCCGGGCAACAGGATCAGATCGGCGTCGCCGGGCAGCACCGCGCCCGGCCGCACGCGGATGAGATCGACCGCGGACTCGGCATCGAGCGGATCGAGATCGTCGAAATTGGCGATATGCGGCAGGATTGGCACCACGATACGAAGCTTGGCGTTAGGCTTTCCCGGCCGCGCCTGATCGAGCGCCAGCGCGTCCTCTGCCGGCAGCAGTCGCGCGTCCGCAAAATATGGTACCAAGCCGAGCGCCTGCCAGCCCGTCAGTTGCGCGATGCGCTCCATGCCGGCGGCAAACAGCGCCGGATCGCCGCGAAATTTATTGACGATGAAGCCGAAAACCAGCGCGGCATCGTCCGGCCCGATCACGGCTTTGGTGCCGACCAGGCTGGCAATAACGCCGCCGCGATCGATATCGCCGAGCAGCACCACCGGAGCGCCGACGGCTTTCGCGAAACCCATATTCGCGATGTCATTTTCTCGGAGGTTGACCTCGGCGGCGCTGCCGGCGCCTTCTACCAGGACGATATCGGCCTCGCGGCGCAGCCGTTCGTAGCTGTCGAGGACGAACGGCAACAGATCGCGTTTCATATGCTGATAGGCGGCAGCCTTGGCGCTGCCATAGACGCGGCCCTGCACGACGATCTGCGCACCGATTTCGCTCTGCGGTTTGAGCAGCACCGGATTCATATGCACGCTCGCCGGCACGCGCGCGGCGCGCGCCTGCAAGGCCTGGGCGCGGCCGATCTCGCCGCCGTCCGCCGTCACCGCGGCATTGTTCGACATATTCTGCGGCTTGAACGGACGCACTGTAAGGCCGCGCAAGGTCAAAGCGCGCGCTAGGCCTGCGACTATGAGCGACTTGCCCACATCGGACCCGGTGCCCTGGAACATCAGCGCGCGCGCCGACACGGTTAGAACTCGATGCCCGGCTGCGCTTTCACGCCGGCTGAGAAGTGGTGCTTCACCAAGGTCATGTCGGTGACGAGATCGGCGGCGGCGATCAACTCGGGCTTGGCATTGCGGCCGGTGACGATGACATGCAAGCCCGCTCGCCGCGCCGTAAGGACCGCGATCACGGCGTCGAGATCGAGATAATCGTAACGCAGCGCGATATTGAGCTCGTCGAGAACCAGCATCGCGATGCTCGGATCCGCCATCAATTCGCGCGCCTTGGCCCAGGCGCGTTCGGCCGCAGCGACGTCGCGCGCACGATCCTGCGTCTCCCAGGTAAAGCCCTCGCCCATGGTGTGCCAGACCACCTGCGCGCCGAATTTTTCGAGCGCGTCGCGTTCCGCCGAATGCCAGGCGCCCTTGATGAATTGCACGACGCCGACGCGGTGTCCGCGTCCGATCATGCGCAGCGCCAGCCCGAAGGCCGCGGTCGACTTGCCCTTGCCGGTCCCGGTATGGACGATGAGCAAGCCCTTCTCGATCGTCTTCTCGGCGACCTCGGCATCCTGCACCGCCTTGCGCTTGGCCATTTTGGCACGATGCCGTTCGGCTTCGGCGTTATCCGCTTTGGCGTCGTCCGGTGTGTCAGTCGTCACCTCACAGCACTCCCTTCACGGCAAGCGGCAGGCCGGCGACCACCAGCACGACCCGCTCGGCGCGCGCGGCGATGCGCTGGTTGAGCAAGCCTTGCAGGTCGCGAAACCGCCGACCGAGCGGATAATCCGGTACGATGCCATAGCCAACTTCGTTGGCGACCAACACCACCGGCGACGAGGCTGTCGTCAGCGCCTGTTCAAAAAGGCCGATTTCCATGTCGATATCCGCCTCCGCCAGCATCAGATTCGACAGCCACAATGTCAGACAATCGACCAGCACCGGCATCGTGTGACACGATTTCAGTGCAGCGGCGAGAGCGCGCGGCGCTTCGACCGTCTGCCAATCCGACCCCCGGCGCGTGCGATGCGCGGCAATACGTTCGGCCATTTCCGCGTCGCCTGCCTCGGCGGTCGCTATATAGGCCCAAGGCGCCTGCCATGGTGGCGGCAACGCTGAGATTACGCTTTCGGCGTAGCGGCTCTTGCCCGAACGGGCGCCGCCGAGAATGAAGGTCAGTTTTGCGACGCTCGACATGCCGTATGCGACCGGAACCCAAACGGGCAGATTGACAGGCCCGCCCGGCGAAATCTATCACTAGCGCATCGATGGTCCCTCGCGCTTGAGGGTGAATAGGGAATGCGGTGCGGCTGCCGCGCGAGTGGTCGCCAAATCCGCAGCTGCCCCCGCAACTGTGAGCGGGTAGTCTTGTCCGATTAAGCCACTGGGGCCGTAACGGCGCCGGGAAGGCAGGGCGAGGCGCCGATCCGCGAGCCAGGAGACCTGCCATCGAGCGTGTCGACGCGACAAACATGGGTCGGGGTGCACCTGTGGATGATCCGAAAGATGCAAATCTTTCGGTCCTCGCTCGCGCCGACGGTTGCCCAGGCGAGGACCGTTCGTGCTCACAGTCTTAAAATCCGCGTTCGATGACGCGTCGACCGATCAGCGCGCCAAAATCGTCGTCATCTACGCCGCACTGTTTGCCGCCAACGTGCTGGTATGGACTTGGGCGGTACTTGCGCTGGCGGATCGCCCGACGCTCCTTGGCACTGCGTTCCTCGCCTATGTGCTCGGGCTACGGCACGCCGTCGATGCCGATCACATCGCCACCATCGATAACGTGGTGCGCAAGCTGATGCAGGAAGGCAAACGGCCGATTTCGGTCGGCCTGTTCTTCTCGCTCGGCCATTCGCTGTCCGTTGTGCTGGCGGTGGCGGCGATCGCTGCGGCGGCAATCGCGCTTGAGGGCCGTTTCGAGAATTTTAGATCGATCGGCAGCCTCATCGGCACCGCCGCCTCGGCGTTTTTCCTGCTCGCCATCGCTGCGATCAATCTCGTCATCCTGCGCGAGGTATGGCGGAGCTTCCGCCGGGCGCGACGCGGCGAGCCGGTCGAAGAACAGGAGCTCAACCTCCTCCTCTCCGGGCGCGGTTTTCTCGCCCGCATCTTTCGGCCGCTGTTCCGCATGGTGTCGCGCAGCTGGCAGATGTTCCCGATCGGCTTTTTGTTCGGGCTGGGTTTCGACACCGCGACCGAGATCAGCCTGTTCACCGTCGCTGCGAGCGGGGCGTCGGGCGGCATGACCTTCGGCACCGTCATGATTTTCCCGGCGCTGTTCACCGCGGGCATGACGCTCGTCGATACCGCCGACAGCGTGCTGATGGTCGGCGCCTATGGCTGGGCGTTCCTCAACCCGATCCGCAAGATTTGGTACAACCTCACCATCACGGCCATCTCGGTCGCCATCGCTTTGCTGATCGGCGGCATCGAGGTCCTCGGTCTCCTCGCTGATCAGCTTGGCCTTGAAGGACGGTTCTGGACCATGGTGGGCAATCTCAACGACGGCCTCGCCAATTTCGGCTACCTCGTCATTGGGATTTTCGTTGCAAGCTGGGCTGTCTCTTATCTTTTGTACCGCTGGCAGGGCCTCGATCGGCCGGCCGTCGAGCGCGCCTAGGTGGATCCATGGCGCCGATGATCCAAGGTCCAGTCATTTACGTCTGCATCACCTGTAAGCGCCAAGGCGGCGAGGATGCAGCGCCGGACAGCGAACCGCGTCCCGGCGCGCAGCTTGCCGCGGCGACCGAAAACGCGGCGTCGGGTACCGAAGTGACGGTGCGACGGCTGCGTTGCCTTGCCAATTGCACCCGCGGACCGAGCGCGGCGATGCGCTGCAACGGCTCCTGGACCTACCTCTTCGGCGGCCTCGACACGGTCAATGCGGAAGCGCTTGTTGCAGGCGCGCGTCTCCTTGCCACCGCGGGCGACGGCATTTTGCCGTGGCGCGGCCGGCCGGAAATCCTCAAGCGCGGCTTGATCGCGCGGATTCCTCCCCTCGATTTCGAAGAGGCCGACCTATGAACAGCCCACTTGCGCGCGTTCCCTGCACTATCATCACCGGCTTTCTCGGCGCCGGCAAAACCACACTGATCCGCCACCTGCTCAGCAATGTGAAAGCGCGCCGCCTCGCCGTGATCGTCAACGAATTCGGCGATGTCGGCATCGACGGCGAAATCCTCAAAGGCTGCGGCAACGCCGCCTGCCCGGAGGAGAACATCGTCGAACTGGCCAATGGCTGCCTGTGCTGCACCGTGGCCGACGAATTCGTCCCAGCGCTCGACGCTATTCTCGCCAAGGGCGGCATCGAGCACATCGTCATTGAAACCTCCGGGCTCGCATTGCCGAAGCCGCTGGTCCAAGCGTTCCATTGGCCGGCGATCAAGAGCCGCGTCACCGTCGACGGCGTCGTCGTGGTGGTCGACGGCCCGGCGCTCGCCGACGGCCGCGTCGCGCAAGACCTCGAAGCGCTCAAGCGGCAGCGCCAGGCCGACCTAGCGCTCGACCACGACGATCCGATCGAAGAAGTTTTCGAGGACCAGATCGCCTGCGCCGACCTTGTCGTGCTCAACAAGCGCGACCTCCTCGACGAGGCCGGCCTTACCAGCGCGCTGGCGGCGATTTCGAGCGTGCTGCCGCGCAGCGTGAAGGTGCTCACCGTCACCGATGGCAAGGTCGACGAGGCGCTGCTGCTTGGGCTCGGCGTCGGCACCGAGGACGACATTGAAAACCGCCGTACCCGGCACGATGCCGAACTGGAACATGACCACGACGATTTCGACAGTTTTGTCGTGCCGCTTGGCGAAGTGGCCGACCCGTCACGCTTGGTCGCGCGCGTCGCCTCGCTCGCCGAGCGTTTCGACGTGCTGCGCGTCAAAGGCTTTGCGGCGATAGCGAACAAGCCGCTGCGGCTACTGGTTCAGGCGGTCGGACCGCGAGTGTCGCATCAATATGATCGGCCCTGGGACCTAGCCGAGACGCGCGAGGGCCGGCTGGTCGTCATTGGCTTAAAAGGCCTCGATCGCTCCGCCGTGACGCAAGCCCTGGTGGGATGAGGCGATGCATCTGCTCACCACGAGTTCCACCGGCCTCGACGAACTCGTCGAAGCGGTCGATCTCGGCCAGTCGCCGGGGGACATAGCGATACTATCGTTCGCCGACAGCGATCTCGCCGGTCTCGCCGCCGCCTGGGAGGCCGAGCGCGCCGTATTGCCGAGCGTGCGGCTCGCGCATTTGCGCGATTTGCGTCATCCGATGTCGGTCGATCTGTGGATCGACCGCGTCGGCGCGAATGCCAAAGTGATATTGGTTAGGCTCCTTGGCGGTCTCGACTGGTGGAAATACGGTATCGAGCGACTTTCCGTGCTGGCGCGCGAACGCGATATCGCGCTTGCGGTGCTGCCGGGCGAAGATCGCGACGACGCCAGGCTCCAAGCTGCTTCGACACTGCCGAACGGTGAACTCGAGGCGCTGTTGGGTTTTTTCCGCGAAGGCGGCCGGGACAACATGCGTGGCCTGTTGCGCCAACTGGCGCGCCATGCCGGGCATGATTTCGAATTGCGCGAGCCCGCGCCGGTGCCGCGTTCGGCTGGATATCTGCCAAGCGAGGGCGCGGTCGAGCTCGGCCGATTGATCGCGACGCTCACGCCCGACAGGCCGCGCGTGGCTGTCATCTTTTATCGCGCCTTGCTGCTCGCGGCCGATACCGCGCCGATTGATGCGCTTTGCGCGGCGCTGACGGCGCGGGGCCTCACGCCGGCGCCGCTCCTGGTCACGAGCCTGAAGGATGACGCGGCCGCCACATTTCTTCGCGAAGCCTTGGCCCGGCTCGATCCGGCATTGATCGTCACCACGACAGCCTTCG
>Ga0187887_10001338_pt1 | contig 21402 bp, 11 predicted proteins | sample June2016WEW_7_10_FD_132977 | JGI IMG/M metagenome (GOLD analysis project Ga0187887, IMG submission 132977) | Peatland microbial communities from SPRUCE experiment site at the Marcell Experimental Forest, Minnesota, USA - June2016WEW_7_10 | ecosystem: Environmental > Terrestrial > Soil >... | reverse complement strand
GGAAGCCCTGGAGCGCCAGCGCGCACGCGCATTCCAGGAGGCCATCCACATGGCTCAAGCCGAAAACCACCCCGATCCCTTGGCCGTCGCCAGCGCCGCCTGGAAGCATTTTCAGGCGCTCGCCGCCAAGCGCTGCGCCATCGAGGAGACCGTGTCCAAGGAAGACGTCGCCGATTCCGCCCTGTTCCTGGGCAGCGACTACTCCCGCAAAATCACCGGCCAGATCATTCACATCGATTGCGGCCTTTCCACGGCCAACGCTCTCTGACGCGCGCCATCCAAATCGTGCCCTTCCGGCTGCGCCATCTGCCGCGCATCCTGCGCATCGAACGCGCCAGCTTCGCCGCCGACGCCTGGCCGCGAAAATATTTCCTGGAGCTTTACCACGATTGCCGGGACTTCTTCGTAGTCGCCAAAGTGGGCGGGCGTATCGCGGGCTACGCCGTGGCCTGCTCCGAAAAGCGCGACGCGGAGATCGCCTCCCTCGCCGTCCATCCGGATTATCGCCGGCGCGGCGTGGCCCATGCCCTCCTGCGCCACACCCTGCGCGCGCTCGCCGCGGCCGGCGTCCGCCGTGTGGAGTTGATGGTGCGCACCGGCAATACCGCGGGCGCCCAACTGTACCGTGGCCTGGGCTTCCGGCGCGTCCGCCTGGTGCCCCGCTACTACGAGGACGGTGGCGATGGCTTCCTGATGGCCAGGGCGATACAATAAAAACCGATGGCCGACAAAGATCATTTCGAGATGCTGATGCGCGACGTGAACGTCTGGAACACCTGGCGCGAAAAGAATCCCAAGGAAAAGCCGGACCTGTCTTTTGCCGTGATGCGCGGCGCGGATCTGATGCTGGCCAATCTCTCCGGCGCGCTGCTCTCCGAAGCCGACCTGGTGCTCGCCAACCTGCGCGGCGCGGATCTGCGCCACGCCGACCTGCGCGGCGCCAACCTGGTGGCCGCCCGCCTGATGGGTGCGGACCTGGCCCACGCCAATATCTGCGGCGCCGATCTTTCCACCGCCGAGGATCTCACCACCGAGCAACTCCGCCACACCCACGGCGATGCCCATACCAAGCTGCCGGAAGACTTGCACGCGCCGGAGAATTGGCCGAAAAAAGGCCGCGTCGCCGCGCGCTAACCTAACGTGTGGGGCGGGTGTCCACGCCTGCACAGGACGTCCACGTCCCGCCAATTCCTGCTATGTTAGGACCGGTCTCTAACCTTACGAATGGACAAATTATGAGAACTATCGCTATTCCTTTATTTCTTTTCTCCCTGGCTTTCCTCGCACCGCGCGCCTCGGCCGTCACGGCCACTTATACCAACAGCACCCAAAACGTCACTTTGACGGGCCTGGGTGGCAGCGGCGGCGTGGGGCAGAGCAGCGTCGCATGGGGCGCCTGCGCGTACGATGGCGCCAAAACCAACTGCACCGTCTCGGCTCCCTACACAGGCGTCGGCGGCGGTGGAACCATCTCGATCGTGTTCAGTTATTCAGGCAACGGGCCGTCTCCTTTCACCGCCAACTCGATCAGCCCAGGCAGCAACCTGATCACGTTCGGCCTCCTGCCCGGCAATTCCGGCAGTATTGTGGTGAGCCTGCAAGAGAGCACCGGCGCGAATGTCACCTTTCTGTCCGACAATTTCGTCTTTTATTACTCCAATGCCACATGCACCGGAATCGCCGCCTCGGCGTGCTCCGTCGGACAAGTCGGGCTTACGCCGAATGCCACCATTACGGGAACCGTTTACGGCACATTCGATGCCACACCCGTGATTCTCGCCGTCATCAGCGCCAGCAGTTATGGAGGGTTCGCCGCGCTGGCGCCGTCCACCTGGATGGAGATCTACGGCACGAATCTCGCCAACGTCGTCTCCCAGACTTGGGGCAGCGCGGATTTCAACGGTAACGCGGCGCCCACCGCTCTGGGCGGCACCACCGTCACCGTCGGCGCCCAGCCGGCATTTGTCGATTACGTCACCCCTTTACAAGTGGATGCCCAGGTGCCATCCAATATCGGCACAGGATCCCAGCCGGTGGTGGTGAACACGCCGGGCGGGACCAGCGAGCCCTTTACGCTGCCGGTTAATACCACCGAGCCAGGCCTGCTCGCACCGGCTGTCTTCAAGCTGCCGGCGGGGCAATACGTCGCCGCGCTGTTTCCGGATTTTTCGACTTATGTTCTTCCTCCGGGCGCGGTCAGCGGCGTCACGTCGGCGCGCGCCAAGCCGGGGGACACCATTATATTTCTCGGCATAGGCTTTGGGACGGTAACGCCCGATATTCCCGCGGGACAGCTTGTGACGCAGTCCAACCAAATCAATGCACCCTTCCAAATTTCGTTTGCGGGGACCCCGGCGACTGTAGCCTACTCCGGATTGGCCGGAGGGTACTTGGGACTGTATCAATTCAACGTGGTGGTGCCGAATATCGCAGCCAGCGACGCGGTGCCGCTGACTTTCTCCCTGAATGGGACGGCCGGTACGCAAGAGTTGATCATCGCCATATCCAACTGACGGAGTGGGGCAGGCTCGTAGCCTGCGCGGGCCTCGCAGGCCCGCTCTTCGGCCAGCGAAGCTCCCCCAAACTCGGCCCTGCTCGCAGTTACCCCCGCAGCCGCGCGCGCAACCAATCCGCCAGTTGCGCCAGCGGCACGGTACTCTGCTCCCCGCTACCCATCTCCTTCACCGCCGCCGCGCCGTCGCGTAGCTCATTCGGAGCCAGAAACACCGTGAACCGCGCCCCCCGCCGGTCCGCATAGCTAAAGAACTTCCCCGGTTTGCCGGCCGCGAACGACAGATCCGTCTGGATGCCCGCCGCCACCAGTTCGGCGCCCACCCGCGCGGCGTCCCGGCTCAGCGCCGCATCGAACATCCCGACACACACTTCCACCTTCGCCTTGCCCGGCCCCAGCCCCTTCAATTCGGTCAGAATCTCGGCGATCACCACGTCGCCAAAGCCCATCCCCACCGCCGGACGCGCCGTGCCCGTCATGTCGCCAAACAGATTGTCGTAGCGGCCCCCGCCGAAGATCGCGCGGAAGCGGCGCTCGGCGTCGAAGCCCTCGAAGACCGCGCCCGTATAATACGACAGCCCGCGCACCACGCCGGAATCGAAGTGTAAATATTCGCCGAACCCCATGTCGCCCGCCAGGTCCAGCAGACGGCGCACATTCTCCGCCGCCGGACTGGCGGCCAACGGCCCCGCTGTCAGGCTCTCCACCGCTTCACCGGCGAGTTGCCCCATCACGTCGTCGGCCGTCGCGGCGGCCAGCCCTTTTTCAACCAGCATTTCCTTCAGCGTCTCGACCGGTACCTTGCCCTTCTTATCGAGCACCATGAAAACATCCACATGTTGCTCCGGCGGCACGCCCAGTTCGCCCAGCAGATACGCCACCACCTGGCGATTATTGATGTGAATGCGCACCTCGCCCGGCCCCAGACGCAGCGCCCTCAGGGCGTTCGTCACGCACGCCAGAATCCACGCTTCCGCCTGCACCGACGGCTCCCCCACAATATCCAGATTCCACTGGAAGTGCTCCCGCTTGCGCCCCCGCGTCATGCGCTCGTACCGGAAGCATTGCCCAATGGTCCACCACTTCACGGGAAACACGATCTGCTGCTGCCGCGCGCCGATCATGCGCACCAGCGATGGCGTCACCTCCGGACGCAACGCAAGCTGCCGGTTGGATTTGTCCTCGAAGTGATAGATCTGTTGCGCCACCTCCTCGCCCGCCTTGCGCGCCAGCAACTCGAAGGATTCCACCACCGGCGGCTCGAACCGTTGGAAGCCGTGCAGAGTGGACGCATCCGTCCAGGCGGCGAAGATGCGGTCGCGCAGGTCCAGGTCTTCGGGATAGAAGTCGCGCATGCCGCGCGGCGGCTCAAATTGCATAAGTCTCAGTGTACCCTCGTGACGCAGGCACTTATGCCTGCCGCGCTGACACTCTTGTCAGCGCAGGCGAGCGAAGCTGGCCTCCACAGGCTAAAGCCTATGCCACCAAGCCCTGCAAAAAGCCAGCCAGCGCTTCGAGGCAGGCGGCCTACGAGGCCGCCGCAGGCTGCGAGCCTGCCCCACAAAAAGACCAATGTCCAGAGGCGAGCTTCGCTCGCCTGTGTCGGCAGGAGTGCCGACACGGCACGCTGAGAGCGTGCGCCACGAGGGCCGATCCATCGCAAATAGCCAATCTCCAGAAGGCGAGCTTCGCTCGCCCGTGCGCACGCACTCATGCGTGCCGTATTCACTTGAAGCCGGGAACTTAGCGCCGCCTATTGAAACGCCAACTGCCCCATATTCGTAGTCTGCCCATCCACGGTAACAGTCACCACCAATTGCCCCCGCCCCGCAAGCGCCGCCGGCAACGAGACATTCACCTGGTCCAGCCCCGCAAACTGGCCCTGCGCCCCAGCATATTGAACCGGGGCATCCACGTTTCCGATCTTCACGTCCACGCCCGCTAGCGAACTCGCGTGCCGCATACCCGTTCCATACAGGATCAGATACGTAGGGTCCGCGCCGGTGCTCACCGCAATCGGCGCGAGCGAACACTGGCCCGCCGAACTGCACTGAAAAGTGTTGGAATAAGTGGACCCGTTCACCGCCTGCGCCGCCACCGGCCCGAAACCCGCGGAGTTGACCGCGTATAAGCCCGGCGCCACCGCCGCGACAATGGCAGTCCCGCTAAAACTCGTCGTCGCGCCGCCGGCTGTCCCGCTCACCGTAATGGTGGCCACTCCACTGGCCGTTCCGCTAGGAATCAGGCAGTTCACCTGGTTTGGCGAGACGAAGAACAGCGGCGCCGCCCGCGCGGTTCCGGCGCTGTCCTGCACGTTCACCGTCACGCCGCCCAGCGATACCGGCAACGGCAAAGACGCCGCCACTTGCGTAGTCGACGCCAGCCCCGCGCCATACAACGATGCGATCGCATCCGGCGCCAGCGCATACGTTCCGTATGCCGAATTTGTGGCGGCCAGCGCGCCCGCCGGGTGAGTCAGCGCCTGCAGCGCCGGCGGATAAGCCGAACCCGCTGGATTCAGTATCGCCCCCGGCCGCGGTTGCTGCGTGAAATCGAATGCATCCGTCATATCGCTGGCGGTGTTGTCCCGTGCCGTCATCGGAATCACTCCGAAGCGCTCTTCCACCACCCGCAGCCACGATTCGAACGAGTAGCTCCTGTGGTCCACGTAACCTTGCCGCGAATACGGGCTGATCACCAGGCCCGGCACGCGAATCCCCAGCCCGTATTGATCCACGCTCGGCGGCGGCACGTGATCGTAAAACCCGCCCCAATCGTCCCACGCAATGAAGATCGCCGTGGTGTTCCACTGCGGCGAATTCATCACCGCGTTCACCAGGCCCGTGACGTAATTCATGCCGTCCGTGATACTGCCCGGCGGATGTTCGCTCTGCACGCTATTGGGAATCACCCAGCTCACTTGCGGCAGAGTGCCATTCTGCGCGTCGGTGTAGAACTGGGTGGCGTTGGTCAGCCGCGCGAATTGCGTGGCATTGTTCTTCACCAGCGGGAAGGCCGGCAGCGGGTTCCAATAGGTGTAAGTGGTTTCGTCCACGTTGGCGTCGCCATCGTTCAGGTCCGCCGCCCCCGCCGCCCCGCCTCTGTTCACGTAATACCGCCAGTCGATTTTGCCGCTGCCCAGCAGTTCCGTGATTTCGGGAAATCCGTACGAAGGCGGGAACCCTTGCCCTTTGCTGCCTACGTATCCGCCGCTCTGCGCCGCCAGCATATAAAGGTGCGCCGGCAAGCTGTAGGAAACCACGGATTCGAACAGCCGGTCCTGCAGCACATAAAGGTTGGCATAGCTCCAGTAGTTGGGTATTTCGCGATAGTCGTGCCAGCCCATGGCGTCGCCCAGGGAACCCGCCAGGAATCCATCCATCAGCCCGTTGTCGATGCACGTCAGCGCATCGTAGTACATGTGGCCGCCACCCTGGTTGACAGCCGCTGTGTTGTGGTATAGCGGCACACACGCGCCTCCGGAGGGGTTGGGCAGGCAGACCCCCGGCGGCATCCCCTCCGCCCCCGGATACGTGCCGAAATAGTGGTCGAAGCTGCGGTTTTCCTGCATGATGAAGACGAATTGCTGAATCTTCTCCAGGCCTGGAGGAGCGGTTGGAGGCGGGGCCGGCTGTGTCCGAACCGCCCGCGGCATCAGCACCGCGGCCACCACCACCGGCGCCAGTGCACAGCCGGCGCGCAGCCAAATCTTCAGACGCATCTTCTACAACTCCCGATGAGAGCCTCAGTATGGCGTGTTCCGGCACCGGGCGCAATGGTGCTCTGTAAATGTTTGTAAGCTTCAGCCCAGACCGAGGCTGATCTTGACGGCTTGATCCACCTTCGACATCGTGACAGCGGCACTTGCCCCCGTGTTTCCCAAACCGCGCCTCGTCAACGCAACGAACCTGATGGCACAACGCCACACAACGCCACGCTGGTCCTTCGGCAAACCGCTTTCTCCGTTTGGAATACTACGCCACGTGACACAAACGTGACACAAATGTGACAATTCCAGGCCGAATCTATGCACTGGTCGCGTTACCGTTATTGTAGAGGAGGCCGCTGATTGAAACGGCAACCTCGCCTACAAGGCAACTCGAGGTTAAGGACGGAGTAAAGGAGCAAAACGGATGATTTCTCCACGAACACGACCCAAAACGATCTTCGAAACTCTCGCCGGTGCGCTCTTGACCGCCAGCATGGCCGCGGCACAAACTCCTGCAACCTCCGCCGGCCCCAACGGCGCGCCGGCGGTGTCCGAGCTGGAATGGATCAAGCCGTCACTAATTGGCCTGCCTCCAGCGCGAACCTCTGCATCGATGGTCTATGACCCCGCAATGGGGGCAACATTGCTTTATGGCGGCAATACCTACAACACCCTATACGGAGACACCTGGGCGTTCTCCAAAGGCAAAGGATGGGCGCAACTCACACCAGCCGTTTCACCACCGCCCTTACAAGGCGCGTCGCTGGCCTACGACGCGGCCACGGAAACCGTTGTGCTTTTCGGCGGCAGCCTTATTCACATCGGCCAGAGCGGCGGCGGCAGTAGCTCGAACGAAACGTGGACGTGGGACGGGGTGACCTGGACTCAGCGATTTCCTCCGGTCTCGCCTCCGGCCCGTGGCTGGAATGCTACGAACGGAATGGTCTTCGATTCCCGGCGCGGCAAGGTGCTGCTGTTTGGCGGATACACAGAGCAGTTTGTCATCATGGATGACACCTGGGAATGGGATGGAAAGAGCAAAACGTGGACGCAGCAGTTCCCCGCTCACAGTCCGTCTCCGCGAACGGCGACGCTGGCCTACGATGAGACGTCGAAACAGGTCTTTCTTTTCGGGGGCTGGACCAACGGGATCGCCTACGGCGATACCTGGACCTACAATGGTGTGGATTGGGTGCAACAGCAGCCGGTGACGTCGCCGCAACCGCGAGCGGACAATGGTCTGGCTTTCGATCCGATCCTCAAGAGGGTGGTGCTCTTCGGAGGTTTGGCCGGTGCTTGCGAAGACTGCGGGCAAGGCCGGTTGAATGACACTTGGCTATGGGACGGACTGAACTGGAGCCAGGTGCAGACTTTGTTAAGTCCCCAACCCAGTTCGGGCACTTCCTTTACTTACGATGGAACCACAAAAGGGATGCTGCTATTCGGTGGCTGGATAAGTGACTTCAGTTTCACGAATAGTACCCGGCTTTTCGAGCTTTTCTGAAAACGCTGGCGGGAGGGGCTTTGAGCGGTTGTCGGAGCGTTTGCGCGGGAAGCGGTTCCGATAAGTGGTGTTAACTGGCCAATCGGTGCCAGCTTTGACCCTAGGTTCTAAGTGGCGTCGGCGGCCCGCCGATTGAGCCTTTGTAGCACCAAGAACGACCTATTGCAAGTTAGGCGCCGCATGGCCGCTGGTGTGGCGTCCCGCGAAGAAGTATGAGCAATCTCAGGCGAAAAAAGAATGAAGCTCTAACGACCCGGTCCGAAGCCATCGTACCTCGAAACATTGGCCGGTATAGTGGGTGACATCGGGGTGTTTTGAACGGCGTATACGATGGGCGAAGGCCAGAAGCCAGAGATCTTCCGGAAACGGAGCGGCATCGATGAAACAAGTCTTTACGGCGTTTGTGGGCGAACCGAAACAGGGGAAGCGAGCGTGCCCTGTTTTTATGCTGTGTGCACTGACGACGGCTTCCTTATCGGCCCAGACTTTCACTACCCTGTTCAGCTTTGATGGCGGGGACGGTACGGTACCCTACGCGGCGCTGTTCCAGGGCACCGACGGGAACTTCTACGGGACGACGGCTAGCGGCGGGGCCAACAACGCCGGCACTGTCTTCAAAATGTCCCCGAGCGGCGCCCACATGACGCTCTACAGCTTCTGCTCGCAAAGCGGGTGCGTGGACGGTCAAGTCCCCAAAGCGGCCGTCGTCCAGGGCACCGGCGGGAACTTCTACGGGACGACGTCCCGAGGCGGAGACATCGACGAAGGCACGCTCTTTAAAATCACTCCGGCTGGCACGCTGACGATGCTACACAGCTTTTGCGCCCAAGTCTTCTACCCGTGCCCGGACGGCACCAAACCCCAAGCGGGGCTCGTCCAGGCCGCCAACGGGGACTTCTACGGGACAGCGGTTTTCGGCGGGGCCGTCGACACAAATTTTGGTACGGTCTTCCAAATCACGCCGACTGGTACGCTGACGACGCTGTTCATGTTCGATATCACGGACGGCGCTGAGCCCCACGCGGGGCTCGTCCAGGCCACCAATGGGTACTTCTACGGGACAACGTTTACGGGCGGGGCCAACGGAGACTTTGGCACGGTCTTCCAGATCACCCCAAGCGGCGCGCTGACGACGCTATACAGCTTTTGCGCCCAAAGCGGGTGCACGGACGGCGAACTCCCCTACGCGGGGCTGGTTCAGGGCACCGACGGCAACTTCTATGGGACGACGTATCAGGGCGGAGCCAGCAACTCCGGTACAGTCTTCAAAATCACCCCGGCTGGCACGCCGACCACGCTTTATAGCTTCTGTTCGCAGAGCGGGTGCACGGATGGCAAACTCCCATACGCGGGACTGGTTTTCGCCACTGACGGCAAGTTGTATGGGACGACGTATCAGGGCGGAGCCAACAATTCCGGTACGGTCTTCCAAATCGCCCCGACTGGCGCGTTCACCACGCTTTATAGCTTCTGCTCGCAAAGCGGGTGCACGGATGGCCGACTCCCCTACGCGGGGCTGGTTCAGGGCACCGACGGCAAACTCTATGGAACGACGAAGCAGGGCGGGACCCACTGTGCCCCCGAGGGCGGCTGTGGCACGATCTTCAGCCTGTCTGTCGGTCTGGGTCCATTCGTGAAAACATTGCCCCAATCCGGACAGGTGGGAAAGGTCATTGAGAATCTGGGGACCGACCTGACCGGTGCGACCGGCGTCACTTTCAACGGTACGCCGGCCACCTTCACCGTCGATGCGCGAACCGAAATCACAGCCACAGTACCAACCGGGGCCACCACAGGAGGGATCCAGGTGACGACACCCGACGGCACGCTTCGAAGCGCCGGTCCATTCGTGGTGCAGCCGTAATCGAGCCGGCTCCTCAAAACACTAGCTCGGAATACCGTACCCTGCGCCGACCCGCCGCCAGTATATGCCGTGCCATAAAGCACCCCATTCCTTTCGATCAGCCATCCTTGCGGCTGCCCCCCATCGGCGCCCGTGAAGTTCTGATTAGGGACGCTGGGCACAAGAGCCCGCTGAAGCGCCGCAGGTCACGCGTCTCAAAAAAAAGCCCGCCGGACTTTTCCCCAATTTTTCCAATCACCTGCCCGCCCCGCCGCAGGGCCGGCACCTCGAAGTCCAGCGACCCTCATGCTAATATTTAGCCGAGAGAACCGGCGGTTCGCTGTCCAAAACCAGGCTGAATCTGGCGAAACCCGCTTGGAATTCCACTAATGACGATCCCCCACGCCAACCACTGTTGAAAACAGCGGCGCCGCCCCGCCGTGCGGAAATTGGTTTCGTTGTTTTTGCAAGCATAAGTAAACAAGTAACTTATTGGCTTCGTTCCGGCTAAAATGAACAATCGCCACCGGGTTCCTCAATTTTCCCGCCAACCCCGGATCGCGGCGATGCGACACAACCGCCAACCACTAACCGCCAGCCACCGCTCCCCCGCCGCACAAATGCCATAATGAAACCGGAGGTCGCTTTTGGCAAGCCCCACGTTGTCGCTCGAACAAGAGAAAAACCCCTGGCTGGCCGCTGAAGCCCGCTTTGACGAGGCCGCCACCCGCCTCAATTTGGACGACGGCCTGCGCAAAGTCCTGCGCACCTCCGCCAAGGAAATCACCGTCCACATTCCCATCCAACTCGACGATGGCCGTCTGGAAGTTTTCACAGGCTACCGCGTCCAGCATTCCATCGCCCGCGGCCCCGGCAAAGGCGGCATCCGCTTCGGTCCCGATGTCACCCTCGACGAAGTGCGCGCGCTGGCCTCCTGGATGACCTGGAAGTGCGCGGTCGTCAACATCCCCTTCGGCGGCGCGAAAGGCGGCGTCATCTGCGATCCCAATCTGCTCTCCCTCAGCGAGCTGGAACGGCTCACCCGCCGCTACACTTCCGAGATCATGGAATTCCTCGGCCCCGAGCGTGACGTGCCCGCGCCCGACGTCAACACCAACGAAAGAACCATGGCTTGGATCATGGACACTTACTCCATGCACGCCCGCCACACGGTCACCGCCGTAGTCACCGGCAAACCCATGGCATTGGGCGGCTCGCGCGGACGCCCGGAAGCCACCGGCCGCGGCTGTCTCATCGTTTCGCTCGAAGCCCTCAAGCGTTTCAAGAAGCCGCGCACCGCCACCACCGTGGTCATTCAGGGATTCGGCAACGTCGGCGGCATGGCCGCCAAGTTGATGTCCCGCGAAGGTTTCAAAATCATCTGCATTATTGAATACGATGGCGCGGTCTACAACCCCAACGGCCTGGACACGCGCGCTCTCTTCGACCATCGCGCCGAAACCGGCTCTATCCGCGACTTCGCCGGCGGCGAAAATATCGACCCCGCCGAGGCCATGTTCCTGGAATGCGACATCCTGCTGCCCGCCGCCCACGAAAACGTGATCACCTCGCAAAATGCCGACAAGCTGCGTTGCCGGATTCTGTGCGAAGGCGCCAACGGACCCACTACTTCGGTGGCCGACGAGATCCTGGCCGACAAGAAAATCTTCGTCATTCCCGACATTCTGGCCAATGCGGGCGGCGTCACCGTGTCGTATTTTGAATGGGTGCAGGACCGCCAGGGCTTCTTCTGGAACGAGAAACTGGTGAATGAACGTCTGCAGGAAATCATGGTAGACAGCTTCCTCTCGGTCGTCGACTTCGCCGAAAAACACGGCGTCAACAACCGCACCGCCGCCTACATGCTGGCCCTCGACCGCGTGGCCGAAGCCATCAAGCTGCGAGGGATATACGCTTAGTGGGGCACCGCCGCAAACCTGGCTGGAGGGCGGGCAATTCTGCCCGCAGCCGCCTTTCAGGCGGCCGGAGCCGGCTAATAGCCCGCTGCCCCGTTTCTTACAACCCGGCGAGAATGGTGCGACGATGATAGCGCGCTTCGCGTACGCATACGCCTTTGTTCTGTCAACGCTTGAAATGCTGTTCTTTTCCTTAACATTGCCGCTGCACCTGGGTCTGTTCATGGGTGCGCGAGAACCTTGTATCAGATACGGTGCAATACTGTTTCGCGCCTCGGTTATTGTTTGCGTACTCGCGGCCGCCTTTATAAAGGATCCGCCCGGCTGGATGACCCAAGTCAAGAACGCTCCGATGTGGAGGTCGGCCCTGTCACTGGGAGTGTATGCACTTTTGATTCTTCTCCTTCAGATAGTTTTGGTGGGCGATCAATCCTTCTCCGACAACGCATTCATAATATCGGGCTTTCCCCTTGGCCTTGGTGCTATTACCATTTGCATTCTTGACCCTGTTTTATGGAAAGGCTATCTTGACAAACCGCAACTCATGCGACGAGCGGGTGCCTCCCTAATCATTGGAGCATTCGGTGTCCTCTCGCTTTTGGCCTACCGCGCTGGCTATTGGCCACCCCGTCGGGAGGGCTACTAAGCGCCGGCCTGGAATGGACCTTTGTCGAAACTGAAGCGATAGCAGCACCCCAAATGACCACCGACCCCTCCACCCCGCTGATGCGGCAGTACAACGCCATCAAACAGCAGGTGCCGCACGCCCTCCTCTTCTTCCGCCTGGGCGATTTCTACGAGCTTTTCTTCGAAGACGCCGTCCTCGCCGCGCGCGAACTCGAGATCACCCTCACCTCTCGCAACAAGGAAAAAGGCGCGCCCATCCCCATGTGCGGCGTCCCCTACCACTCCGCCGAAGGCTACATCGCGCGCCTTATCCAGAAGGGCCATCGCGTCGCCATCTGCGACCAGATGGAAGATCCCGCCCTGGCCAAAAAGCTGGTCAAGCGCGAAATCACGCGTGTCGTCACCCCCGGCACCGCCACCGATTCGCTCGCCCTCCGCTCCCACGAAAACAACTTCCTCGCCGCCGTCTCGCGCCTCGGCAACCGCGCTGGCGTGGCCCACGTGGATGTCTCCACAGGCGAATTTCGCGTCACCGAAATGGACGCCGCCGATGTCCCCGCCGCCATCGAACAGCTTGGCGCGCGCGAGGTCCTCTACCCCGCCGAACTGCCCCTATTCGCCGCCGAAGATCAGGGTCCCCGCTATCTCCGCACGGACCTGGAAGACTGGATCTTCACCTTCGATTACGCCGACCGCACCCTGCGCGATCACTTCCGCCTGCTCTCGCTCGATGGCTGCGGCCTCGCCAACCGTCCCGCGGCCGTATGTGCGGCGGGCGCCATCCTGCATTACCTGCGTGAAACCCAGCGCGCCGCCCTCGAACACCTCGACCGCCCCACCTTCTACGACCGCGCCGAAAGCATGCTGCTCGATGCCGTCACCGTCCGCAATCTCGAACTGGTCGAGCCGCTGTTCGCCGGCGAGCGCACCGACGCGACATTGCTCCACGTCCTCGACCAAACCGAGACCGGCATGGGTGGCCGCCTGCTGCGCCAGCGCCTGCTGCGTCCCTCGCTCGACCGCGCCGAAATCGAAGGCCGCCTGGATGCCGCCGCCGAACTGCTACAGCAAACCATCCTGCGCGCCGAATTGCGCAAGCAACTCGGCGGCATTCTGGATATCGAGCGCCTGCTCGCCAAAATCACCATGGGCGTCGCCAATCCCCGCGACGTACTGGCTCTCGGCCGTTCGCTCGAAAAGATTCCCGCCCTGAAAGCCACATTTGAGACCCAGCGCGCCGCCCGTCTGCGCGACCTCCACGACCGGCTCGATGAAGTCGCCGAAGCGCGCGATCGTATCTTGCAAGCCATCGCCGACGAGCCGCCCATCAACTTAGCCGACGGCGGCACCGTCCGCGCCGGCTTTCACCCCGATCTCGACGAACTTCGCGACCTCAGCCGCAATGGCCGCCAGGTCATCGCCCAAATCGAAGCCCGCGAACGGGCGCGCACCGGCATCCAATCGCTCAAGGTTCGCTTCAATAATGTCTTCGGCTACTACATCGAAATCTCCAAAGCCAACCAGCACCTGGCCCCCGCCGATTACGAACGCAAACAAACCCTGGTCAACGCCGAGCGGTTCACCACGCCCGAGCTAAAAGACTACGAACGCAAGGTCCTGGACGCCGAAGATAAAATCCTAACGCTCGAAAAGGAACTGTTCGCCGAGTTGCGCAAGTTCGCCGCCGCGCACGCGCAGCGCATTCGCTCGACCGCCGCGGCCGTCGCCGAAATCGACGTCACCGCCGCCCTCGCCCAAGTGGCCGCCGAGAACCGCTACACGCGCCCGACGTTTTCCGAAAGCGGCGAGATGCGCATTATGGCCGGCCGCCATCCCGTGATCGAGCGCCTCGAACAACAGGACGCCGGCCGCTTCATCCCTAACGACCTCTACCTCAACTCCGACACCGACCTGATCGCCATCATCACCGGACCCAACATGGGCGGCAAGTCCACCTACTTGCGGCAAGCCGCGCTGATCGCCATCCTGGCGCAAATGGGTTCGTTCGTCCCGGCCGACGCGGCCATTTTGCCGCTCACCGACCGTATCTTCACCCGCATCGGCGCGTCCGACAATCTGGCGCGCGGCCGCTCCACCTTCATGGTCGAGATGACCGAGACCGCCGTCATCCTGAACACCGCCACGCCGCGCAGCTTTATCGTACTCGACGAGATCGGCCGCGGCACCGCCACATACGATGGACTGGCGCTGGCCTGGGCCGTGGTCGAACACATCCACGCCCGCACGCGCGCCCGGACGCTCTTCGCCACGCACTATCACGAGCTCACCGAACTCGCCGAGCAGCTTGACGGCATCCGCAACCTGAGCGTCTCCGTGAAGGAAGCCGGCGACCGCATCATCTTTCTGCGCAAGGTCGAGCCCGGCAAAGCCGACCGCAGCTACGGCATCGAAGTCGCGCGCTTGGCCGGATTGCCGCTGCGCGTCATCGAACGCGCCAACGAAGTGCTGCGGCTGCACGAACGCACCGAACACGTAGTCACCGAAGAGCTTTCCGCTGCTTCAGATGCCCCCACGCAGCCCGTACAGATCCAGCTCTTCGAACCCCTGAACTACACCATCGCCGAGCGCATCCGTAATCTGAACATCGATGAGCTGCGTCCCGTCGAAGCCTTGCGGCTGCTTTCGGAATTGCAGGATGAACTGAGGCGCCAGTGCGTGTAGCCGGTGTCATGAGCGGTACGTCGCTCGATGGCATCGATGTGGCCATCGTTAATATACGCGGCCGCCAGGTCGACACCATCGGCTTTCAATCCACGCCCTATTCCCACGCGGTGCGGCGCGCGATCCTGGCCGTCTCAAATACCACCACAACCACGCGCGAAATATCGACGCTCAATTTCCGGCTCGGCGAACTCTACGCCCGCGCCGTCCAGCGCGCCTGTCGCCGCTACGGCCCCGTAGAACTGATTGGCTGCCATGGCCAAACCATTTACCATGAGGGCGGCGTCAGCACCATGCAGATCGGCGAAGCGGCGGTGATCGCCGAGCGTACCGGAGTCCCGGTCGTCTCCGATTTCCGCCCGCGCGATATCGCCGCCGGGGGTCAGGGCGCGCCACTCGTCCCCTTCGTCGACTGCCTATTATTCGGCCGCGCCCGCCGTACCCGCATCGCCCTCAACATCGGTGGCATCGCCAACGTCACCGTGATCCCCTCAGGCATCGCCTTCGACACCGGCCCCGGCAACATGGCGATCGACGCGCTTGTCCGCGACTACACCAACGGCCGCCAAACCTTCGACCGCGGAGGCCGCATCGCCGCGCAAGGCAATCTGAATCGCCCGCTGCTCGACGACCTCCTGGCCGACCCGTACTATCGCCGCGAGCCGCCCAAAAGCGCCGGCCGCGAACAATACGGCGCGGAGTTTGTCGCGCGCCTCAAACAGACCGTCCTGCCGCTCCCCGACCTGATCTCGACCGCCACAGTCCTCACCGCCGCGACAATAGCCATGGCCTCCGCCCCCTTCCGGCCTACCGAACTGATCGTATCGGGAGGCGGCGCCCACAACCCGCAAATCCTGTCGCACCTGGCCGCCTTCTTGCCGGGAGTAGCTCTATCCACCTCGGCCGGCTACGGCATCGATCCGGATGCCAAGGAAGCCATCGCCTTCGCCATCCTCGCCTGCCAAACCTGGCGCCGCAAGCCATCCAACTTACCCGCGGCTACCGGCGCGCGGCGCCCCGTCATCCTAGGCAAGATCAACCTTTCCTAATATGTTGGAGGGCGGGCAATTCTGCCCGCAGCCGGCTTTCAGCCGGCTTTTCAGTGCATTCCCCCTTGACAAATCTGCCAAGCCGGCTCACACTTGTTGACGACTGGGCAATTCCGCTGCACTCATCAGATCATCTGAACTAAGTCAGGCAATCTGAAAACTTCTCTCCCTCTTAGCCAAACACAACCGAGGAGTACCCGGACACGCGCAAAGGAGATGGAGATGTTCGCCCTGCTCCCAAGCGCGCGGCCACCGCGCCGCGAGTGTTGCCTATATCGTTGACCGGGTGCGGGCCATGTCGACGAGGGGCCCCGAGCAGGACGGCAATGCCCTCCATCGGCGGATGGAACGCGGGGGCGTGCCGGCCAAGATGACCAGGGCGGCGCGCGGGACTCCGGCCTCTGCCGGTCAGCATCACGGTCAAAATCATGAACGGTTGCTGGCCGAATGACAGATTCACGGAGCAACCGGAGCGGAACGCAATAAGTAGGCGCAAGCATATGCCGAGAAAGAAAACACGCAAAAGCTTCCTGCAAACAGTGGCGCAAGTACCATTAATCCTGTTATTGTCCGTCAGCGCTAGGATGGTGCTGGCGCAGGGAGCCGCTGCTCAGGTTATAAGTCCGGAAAACTCCCAGTCGGGCGTAACGCCGACGCCGGGAGAATCTTATAGTCGGAGAGTTGCGGAATTCGAGGGGGCGCAGCAGAAACTTCTGCAAGGCGCAGAAACCATTGTTTTTTCGCAGGATAGGGGCACGGCTGATGTTATAAGGTCTTACCCTTTCCTGAGTAGATCGATGAAGGATATAAACGGCGTGGCAAATTCGACCCTCGCGCGCATTGCGTCGAGTGCGGGCAAAGGAACAGGGGTAAACATTCTGTTTGTCTACAAACGCGGGCCTCTTTTGCCGGATCCTTGGTGTGGCGCCGACGGTTGCAGTCTGGATGTTTATGTGGATGACGGCACAGGATACAAAAAAGCGCTAGGCGCTCCTTACACGGGTTCCGGCGTACACGTTTTAAGAGCAGACGGGCAGGTGGCACTGTTCATTGAGATAACCCGAACTTCATACCGCACGGGAGGACAGCGCGAATTGGTTCTGAAGGGCAATTCATTCGAAGAGAAAACGCGGCCATTCCCGCCGGATTGCTGCGGCAGGCGGGTATCCGGCCCCTCTCCGTCGGCCCACGATGACCCCACGAGCGCGAAGCTCGCTGTCGGCGCCCAGAGAACCTTCGGCCTGAATCTGCTTCGCGGCATCGTCGATCACAGCCCGGGGAAGAACGTCTTCATTTCGCCTCTGAGCGTCTTTCTGGCGCTCCAGATGGCCGAGAATGGATCGGCCGGCGCCACGCGCACGGCGATGATGAAGGCGCTGGCTCTTCCCGACCTCGAGGCCGGGGTATTGAACGCCTCCGCCGCGGCATTGCAACATCTTCTGAAATCGCCCGACGCCGGAGCCCTGAGCATCGCCAACGCGCTGTGGGCCGACCGGCATTTTACGCTGGCGCCTGGTTTCGTGGAGCTGTGCGAATCCGTGTTCGGCGCCCGGGCCGCGGCCCTCAATTTCTCCGATCTCAAAGCGGCGGCCGAAATTAACGATTGGGTCAAGACGCATACGAACGGAAAAATAGACCGTATCGTCACGCGGGGGGATGTCGCAAATTCGGCTGTGATCCTCACCAACGCCGTCTATTTCGCCGCCAACTGGCGCAGCCCGTTCCCAATTCCCCTGACGACTGATGAAACTTTTCATAAGACCGGCGGCGCCACGAAAACGATAGCGATGATGCATCAACCGCTTCTGACCGGAGCGTACCGAAGCGGCGGCAACTTCGAGGGCGCGATGTTGTATTGCAGACAGTCGAGCGTGTTCTTCTACGCGTTGCTGCCGCTGCCGGGAATCACGCCGAAAGCCGTGCTGGCATCGCTCCCGACGGATCGTCTCACCGATGGACCGGCGGACGTCGACCTCGACTTGAAACTTCCGCGCTTCAGCCTGGATTTTTCAGCAAGTCTGAGTGAGTATCTTAAAAGGATGGGAATGGAGGTCGCATTCCAGCCTGGGGCGGATTTCGGACCGATGGGTTCCAAGCAATTCTTCATCAGCGACGTGATCCACAAAACCCGCCTTGAAGTAGACGAAAAAGGTACGGTGGCTGCGGCCGCGACCGCCGTCCGCCATGGCCCGAGCGGCGCTCCCTCGCGGCAACCACGCCCAAAGAGAACGCTGGTCTTCGACCGGCCGTTCGTGGTTCTGATCGGCGATTCGAAAACGGGCGCCCTCCTGTTTGCGGGCGTCATCGAGGATCCGCCGCCAGCGCCCCCACCGGCCACTGCGCCCGCGGAGGCTCCGCCCCCTCCGCCAGAGCCGGCGGACTTGGAGGGACAAACGATAGAGCAGGTTGTGGCGGCCATGGGACAGCCCCTGAAAAAGGCCAAAGTCGGAACCAAGGACATTTATTGGTACAAGGACTGGAAGGTAACTTTCGTCAACGGCAAAGCGAAGGATGTGCAGTAGCCTTTTGAGCAAAGTGGAAATGAAACTCTTAAACAACTGAAGGAGTTGTTCAAAATGCACATAAGCTCAAACGAACCCTTCGCCGGTCATTCCGGCCAAGGACAGCAGGATCTCATGAATCACTTGACTCGCAACAAGAAAGCCGTTCTCTCCGTCGTGGTCCGTGCTCGACCTCCGGCCGGGCGGGGAAGCTGTCTTGACCCTTTTAGGTGAGGTCTCAGGTAAGGCCGGCAACGATGCGTGCGTGTACACGGCGGACGGAAAGACAATCCATCTCACCTGCGGGGGAACCCCGTATTCGGCGTGTTGAGAAAATCCAAATCCTAGAATGTCAGTTTGGTTTTGGAGGGCGGGCAATTCTGCCCGCAGCCAAGATTGGCCGCCCTCCAAAACCAAAAAGGAAAACTAATGAAATTCTGAATGAAGGCGTGGTGCTGGTATAGGCATCCGCACCGGTGTTCCAGGAAGCCAAGTACGTGCCGATGGATGAGGCAATCAGATGCGCCCATCCAATTGCAAGCGATTCAGGTATTTTGCGGCACCTGGCGGGGCTACTGAATGGCGGTGGTGAAGACCAGGTCAACCCAGTAGTTGCTCGAGTTTGCGGAACTGGCCGGAAATGCGTTGCTCGCGGCGTAGGAGCCGTTGGGGCCGTATTGGCCGTCGGGTGGCGCGTACAGCATTTGGTTTGTGATGCCCGAGGTGGCGAAGTATCCGGCGTCATCGGCGTAGTGTCCCTCGGGAGACCAGTACGAGACGACATACACGGTATTGGCATCGATGGCGACAGGCGTTGAGAAGTTCGCCTGCTGCCATCCGGTGGCCGATTCGTTTGTGAAGGTGACGGAGGCAAGCAGCGTGCCAGCGCTATTCCACAGGTATCCAAGATGCTGACCGACGTTAGTGGAACTCTTATAAAAGCGTAAGCCAGTGGCGTAGCCGGGGATATCGGAGATGAAAGTCAAGCCGAGTTGTGCGGCCTGCGAAGTCGGCGCAGCAGGCGTGGCGGGAACCGCCGCGGGAGTCCAGAGCGAGACCGGGGTGGTTGTGCCGATCGCGGGCGATGTATTGAAGACCGGATTAACCCAGAAGTTTGTCGCCGAGGCACCGCTAGTGGGGAACCCGCCGGCGCCATATTGGTACACACCATTGGGCCCGTTTTTTCCATCGGCCACTGCAAGCAGCGGAGGGTTGCGCAGTGCATTTGTGAAAGACCCGTTATCCGCTGCATAGTGTCCGTTTGGGGCGTGGTAAGAAATCACATACGGGATGTTGGCGATGACGGCAACCGGCGAAGGGAAATAAGCTAACTGCCAGCCCGAAGGGGTCTCGTTGGTAAAGGTCACTGTGGCCAGCGGTTCTCCCTTGCCGGACCAGAGATTGCCCACATGGGTTCCGGTGTTGTCGAGTGCTTTGAAGAACAGGACTCCGGTCACGTAGCCGGATACCTTGGGCAAGAACTGCAGACCTACTTCGGTAGCCTGATTATCGTTTGAATCAGGGTTAGCCGGCTGCGCGGATGCATTCCACAGGGAGCACGGGCAAATCGTCACGGTGAAGGACGCGGACTGAGATGCGCCGTACAGTGTGCCGGTAACCGCGACCGTGGATTGCCCGCTGGGCGCGTCAGCGGCCGCGGCAACGGTAAACGACGCCGCAGATGATGAAGCAGGGATATTGAGCGAAGGAGGTACCGTCAGGGCGGGACCGTCGCTAGAAAGTGCGACAGGGACACCGCCGGCGGGAGCGGGGCCAGAGAGCGTTATCGTGCACGTGCTGGTCGAGCCCGCGTTGAGGGTCGCGTTGTCGCACGACAGGAGCGTGGGGAGTACCGGGCTGAGGTTCAAGGTGACCGCGGCGGTGCTTTCAAGGCCGCTGGCATCCAATCTGGCGGTGATGGTAACGCTTTCACCGGCAGTAACTGTGCCGGCGGTCGTAGTGAAGGCGCCGGACACGGCCTGGGCGGCTACCGACACGGACGCGGGGATCATCAGTAGCGGGTTGTTCGCGCTCAGGCGCACAGTTTGTGCGTTGGCGACCGTGCGGTCCAATTGGACCGTGCAAGTGCTGGAACTGCCCGAGGTGAGAAATGTGGGGCTGCAACTGAGCGAAGACACTGCCGGCGCGCTTGCTAGGATCAGAGAAGCAGTCGCGGAAGCACCGTGTAACGAGGCGGTGAGGGTAATGTCGAGATTCCCGGTGAAGGTGCCGGCGGTAGCCGTGAAGGTGGCAGAAGTCTCCGCCGCGGACACGGTCACTGTGGCGGGGATGCTCAGCTTGGCGCTGCTGTCCGATAGTGCGACGAGACTACCGCCGGGTGGGGCGGGCTCGTTCAAGGTCACTGTACAAACGCTGCTAGCATCGGAGCTTATCGTGCCAGGATTGCAGGTCAACGCCGAAACCAGTACGGCAGGCATCAAGGTCAAGGAGGCGCTCTGGGAACTGGCGTTCAAGCTGGCGGTGACGGTGACGCTCTGACTGGTGGTGACGTTGCCCGCGGTGGCTGTGAAGGAGACAGACGCTGCACCGGCCGCGACGGATACGGAGGGCGAAGTGGTCAAGAGGGCACTGTCGGAGGACAGTATCACGGTGCTGCCGGCGGGCGGAGCGGCGCGGTTCAGCGTCACGGTGCAAGTGGTAGACGCATCAGAGTTCACATCTGTGCGATTGCAACTGAGGGCGGAAACCAGCATGGGGCTCACCAAGCTGACGTCAATGCTGTGAGAGGAGCTGTTCAGTGTTCCTGTGAGCGTGGCCCACTGGGTGGTAGTGACGGCGCCGACAGTCGCGGTGAACAATGCGGAAGCGTTGTTGGCAAGTACGGTGAGGGACGCGGGTACGGTCATTGCAGGATTGTTGCTTGAAAGTGCGACCGTGCTGCCGCCGGTGGGGGCGGCCTGATTCAGGGTGATGGTGCAGGTGGTGGAAGCGCCGGAGTTGACGCTGGTGGGATTGCAGGCCAGCGCGGAGACCAGGGTTGGAGCTATCAGGCTCAATGTGGCGGTCTGGGAGGAACCGCCCAGGCTGGCGGTGATGGT
>Ga0187887_10001333_pt1 | contig 21451 bp, 15 predicted proteins | sample June2016WEW_7_10_FD_132977 | JGI IMG/M metagenome (GOLD analysis project Ga0187887, IMG submission 132977) | Peatland microbial communities from SPRUCE experiment site at the Marcell Experimental Forest, Minnesota, USA - June2016WEW_7_10 | ecosystem: Environmental > Terrestrial > Soil >... | reverse complement strand
CGTGGCGCGGGCCGTCCGGCCTGCAGAGCCGAGATTCATCTCGGCTTTTCTTTCTTTTCTTCGCGAGAAATCTTTACCGCAAAAGCTCACTAATCTCTCATGCCCCGCTCACCCCACAAACCTTGCATACAAGCTCCGCGCTACGCCAGGGTCGCTGGTGCCTTTGACGATGGCGCGGCCGTCGGGGAAGATGGTCAGTTCGTAGGGCGGCGACAGGAATCGCAGGGCGAACTCGCTCGAGCGCACTTCGCCTAGCGGCTCCAGGCGCGCGCGTAGCTCTTCCAAGTCGATAGGGCCTTCGCGCTCGCGGACCTGCATGGCGTCGCGGCCGCACATGCGCACCGGCGGGCGCGCCGATTCTTCCAGGTATGGAAACTCGCGGCGGGCGCAGGTGGGGCAATCGGGGTCTTGCGGCGGACCGTCGATCTGGCGGATGCCGCCTTCCCAGACATCGATGGTGGTGATCCGCGCGCGAACCAGATCGGCGTGCCCGCTCAGGATCTTCAGCGCATCGGCCACTTGCAGCGACGCCACGGCCGAGACAATCGCGTTCAATACGCCGGCGGTTTCGCAGGTCGGCTGCGGGCCGGCGGGAGGGTCGGGATAGACGCAGCGCAGGCACGCTGTGTGGCCGGGGATCACGGGCATGGTAAGGCCGTAACTGCCCACCGCGGCGCCGTAGATCCACGCAACGCCGCGGCTCACGGCAAAATCATTGATCAGATAACGCGTTTCGAAGTTGTCGGTGCCATCGAGAATCACGCCGGCGCCGCCTAACAGGTCGGCCGCGTTTTCCGCCGTGAGATCCGCCACCACGCCGCGCACGGCAATCGAGGAATTGATGCGCTCCAACCGACGCGCCGCGGCGACCGCCTTGGGCAACGCTTCCGCGGCATCGGATTCTTCAAACAGCCACTGGCGATGAAGATTGGCGGGCTCAATGTAATCGCGGTCGATGATCGTGAGGCGGCCGACGCCCGCCCGCGCCAGGGCCGCCGCATGAAAGCTGCCCAATGCACCGCAGCCGGCCACCACCGCGTGGGCGCGCAGCAATGACTCCTGGCCCGCTTCGCCTAGCCCGGCGAAAAGAATCTGCCGCGAGTATCGCTGGCGCTCGGCCGCATTCATTTTGGTTCCGTGCAGACAAGAAAACACGCGCCCGCAAACGGGCTCGGCAAGCCAAAGCGTGCCCTACCAATGCAGCCATGGTAGCAAACTTGCTCGGAACTGCTTACGCTATCATGTTTCTGGTGCGCCGCCCGTTCGCAAGCGTCTCTCGCATCCTCGTGCTATCTCTTGCCGCGCCAATGATTTTGCTGCATGGGCAGGACGCTTCGTGGGAAGGCAAGCGGATCGTCGCGATCCAGTTCCAACCGGCTCAACAACCACTCGATCCGGCTGAAATCAACCAGATCCTCCCGCTGAAGCGCAACCAGCCATTGCGCCTGGCCGACGTACGCGCCAGCATCGAGCGCCTCTTTGCCACCGGGCGGTACACGGATATTCAGGTGGATGCCGAACCATACCAGGATGGCGTGGTGGTGCGCTTCCTGACCAAGAACAGTTGGTTCATCGGTCACGTGGTGGTGACGGGGAAGGTCTCCAACCCGCCCAGCACGACGCAACTCGAAAACGCGGCGCAGCTCGATCTCGGGACGCCTTACACGGAGGCCAGCCTGACCGCGGCCGAAGCCGGCCAGAAGAAGCTGCTGGAATCCAACGGGCTGTTCGGCGGCAGCGTGACGCCGGTGCTCGAGTGGGACAACGACTACCAGCAGGTGCATATCCGTTTCAATATCGATAGCGGCATCCGTGCCCGCTTCGCCGCGCCCACCATCGTGGGCGGCGTTCAGCTCGACCGCGCCAGCTTGCTGCGTGCCGCTAAGTTCCAGCGCTGGATCGTCCACACCTGGAAGCCGATGACGCAGACCCGGCTGCGCGAGGGCGTCGAGGGCGTGCGCTCGCTCTACGCCAAGGATCATCGCCTGGAAGCCAAGGTCTCGCTGGAAGACGTGAAATACGATGCCGCCACCAATAGCGCTACCCCGGTGCTTGCCATCGACGCCGGCCCGCGCATCCGCCTGCGCGCCATCGGCGCCAAGGTCTCCGAGCACAGCCTGGGGCGCTTTGTGCCGATCTTCGAGGAGCACTCGGTGGATACCGACCTGCTCACCGAAGGCGCCCACAATCTGGAAGACTACTTCCAATCCAAGGGCTACTTCGACGCCGACGTCGAGTTCAAGCAGCAGCGCGTGATCGACGACCAGGCCAGCATCGACTACTTGATCAACCTGGGCGAGCGGCACAAGCTGGTCTTCATCGGCATCCAGGGCAATCGCTATTTCTCGACCAGCGACATACGGGAGCGCATGTTCCTGCGCACCGCAAGCTGGCTGCAATTTCCGCACGGCCGGTACAGCGCCGACCTGCTGCGCCGCGACGAGGATTCGATTGTCAGCCTGTATCAGTCCAACGGGTTCCGCGACGTGAAGGTGACCGACCGGCTGGACGACCGCTATCGGGGCCACAGCGGCGAGCAGGCCGTGTGGATCACCGTCCACGAAGGTCCGCAGACATTCGTCAACAGCCTGGCGGTGGATGGCATCGAGCAGCTCGACAAGCAGAAGATTCTCTCCCTGCTCAGCTCGGTCGCCAATCAGCCGTTCAGCGAGTTCAATATCGCGGTGGACCGCGACGCCATCCTGGCGCAGTATTACCAGAACGGCTTCCCCAACGCCACTTTTGCCTGGAGCTCGAAACCCGCCGCGCCGAATCGCCTGGATGTGCGCTACGCCATCCACGAGGGCGGGCGCGAGTTCGTGCGCCAGGTGCTCTTCAACCCGGGCGGTCTGGCGCACACGCGCCCCAGCCTGGTCTACAAGAACCTCCAGCTCAACCCCGGCGATCCGCTATCGCCAACCGCCATGGGCGAAACCGAGCGCCGCCTGTACGATCTGGGCGTCTTCTCCCGCGTCAACATGGCGATCCAGGATCCGGATGGAGAGACGGATCAGAAGTACGTGGTCTACGATCTCGAGGAAGCGCGGCGCTACTCTTTGTCGATGGGCGTGGGCGCCGAATTCGCGCGCATCGGCGGCTGCACGTATTGCCTGGATGCGCCGGCCGGGCAGACCGGATTCGCGCCGCGCGTTTCGTTCGGCGTCACCCGTTCGGATTTGTGGGGCATGGCGCACAGCCTGAGCCTGCGCACGCGGTTCTCCACGCTCGAGCAGCAGGCGATTCTCACCTACGATTGGGCCCGTTTCCGAGGCAAAGATATGCTGCAACTCAGCTTCACCGCCCGCTATGACGATTCCAAGGACGTCCGCACCTTTTCTTTTAAGCGCGACGAGGTCTCCACCCAGTTGAAGCAGCGCGTCAACAAGTCGATCACCCTGCTCTACCGCTACACGTACCGCGCGGTCGACGTGAATCAGGCCACGCTGAAGATTTCGCCCGAGCTGATCCCGTTGCTCTCACAACCGGTTCGGCTGGGCCTCCTTTCTTTCAACTTTATTCAAGACCGGCGCGACGATCCGCTGGACCCGCGCAAGGGCGTCTACAATACGCTCAACGTGGATTTCGCCGAGCACATTTTCGGGTCCGAGCGCGATTTCGTGCGCTTCCTGGCGCGCAACTCCACTTACCATCCGCTGGGCAAGAAGTTCGTCCTGGCCCGCAGTACTGAGATCGGCAACATCGCCGCATTCCATTACAGTGGCACTGGCGAGGATGCGGTTCCGCTGCCGGAGCGCTTTTACGGCGGCGGCGGATCGTCCGACCGCGCCTTCCCCGAGTACCAGTCCGGACCGCGCGACCCGGAAACCGGTTTTCCCATCGGCGGCAACGCCGTGTTCTTCAACCAGACTGAGTTGCGGTTCCCGCTGATCGGGGAGGATGTCGGCGGCGTGCTGTTTCACGATTTCGGCAACACCTTCACCGGCGCCGGCGATTTCACCTTCCGCGTAAAGCAGGACGGCCTGGGGGACTTCGACTACATGGTGCACGCGGTCGGCTTCGGCATCCGCTACCGCACGCCCGTCGGCCCGTTCCGCGTGGACCTGGCCTACAGCATCAATCCGCCCCGCTTTTACGGCTTCAAGGGAACCGAACAGGACCTGGTGAACGCGGGCGTCTACCCATGTCAAAATGTCGTCAACCAGTGTACCCAGCAGAGCGTGAGCCATTTTCAATTCTTCTTTTCGATCGGACAAACGTTTTGAAGAGGGAGCGAGAGTTGCGATCCGCCGCGCCCGCCCGGCTGGCCGCTCTGGCGCTCGCCGTCACGTTTGCGGCGGCGCTTGCTTCCGGCGTCATCATCGACCGGATCGCGGTAACGGTGGGTAAAGGCGTGATCACCTCGAGCGACATCGAGCGCGAGATTCGCGTAACCGCGTTCCTGAACGGGCAATCGCCGGACTTGAGCCCGGCCGGCAAACGCGCCGCGGCGGAACGCATGGTGGAGCAGCGGCTGGTGCGCCACGAGCTCGAGAGCAGCCGCTACCCGGTGCCGCAGCCCGCCGAAATCGAGCCGGTGCTGGCCGCTTTCCGCCAGCGCTACTATCCGGCCGAGGCCGATTACCGGCGCGCGCTGGATCAGTACGGCATCAGCGGCCAGGATGTGAGAGACGCTCTGTTGTGGCAGCGCACCCTGTTGCAGTTCGTCGATGTGCGCTTCCGTCCGGCGGTGCAAATCACCGCGGAGGAGATCCAGCACTATTTCGATACCGTGCTGGCGCCGAAGTTGCGCGCGGCCGAGCCCGGCAAAACGGTTTCGCTCGACGATTATCGCGATCAGATCGAAGACACTCTGGCGGGCCAGCGCGAGGATCGCGAAATGGACGGCTGGCTGCGCGAGGCGCGCCGGCAAACGCCGATCGTCTATCACGATGAGGCGCTCCGATGAGACGCCGCCTGCTGTGGATTGCGGCTTACGTGGCTGCGGCGTTACTGCTGGCGTCGTTGGCCGGCGCGCTGGTGCTGCGCAGCGCGTGGTTTCGTGGCAAGGTGCGCACCTGGGTGGTGAGTTCGATTGAAACCGCAACCGGCGGCCGCGCCGAGATAGGCGCGATTCGATTCGACTTAGCGACTCTCCGCGTGGAGGCCGATTCCTTTGTCCTGCACGGCACCGAACCCGCCGGCAAGCCGCCGCTGTTTCGCTCCGCATCCATCGTGGTGGGGCTGAGAATCGTTTCGCTGGTCGAGCGCAATATCGACATTCGCTCGCTCGACGTGGAATCGCCGCGCATCGCCCTCATCGTCGATTCGAATGGCCGCACCAATCTGCCCCAACCGAAGAACAAAGGCCGGCGCGGCGACACCGTGGCGACGATTCTGAAGCTCGCCGTGGGGCGCTTCCGCGTCGAGCATGGCGAGTTTCAGGTGGAATCGCATGCAAGCGTGCCGTTCGCCGCGCAGGGCCGGAACCTCGATGCCGCGCTCGTCTTTGACGCCGCCGGTCCGCGCTACCGCGGCGATATCGCCATCGAGCCGCTGGAGTTCGCCGCTCCCGGAGTCGCCCAAACCGCGGTCGCCATCCACGCGTCGTTCGCGCTCGAAGCCAACCGTATCGACGTCGCCTCAGCCAGCCTCGCCACCGGCAAATCGCGGGTGAGCCTGGCCGGACAAATCGAGAACCTGGCCGATCCGCACGGCCGGTTCGACTTTCGAGCGCGCGTGGATAACGGGGATGCCGAGCGGATCTTCGAGACCAAGCTGCTCGAACGGGGCACGGCGGAGGTTGCCGCGAGCGCCGTCTGGCGCGGCGGCGGCGATGTTTCCGTCGCCGGCCATCTGACCGGCACGGGTCTGGAATATCGCGACTCGAGCATCCGGCTGTACAATTTCACGGCTTCCGGCCCTCTCACTTCCGATTTGCGCACCGTCACCGTGCGCCCAATGCGCCTGTCCGGCCAGGCCGCGCTCAGCGGCCAGTCGTTCCCCGTCGAGGCGAACATCGCGGCGGCCGTGCTGCGCGGCGAGGACCTGGAGCTGAGCCAGGTCTCGATCGGCGCGTTGGACGGCGCCTACACCGGCGCCATCGGGCTGCGCGCGTTCAATCGCTACACGGTGAACGGCGCCGTGGCCGGTCTCGATGTGCGCCGCGTGGCCAGCCTCGCCATCGACGCGCCGCTGCCGTGGGACGGCACGGCCGGCGGCTCGCTACACATGGAAGGCTCGTTCCACAACCCGCGAGCGTTGCATTTGATTACCGCGCTCGAAATCGGGCCGGCTGCGGTGGGCGCGCCGGTCGCGGGCGAAATTACCGCGGATTGGGATTCGCCAAGCGAGATTCTCGATCTCGGGCATTCGCGGCTCAGCTTGCCGCACTCGCGAATTGCGATCTCCGGCGCCGCCGGCCGCGAGTTGAGCGTCCACCTGGAGACGCGCGACTTGAGCGAGTTGCTGCCTGCTTTGGGCGAACGGGCGGCGGCGCTGCCGGTGAAGCTCATCGGCAGTGCGGCGGTGTTCGATGGGAAACTGATCGGCAGCCTGGACCGTCCGCGTATCCAAGGCCACGTGCTCGCGGGCGCTTTCACCTATGGGGACCGCACGTTCGATTCGTTCGACACCGCGGTCGTGGCCTCGCCCGATAACGTCCGCCTCGGTCAAGCGACGCTCAGCCGCGGCGCCCTGCGCGCACAGTTTTCGCTCGCCGTGGCGCTGCGCGATTGGGACGCGGGGGATCGAGCCGATATTTTCGGCAGCGCCACTATCCATGAGGCGCCACTCGCGGAACTGGCCGCCATGGCCGGCGCTTCGGCGGCGGCTACCGGCACGCTCAACGCAACGGCCGCCATCACCGGCGTCACCGGCGATCCGATCGTCGAGGCCGATCTCGATGCCACCCACGGCGCGATCGAAGGCGAAACTTTCGACCGCATCGCCGGCCACGCACGCTATCGCGCCGGCACGCTCGAATTCTCCTCCGGCGAGATTTCCGCCGGCGCCAAACAGATCCACGTCGATGCCAGCTTCGCGCATTCCCCAGGCCGCTTCGATACCGGCGCGCTGCGGTTTCAGATCTCGACCAACTCGATGCCGGTCGAGCAGGTTCATCTCCTCGAAGCCGCGCGCCCCGGCGCGAAAGGCATGGCCCAGGTTGTTGCGCGCGGCGCCATCGACATTGTCCCCGCGGAAAACGGGCGCCCAGGATTCCGCATTCGCGATTTGCACGCCGAATTCACCGGAAAGACGCTCCAGTTGGCCGGTGGCGATTTGGGCAACCTGCGGCTCACCGCCGAGACCGCGGGCGGCACGTTGCGCGCGCGCCTGGAATCGGACTTCGCCGCATCCTCCATCGTCGGCACCGGTGAGTGGCGTCTCGCCGACGATTACCCCGGCAGTGCCACCATCCGATTTAGCAAAGTGGATCTGGCCCAATTGCGTGCCTGGCTGGCGCCCACCGGATCGCTGGCCGGTCTCAACGGAGCGGCCGAAGCCTCCCTGCGCCTGGATGGCCCCGCGCTCAATCCGCGCGCGATCAAGGCGGAGTTGCGCATCACGCGCCTGGAACTCGCGCCCGCCGCTTCCACCGGTCTCGCGCCTGCCACTTTCGCGCTCCGCAACTCCGGCGACATCGTGGTCTCGATGGCCGGCTCGGCCGTCACCATCGGGTCGGCGCGGTTCACCGGGCGCGATACGGATTTCAGCGTCACCGGCCGCGTGGCGTTGGACCGGAAGAGCCCGCTCGATCTGCGTTTGGCCGGCCATGTTGGCCTCGGTTTGGTGCACGATCTGGACCGCGGCCTGACCGCCTCCGGCGTGTTGAAGGCGGACGCCAGCGTGCGCGGAACTCTGGCCGCGCCGCAAGTCGCCGGCCGCCTGGAATTCTCCGGCGCCGCGTTCCACATCAGCGACGTTTCCAACGGAATCTCCAACGCCAACGGCGTTCTGCTGTTCAGCGGCGACCGCGCCTCCATCCAGAGCTTCACCGGCGAAACCGGCGGCGGCAAAATCGAACTCGGCGGTTTCGCTGTTTATGGCGGCGAGGGGCTCACCGTGTTTCGCCTGCACGCCCGCGCCGACAGGGTGCGCGTGCGCTATCCGGAAGGCGTCAGCACCGTCGCCAACGCGGACCTGCGTTTCACCGGGACCACCGCCAACAGCATTCTCTCCGGCACCATCACCGTGCTGCGCACCGGTTTCAATCCACAATCGGATTTCAGCTCGCTGCTGGCGCAATCCTCCGAGCCCGTGCGCACACCGGCCGCGCGTCCCGGCCTGCTGGGCGGCCTGACTTACGATATTCAAGTCGCTACCGCGCCCGATATTCAGGTGCAGAGCGCGCTCGCCCAGGACGTCCAGGTGGAAGCCAACCTACGCCTCCGCGGCACTTACACCAGTCCGGCCGTGCTGGGCCGCGTGAATATCACGCACGGCCAGGTGGTTTTTTTCGGCACGCGGTACAACATTTCGCAGGGGTCGGTTTCCTTCTTCAACCCGGTCAATGTAGAGCCAGTGCTGGATATCGATCTGGAGACTAAGGCCCGCGGCATCCAGGTCACGCTCAACGTTTCCGGCCCGCTCAGCAAACTCAACCTGACGCCGCGCTCGGACCCGCCGCTGCAATTCAGCGAAATCGTGGCGCTGCTCGCCACCGGCCGCACGCCCACCGACGAAGCGTCGCTTTCCTACGGCCAGAACACCGCCGCGCCCGCCTGGCAGCAATCGGCCGGCTCGGCGCTGTTGGGCGAGGCCATTTCGAGCCCCGTCACCGGCCGCTTGCAGCGCTTCTTCGGCGTCAGCCGCCTGCGCATCGATCCCACTCTGCCCGGCACCGAATTCAACGGCACGGCGCGCGTCACCCTCGAACAGCAGGTGACTCCCGACATTACCTTCACTTACATTACCGACGTAACCACCAGCAATCCGCAGGTAGTCAGCGTGGAATGGGCTTTCGCCAAGCAATGGTCGGTGGTAGCGCAGCGCGACGAAAACGGCCTGGTCGGCATGGACATTCTCTTCAAGAAACGGTTTTGAGACGGACGCACTTGGGCTGGGCCGGAAACTGGAAACACGTAGCCTCTGTCACGGGTTTTTAATCCGGGTTTTCAATCGGGTCGAGATGCGGGGCGATTCGATGCTTGAGAATCGGGGGAGGCCGAGTGCGTAGCTTCGGTTTGCCCGTAATACGCGTAGTCCCGCGCGATACAATCGTTTTGAGACACCATGCCGCCTCTGACTGCCGGACCGCCGCCGATAATGTTGGCCGCAAAGACTCTCACGATCTTGTTCCTGTGCGTTGGCACCGCCAGCCCTATCTTGGCATGCACGTGCGTCTTTCCGGTCGATCCAGCCAATCCAGAGACCTCGGATCAGATGTTAGCGAGAACGTCGTCTGTAATATTCCGAGGCGTGGTGCTCGGAAAAAGAAGGCTGCCTGCGCCTGAAAGAATCCACGGAAGTGTCTACGCAGTCACATATCGCGTGGATGAGTACTGGAAGGGTTCGCCGGTCCGTGAAGTGGTCATTTATGGCATGGCGGATGTTTTCCCTGGCCGATGCGAGGGGTGGGGCGACGTCTCTGTCGGCAAGGAATATCTCATCTACGCTGTTGAACGTGAAGTACAGGATGAATACAGTCAGCCAGACAGGACTTGGATTGAATACTTCGACGTCATCCCTAAAGGCACGAAAATAATGACAGTGGGGGCCTGCACCCCCAGCGGGCAGGTCTCAAGGTCAGACGTTGATTCTGCTTTACGCAAGCTCGGACCAGGCACGAGGTTAACGCAGTCGAACTGAGAGGAGCAAGTCGAACCTCAACTCCGCCCGTACTTCCGAAACCCGTGACCAGAAACCCGTGACAGGACGAAAAGGGGACAGACGCATTTTTCGGGTTCACTCAAAGCGGGCCGGAGTCTTTTCTCTAAAATGCGTCTGTCCCGTTTCCATCGATATCCTGAGTTCAACCGTAGCCGAATACCTGGCCGGGGCTTGGGCCGCGAATGAAAAGGCCGTCAACACGACTGAGATGAGCAGGACGGTGTGTCGCATAATATCGGCACTTTCTCTTTACCTACCCGCTAGCAGTGCGGTACGGGGCCTTTCCCCTCCGCCTCCTACAGCTTGAATTCCGCCCTCACTAACTCATCCTCCATCGAGTGCTTCAGCGAGAAGCCTAGCTTCTCGAAGACGCGCAGCATGTCGCGGTTTTCGGGCATGATGTTGGCGCTGAGCGATGGGACTTTGTCATCAGTCGCGACGATCAGCAGGCGCGCCATCAGTTCCTTGCCTAAGCCGCGGCCGTGCCATACGTCGCTCACTACAACGGCCACTTCGGCGCCTTCGGTGCCGTGGATCTTGGTCAAGCGGCTCACGCCGAGGATTTCCTGGTCGCCGGTCTCCGGGTTGCGGCGCTCGGCCACCAGCGCCATTTCGCGATCGTAATCGATGAAGCAGGTGCGCATCAGCCGATCGTGCTTGGTGCGCTGTTCGAGATTCATCATATGGAAGAAGCGCAGGTAGACGCTGCGCTCGGAGAGCGTTTGGTGGAAGCGCACCATGGCCGGCTCATCTTCGGGCCGGATGGGACGGATGGTGACCACGTTGCCGTCCTTGAGGGTGAACGGCCCCACATAGCGCGTGGGATAGGGGCGAATGGCCATCTTGGGGATTTGCTCGAGCGTCACTTCGGGCCCATACACCACCACGCGGGCGTCGAGCGCCATCAGGCCGTCGGGCGAAGCCAGCAGCGGGTTGATGTCGATCTCCTTGATCCAGCGCTGCTCGGCGACCAGCGTGCTGAAGCGGACCATCAACAGTTCGAGCGCCCCGAGATCCACCGGCTTGCGGCCACGAACGCCTTTGAGCGCTTTGTAGATCTTGGTCTGCTCCATCATGCGGCGCGCCAGCGTGGTGTTGAGAGGCGGCAGCGCCAACGCGCGGTCCTTAAATACTTCCACTAATTGGCCGCCGGTGCCGAACAGCAGCACCGGTCCGAATTGAGGATCGAGGCTGGAGCCAATGATCAGCTCATAGGCATCCTTCAACCGGACCATGGGCTGCACGGTGACGCCCTGGAAATGCTCCGCGCCGGCTTTTTCGGACACAGAGGTCTGAATTGCCGCGAAAGCCTTCTCGACCGCCTGGGCGTCGCCCAAATTGAGCTGCACGCCGCCGACATCGGTTTTGTGGGTGATGGTTTCCGAGTACAGCTTGAGCACCACCGGATAGCCGATCTTGCCGGCGGCCTGGACGGCGGCAGCGGAATCGGCGGCAACGATAGTGGCGGCGACGGGGATACCATACGCGGCCAGCACTTGCTTGGATTCGGATTCGGTGAGGATGGTGCGGCCCTGGTCGCGCGATGTCTGGACGATTTGGGCGACCAGCGCGCGGTCGGGAGCCCAATCGGCCGAATCCTCGGCCAGCGCCGGCGTTTCGTACAGGCCGCGCAGGTTGTAGCTGTACTGCCACATGTAATTGAAGGCGCGCGCGGCGGTGTCGGGATAAGGAAAAGTTGGGATGTTGGCGCGGTTCAGAATCGCCTCGCCGGCGGCCACGTCCACGCCGCCCATCCAGCTTGCCAGCAGCGGCTTGCCCTCCTGCCGGGCGAGCGGCTTCAGTTCCTCGGCGATCTGCGTGGGATCGGTCATGGCCTGCGGCGTCAGGATCACCAGCATGCCATCGGAGTTGGGATCTTTGGCGGCGATATCGAGCGCCTTCGCATAACGCTCCGGGGAGGCGTCGCCGATGATATCGACCGGGTTGGCGTGGCTCCAGGTGGGGGGCAAAACGGCGTTGAAGGCGTCGATCGCTTCCGGGGAAAGCTCGGCCAGCTCGCCGCCGCCCATGATGAGAGCGTCAGTGGCCAGCACGCCCGGACCGCCGGCATTGGTGACGATGGTCAGCCGGGGCCCCTGCGGCCGCGGTTGCTTGGACAGCACTTCGGCCATGTAAAAGAGATCGGCGATGTTGGCCACGCGCAAGACGCCGCAGCGCCGGAAGGCGGCGTCCAGCACTTCGTCGGAGCCGGTGAGGGCGCCGGTGTGCGAAGCCGCCGCCTTGGCCGCGGCCGCGCTGCGTCCCGGTTTGATGATGATGATCGGCTTGTTGAGCGCCACTTCGCGCGCGGCGGAAAGAAAGGAGCGCGCATTGCCGATCGACTCCATGTAGCAGACGATGGACTTGGTCTTCGGATCGTTGCCCAGGTGATAGATCAGGTCGCCCCAGCCGACATCCACCATGGAGCCCACCGAAACGAAGGCGCTGAAACCCACCATTTCCTTGAGGCTCCAATCCAGCACCGCCGTGCATAACGCGCCGCTCTGGCTGATGAAGCCTACCGAGCCGGGGCGCGCGATGGTGGTGGCGAAGGTGGCGTTCATGCCGGTGAGCGGGGCCATCACGCCCAGGCAGTTGGGACCGATGACGCGGATGCCGGCCGTCTGCGCGGCGGCCAGAAGCTGTTGTTCGAGCGCGGCGCCTTCGGGGCCGATCTCTTTGAAACCGGCGGAAATCACGATGGCGCCGCGCACGCCGTTTTCTCCGCACTCCTGGATCAATCCGGGAATCGAGGGCGGCGGCGTCACGATCACCGCCAGGTCGACCTCCTCCGGGATCTCCGACACGGACTTGTAAGCCTTGACGCCCAACACGCTCGGCCGCTTCGGATTCACCGGGTAAACCGTTCCGCCGAAGGGTGAGGTGACCAGGTTCCACAACAGCGTACGTCCCACCGAATTGGCCGTCTCCGTGGCGCCAATCACGGCCACCGTGCGGGGTGAGAAAAACACTTCCAGCGGTTGATGCACCGGACTCTGTTTCTTCTTGCGCGTGCTCTTATTGGAGGCTTGCATGTTGGTCGTCCTCCGCCGGCGGCCCGAAGGCGGCGCGATTGAGCGCGTCCACCACGTCGGGAATGTGCTGGCCGTTCTTGCGCGCCACCGTCTCGATGGCGCAGTCGTCGCAACTGTCGCGGAAATGGAGGTTGTCGAAGACGGGTACGGTTGCCGGGTGGCGTTGTTTCACGTCACGGATGATCATGTCGCGGCGGATCAGTTGATCGAATCGGAACATAGGCGTGCGGACTGATTGTACAGCACCCCTGCTTCCAAAGGGAACTCGTCCAATGTCAACAAATTGTGAAGCTTCGGGGGAGAGAACTGGGTGAAATGACCCAGCGGACAGGCGGGTAGCCGAGGCGCGCGCGGCCAGAGATGGATCGACCTCGAGAAAAAGGCACCGGGCGGGCGCTAAGTGGTTGCCGCGGCTGCGGCTGCAACCAGTTGGGAGTTAGTCGTGGTCCAGATAGATCTAACGCTGTGACCCGCGCTAATAAAAAGGGTCGCTGAAAGAAGCGCCACGAACGCCAATAGCAACGTGTACTCGATCAGATCTTGGCCCTGGTCCTCCGATAGGAACCGCTTAACCAAGTTAACCATAGAACCAAGGTACTCCCGTGGGGTCGCTGGTTCAAGACAACGCCAGTACTGCCATGGACAGTACCGGTACCGCGGTGTGACGGCCCGCGTCTGTGTGGTCGCACCACGGCCCGCTGGGTGGCGGACGTATCCTCGCCGATTCGGCGCCGGGTCGAGTTACGGGGCGGTTGGCCGGTCGTGGACCGGCCCCACCATCGCATCGAAGAATAGGCGGGCGACGCGCGGCGCATCGAACTGCTCCACGCGGGCGGCGCCGGCCTGGCTTTGGACGGCACAGTCCTCCGGCGATCGATAGAGCGATTCGATGCCGGCGGCGAGCGCTGCGGGGCTATCGGGTTCGACCAGGGTGGCGTGGGGCGCCACTTCCGGGATGGCGGCCGCGCGCGACGCGACAATCGGCTTTCCCGCGGCCATCGCTTCCAGCAGCACGATGCCGAAACCCTCCTGTACGCTGGGCAGGCAAAACACCGACGCGGCACGGTACTCGTCCACTAAGTGAGTTCGCGATACGTCGCCGAGAAAGGTGACCGTGCCACCCAGTTCCAACTCGCCCGAAAGCTGCCGCAGCGCCGCCGCGCACGGACCATTGCCCACAATGCGCACTTCCAATTGCGGGATGCAGCCGCGCAGCGCGGCGGCGGCCCGCAGTAAGACGTCCACCCGCTTACGGCGGTAAAGCCGCCCCACGAACAACACGACGAACCGGCTGGCGGGGCTAGGCGCGGCGCCGGCCGCGAGCGCGGCACGCCACTGGGCGAGATCGATCAATTCCGGCACCACCGCGGGCTCGCGGGTTGCGCCATAGAGCGCGCGCACCTGGTCGGCGCAATAGCGGCTGGTCACGATCACGCGCGCGGCGCGCAGCACGTGCAGCCGCTCGCAACGCGCCTGAATTCCCATGGTGAGCCGGGTGAGGCCGCGCTCGAAGCGCACTTCATCGGCAATCACACCCTTCAGCGCGGCGACGTGGCCGGCCTCGGTTGCGATCGCGTAACCATCCATATCGAAACCCACTGTGCAAGCGAAACCGGCGGAGGGCCGCAAGCCACGGTTGAACAACAGCCGCTCGGCGGTATAGACCGGCAGATCGACGCGCGGCGTATCGAAGACGACCTCGTGTCCCAGTTCGCGGAGCGCGCGGGCCAATACCGCGATGCCGACGTAAGTGCCGCTGCCTCGGCGGATATCGAGGGGTGTGCTGGTGAGGAAGCGGATGAGCATAGGCAGCTACGGGCAAGCCGTCAGCCCGAAGGGCGTAAGAGAATGGTAGGGCATGCTTTGGCTTGCCCGTGAGCTGAAACATTATAATCATACGGGACTACACATTTGCCAACTCGCGGAAAAGCAGTTTGTCTATTATCGGGCGGCCTGGATTCTTCCACCTGTTTGGCGCTGGCGCGGCGCGATGGGTTTGCCTGTTGCGCGCTCACGTTCGATTACGGGCAGCGGCACAAATTCGAGTTGGAAGCGGCGGCGCGCGTGGCGGCGGCGCTGGGCGTGGAGCGGCGGCTGGTGGTGAAGATCTCGCTCGACGTGTTCGGCGGATCGGCACTGACGGCGGATCTGGCGGTGCCCAAGGCGCGGTCGCTCGACGAGATGAGCCACGGCATTCCGGTTACTTACGTACCGGCGCGCAACACGATTTTCCTTTCGCTGGCGCTGGCCTGGGCGGAGGTATTGGAAAGCGCCGACATCTTCATCGGCGTCAACGCGCTCGATTACTCCGGCTACCCGGATTGCCGGCCGGAATACATCGAGGCTTATCAACGGATGGCCAACCTGGCTACGCGGGCCGGCGTGGAAGGGCACACGCGGCTGAAGATTCACACGCCGCTGATCGGCCTCAGCAAAGCGCAGATCGTGACTCTGGCGAAGGAGCTGGGCGTGCCGTTCGGCCTGACTCACAGTTGTTACGATCCGGGCGTGGGCGGACGGCCCTGCGGCGCCTGCGACGCCTGCCTGCTGCGGCGCAAGGGATTCGAAGAGGCCGGCATTGAAGATCGCTGAGCTGTTCTACTCGCTGCAAGGCGAAGGCGCGCTGGTGGGCGTGCCTTCGGTGTTCATCCGTTCGAGCGGCTGCAACTTGCGGTGCGCGTGGTGCGATACGCCGTACACGTCGTGGCAGCCGGAAGGAACCGAGCTGGAGCTCGACCGGATCGTGGATGAGGTGCGTGCGCACCCGGCGCGCCACGTGGTGATCACCGGCGGCGAGCCGATGATCCAGCCGGAGATGGTGCCGCTCACCGAGCGGCTGCGGGCGCTGGGGCTGCACATCACCATCGAAACGGCGGGGACGGTGTTTCAGCCGGTGGCCTGCGACCTGATGAGCATCAGTCCCAAGCTTTCCAACTCGACGCCAGGCGGTAGCTTCGCGGAGCCGCACGAGCGCCTGCGTATACAGCCCGTGGTGCTTCGGGAGCTGATGGCTCGCTACCAATATCAACTGAAATTCGTGGTCGAAAATCCGGCGGACCTGGCCGAAATTCGCGCGCTGATGGAGATGCTCGATGCGCCACGGGAGCGGGTGATTCTGATGCCGGAAGGCACCGAGCGCGCGCGGCTGGCCGAGCGCGGGCTCTGGCTGGCCGAAATCTGCAAGGAGGAAGGCTTCCGCTTCAGCCCGCGTTTGCACATCGACCTGTGGGGCAGCCTCCGCGGCGTGTGAAGGGCAGGCGTGGCTGAGGCGCGGCGGGAACCGCCGGCAAGGAGTGCCGGCTTGCGCACGCACGGGTGCGTGCGCCGCGTGAAACGGGGTTTTGCGCTTCTCGGGGCGGGCGCTATTTCCCCGCCGCTTTCGGCTGGATGGCAAAATCCCAGATCTGGATGTTTAACGCGTTTGCCGTGTACTCGATTACCGCGTACTCGCCCTCCGGCAGCGGATCCTTGGGCCAGATCTTGTATAGCCCGGTAGGGTCCAACTCCCGCTGCAAGGTCTCCACCAGCGTAGGCGTTTCTTGCACATCCTTATCGATCGGCAGGTAAACCAGATTCTCCACGATCCGCACAACGCCCTTACTCGTCAACCTGGCGATGCCGAAGCGTTCCGGTTCGGAGAGCTGGATGTAGAATTCCTGTTCCGGGTTCCTGAAGACGGTGGCCGAATGCGAGCCTTCGATTTCGAGGGTGCCCTTGCCGCTCAGCGCCTGCCCGACCGGCACCAGCACCTTCAGCACCTCCCGTTTCTTGTTGATGTGGACCGTCGCCTCGGCCACTTGCATCGGCTTGGTCGTGTCGCCGTCCAGCCAGTACACGCCGGGAGCTTGCGGGATGCGCGAAGTTTCCTTCTCGATGGCCTTTTGGGCCGCGGCCTCTTCGGCGAGAACCTTCGAGTCCTTGGCCAGCTCTTGCTGGCGGTCGGAGGCCTCTTTTTCGGTGCGTTTCAGATCCACCAGGTCGAGCGGGATCTCCTCCCAATCGCCGCGCTCCACGCTGTAGTAGCGCACGCGATCGTCGAGCACCTGATATTCGCGCACCAGGTGGTAGCCGCCGTCCTTCAGATACAGCCTGACATTGGCCGCCCATAGCGCCAGTGCCAACAGCAACCCGACGATTACGCTCCGCCGCATATCCCCTAACCACTACTCTAACCCCTCCGTCGTGGCGCGGGCTGTCAAGCCTGCGGAGCCGAGACTCATCTCGGCTTTTCTTTGCACCTTTTTCGGTAACGCCGAAGCCGCGCCACCGGGGGCATCCATCTACAATAGGGTCATGCGCATCCTTCTGTTCAGCGGCAAAGGAGGGGTGGGAAAGACCAGCCTGGCGGCGGCCACGGGCCTCGAGCTCTCGCGTCTGGGTTATCGCACGCTGGTGATGAGCGTCGACCCGGCACACAGCCTGGCCGACGCCTTCGACCTGGGAACCAGCCTGTTTCACGGCCAGACCGGCGACCCGTACGCCATCAACGACCGCCTGGCGATCCACGAAGTGAACATTCAGAAGGAGATCAAGCGCCACTGGGCGGAGATTTCCTCATACGTGGTTTCCGTGCTGCGCACCACCGGCATCAGCGACGTGGAGGCGGAAGAGCTGGCCATCCTGCCGGGCATGGAAGAGCTGAGCGCGATGATGTGGGTGAACCAGTTTCGCCGCGAGCAGCTTTACGACGTGATCGTGCTCGACTGCGCGCCGACGGCCGAATCGATGCGTTTCGTCAGCATGCCGACCACGCTCGAATGGTACATGAAGCACATCTTCCCCTTCCAGCGCGGCATCATCCGCGCGGTGCGGCCCATCGCCAACCGCGTCTCGCCGGTGGAGCTGCCGACGGAGGGATACTTTTCCAACATCCAGCAGTTGTTCGCCAAGCTGGACGGCATCGCCGAGCTGCTGGAGGATCCGGCCCAGACCAGCGTGCGCCTGGTGACCAATCCCGAGCGGATGGTGCTGCGTGAAACTCAGCGCGCCTTCGTCTACTTTTCGCTGCACGGGCTGACGGTGGATAGCGTGATCGTCAACCGCGTGCTGCCGCAGGCGGTGACCGACGCGTGGTTCGAGGAATGGCGGGCCTCGCAGGCGCGGGTGCTGGAGGAAATCGACGCCTATTTCGCGCCCGTGGCGGTGAAGCGCGTCCCGCTGTTCACTCACGAAGTCCTGGGGCGGGAGCGGCTGGAAGAACTGGCGCGCTCTCTCTACGCGGAGGGCGAGGACCCGGCGCGCGTGGAACGCACCGAGGCGCCTTACACGTTCACCAAGCAGGACGGCCACTATGAGGTGAAACTGCGCCTGCCTTTCGCGGCCAAGGGGGAAGTGGGATTATTTAAGAAGGGCGATGAGTTGGTGGTGGAGATCGGCACGCTGCGGCGGCACATCGGCCTGCCGACTTCCATGGCTGGCCTCGCGCCCGCCCGGGCCAGGCTGGAAAACCGTATTCTGACGGTGGAAATGAAGGAGAGTTGAAAATGGCTGAAAGCGAGAAACAAACCGCCGGTGAGGGCGCACAGGCCGCGCACGGCTGCTTTGTGTGCAACGTGGCGATGCCGTTTCTGGAACACCTGTGGCCGGCCGACGCGAGTGAGCACTTCCGCGCCTCGCGGGTCGAGTTTCTGAAAGGCATCCGCACCCTGATCGATGACCGGATCGCGCACCTGTCCAAGGAAGAGCAGCACAAAGGCACCCACGTCACCGTGGAGTGAGATCGAGGGGCCGCAGTGCCGGCGATGGAAGCCCGTGGCGCGGGCCGTCCGGCCTGCAGGGTCGAGAGTCATCTCGACCTTTCTTCGCTTTGAGGGGAGGCGCACACGGCACCGTGGAATGAGCGAGCGGTGAGGGGCAGCGCTGCTGCGGAGCTTTCTGCTAGCGCTCTAACGTGACGACGGCTTGTGCCTCGGCGGAACGGCCTTCGCCGACGGGGCCGATCTTCTCGGCGGTCTTGAATTTGACCGAGACGCGGTCGAGCGTGAGGCCAAGCGTGGTGGCCAGCCGCTCGCGGATGGCGTCGCGGTAATCCTTCAGCTTGGGGCGCTCCAGAATCACCGTCGAATCCACGTGGACGATGCGGAAGCCGGCGGCCTCCGCCGTCTGCCGCGCGTGGCGCAGAAAGACCAGGCTGTCGGCGCCTTTCCAGCGCGGATCGGAATCCGGGAAATGCATGCCGATATCGCCCAGCGCGGCCGCACCCAAAATGGCGTCGGTGATCGAGTGGGACAGCACGTCGGCATCGGAGTGGCCCTCCAGGCCCATCTCGCTCGGGACCGTCACGCCGCCCAGAATCAGGGCGCGCCCGGCCGCAAGCCTATGCACATCCCAGCCCAGGCCGGTGCGGATCTCGCTCAACCGATGGCTTCCTTGGCGGCGTCCTCGTGGAGGAAAAGGCGCGCCAGTTCCATGTCGGCGGGCCGCGTGATCTTGATATTGCGGTCGCTGCCCAACACCACCGTCACTTCCGCGGCTTCCAGCCGCTCCACCAGGCTGGATTCATCGGTGCCGATGAATCCGTCGCGGCGCGCCGCTTCATAGGCGCTCACCAGCAGCTCATAGCGGAAAACCTGCGGCGTCTGCGCCAGCACCAGTTTGTCGCGCGGCAGGGTGGTGCGGACGCGCGTCTTGCCAGTGCCGCGATTGACCTGCTTGACGGTGTCGCTGGCCGGCAGTCCGACGATGGCGGCGCCGCTCTCGGCCGCTTCGTCGAAGGCGCGGTGGATGATTTCCAGATCGATGAACGGCCGCACCGCATCGTGCACGGCCACCAGGTCCGTCTCCGGCCCCAGCGAGCGCAATGCGTTTTCGACCGATTCCTGGCGGCTGTTGCCGCCTTCCACCACGCGCACCTTGCGGCCGTGAAACTCGGCCGAAAGCATGGCGCCGACCCATTCCAGGTCTTCCGCGCGCACGGCCACCACCAACTCGCTGACGCGGTCGGAGGCGGCGAATTTGCGCACCGTATGCAGCAGGATGGGCGAGCCTTCGAGCAGCATGAACTGCTTGCGGCTGGTGCCGGTCTTTTCGGCCGAACCCTTGCCCATGCGCGTGCCAAGCCCTGCCGCGGGCACTATAACGGCTACTCTCATGTGTCCTACGATTCTATCGCGCTCTTCTCGGTCACGGCGCCGGCCACCGGCTGCGGCTCCGCCTTCCGCACGGGGCGCTCGTGCCCGGCGATGGCGCTGGCGCCGTGCTGCCGCTCATCGTACTTGCCGAAGATCATTTTGCCCGCGGTGGTCTGCAACACGCTGGTGACGGTGATATCGACGGTCTTCGAGATCAGCCGCTTGGCGTTGTCCACCACCACCATGGTGCCGTCGTCGAGGTACGCCACGCCCTGATTGTATTCCTTGCCCTCTTTGAGAATGAAGACGCGCATGATCTCGCCGGGCAGCACGATCGGTTTCAGGCTATTGGCCAGCTCGTTGATGTTCAGCACTTCCACGCCGTGCAGTTGGGCCACTTTGTTGAGGTTGAAATCGTTGGTGACCACCTTGCAATCGTAAATCTTGGCCAGTTCGATCAACTTCATATCCACTTCACGGACGTTGGGAAAATCTTCTTCCACTATTTGCACCGCCAGGTGGGTCATTTTCTGGATGCGCTGCAGGATGTCCAGACCGCGGCGGCCGCGGTTGCGCTTCATCGAGTCGGCCGAATCCGCCACCAGTTGCAGTTCCCGCAGCACGAACTGCGGAATCACCAGCACGCCATCGAGGAAGCCGGTTTCGGCGATATCGGCGATGCGGCCATCGATGATCACGCTGGTGTCGAGAATCTTGAACGACTTCTGCGAGCTTTTCTCGCCGCCGAACACGCCGCCCAGCGCCGCCAGGTTCAGCATGTCGCCCTTCCTGGCGCCCACCACCAATCCCACGTAGGTCATCCACAGCAGCAGGCAGACCGGCAGGATCGGCTGGCCGGGCAGAGCCTTCTCCACCACCAGGGACATCAGGAACGCACCCACAATCCCCAGGATGGAACCGACCGCAGCCCCAATCAGGCGAGTGAGGCTGACTTTTTCCAGACGGATTTCGAAGTAAATGATGCCGCTGCCCAGCACCAGCCCGCCTAAAGTCGATATCCAGGGAGATACCTGAGCCGGATGGAGCAGAAAAGCGGAGAGGGAGAGAATCAGAACGAAAAATGCGCGAACAAAAATAAGATCGATCCCCATGACATCCCCTTCTTGGGTGAGCCGACGCTTCCGGCAGGGACCGCGAAAAACCGGTGCCCAACCGGATGATTTGCGAGTGTTACGCCGCGCCAAAAGTATAGCACTTATAGGCGTTCCGGGTCCCGGAGTTTAATTGGGTTACTGCGGGACGTAGAAGTTGAAGCCGAGGGCGCGCGCGTCAGCCCATCAGGGCGAAAGAGACTAGCCCAGCGCGCGAGCGCTGGGAGAAGCCGTGAACCCATCCAGCCCCGGAACGGGGCGCCAGAGACCGCGTGTCCGCTAGCGGGTGTGGCTGTTGTCTTCCGCCCCGTTCCGGGGCTCGCGTGATTCGTCCGCGTCCCCAGCGCTCACGCGCTGGGCTATTGTCTTTCGCCCCTGCCGGGGCTTGCCGCTCGCTCCACTCCTTTGACGGATCACGCGTAGGTGGTACGCTCGGAAACTGGCCATTTTCCGGGGAACCAGCGAT
>Ga0187887_10001331_pt1 | contig 21463 bp, 12 predicted proteins | sample June2016WEW_7_10_FD_132977 | JGI IMG/M metagenome (GOLD analysis project Ga0187887, IMG submission 132977) | Peatland microbial communities from SPRUCE experiment site at the Marcell Experimental Forest, Minnesota, USA - June2016WEW_7_10 | ecosystem: Environmental > Terrestrial > Soil >... | reverse complement strand
TGCAGCTCTCCGCCGGCCGGCAAAGCCTGTGGTGGGGACCGGACGCGGGCGGGGCTCCGAACCTGAGCAACAACGCCGAGCCCATCGATATGTTGCGGCTCACCAATCCGTCGCCCTGGCGGCTGCCGACTTTCTTCCATTGGCTGGGACCGATGCGCTGGGATTTTTTCTTCGGACTCATGGCCGGGCACCACTACCCGCCGGAGCCGGCCATCGACGGCCAGAAACTGAGTTTCAAGCCGACGCCCAACCTCGAATTCGGTTTCTCGCGCACCATCGTGTTCAAGCCGGTTACATTCGGCAAATTCTGGAGCGGCTTCATCAGCGTTGGGAACAACCTCCATTCGATTCCCGGCACGCCCGCCTATGTGGGCGACCGGAGAGGCGGCTTCGATTTCAGCTATCGCATTCCCGGCCTGCGCCACTGGCTGGTCGTTTATAGCGACGGCATGTCCGACGATAACCCGTCGCCGCTCGCCGCCCCGCAGCGTTCGCTGATGAACCCGGGTTTTTATCTGCCGCAGATTCCCCGCGTGCGCAAGCTCGATTTTCGCGCCGAACTGGCTTGGTCGGACCCGCCCTTGCTGGCCCACCAGGGCGGCCGATTCTTCTACTACGACGCCGGCTACCGCGACTGCTACACCAACGACCAGCACCTGATCGGTTCCTGGGTGGGCCGCGAAGGCCACGGGGTTCAGCTCTGGAGCACTTATTGGTTTCGCCCCCGCCGGCGGCTCGAGGTGGGATACCGGAAAGCCCATATCGACAGCGATTTCATTCCGACGGGCGGCAACATTCAGGATTTCCTGGCGCGCGCGACCTGGCAACTGCGCCCGGAAATCGAAGTGGCGGCATTTCTGCAGTACGAACGCTGGAACTTCCCCGTTCTCTCGCCGCTCGCCGGACCGGACACGGTGGCCTCGGTCGAGCTCACCTACCATCCCCAGTGGCGCAAGGGGCTGAGCTTCCAATGAGGTTCGACGCGATGAACTCGAAAGCAATGGTTTTACAAACATGGTTTTACAAACAATGAACCCCGAAGCAATGAGGGTCGAAGCAATGAATCGGGAAGCCATGCACTCAGAAACAACACTGGTAGAAACCGCGACGTCGTCGCGAGCGATCTCCTTGAAACCGATTGGGGAAAAACGGCGAATGGCGTCCCGGGTGATGACCGAACGTGGCCGCGCTGCACTTCCGTTCAGCCGGCTGGCGGCGGTCTTTGGCTTGCTCTTCGGCCTGCTCTTCGGCCTGCTTCTGTTGCCCACTTTCGCAGGAGCACAAACCACGTTGCACGCTCCCGGCGCCGCCGATCCACCCTGTGAAGACCAAGACTGCCCGCAGGCTCCCACGCCAATCGACGGCGTGGCAAATCCGGCTCCCGGCAAAGCATGGCGCCCGGTACCGGCTCGGGCGGAGCCATGGTTGGACCCCGCCTTGCCGAACGCGGAAGAAAAAAATGGCCTCGGAAAAGACGACCGGCGCGCGCTTCCGGAAACGCCGCCCACGGAATTTCAGGAATTTGTCATGAGTTCGGTCGGCCGCCGATTGCCGATTTACGGACACAGCCTGTTCGATCGCGTGCCCACGACCTTCGCTCCCGGCGACCGGACGCCGGTGACCGGCGATTACCCGGTCGGTCCGGGCGACGAGATTCTGATCCGCGCATGGGGACAGATCGACCTCGATGGCAAACTGGTGGTCGACCGAAATGGCGAGGTTTTCCTGCCCAAGGTGGGCTCGCTCCTGGTCACCGGACTGAATTATCAGCAGCTCCCGGCCTACTTTCGGACGGCGATCGGGAGAGTATTTCGCAATTTCGACTTGACCATCAGCATGGGGCAGTTGCGTTCGATTCCAGTGTATGTTGTCGGGCAAGCGCGCCGCCCCGGAAGTTACACCGTCAGTTCCCTGTCGACGCTGGTCAACGCGCTGTTCGCCTCGTGTGGACCCTCGGCGAGCGGCTCCATGCGGCAAATCCAATTGAAGCGTGACAACCGCGTGGTCACGGAATTCGATCTCTACGACCTGCTGTTACAAGGGGACAAGTCGAAGGACGTGAGGTTATTGCCCGGAGATGTCATCTACATCCCGCCGGCCGGAGCTTCGATCGCCATCGCGGGCAGCGTCAATATGCCCGCGATCTACGAACTGCGGGAGGGGATGGATCTCGCGAGCGCGGTCGCCATGGCCGGGGGGCTCGCGACCACCGCCGATGGACAAAAGGTGGTCGTCGAACGGATCGCTGACCACAACACGCGCCGGGTCGACGAATTTCCGCTGGATGACGCCGGCTGGAAACGGACATTAAAAGACGGGGATGTGGTCCGAATCTTTTCGCTCTCTCCCCGCTTCGAAAACGCGGTGACCCTGCGCGGAAACGTCGCCCATCCCGGGCGCGTCGAATGGCATCCGGGCATGCGTTTGCGGGATCTGATCCCGAACCAGGAGGCTCTCGTCACCCGCGATTACTGGCGGGCCGCGAACGCGGCTCCCGACACCAGATCGAGAGATGGCGAGACTGGCAGCGAAAAAGCCGATCACGAAGTCGACCGGCAACTGCCGCCGGCAAAAACCGCGACCGAGGCGACGACCGCGAGACTGCGCAACCAGATCGCGCGCAACGCTCCGGAGATCAACTGGGATTATGCTGTCATTCAGCGCCTGAACCCCGAGGACCTGACCACGCGCCTGGTGCCTTTCGATCTGGGAAAGCTGGTGCTCGAAGGCGATGAGCGCAACAACCTGGCGCTCGAGGCAGGCGACGCCGTCACCATTTTTTCGCAAAGCGATCTGGCGGTTCCGCTTGCCCGGCAGAGCAAGTTCATTCGCCTGGAAGGGGAATTTCGCAGCGCCGGCGTCTACCGCGCCGAGCCCGGCGAAACCGTCCGGCATCTGGTCGAACGGGCCGGCGGATTGACCGCGAACGCTTATCTTTACGGAGCCGACTTTACCCGGGAATCGGTGCGCAACTCCCAGCAGAAGGGCCTCGAACAGCTGATCGAGCAGCTCGACGAAAGCATCACCCGGGGAGCGCTCGCGCCCGCCGGAGTCAGTCCCGACGAGATTGCCGACAAGCGAGCGCAACTCGAAGCGCAGCGGCAACTGGTCGAAAAGCTGCGCGATGTGAAACCAACCGGGCGCGTGGTGCTCGACCTGAAACCGAACGCCAGGGGAGCGGGCGAGTTGCCCGAAATCGCGCTTGAAGATGGCGACCGCTTCGTGGTCCCCTATCGCCCCTCGACGGTCGAACTGCTGGGCGCGGTGTATAACAAAAACTCGTTTCTCTACCAGCGCGAGGAACGGGTCGACGATTACCTGAGGCGGGCGGGCGGGCCGACGCGGGACGCGGACGCAAGCCGCATGTTTCTGATTCGGGCCGATGGCTCCGTGCTCAGCCGGCAGTCGGTCAAGGGGCTGTGGAACGGAGGCTTCACCGCACTGCGCCTGATGCCGGGCGATGCCATCGTCGTGCCCGAGCGCCTGTCCCACGGTTCCCTCCTCCGGGGCCTGCGCGACTGGAGCCAGGTCTTCTCGCAATTTGCCCTGGGCGCGGCGGCCGTGAGGATCATTCAATGAGCCCATCCGCAGCGGACACCATGGCAGAGACCGTGCTTGAAACCACGGCTGACACCAGCTCGGACACTCTGGCCGACACCATGGCTGACAGCATGGATACTGGCGCGCCTAGCCCGGAAAACCTGGGCCTGCGAGCGCCTGCAATGGCCACCCCTGCGCCGGCAATTCCGGGCTCGTCGGCTTCCGGCTTGTCTCCAGCGGCCCCCGCCGCCCGCCGCGAGACCCACATCCTCGACTTGCTGATCGTCCTCTCGCGGCGCAAGCAGATCATCCTCTGGAGCACGCTGGCCGCAGCCCTCGGGGCGGGCATCGTTTCCTTGCTCTTGCCGGTTCGCTATACCGCCACCGCCACCGTCCTGCCTCCGCAGCAAAGCCCCTCGCTGGCCGCGGCCATGATCGGACAACTGGGCGCCTTGGGGCCGATGGCGGCCATGGCCCAGAAAGACCTCGGGCTGAAGAACCCGAACGACCTGTATGTGGGCATGCTGCGCAGCCGCACCGTCGAAGATGCGTTGATCCAGCGCTTCGATCTGCTGCGCGTTTATCGCGACCGGAAAATGTCCGACGCCCGCGAGGATCTGGAAAAAGCCAGCAGCATCGTGCTCGGCAAAGAGGGCTTCGTCGCCATTTCGGTCGAGGACAAAGACCGCCAGCGCGCGCCCCAGATTGCCAACGCCTACGTGGACCAATTGCGCCAGCTGACCCAGACGCTCGCCGTAAGCGAAGCCGGGCAGCGGCGCGCCTTTTTCGAGCAGCAACTGGAAATGGCCAAGAACAATCTGGCCGACGCGGAACAGGCGCTCAAGCAGACGGAACAGAAAACCGGCCTGATCCAATTGGACGGTCAGGCGAAGGCGATCATCGAGTCGGTGGTGAAACTGCGGGCGACGGTGGCGGCAAAAGAAGTGGAATTGCACGCCCGTCGGCTGTCTTCAACCGAACAGAATCCCGACCTGCAGATGGCCGAACAGCAACTCTCTGGCATGCGCGCCCAACTGGCTCTCATGGAAAAACAAAGCGGCGACCCGGGCGATGTCGAAATACCAGCAAGCGCTGTCCCGAGCGGCAACGTGCCCGAAGCCGGCCTGCAGTATGTCCGCAAGCTGCGCGAGGTGAAGTATGCCGAGACCATGTTCGAACTGCTGGCCAAACAATATGAGGCCGCCAGACTCGATGAGGCCAAGACGGCGGCCGTGATCCAGGTGCTCGATCCAGCCATCGAACCGGACCGGAAGTCTTCGCCCCATCGCGCCCTCATCGTCGCGGTCGCGGCCCTGTTGGGGTTTTTTGCTTCCGCTGGGTGCATCGTGTTGTCCGTGGCTCTTCGCGAGATGCAATTCGACCCCGGGTTCGCGCTCCGTTTCGCCGCGCTGAAGACGGCCCTGTTGCAGCCGTTCTTCAGGTCTTACCCCGGTTCTTACCCTGGCTCTTACTGATGACCGGCAACCTGGAGCCGCCCGCTTCGCCATGGCTATGAATCCCACTGCCGCCAGCCTCGTCGAGCCTGAAACCGAGCCCGAAACCGAGCCTGAACTCGCGCCCGCTCGCGGGAGCGGCCCCCTGCCCGGGAGCGTCTGCGCTCTACCGCCGGTGTGGAAGAGATTCCTCGGGTATCTTTCGGCCGACGGTCTTACCTATTTGTTGGGTTTCGCCATCTATGGCTGGCTCATCCGCATTCTGGCCGACCGGCAGTACGGGCAATTGAGCGTCGCCACCGGCATCTACCAGGTACTCATGGTGCTGGCGGCGCTCGGCCTTGATCTGGATGGTCCCCGCCACATTGCCGAGGCTGGGGGCGATGCCATCCGGATCGTCCGGCGCGGGCAGTGGATCCGCCTGTCAGTGGCGCTCGGAGTCTGCGCTCCCGCCACGGCCGGGCTGGCGATCGTGTACTGGCAGCGCGGACAGGCCACGGTTGCCGCTGTCATTGTCGGCGGATTTGCCATGGTGCTGGCGCGCGCCCTGGATGTGTCCTATCTGGCAGTGGCGCTGGGAATGCCTGGCGCACTGGCCCGCACCCGTACGCTCGGCCTCGGCCTGTATCTGGCGCTGCTGATCTTGTCGAAACCGCTCGTGGTGCAGATGCTATGGATCGTTCCGGTGCTCAACGCGATCGGCGTGACCGCCGGGAGGATGGAGCTTTTCAGAATTCTCCGGCAACGGTCCCGAGTCGTGGCGGCCGTGCCGCGCCTAGCTGCTGGAATTCGTGCCATGGCGTGGCAGGGCGCGAAAACCGGTTCCGGGCTGCTACTGCTGCTCGCCTACCAGACTTTGGATGTAGTGCTGCTCGCCCGCTACGTGCCTCCGGCGGCGGTGGGCCAGTACGCCATCACCAGCCGTTTATACCTCCTGGGTACCGCAGTGCTGGGCTGCCTGCTAAACACGTTCCTGCCGGAACTGGTCGCGGCCGCGGGCGAGCGAAAACTGCTGCCGCAACGGTTCCAGAGATTTTTTCTCTACAGCGCCTGCCTGGGCGTGATTGGAGCCGCCGTGTTTTGGACCGCCGGCGCCTGGGCCTGCGAGATCCTGGCCCACCGTCACTTGGCGATCACCCGCCAAGTGACTCCCTTTTACGCGCTGCTGTTCCTGGTCATGGCGATCTGCAATCCCTTCCTGAGCCTGTTGCCCACCTTCCGGAGGGGGGGCGCCTATGCGGTGGGAATTGCCAGCGCGGCCCTCCTGTTGAGCGCGGCCGATGTCATCCTGATCCCGCGCCTCGGCGCTGTCGGCGCCGCCGTCGGACAGCTCATCGCCACTTCCTTCTTGACGGTTTTTGCCGCCGGCGTTTTCGCGCGCTATGTTCGCGGCCTGGGCCCGGAGGGCGGGCTCGCTTTCCCGTCGGGCGCTGTTTCCCGGGCGGCGACGCCATGACCGTGTGGCTGCTGGTGATCTCGGCGTTTTTGCTTCCGACCGTCTATGCAGGCCGGCGCAGCCTGCATGCAGGCCGCGTAAGGATAGATCATGTAACGCTGTTTTCCCTGGGCTTTATCTTTTATTGGGTCACGCCGATCGCGGCCGGGCTGGTCCTCGACACCGAGGTGATGCCCGCCACCTGGACCGGGTTGTTCGACTCCCGCTTACTGTCGCCGTATCTGGCGGCGGTGGTTGCCATCTATGCCGCGTTCATCGCCGGCGATCAGTTGGGCGGTTGGGTGTTTCGAAACAGTACCGCTCCTGACCAGAGCGTCAATGATCGGATCCTCCGGAATGAGCACCCAGACCAGGGCAGACGCTTGCCGCCGCAAATTCTGGCGCTGTTCAGCGGCGGCGCATTTCTTGTGTTGCTGGCGGAAATCGCGGTGCATCGCGCCCAGCTGTTTGCGCCCTACAGCACGGACATGGACGGCGAGATCGCCCGGGGCAACGTTACCGCGTGGGTGGTGCTGCTCGGTTCGATTGTGTTCCTGCGGATTTCAAGCGCCCCGCGGTTTGACCGGTTGATGTTTACCCGGTTGATTTTGCCCTTCGCCGCCGGCGCGCTCTTCCTAGTCGCTGACGGCAGCCGCCTGTACGTGGCTTCCTTTGTGCTGATGTTTGCCGTGTTCCGGTCGCTCTACGTCCGGCCCTTCAGCAAGAAACAAGTCGTATTGGCAGGCCTGTTCGCAGCCGCGGTGTTCGGGGCGGTGGGAGCGTTGCGGGGCGGCTCCGCGATCACCGATGCCGGGCTCAACGTGCTGCTGGAAACCGTGTTTACGAGCATGTCCCTGGTCTACTTTCTGCGCTACCAGCACATGGCCTGGCTGGCTTTGCCGAAGTATCTGCTCTCCGATTTTTCGAACCTGATTCCCTCCTTCGTCTTTCCGGGCAAGGCGTCGTTCATCCAAGCGCCCTATTTCTTCAGTCCGGTGGGCGCCCTGCACTCCTTCGTTTCTTTCAACTTCAATTTTGGCGTGCTCGGGACCGCCACTTTCATGTTTCTGTTGCCGGTCGGTTTGCGCTGGATCAAGGCGCGCGACGGTGCGCCTTTGTTCCGCACCATGTATGTGATGCTTTCTGGCTGGCTGGCTTTCACCTTCTTCCGCGACGGGTTCTCCGTCTCCATCGTCAAGGCCATGTTTGAGCATTCGATTCTGCTGCCGGCGGCCATCGTCGCTCTGGTCAGGCTGGTGGAATTGGCGAGCCAGAATGTCGAGCCGGTGCAACCGTGAACCAATTCACCCAAGAACCGCTGCCTGCGAAGTCGTCTCTGGCACAACCGTTCAACCCCTCCAACCCGCTCAAGCTGCGCACGCCAGCCAAGCCAAAGATCGTGGTTTCCGCCGTCAATTTTTCCGCCATGGGACCGCTCACCATTCTGCGCGAGGTGCTGGCGCATCTGGCGGAACGCTACGCGGCGGACTACGAGATCGTCGCGCTGGTGCACTGCCAGTCTCTGGTCGGTATCCCCAACATCACCTACCGGGAGTTTCCGCACATCAAAGGCTCCTGGTGGAAGAGGCTGAAGTTCGAGTACTTCGATCTCAAGGCGATCAGCCGCGACTGGCAGGCGGAGTTGTGGCTTTCACTCCACGACATCACCCCGAACGTGATTGCCCGGCGGCAGGCCGTGTATTGCCACAATGCCTCTGCCTTTTTCCCCTTTCGTTTCCGGGATGCGCGCTACGACCCAGGCTTTGGCGCCTTCACGCTTTTCTACCGCTTCCTGTACGCGATCAACATTCAACGCAACGACCATGTGGTGGTGCAACAGAACTGGATGCGCGAAGAATTCAAGGCCCGCTACCGGGTGAAAAGCGTCATCGTGGCGCATCCCGAGGTTCGTCCCCTGATGGGGACGCCGGCGACGATGGCACCAACGATTTCATCCGCCACGGCCCCGCGGCTGGAGCCGGAGACGCCGCCGGCCAAGGGCACAACGCATTTCTTTTTTCCCGCCTACCCGCGCGTCTTCAAGAACACGGAGCTGGCCCTCGAGGCCGCCGCCATCCTGGGGCGGAAGGGGACTCGAAACTTTGAGCTGTGGCTGACCTTTCGCGGCACCGAAAACGCCTATGCCGCCAGCCTGGTGAAGCGCTACGCCGGCATCGGGTCGGTGCAATTTCTGGGATTGCTGCCGCCCTCCGAGATGTTCGAACGCTACCGCCGGGCCGACTGCCTCCTGTTTCCTTCGCGGCTGGAAACCTGGGGATTGCCCATCACCGAATTCAAGCCGTTTCAAAAGCCCATTCTGGCGGCCGATCTGCCGTACGCCCGCGAAACCGTGGGATCGTATGGCCCGGTAGCCTTCTTCGATCCCACAAATCCTCGGGAGTTGGCCGGGCTCATGCAGTCGGTGATCGAGGGCACGGGCAAATTCGAAACCGTGAATGCGGCCCCGATCGAACCGCCGTTCTCGCCCGATTGGGCCAGCCTGTTCGAGATCCTATTGCCGCGGCCGAATCGCGCCAAGGAAACCGCGAAAGGATGAAGAATCATGTTAAAGCAGCTTCTGTATAGCGATCTCGCGCGTCAGTTCGAGCTCGAAGGCAGGACGGTTGCACCCGGTATGGGCAGCTTGCTCGGCCGCCTGCTCCACCCTCGGTTTCTCCCCATCGTGCTGTGCCGCGCCAGCCGCGCGGCGTGGCTCGGAAAGCTTCCCGTGCTGCCCCAGTTCCTGACCTATCTCAACATTGTGCTTTTTGGTTTGGAGGTTACGCCGCGCTGCGATATCGGGCCCGGAATTTTCTTCCCTCACCCCTCGGGAACCGTGATCGGAGCGTCGCGCATTGGCCGCAATGCCACCATCCTGCAGGGTGTAACCCTGGGCGCGCAGAAAATGGATCTCGGGTTCGATTGCAGCCTGCGTCCTGAGGTCGGAGACAACGTGTTGCTCGGCGCCGGAGCCAAGATACTGGGAGGAATTCGAATCGGCGACAACGTAACTGTCGGAGCGAATTCGGTGGTGCTCAAATCGGTGGAACCGGGCAGCACCGTCGGCGGAATTCCCGCGCGCAAGCTCTCGCGAGATCGACGATCTTCGACCATCGAGCCTTTGACCATCGAGCGTGAAGTACCGGCGACGCATTAACCATCTCCGGTAGCGTCATCGAAAGCGTCGAAGATAACGACGTATCGGCTCGCTAAAGACAAGAAACAAATAACAAACAAATAAGACGAGGAGAAACATATGGCCCAACTCCTGGATCTCACGGTCATCATCCCGAGTTACAACACGCGTTGCTTACTGCGCGATTGTATTTCATCGATTTACCAGCACACACGTGCCATCAACTTTGAGGTGATCTGCGTCGACGATCATTCGAGCGATGGCAGCGCGCACATGGTATCGCAGGAATTCCCGGAAGTGATTCTCGTGCGCAACCAGGCCAACCATGGCTACGTACGAAACACCAACCTGGGCATGCGGATGTCGCGTGCGCGCTACGCCTGCCATTTGAACAGCGACACGCTTCTCATCGGCAACGCCTTGCAAGCGCTGGTGAGGTACATGGACGAGAACCCCGAGGTCGCCGCCTGCGGTCCCAAGCTGCTGAACCCCGACGGCACCGTACAGCACTGCATCCGCCATTTCTCCGGAGCCGCCACCCTGGCGCTGCAAGCCCTCAACTGGCACAAACTGTTTCCCCGCAGCCGGCTCACGGAACGCTACTATGCCACCGGCTTCGACTACTCGAAAGCGCAGCCGGTCGATAGCATCGGCACCACCGCCTACGTGGTCCGGCGCTCGACCTGGGAGAACGCCGGCATGCTCGACGAGCGCTTTCAACTCTTTGTTTCCGACCTGGCCTACAACTTCATGCTGCGGCAAAAGGGTTACATCGTGCATTACACACCGTGCGCCGAGATTGTCCACTACGGAAGTCAAAGCGTGAATCAGACTCCTCTGAGTTCGCTCGGCGAGCTGCACGACGCCCTGGTCACCTTCAACGAAGCCTACGATTACTTTGGCAAAAGCCGCGCCAGCAAGCTCCTGGTTCGGTTTTCGGTGAAGGCGCGCGCTTACCTCAAACGCGCGGAATATTACCTCGGCTCCGATAAGCGCGTGATCAAGGGACCGGGCGCGCCCCCGAAAGCGCGGGCTTCGGCCTCCTAGGTCGAGGATTTTACGGCCGTTCCCCCTGGGCAAAGTCTTCTTCTAGAACTGCGCAGCTCATGTTTCCCCGCGGTTTGGACGATAGGTAGAAGGACAGTTACAACCATGGGCACAAGCACCGTCACGACTTCACCCGCACTTTCCGCACGCCAGTTGCCTGCCTGGAAGCGGGGCATGGATCTGGTTCTCGGAGGAACGATCCTCGTCGTCTCTAGTCCACTGCTGGCGCTGTGCTGGGCGGCGGTGCGGTTGACGTCTCCCGGCCCCGCCCTCTATTGGTCCGCGCGCGTCGGCAAAGACAATCGTATTTTTGGCATGCCCAAGTTCCGGACCATGCGCATCGATACGCCGCAACTGGCGACCCATCTGTTGCGGCAGCCGGAGCGCTATCTGACTCCGATCGGAGCGCTGTTGCGCAAAACCAGCCTTGACGAATTGCCGCAACTGGTGAGTGTTTGCCGCGGCGATCTCAGCCTGGTCGGACCTCGCCCGGCGCTGTTCAATCAGGACGACCTGGTCGCGCTGCGCACCCGGCGCGGCGTCCATCGCCTGGTTCCGGGCATTACCGGCTGGGCGCAAGTCAATGGCCGCGATGAGTTGGAGCTTCCCCTCAAAGTTCATTTCGACGCCGAATACATGCAGTCGCAGTCGCTGCTGCTGGATTTGAAAATCCTCCTGCTCACTTTTTGGAGAGTGCTGCAGGCGGACGGCGTCCAACACTAGCCTCCCCGAAACCGCAGTGCTGCTTTCGCTCCTCCCGAAAGCGTGCCCGGTCACTCAAGTAATCCCCACCTCATGACGATCTAGCAAGTAACCCTTTGCCGCCGAGGAAATGTCGCAGCCCTTGCCATGAAAAAAATCCGTATCAAGTCTTCCGTCCAGTTACGTTGCCGGTCCCTGTTGGTGCTGGTTTCGCAAATCGGGCTTATCCTGGGGTCGCTTGTGTGTGCCTGGCTTTTGCGCTTCGAGTTTCGGATACCGGACGCGCGCCTGCTGTGGGCTGCCGCTCCGGTACTGATCGTGGTGCGCCTCGCCGTCATGCCCTGGTTCAATCTGATGCATGGCTGGTGGCGCTATACCGGGATCAGCGATGCCGTGGACGTAGCGAAAGCCATTTTCTGCGGTTCGCTCGCGTTCCTGGTGGCGGTGCGCTATGGCTTGGGACTGAAAGGTTTTCCACTTTCCATTTTTGCCCTGGAGGGGCTGATTACCTTCACGCTTTTGACGGGGGTGCGCGTTCTCTCCCGCATGTTGGCGAAAACGGAGCGGCCGGACCCGGCTTCGAAGCGCTTGCTGCTGGTGGGCGCGGGCCATGCCGCGCAAATGATCCTCCGCGAAACTCAGGAAGCGGAGAGCGGCTATCGGGTGATCGGTTGCGTCGACGACGATCCGCTCAAGAAAGGCCTGCGGGTGCTGGGCGTGCCGGTGCTCGGCTCGGTCGAGACGCTCGCGGAAATCGCCCGGCAACAGAAAATCGACGAAGTCCTGATTGCGATTCCATCGGCCGATGCGGCCCAGATGCGGCGCCTGGTGGCTATCTGTAAGGAAGCCGGCGCGCCCTTCCGGACCGTCCCCGCCATGGCCGAATTACTCGCCGGCCGAGTTACCCTGGAACAGGTTCGTGAAGTTTCCCTCACCGACCTGCTGGGGCGTATCCCGGTCGACCTCGGCCTGGAATCGGTGCGCGACCACATTTGGGGCCGCGTGGTCATGGTGACCGGCGCCGCCGGATCCATCGGCTCCGAACTATGCCGGCAAATCGCCATGTACCAGCCGAAGCTTCTGGTCTGTCTCGATCAGAACGAAACGGGAATCTTTCACCTGCAGCATCAGCTGACGCAAGGCGAGCGGGACGAGAGTAAGGTTTTTTGCGTGGCCGACTTCTGCCATCCGGAGCGCGTGCGCAAGATCTTTCTGACCTACGGCGTCGAAATCGTTTTCCACGCCGCCGCCTACAAGCATGTGCCGGTGATGGAAGACAACGTGGAAGAAGCGGTCAGCAACAACGTTTTCGGACTGCTGTCGCTGCTGCACGTCGCGCAGACTACCGCCTGCTCCACCTTCGTCATGATTTCCTCCGACAAGGCCGTGAACCCGACCAACGTCATGGGCTGCACCAAGCGCGTGGGAGAATTGATTCTCGCGGCCTGGCCCGGGGAGCGGTTGCGCTGCGTGTCGGTTCGCTTCGGCAACGTCCTCGGCTCCAACGGCAGCGTGATTCCGCTCTTTCAGGAACAGATCCGCCTCAACCGGCCCATCACCATCACCCACCCTGAGATCACCCGCTTTTTCATGACCATTTCGGAGGCCGTGAGCCTGGTGCTGCAGGCCTTCGCCGTCGGGCGCAAAGGAGACATCCTGGTACTCGACATGGGAGAGCCGGTGCGAGTCGTGGAACTGGCGAAAACTCTGGTTCGTCTCTCCGGCAAGCCTCGCCATGAATTCAAGTTCATTGGCCTCCGTCCCGGCGAAAAGCTCTTCGAGGAACTCTTCTATCCGGAGGAGCGGGTTTTTCCCAGCGCCTGCGAGAAGATCGCCTGCACGGAAAGCGTGAAGATGGCATGGCCGGCGTTGCGCCACCGCCTCGACGAACTCGAGGCCGCCGTGTCGCTCGGAAAGCGGGCATCGATCCTGGCGCAACTCCAGCGCATCGTCCCACAATTCACCTACGCCGCTTCCGATGCGGCCGAGACAGCGAAGATTCTACCCTCCAGCCCGATTGCCTCCGCCGTGCTACCAGAAGCGCCGGCGCCGGTGAATCTACCGGCATCTCCCCGGCTTCCCTGGCCGGTAAGCCCGCAGGGTAGGCCTTTGCCCGGACCGGTCGGCGGTCCCGGCGACTGATAATCTAGACCGATCTAGACTGAAGACGCCTGATTCCCTTCTGTCCGCCATCCTGCCGGACACTATCGCTGTCCCCCGATCCTCAACATCCTCCTTACACCTTCCACGTCACACCTCCCACGTCCAGGGTGATGCCGTAGTGTGTTCACCGGACCTTTCCTGGTTGATAAAATGGCAGCGATGGGAACAGACTTCCCCGCGCTGGCGGGCCGACATATTCGTCTCGAGCCCCTGAGCCACGATCATAGAGACGGTCTGTGCGCGGCCGCCGCGGTTGATCCTTCGCTTTATCAGTGGAGCCCAGTCCCGCAAGGCGAAGCCGAAACCAGGCAGTACATTGACACCGCCTTGAGTTGGCGCGACGCGGGGACGGCTGTGCCCTTCGCCATCGTCCGCGCGCACGACGGCGTCGTGCTCGGCTCAACCCGTTTTTTTAACCTGGAGCGTTGGCAGTGGCCGCCCGGCCACGCGCGGCATGGCCGCCAGCACCCCGACGCCTGCGAGATTGGCTATACCTGGCTGACTCGCGCCGCTCTTCGAACCGCCGCCAACACCGAGGCCAAGTTGCTCCTGCTTACCCATGCTTTTGAAACCTGGGAGGCGCTCCGCGTCTGCCTCCATACCGACGTGCGCAATGAGCGCTCGCGCGCTGCCATCGAACGCATTGGCGGGACGTACGAAGGGACGCTCCGCGCGCATCGGATGGCGGCTGACTACATTGCGCGCGACTCCGCGCGCTATTCCATTGTGGCAACGGAGTGGCCCGAGGTAAAAGAGCGGCTGAGCCGATTGCTGCGTCCATCGTGATCGATGGTGTTATCATCTCGCGTGCCGGAAGAAAGAAGTGAGGGTCCGGCTAATTTCAACTTTTTGCGCGCGCATTGTGACTCGGAATTTCTGTGCCCCTGCAAGAACGGAATCGGAATCAATTTATGCCTGACGTTGCCCATCGAACTGCTCGTTCCATCATGCTTTTCATGGCGATCGCGCTGCTCTGTGTCGTTCCTCTCAAGGCTGGGTACGCGGAAAACGCGCATCCCGGCTACTACCGCTATCCCGCGATTCACGGCGACACCATCATTTTCACGGCGGAGGGAGATCTCTGGTCGGTGAGTGCGAAAGGCGGCGCGGCCCGGCGGCTGACCTCAAACCCGGGCATGGAAACTTACGCCGCCATTTCTCCCGACGGAACCACCGTCGCCTTCAGCGCGGAATATGAAGGCCCGCTCGACGTGTACACCATGCCCGTCGAAGGTGGACTGCCCGAGCGCCGCACCTGGGATGGCGCTGCCGTGGTGGCCGGCTGGACTCCTGACGGCCGCGTCCTGGTGCGCACTCCACGATACTCTACTCTGCCCGATCCCAAACTCGTCGCCATCGACAAAGTTGGACAACGCGAGATCGTTCCTCTGGCGCAGTCCGCGGAAGGCGCCTATGCGCCGGATGGGAAAACGCTTTTCTTCACGCGTTACAACCGGCAGCCCAGTCAGACCAAACGCTATCAGGGCGGCACGGTAGAAAATATCTGGCGCTATATCAGCGACGCGCGCTCCGAAGCCGTACCGCTGACGGGCGACTGGCCGGGCACTTCGCACAATCCCATGTTTTGGAACGACCGCGTGTACTTTCTTTCCGACCGCGATGGCGTCATGAACATTTTCTCTATGGACCGAGACGGGCACGACGTGCAACAACTCACGCACCATCGCGGCTGGGATGTGCAGTCAGCGTCCATTTCCGAGGGACGGATCGTTTATCAGTGCGGTGCCGACCTCTGGCTGCTCGATTTGAACAACCATCAGGATGCCATCGTCCCCATCACTTTAGTTTCTGACTTCGACCAGCTGCGCGATCGCTGGGTGAAAAAGCCGCTGGAGTATCTTACGGGCGCGCATCTGGCTCCGGATGGCAGTGCCGCCGTTTTCACCGCGCGCGGAGAGGTGTTCACACTGCCCGCCACTACCGGACGCATCGTCAAAGTTGCCGGCAAGCCCGGAATCCGCTACCGCGAAGCCCGCTACCTGCCCGACGGCAAGAGCATCATTGCGCTTTCGACGGAGACTGGAGAAACCGAATTTTGGAAATATCCAGCCAACGGAATCGGCACGCCGGACCACCCGCCGGAACAGCCCGAACAATGGACCAATGATGCCAAGGTTCTGCGCTGGGAGGGCATTCCTTCGCCAGACGCGCGCTGGCTGGCTTTTCGCGATAAGGACCAGCAGTTATGGTTGTACGACACCAAGACCAAACAGTCGAAACGTATCGCCCAATCCATGGTGGACGATTTCTCCGATCTCACCTGGTCGCCCGACAGCCAATGGCTCGCCTACGTGGAAGCGGCGACCAACACCTTCGCGCAGATCAAGCTGCTGAATATCAAGACCGGCGCTATCCAGGCAATCACCTCGGACCACTACAACAGTTTCAACCCCGCCTGGAGCTCGGATGGCAAGTGGCTCTATTTCCTTTCGGACCGAATGCTGAAGACAACCGTCCCATCGCCTTGGGGATCGCGCCAGCCCGACCCCAACTTCGATCGCTCCATGAAGATCTATGAGTTCGCCCTCACCCCCGGTCTGCGTTCTCCCTTTGCTCCCGTCGATGAGCTTCACCCCGAGGCGGCCAAGCCGGAGGATGCGAAAAAAGACGATACCAAGCCCGACCAGAAAGAAGAAGCGAAAAAGGAAGATAAGAAAAAAGAAGACAATAGGAAAGAGGAGGCCAAATCCGATAAGGCAGCGGCAGAAAAGAAAACTCCTCCTCCCGTAGTGAATATTGACTTCACTGACTTGTCTTCCCGTCTGAACGACGTTCCCGTGCCGGCGGGAAACTACGATTCGCTGCAAGCCACAGAAAAGCGCTTGTGCTGGCTACAACGAAATGAAGAGGTACCGCCGAAGTTAGGGCTGCAGTGCGTCGACATCGCGAACAAAGCCGACGCACCGGAAACCGTGTTAAGCGACGTGAAAGAATATGAAATCTCGCTTGACCGGAAAAAACTGCTGCTTCACAAGGACGACGACTTTTACATTCTGGCCTCGGACGTGAAGGCCTCCGGCCTGGCGGATGCGAAAGCCTTGCCCAAAGCCAAGATTGACATGTCGCGCTGGACGTTTGCGGTCACGCCGCGCGCCGAATTCCACGAACTTTATCTCGATGCCTGGCGGTTGGAGCGGGATTATTTTTACGATCGCGGCATGCAGGGTGTGGACTGGAAAGCGATCCGCGATCGTTATCTCCCGCTCGTCGACCGGGTTTCGGACCGCGACGAATTGAACGACGTGATCGCACAGATGGTCAGCGAACTCTCGGCCCTGCATATTTTCGTGTTCGGTGGAGATTCCCGGGAAGCCTCGGACAAGGTGGAAATTGCCGCTCTCGGCGCCGTTCTGCGCCGGGATGAGCAGGCGGGTGGATTCGTGGTCGAGCACATCTACCGACATGATCCAGATTTGCCGAACCAGGCGCCACCCTTGGCGCAGCCAGATTCCATGGTGCGCGAAGGCGAGGTGATCCTGAGCATCGACGGAGAAGATTCGCTCAGTGTGATGGACGAACGGGCGCTGCTGCGCGGCAAGGCGGGACGAAAAGTCCTTTTGCGGGTCAAATCCTCCGATAGTAAAACCCGCGACGTCCTGGTAACACCCATTTCGGAAAAAGACGAGCGCAACCTCCGCTATAGCGAGTGGGAATATTCGAGACGCCAAAAAGTCGAGACCGATTCGCAATCGCAGATTGGATACGTTCATCTCCGCGCCATGGGTCCCGCGGACATCGAGCAGTGGGCACGCGAGTTTTACCCGGTTTACGATCGTCAGGGCCTGATCATCGACGTACGGCATAACCAAGGAGGCAACATCGACTCGTGGGTGCTGGGCAAGTTGTTGCGCAAGGCGTGGTTCTACTGGCAACCGCGAGTCGGCAACCCCATCTCCAATATGCAATACGCATTTCGCGGACACATCGTGGTGCTTTGCGATCGCCTGACCGCCTCCGATGGAGAAGCCTTTACCGAGGGAATTCGGCGTCTCGGACTGGGCAAGATCATCGGCGTAAGAACCTGGGGCGGCGAGATATGGCTTTCCGCCAACAACACGCTGGCCGATAAAGGCATCGCCACCGCCGCCGAAATGGGAGTCTACGGCCCCGAAGGTAGATGGCTGATCGAAGGCCATGGCGTCGACCCGGATATCGAAGTTGACGATCTTCCCCATGCCACATTTTCGGGAAGTGACGCGCAATTGGATGCCGCTCTAGCGTATCTTCGCGAAGAGATCCGGAAAGACCCGCGACCGCTTCCCAAAGCTCCGCCGTATCCGAATAAGGCTTTTCGGTACGAGCCATAGCTTAGGTCGGCGCGCATAATAAATCTGTGAAGACGCTGAACGAAGTCTATTCCTCGCTCTCTGCCCGCCGCCGTTACGAAGTCTGGTTTCTTCGTTTGGGATTGGCGGATGGCAGCGGGGCGTGGTGGTTCCGCTATCTGCTGATGAATCCCGGCCGCCGCGGTTGCCCGGGCGGCGCGAGCGCGCTGCCAGTGCAGGTCTGGGCCACGTGGTTTCCACGGGATGGAAAGCCGCAACGCTTCATTCAGGCATTTCCATTGGACGGTCTGGATCTCAGCGCCCGTGGGCACAATCCCTTTCACTTCCGCAGCGGCAAGAACGCAATCGGCGAGAACTTCTGCCACGGATCGCTCGACGTGGACGGGCACGCGATTTCCTGGCAACTGCGCTGGCGTTCCACGTTTCACGTCACCATCAGCAACAAGGGTTGGATTGGATTTTCGCGAACCCCGCATTCCGACGCGATTTTTGCCGGGCAGATCACGCTCGATGGCCGGAGTTTTGCCGGTGACGCCTTGGGATTTGGAGTGCAAGGCCACAATTGTGGATACCGGCATCGCAACTTCTGGACTTGGACACATGCCTATTTTCCCCGCTCCGATGGCCGCTCGACCACGCTCGAAGCCCTGGTGTATGAAATGCCTTTTGGCCTGGTCTTTCGCAAAGCGGTGCTCTGGCATGAAGGCGAGGCGCACGAATTCGGAAATCTGCGCGAGAGCAAAAGAGATCCGAACCAACTCGGGTGGAATTTTCGTTGCTCCTCCTCATCGTCATCGCCATCGAAGAATGGATTGAAGCTGGAAGCAACCATCGATGGCGCCGGGCCGAGCATTCACCGACTTCCCTACTTGAAAACCAACTGTACAGGCAGCTTCGAAGTCGCGAACAACAGCCTGGCAAGAGCGGTACTCCGCCTGGAACGTGAGGACCGGCAGAACCAACTGGTCGAAGAATTAGAGACCAGCAGCGGAGCTGTGCTGGAAATGGTCGGTCGCTAGACTCACTCCCGATTTGCCTGTAGCCAATACTCGACACCGCGCAACGTAGCGCAACCATCTGATTGCACCCGTTAACTTCCTAGTCGTTCCTCACTTGGACACATTCGCCGAGCTTCCGCAGTTTCCTCTGTCCCTTGCTTGTTTGTATTAACTATGATTAACTACCAAACATAACCTCCGGTTAATCGATAGAATTGGAGGAAGCGTTGCCAGGTTGAACGGGGCACACGAGTGGGGTATTCATGGCGCGGGCGTCGCACGTCGCTTTTCTTATGTTGACGGTGGTGTGTCTGATTCCAGTGAACGCGCTGGCGCAAGGCGAAACCACGAGCGCCATTATTGGCCAGGTTCGAGACGCAACCAACGCCGTTGTTTCGGGCGCCACCGTGACGGTCATCAACTCCGAGACTGGACTGAAGCGTAGCGCCAAGACCGATGATGCAGGCCGGTTCAACTTCCCCCAGTTAAAGCCGGGCGTCTATTCGGTGCGGGTGGAAGCGCAAGACTTCGAACCGCGGCAGAATGACAATGTCATCGCGGGTCTCGGCCAGAAGCAAACCGTCGATTTCACGCTTAAAGTGGCCCGATCCAATGAGGCGGTTGAGGTTAGCAGCGAGGCTCCACTTATCAACCCCGAGAGCGCAAACACCTCGACCACCCTGAATGCGCCAGCCCTCGAGAACCTGCCGAATCCAGGCGGCGACCTGACTTACCCCTTGCAGTTTGCGCCTGGAGCGCTCATTAATACGGCGGGAAGCAGTAACGATTTTGTCGGCGGCACGAACGGTTACGGTAACGTGGAGTTCAACGGCCTGCCCGCTCTCTCCAACGGCTACATCGTGGACGGGCTGGAAACGAACGACCCGCTCACGAATCTCAACAGCGGTCTTTCCACCAACCTCGTCCTGGGGTTGAATTCGATTTCGGAAGTGACGGTCAACACGCTTTCCTATTCCGTAGATCAGGGACGGTATGGAGCGGCACAGGTCAACTACGTCACCAAGTCTGGCACGAACCAGTTTCACGGAAATCTCTACGAGTTGTGGAACGGTTCGCGGCTGAACGCAGCGGACTACTTCACCAATGCGGTGCCCGGGCGTCGCAAGCCTCGAGCGACGGTCAACCATTTTGGCGGCAGTGTGGGTGGGCCGATTGCGCACGACAAGCTGTTTTTCTTTTTCGATAGCGAATGGGTCCGGATCGCGCTACCGATTGTCACGCCGACGATCGTTCCCACTGCCACCTTCCAACAGTATGTTTTGCAGCAGCTTCCTCTGGGCTACATCGATCCGAACAACTCGAAAAATGATCTGCCTGCGGCGCCGCAGGAGGTGCCGTTTTATCAAAGGATGTTCTCGCTCTACGAAAACACCAACGGCTCCCCCTACGCGATTGACGGTTGCCCAATCGCGGTTTGCGCGAACCAGCAGAGCGTGTCGCACACCAGTGACGACCACGAACAGGTACAGACGGCCCGCGTCGACTACAACATCAACCAGAAAGATACAACCTGGTTTCGGTTTCAGGCGGACACCGGGCTGCAGGCCGCGTACACGGATCCTATCAACCCGGTGTTCAATGCGCTTTCGCCGCAGCCTCTCTATTCTTTCGCGGCGGGATACACGCACGTCTTCTCACAAAACCTGGTGAACTACTTCAATCCCGCGTTCTCGTGGTACGAAAGCCTGTTTGGCCCCACCAACTTTCAGCAGACGCTGGCGGCGTTTCCGATCGTACTGCAGGGCAGCGGCGCGAACCCGTTCACGCCCATGGGAGGGCTGGACAACACGTGGATTCAAGGCAGACGCGCCTCCCGCTTCTTTTTCAACGACAACCTCGCCTGGAGCCGTGGCGCTCACGAACTGAGGTTCGGAACCAATACCCGCATTTTCCGCCTCAACGATTATGACTTCGGAGAAGGCACAGTTCCCACGGTCATCTACGCCAACTTGCAGCAATATATCTATGGCGCGGCGAGCACCGTGTCGGAGACATTTCCATCGCATGCCAACGAGCCCTTCAACTTTCTCAATCTCGATATCTATGCGCAAGACACCTGGAAAGTAACTCGCACGCTGACTTGGACCTTCGGCCTGCGCGACACCTTCAACTCGAATCCGCTGAACCCGCATGATCAAGTCGCCCGTCTCGGCGGCTCTTTCAATTCCATCTCGCACGATGTCAATCAACCGCTGAACGCCGCCATTCAAACGCATCTCGGCAATCTGTTTTCGTCGACGCCTCTGGCCATTCTGCAACCGAGAATGGCAATTGCGTGGCAATTTGAACCGAAGTCCGTGCTGCGCGCCGGCTTCGGAATCTTCAGCGACATCTTGCCGGGCAGTGTCGCCGACCTCGTCGGCACCAATCCTCCCTACGATAAGACTTTCCAGGGAGGACTACTCGGCACCGTCGGCAAAGCGGGAGCTTCGGGCTGCGACCCGCAATTCGGCTGCACGGCCATCGCGCCCGGTGTGGCCAACAGCGCAGTCGACGCCATCGTTGCCGCGAATCAAACTTTTACTTCAGGATTTCCCCAGGGCCAGCTTTCGTGCGCATCAACACAATCGAATCCCGCAACTTGTCTATCGCCGGTGGCGATCACAGCCATTCCCAACGGCAAACTCCACGCGCCGTACTTCATGGAGTGGAGTTTGGGA
>Ga0187887_10001330_pt1 | contig 21475 bp, 22 predicted proteins | sample June2016WEW_7_10_FD_132977 | JGI IMG/M metagenome (GOLD analysis project Ga0187887, IMG submission 132977) | Peatland microbial communities from SPRUCE experiment site at the Marcell Experimental Forest, Minnesota, USA - June2016WEW_7_10 | ecosystem: Environmental > Terrestrial > Soil >... | reverse complement strand
TCCAGCGCGCGGAGCCTCACTTTGTATGGGAGCAGCACCGGCTGCAACATCCTCTGCGCTTCGTTTCGTGGGAGCCACCGGAAAGCGGCGGCGCATGAAGTCGCGGCCCTTGCGGCCAATGCACTCGACATCAATATTCTGGTCAGGCTTCGACTCGATGAACCTCGTTACAATCTTCAGGATATTGGTGTTGAACGCGCCAGCGAGGCCCTTGTCACCGGTGACAACGATCAGCAGAATATTTTTTTCGGGACGCTCGGCGAGCAGCGGATGAAGCGGTTCGCCCGTGACCTCATCATAGATGTCCGCGCGAGAGATCAGCGATTTCAAGACGTTGGTCAGCATCTGTGAATACGGCCGTGCCGCCAAGGCAGCTTCCTGTGCACGGCGGAGCTTTGCCGCCGAGACGGTCTTCATCGCCTTGGTGATCTGGCGCGTGTTGACCACGCTGCGGATCCGGCGCTTGATGTCGAGAACGTTGGCCATAATCAGTTGCCAGTTGCCAGCACCCAGTTGCCAGTCTTAGCCCTCACTTTTCTGGGCACTGGATACTGAGTACTGGGTACTATTTCGCTACCGCTTGCTTAGAATCCACGAACTGCTGTTTTGCTTCCTTGATCACTCGCGACATCTCGGCTTTGAGGTTGTCGTCGAGAATCTTCTTTTCCATGATGGTGTTCAACAAAGCCGGCGCAGTCGTGTCCACATATTGATAGAGGGCTTTTTCGAAGGGACGCACTTGATCGACCGGCATATCGTCGAGCACGCCGCTGGTTCCGGCGTAGATGATGAGAATCTGCTTCGAGAAGGGCAAGGGCGAAAACTGGCCTTGCTTCAGCAGTTCGACCAGGCGCTGGCCACGATTCAACTGGTTCTGGGTGGCCTTATCGAGATCGCTGCCGAACTGCGCGAAGGCGGCGAGTTCACGGTACTGCGCGAGTTCGAGCTTCAGCGTTCCGGCCACCTGCCGCATGGCCTTGATCTGAGCGCTGCCGCCGACGCGGCTGACGGAGAGTCCGACGTTCACGGCTGGGCGCACGCCTTGGTTGAACAGATCGGTTTCGAGGTAAATCTGGCCATCGGTAATGGAGATGACGTTGGTCGGAATGTACGCCGATACGTCACCAGCTTGCGTTTCGATGACAGGCAATGCGGTCAACGATCCGCCACCGTTTTTGTCGCTCAGCTTTGCCGCGCGTTCCAGCAGCCGTGAGTGGAGATAGAAGACGTCGCCGGGATAGGCTTCGCGGCCGGGCGGACGACGCAGCAAGAGGGAAATCTCGCGGTACGACGCGGCGTGCTTGGAAAGATCGTCATAGATGCAGAGCGCGTGCCGCTTGGTGTCGCGGAAATACTCTCCCATGGCGCACGCGGCGTAGGGCGAAATGTACTGCATGGGAGCAGGTTCGGAGGCCGAGGCCGCGACCACGATTGTGTACTCCATCGCGCCGGCGTCTTCGAGGATCTTCACGACCTGTGCAATCGAGGAGCGTTTTTGTCCGATCGCGTTGTAGATACAAATAAGATTGTTGCCCTTGCTGTTGATGATGGTATCGAGCGCGACGGCGGTTTTTCCGGTCTGGCGGTCGCCAATGATGAGTTCGCGCTGGCCGCGGCCGATGGGAATCATCGAGTCGATGGCCTTGAGGCCGGTGGCCATCGGTTCGCGGACGGGCTGGCGGTCAATGACGCCGGGAGCGATCCGTTCCAGCGGAATGAATTTGTCGGTCTGGATGGGGCCCTTGTCGTCGATGGGCTGGCCGAGCGAGTTCACGACGCGGCCGATTAAAGCGTCGCCGACGGGAACGCTGATGATGCGGCCGGTGCGCTTGACCTCGTCGCCCTCTTTGATTTCGGTGTATTCGCCGAGGATCACGACGCCAACCTGGTCTTCTTCCAGGTTCATAGCGATGCCGGCGACGCCGTGCGGGAAGCTGAGCAGCTCTCCGGCCATAACTTTGTCGAGGCCGTAGACGCGCGCGATACCGTCGCCGAGCGTGATAATCGTGCCCACTTCGTCGACCGCGATTTTGGTCTCGTAGTTCTGAATCTGCTCGCGGATTAATTGCGTGATTTCGTCTGCTTTAATTTGTGCCATAAGAAAATCAGCTCTCAGCTATCAGCCGTCAGCCCTCAGGTAAATCACCTCATCGTGCACCGTCAGCCGCTTTTCCTGATGGCTGACGGCTGATGGCTAACTTACCAACTGCTCTCGAATTCTCTCCAACTGACCGTTCACCGAACCGTCATAGATCGTGCTGCCGACCTGTACCACCGCACCGCCCAGAAGCGTTGGGTCCTGATGGTAGCGGGCACGTACTTGTTTTCCGGTCAGCTTGGCGATCTCGGCTTCCAGTATCTGCTTTTCGGGATCACTCAGATTACGCGCACTGCTTACGTCTGCTTCCGCAAATCCGAAGCGCTCATTCAATTCCTGTTCCACCTGCTTCACAATTTCGCCGAACAGTGGCAGGCGACGATGATCGGTAATTACGGCGATGAAATTCCGTACAGGACGCGATCCGCCGATTTTTTGGATCACCGCGTCGAGTACGCCACGTTTCTGTTCGCCGGGGATCGAAGGATTTTCCAGAACACGGCGCAACTGATCGCTCTCGGTTAACAGCGACTCCATCCCTTGCAACTCGGCCAGCATGCGCGTGGGGTCAGCCTTGGTGCTCACGACAACATCAGCGAAGGCGCGCGCGTAGGTGCCGACGACGGAAGCCATGGTTAGTCGCCGTCCTTTCCGCCATTCTTCGGCGAGGGCCCACTCGAGAGCTTGCTGGCAAAGTTGCGAACCAGGACCTGATCGGTATTCGAGTCGACGTTGATCTGCTTGCGGGCCAGGGCGAGGGCCAAGTCGGCGGTGTGGGTCGAAAGTTCGCGCCGGACCTGTTTGGCGGCAGCAGCAATTTCCTGCCCGGCGGCCTCGACAACCTTGCGAAGCTCTTCTTCTGCGGCGGCCTTGATCCGGGCTTCCTCGGCTTCAGCGTCTTTTTCTGCGGAAGCCTGCATCTTACCGATTTCGACATCCATCCGGCGCAGGCGATTTTCGATGTCAGCGAGTCGCTGGCCTGCATCCTTGCTGGCGGTGCGGGCTTCCTCTAACGCTTTCTGAATCGATTCGTTCCGGCTGCGCAATACACCGGGTACGTTCTTGCGGATGGCCCAGAAAATCAGGATCACGATGATGGCGAAGTTCACACCCAGAGCCAGCAAGTGGGCTCCATGAACGCTCAGGCCGGTGACCTTGGCGAGTTTCTGGACCATCGTTGAATGCTTGAGGTTCGCGTTTTCTTCCTGATCCTCGCCTTCGGCCTCGCGAGTTTCTTTGGCGAGTTCGCCACCGATGCCTCTGGGCTGATGTTCCGCTTCACCGATCTGGCCCTCAGGCTGGCTCGGCTTCGCGGCGTTGTCCGTGGATGCCGGGCTCGATGCAGATGCCGGTTTTTCCTGCGCAAAAGCGCGAAGGGCGTTTGGTGCCAGCCACAGGCAAGACAGCAGAGCCAGCATCGGAAGTGAACGGATCATTTTCTTCATCATCGTCATCATCCGCCGACCTGGCTGGGAGCTGCCACAGGGCGAAGTACTGTGCGCACGATGTCGTTCGCCAACCGTCCTGCTTCCCCTTGTAGTTTGGCCATCGCTTCCTGCTTGTCCTGCTCGAGAAGTTCGCGGCTGGCTTTCACCTGTTCCTGAGCACGGGCACGAGCCTGATTCACGGCTTCGGCACGGACCTGGGTAGCTTGCTGGCGGCGGGCTTCGAGGCTCTTGAAAACCTTCTGACGCGCCTCGCGCAGGCGCTGCTCATACTCGGCCGTGCGGGCCTCAGCGGCGGCGATGTCAGCGCGCGCTTTTTCCATCGCACCCTGAGTGCGGCTACGACGTTCCGCTAGCACTGCGGCGAGGGGCTTGTAGACCAGAAATGTATAGAGAATATAAAGCAGCGTGAGCAGAATGATGGTCGGAACACTTCCGAGCAGTAATTCGCCTAATTGTCGGAGTGTCTGCTCCATATCCCTCTGGTAAAAGCTCGTCTGCTGATCGGATGCCGGCTGATCTAGCTTGAAGAATAGCGGGTTTATAAAACTAGTCAAAGTAACACCGTCGCGATGACAGTGTCAATGAGGGCGCGCACAAGTTGAGCTTTAAATTTGGATGTCGGCTGATCTGGATTGTCCGCGCGATGGGCCCAGCGGTTTTCAGATGCATGGGATTTGTGGTTTGCGCCGATTTACGGGGGGGCCCGGGTGAAGCTCGAATTGGCGCCGGAGAACCGATAGAACTTGTCCTTGACAAACGTTCTGCGAGGGTTACCATGTAGGTATCACCTCCGATCCCTTTCCGGATCGAATGGGCCGATAGCCAAGGAAACGTCACCGCTTCTTGGCTGGCGGCCCATTTTAATTGCGGCCGTCAGATATCAGCCGCCAGCTAATTCAAGTTCTTCGAAGCATTCGACGATACACTTGCTGCCCACCGGGAAACGAACCATTACTACAAGTTGACATGGGTGTGACAACTGGGGGGGCTCACGAGACGAGAATGAGGGCGTTCCAGATTGCTCTTCTTCGCGGAAAGTGCCTGAGAACGTTATTCCTGGAAGCGGTCTGGCGCGGGGCTGGTCTCTCCCCCGGCGCCAGGCCTTTTTTATTGAGGAACTGCTCCAACTTGGAGGGCAACTTAGCGAGCGGCCGGTTGAAGCAAAGCGGCAATCTTCTCCAGGATCAGAAACATGCTCATGCCGGAGTCGACTGCGGCGTCGACTTCGTGATGATGCGTGCCCGCGTGCATGACCAGGACCTTCGTTCCCTCATGAGATTTCTTCACCATGTAGGGCAGATGATGGCGGTCCTCTTTTGAGAGGGTCGAGCCGAGGATCACCAGGTCAAAGGCATCGCGGCGCAGAGCCTCTTGCACGCCTTGGCGGTGGAGGGCGGTCGTGACGTGATGGCCGGCTTTCTGCATTTCAGCGGCGTGGGAGGCAAGAGCCTTCTCGTCACTTTCACCGTAGAGGACTTTGACTGTCGGTTTCGAAGCAGTTGTGGGCAAGGGCCCTCCTTCTGTGATTACTGCGACCCGTCAAAAGCATAAAAAACCGAGCCGAAGCCCCACAATGAGAAAGACCTTCCGTCCCTGACGTTGGTAACCACTTCATTGGCCTCCGCGGAGGCGGGTGCGGTTCTTGGAATCCGAACTGTCTCCAAACCTCCTTTGGCGGAACTCGGATCTCCAATAAACATATGGAATTGAGGACATTGCAAACGGTTGCAAATCCGTGCAGTCTAGTGCAAGAAGTATCATCTTGACAATAAGTTACGGACAGGTTCCAATCGATAAGGTTTGATTACTCCCCCATCATCCTTCCCCATCGGGTTGGTGTGTAATCGATTGTCTAAATGGGAGTTGTAATGACCAAAGTTGCCAAGTGGTGGCTCGTAGTTGCTCTGATATCCATTGCACCAATTGCGTTGGCAGATCGGGATAGAGGAGGATGTGACCCAAGACATCCTGATAAGCGGTGCCAGCAGGTTCCAGAAGGCGGTTCGACTGCAATTTACCTTATTGGAGCTGGCCTGATCTCATTGGGGGCGATGGTGGTTCGCGCTCGCTCTCGAGCCTCTAAGCCTAGCGTTTCATAGTCCGGCACGAAATCAGCCCGCGCACGAGGTTTTGACCCGTGACGCGGGTTTTTTCATTCAGACCGACGACCTGCATAAAGCTCCCCTGCCCCGACAGCACCAGCTGTTTCATTGCGACGACAGTTGACTGACACTAAGTAAAGAGACGCATTCTTCCCATGCAACCCGGAATTCGAGAGGCATTGGACCGATGGTTGCAACTTCGTGCAACCATTGCAAAAAGTATCATCTTGACAATAGGTTAGGAAGACTACTTAAATGATTATGGAGCCATAATTAGAAGTACTTTGGACTCAGTCGAAACCTTCCCCGACGGAGTAATCATGGGTAAAGTAGTTCGGAGTTGGTGGCTTGGAGCTTTCGTGTGTTTCATGCCTGCCGCGCTAATGGCTAGTGGCGGGAAGTGCGGTAGCGCAGTTTCAAATTGTCAGCAGGTGCCGGAAGGCGGTTCGACGGCAATCTATCTCATCGGAGCTGGCGCGACGTGCCTGGTCGCGATGTTTGTTCGCTCTCGGCTATCCAAACGCACGGTTTCATAGCTCCCCAAGAACAGACCTGGCATGAGTTCCCAATCTCGTGCGTTAGGCTTTTGGTTTGATGGGTCCGATCTCTCTGAAAGAGCGCTGGATCGTTGGCTGACATCCCTCCTCGCTACTCATCAAAAACCCACAGTTTAACGGCCTCGACTAATCGGCCGCAGATCGTTCCGGCGAGGTGCGGAAGTCATTTCGTCGAAAAATCCACAAAAGTACAATGATCCCTGCTACGGACAAACCAAAGAAAATGATTCCACCCTGCCTATGTAGCCTTCCGTGAAGAAACCCGGGATCAACACGCGTTCCCAACTCGGCAATCGTAAAGATGCGAAGCCCGTTCTTGGCGACCGACAAAGGAATTGCCGCCGCGACCAGAATCAGCTTTCTCCACCATGACCTCAGGAACAAATGAGCCAGGACGAGGGTGGTGACGACGAGCAGGGCGCTCGAACGGATGCTGCTGCACTCCTGGGCAACTTCGATGTCAAGCTTTGGAATCGACAACACGACACCGTCCTGCGTGACCGGGACCCGCGCCAATTGGAACAGGATTCGAGCGGCCAGTGCGGACTCTTGTTGCAAGAACTCGATAATCCGGCTCAATGCGAAGCTGGGAATGGGGACAAGCAAGGCCAAAAAGCAGAGTGGGAACAGGAGCGACTGAAAAGCCTTTACTCCGAAGCATAGCAGGACGCTCGCAATCCACCAGATCACCAGGGCCAGCATAGCAAACGACAAGCGGACATCATCCGGCGCGGTGACAATTATCCATTTTGCACAACACGCAATCAGCGCCGCCAAAAGCAATAGCGCCGCACCAATGCGCGGGCTCGGCCGCGGGGCGATGTGAACATGCGCCCACTCCATGTAAATAAGCGCGGCACTCAGGGGCAAAATCAGAAGGATGTGAGTGTAAGCATCGACCGCCAGCGCCAACTTAATCGTAGCGACGAGCGAGCGCCACCAAAACACGATCGAGAGAATAAATAGAGTGGCAAAAATCAGAGCTTGGAATCGCGTCGTCATGGGTCCGTTAGGTTCTGGGTTTCTAATACTTGGCAGATCCACATTCAGAGACTGCATTTACCGAAAAGTTCTAAAACCGTTTCCAATCTAACACTGAGCAGTGAATTGCGAGAGCGACGATCGCGCGGGATTCCGGCAAAAGTACGGAAAAGCCGGAAAATTACTGCTACCTGGATGCAATCAAAAAAGAGGCCATTGCCAAGAAGTTCTTGCAGCGATCCGACCTGAACTCGTGTATGAAAAGTCCGACCACTGATCCCGATTTGGGAAAAAGCTATATCCAAAAAAAAGAGTGCCATATTTGCTGGCACTCGTTTATCAGTTTGCTCAGGGCCTACGCCAATCACGGTCGGATTCGTATTGGAACGACGTAGGTTGACACTCTGCCGGCATGTCCGGCGCAACGTCCAATGTTTCCCAGTTTATCGATACCTGTTCCCTAGTCTCCCTTTCCTGAAAGCGGAACGTACTGGGTGCCGACTACGGCGTTATCAATGAACGTCAAGTTGGCAGAGCGGTTGCCGGTAGCAGTGGGTGTAAACACGACCGAGATCGTGCACTTGGCACCCGCCGCAAGCGAACTCGGGCAAGCATTGCTTTGAGCAAAGTCTCCCGCGTTCGAACCCGTGACGCTAATGCTGGAAATTGTCAGAGGCGTTGTTCCCGAGTTGGTTAGAGTTACGGTTTGGGCGTTGCTGTGAGTCTTCACTTTTACCGTACCGAAATTCAGACTCCGCGGACTCAAACTCGCCTGAGGATTGATCACGTTCGCCGAGAAGGTAACCTGCTGCGGGCTTCCGGGAGCGTTGTCGGCGATGTTGAGTGTGGCAGAAACCTGTCCCACATTGCCGGAGAAGAAGAGGATGTAAATGTTGCAGCTCTTCCCCGCCGCCAGCGTCGCCGAACAGTCATTGTCAATGATGTTGAAATCGTCGGAGTTGGTCCCGGGACCAGGTGTCAACGTCACTTTGCTGATATTGAGCGTGGTAGTACCGGTGTTCGTTACGGTGATGGTCGAAATGTTCAGATCGAGGTAGAGGTAAACGGTTCCGAGGTTAACGCTGGTCGGGGACACAGTGACAATAGGTCCTGTGACCACAAGCGTGAAGTTCTGGGTTACGCTTCCCGCGGCGCTCTTGGCAGTGAAACTGATCGGGTAGGAGCCCCCAGCATTGGTCGTCCCGCTCAGCGTAGCGCTTCCGGTTCCACCCGTGAAGGTGATGCCAGCGGGCAGGGTGCCCGACTCGGTGATGGCTGGACTCGGGAAGCCGCTCGCGGTGACCGTGAATGACCCCGCTACGCCCGCGGCGAAGGTCGTGCTATTGGCGCTGGTAATTGCAGGAGACTGGTAGACCGACTGTCCGCCGGACAGGGTTCCCGTGCTCACATTGTTGTTGCCATCGCCTGAGTAATTCGCGACGACGCTGTGGGTTCCCGCGGCCAGCGTGGAGATGGTGAGAGTAGCTGACGTCCCGGACAAAGGCACTGTGCCGGCGCCGGTTCCGTCAATCACGAATTGCACCGTCCCGGTCGGAATTCCCGATGCCGGCAACACCTCTGCCACGCTCGCGGTGAAGCTTACGGCTTGGCCGAAGGTGGAAGGGTTCAAGCTGGAACTGACTACTGTGTTTGTGTTCGCCGCAACCACCAAGAAGCTCTGGTTAACGGGCGTGGCCGGGTCGTAGGAAGTACTGCCGGTGGCTGGCTGCGTCGCCTGTATGGTACAGGTGCCGACAGCAATCAGCGTCACGGTTGTTCCTGAAACCGAGCAAACCGCCGGTGTTAGCGAGCTAAAGCTTACCGGCAGGCCGGAACTGGCGGTCGCGCTTACGGTGAACGAGGTCCCGTAGGTCTGGGTTGAGATCCCTGGGAACGTGATGTACTGAGGCCCCAGCACGTTGTAAGTCACGGTCGAAGAAATGGTGTTCAGCGCGGAATCCACTACCGTCGCCACGAACGTGTGTGGACCCGTCTGGCTTGTGTCGAACTGCGCTCCATTCGCAACAGATCCACCCGGAGTGTCGATGGCACTGCAGGAGTTCACCGTCAGGTACGGCCCGGTCGCAGAGTTGCCATTGTTTACCGCGGTGCAAACGTAACTGGCCGCAGTCGTTGAGTTCTGCTGATAGCTGCCATTGTTCTGGGGCTGAGTGACATTGACCGTCGGCACCTCGTTCGGCGTAAGGTAGGTTACTACCCAACACGAAGTGGAGCCGCCGCTGCCGCCCAGAGCCGGCTTCGTGCTGGTATCTCCTATATTCAAGGAGATAATCTGGTTGCTCTGGAACAGCGGGGGATTATTGTCCGGATACGGTGTGCAGGGATTGTTCGGATCAGGACCCGTGCCTTTGAGATAGCCGACGTATGGATTTCCGCCGGACGACGTCGAGAGACTTGGCGATCCAACCGGACCACAGGTTAGAGGCGAGTTTTCCGCGCACGTGAAATTGAAATAGGAGCCTAGATTCGCGTCAAATGGATTGCCGATCGAGCCGCACGAACCGGCCGGAGGACAGGTGACCGCATACAACAATGCCGCGTCCGAGCCCTGACCGGCGCCGTTCTGATAGACAAAGCACTGAGCGCCGGGGAAACTAGGCTGCACGAGTGCGGTGCAGGCGCTTTGCGATTGCGACGGAGAACCTGGCGTCGGAATCTCCGTCATCACCATCTGCACCGTTAGTTGCGTGTCCGTCTCCTGTGCAGTAGAAGTGGAGCCGCTGTTTGGATTTCCTTCGACGAAGCCGCCGTTGTTATTGAAGGACGTCGGTGGTGCTCCCGGGGCAACCGGCCCCGCCTGGGACTGGGACGGCGGTGCGAAGGTCCAACTGAGAATATCTTGGTTGTCATCGCCGCCGCCCGTCGCCGCCGTGAATCCGACCCACGCTGTGTTGCTATTAGTCAACCCGATCGACGTCATGTCGAACGCGACCCCGCCTCCTGGAAATAAGTCTATTCCATCTAGGATCACATCGAGAGCGCCTGGACCTGATCCCGACAGGGGCGGCGTATACGAGATCGTTGCTGAATGGACGTTGCCATCCGTCAACGTGATGGGCAAATTATTATTAGCACCTCCCAGAACAGTACAAATCGGATCTACGCTGTTCGCTCCAGTCCCGCTGCAGTTTTGAATCGTAACATCGTTTCCGCTTGTATCGACGCCAGGGTTGAGGTAGGTATTAAACTCCACTGCCAGACTGTTCGTGATGCCACCGCCCGTATGAGGTGTGCAGCCACTGGAACTCTCACCGAATCCAATGCCGCACCCCTCGGGGCCCAACGCACTTGTCGCCGCGGTCGAATTTTGAATCAAAAACGCAAAACCATCTGCATTTTCAGAAGTGGTTCCGCTAAGTTGAAACGTGAACGTAGTCGAAAACGCACCGGAAACCGGCTGCTGTGTGTTGTACCAAGCGGACCCGGCCCAAAAGAAATCATTTGGGGTAAGTCGCAGGACGGTCGCAACTCCCTGAGGTGGCGGCGAGACAGGAGGATAGAAACCCGGGTAAGTTGTAGAGGGAGTACTGTAATTTATGCCCGTTAGCGTCAGGCAACTTTGGTTATTTGTAAAATCGGGAGAAAAGCTAGGGGCGGTGCACTGTGCCCGAGCGGCTGAACTTCCAGCAACGATCACTAAGATCAATATGCAGAGAGCAAAACTCTTGACAGACGACATGGCACGACTCTCCTCAAACTTGGTCTCTAGAAACTCGCACTTCTGCGCTTTCTATTGCGGACGAGATAAACACTCAAGCTCCGGAAAATCTGCACCCACCGACGGCAGATTTTCCGCTTGAAACAACCCGCTCACTGCCACGGGCTTGATAGCAGCGTCAAGCGACCTCACTGCATTGAATAAATTTTTTCTTGCACCGGCAATTTCGCCCCACGACGCGGAGGGAAGGGATACTGACCGCGTCAAGTCAGTTGCTGTAGTGTAGCCCAGAAAGCAGTCCTTGCGGCATCAAAAATTATTGCGAAGGTCTTAAAAGAAGTGAAAATACTTGCACAATTCGTTTCGCCCGGTTCGGGTTGAATGGAGGATCTCGTTGGTCTCGCTCGGCGCAAGAACTGCAGCGGAATGGCCCGGTTTGAAGGCTGGTCTTGTGTCGCGTGATTCTTCTCCGCTTAGTCGGTCGGGTGGGAAACTTGCAAACTCCGGCTGGCAAAACCAAGCTTACCCTTGGCCACGATCGTGCCGTCCACTGTTGCCACAGCTTCCACCAACGCAAAATCTCCAATGAACTTGATGACCTGTATATCCATTTCGATTCTGTCTCCTGGAACGACCGGAACCAGAAACCGCATCTCATTGATGGAGCCCAGCATGAGGAACTGTCCTGGCTGTGTTCCCGTTCCGCTCGTCTTTGAGAACAGAATGGAAGCCGATTGGCCGATGGCCTCGACGATAAGCGTTCCCGGCATCACAGCGTATTCGGGGAAATGACCCAGAAACTGGATTTCGTTTCCCGTCACATTCTTTGTCGTGCGAATGCTCTTGCCCGGCTCCAGCGAAATTACACAGTCGACCATAATCATGGGAAACCGTTGCTTGAGAACTATTCGCACTTCTTCGAACGTCATTAGCGGCACAGCCATGGCTCGACTTATCTCTTTCTCCCTGCTTTCAACGTGAGCGCAAGATCGTCGCAATAGCACGAGGCAGAAACCGCGAGTCTCGAGGTACTGCGCTTGCATCCGACACAAGACGCGTAACGCGCAACCCGGCGGCCTCAGCCATTTGCAGGGGCTGACTCTCCTGATTGAATTCAAAAACGTGATCTCTCTGCGGCGACTCAAGAGCAGTGCTGAAGAAAACGACCCCGTCGGGGGAGATCCGTCGGGACAGCGCCTCAAAGAGCGGCTTCGGCTCTGACAAATGCTCGGCCAGCATAGCGGAAATGATCCCTTGATATTTCCCGGCGGCCTGATCTGTGTTGGTCGTCAGCGCGTCCTTTACGTCGAACCGGACCCGACCCGTGTGCCCGGACACCGCAAGCAGACGATTGGCCACTGCTACTGCCGGAGGGCTGATATCTACGCCTTCCACCTGTAGATCGGGGCGTTCCTCCGCGGCGAGAAGACTCAAGACTCCGTGCCCCGCAGCCAATTCGAGCACTTTCGCATGGCGGGGAAGGCGCCGCACAAACTCGTCCCGAAACAGGCCTATGTGACTCACCATGGACGGCCAGAAAGGGTAGATAAGAATCGCGGCCCACATATACGGCACCATGTAGCCTTCGCGCTCGTAGACCTCAGACATGATTTCGGGCATGCGCTCGGGTGTGTAGCGGCCTTCGCGCTCATAAATGTGCTTCGCCTTGGCCACCCCAACACAGTATTCGGCGTAGCCGCGGGCCGCCGCATCGAACACATCGCTTCCATAGGCCGCTTCCGCCCAGCGCGCCAATGGATTCAGCAACCATGAACATAATTCCCGGTTGGCTTCGAAGGTAGCACGTGCACTTGGAGCAAATATTTTTGCTCTTCTTTCCAATGCTTCTAAGAACGCTTCTGCAGTGTTCATGTCGATACGCTCTGTTAATTCTGAGAACTCACATGACGAACGAGCCGCACCAGCGGACGCACTAAGTCCGTCCCGTCCCACGGGGAGCTGAAAACATGCATCTGGCCGAGTCGCACGACTCTATCCACGCCATGACGTGCAGCAGCATCAGTCAGGATCTCCTCCCGTTGCTTATCCTTGATCGCCAGCCCCAAGGTCTGCACGTTCCCATCAAACTTAGAGACGACCTTGAGCAGATCATCCGCCACAAGAATGCTGAGCGTCCGGCCTTGTGTGGGTTCGGGTATGTGGCTTCCCTTCCCTAGCAAGATGGTCCAATCCGGCGTTTCGGGGAAGGAAGCCTGGTTGGCCTCATCAGCCAGCAGCCACGCGGCGCGAGCCCGACAGATCGCCGAAGTCAACACCGGTTCGATTTGTTGGCGTGGGTGCGCGCGATTCTCCTCCTTAAAGGCTAGCTTCAGATCCTCTACCAACTCAGCTGGATCAGACCCAGCGGGGCCACATTCAAGGAAAAGCGTTTGAGGGGAAGAACAGGCCTGTTGCTCAAACTGCCACACATCCCGCGCAATGCGTCGACACCAGGACGACCGCTCGTTCCCGTCGCCCCAGGTGGCAGCATCCATGGCAGCGACCGAAAGCCGTGGGCCAAAGACCAATAGGCGTGCCCAGTGAGGAAAGGGTAGCGATCGGACTTGCAAGACAGATTCCGCGCCGCCCCAGATCATGGCTCCGTCTACCGTGCGCGCCATGGCCTCGTGCAGATCGGTGCGGGAATGGTCGAAGGTGATCATGGCCAGGCGCTCCATCAACAGCCCAGTGTGATCAATCTTCTGCAACTGCTCGATCACTAAGCGTGAAGGTTCGATCAACCCGCTTGGTATTCGTACCAAGCAACTGTTCCCACCGAGTAAGGCGCAGGTCAGCGACAAGACGGGCTGGATCTCGATATTGCCGGCAGGCCAGTGTCCGACGACTCCAAGGGGAACCGCACGCAGCCTCGCGCGACCATCCTCGCTCCAGCCACCGTTCAGAAAATCCGGACCGAGTTCGCGCCGAAGGATGGGCTCCAATGTGCCCCGCCGGAGCCACAACCGAAGAAAGGTGACGCCAGGAATGTCGCGAACGTGCCGATCGTTCAATGCGTCAGCCCATTGCTCGAAAATATCGAGAATGGCGTTCGGATGTCGATCCTGATCCACCGCGCTGTTTCGAAGTCTCTGCGCCAAGCAAGTGATCTCCTGCGGGCAAGCAATAGTCTGGATGAGATCGCTCATACGTTGCTGCCCCGCTCAAATCGCTGTCGCGTAGTTTCCAGGTTCCCGCAGCCTCGGACTTCTGATTTCGGCACTCGTCGCAAGAATCGGAAGTGCGTGCCGCGCCGTCCGCAGAGACACCCGTCATGGCCGATGATCTCGGCCATATCATCGGTCAGCAATAGAAATCCAGGGAAGCTCGTCGGCAGGACGCTGCAAACCTGAACCAGTCCTTGCTGACCTACGCCAACAGGGGCAAGTGTCAAAGGATCTCTGACGATCAGGTCTGCGAAGGCGGGCACATGTTTGTATCCTAGTTCGCAGTCCGGATAAACAACACCCACCGTTTCCACCATGCCGTAATAGTCGATGACGCGATCCGGCGGGCAGCCGAATACGGAAGACACATTGCGGATGAACACATCCTTAGTGACAGCCAGCCGCTCCAACCGCTTCCACCCGCCACTGTGCAAGACATGAATTCGCGGCATGTTGAGTGTAATGCCCCGACCTTGCAACGCTTGCACGAAGTGGACCCAGATCAAGTGGGTAAACCCGTAGACCAGCACTTCGGCATCTTTCCACTTCTCAACCGACGCCAGCAGTTTCTCCAAGTCGAGACTCGGTTCGCCCTGCTGATCAGGACGCAAACAGCACGATATCTCTGTCGCAAAGGATCCCAAGGCTTGAATTGCCGCGCCTCTAGCACCAAGTTCGGCTTGGCGGCCGAGATTCTCAGGGGTATCGATGACCAGATAAGGCCGGCGCGATGGTCCGATGAAATCGCGGATGATCGCAATCACGCCTTTCGTCATCCTCTTCGAAGTGGCTGCATCCAGAACAACGCGGCTCGGGACCTGGCCGCTCGTAGAACTGGACGTCAATGTGCGTTTGACGTCGCGTGGCGGCACCAAGCTCAATGGCGGGTTGGCCTTGAATGCGCTGACGGGAAGGTAAGGGAGATCAGATATATTCTGCGCAGCAGACACCGCGATAGGCCAGTGCTTCACGTAATTGCAGAACTGCGGATTTCGCGCACAGGCGTAATCGAGTTCTTGCTTGAATAGGGCAAGCAAGGCTTTGTGCCGCTGCTCAGGAGCGATGCCGTACGGTGGCACTTCAAGCAAATGGCTGATGGAGTGCTCGAGCTCAGGCGACTGAATGTCTGCCAACAAGTTCATATCATTGTCGCCAACAGGGAGCGCGCAATTTTGCCGTTGGTTGTTCTCGGCAGCTGCGGGACGATCTTCACTGCGACGCAGGTCCAGTGTGGAGGCAACGCGCGCCGTATTCTCTCGCCGAACTCGCCCTGGGTGTCGCCTGCCGTGATGCCATTCGCGACGAAATTGTCCGTAACAATCAGAAGTGCCAGTGCCTCACCAGCTTCCGAATGATTGACTCCGACCGCGGCACATTCGCTGACGCCATCCATTGCTCCGACTTTGGCTTCGACTTCACCGACACTCACTCGAACGCCACGTATCTTGATGAATTCATCGGTGCGCCCTTTAATCCAGAGGTAGCCGTCCACGTCGCGACAAGCGAAATCGCCCGTACTAAGCCAGTCCGGGCTAAACTTGCGTTTCGTCGATTCTGGATCGTCTAAATACCCCAAACACACCGACGGACCTTGCACTTGAACCTCGCCGATTTGTCCCTCTGGCAATTCCGTTCCTTCCTCATCGACAATGCGGACCTTGAGATCGTCCAACGGGAGCCCGGCACTACCAAGTTTCTCCGCTAAGCGAGCTGGTGGCAGGCAGGAAATTCGCGCTGTGGCCTCCGTCTGGCCATACATGACGAAGAACTCTACCGCTGGCATAATTTCGCAGATCTCCTTCGCGTTTTCCGGAGAAAGCGCACCTCCGGCTTGGAGAAATCGCCGCAAGCCAGGCGATGCGATCGACCGCAAATTCGAGCGCCGCAGCAAAATGTTGTAAATGACCGGGACCCCGGCAAACGTGGTGCAACCAAATGTATTGATCGCGTGCAACACCTTGTCCGGGAACATGAATCTCGAATCGAAGACCACTCCCCCACCTTGGTACAAGTGAGTGTGCATTACGCTCGCGCCAAAGCAGTAGCTGATCGGCATGATGAGCATTGCTCGCTCGCTGGTCCCCAGGTTCTGGCTGCGGATGATCGCTTCTGTGTTCGATCGCAAGTTGCCATGGCTGACCATGACTAGTCTTGGAACGCCCGTAGAGCCTGAAGTTGGCATCAGGGCCGCGAGGTCACTTTCTTGGCACGCCGCTGGCGATAACGAGCCGGGAGAACGGGCATCGAAAGTCCCTTCGATACTGGGAACGCTCTTCTTTCGAGTCCAGTCGCAGCCGAGTCCCTTGTTGGTCCAAACCATCTTGGCCTGCGCCTTCTCGAACAGAAGATTCCCTGTCGTACCAAGAAGCCTTTGTTCGATCAGTACCGGAACGATTCCGGCGTACATGGCGCCAAGATAAGCCAGAGTGCTCGGCGGACTTACAGTGCACCCAATCAGTACACGCTCCCCCGGGTGTAATCCAGCTGACAGGAAACCGGCAGCGAAGCCGACGATCAGGCTGGGAAGATCTTGACCAGGAATTGTCTGGTTGGTCGCGGCGTCGATGAGATGGGAATTAGTTCCCAACCGCTCGACCAGGCGCGCAGCGAAGTTCGACTCACTGGAGTTTGTCACGTGGCACCTTGCCGAGTTTGGCTTGCACGACCCTGCAAATTTCTCTTACATTCTCCATGGCCATCAGGTCATCCACGTCAAAACTCAGTCCAAATTCTCGCTCCAGGCTGCTTGCAAGGGTCACATGTCCCATTGAGTCCCAGTCTGGGATGTCACTTGGCGTTGTCTCGATGGTGACCGTTTGCGAATCAATGTCAAACGCCGACCTGAACGCAGTCTGCACTCTCGTCAACAGTTCTTCCATGCCGAGTTTCCCCTTTTGTATCTCTGCCTCTCGTGCCAGCAACTGAGTCAACCAAACGCTTGCCATAGTGTCTGCTAGTCCAACAGCGGAACTGTCCTTGTGAGTTTCAGGAAGCGGCTCACGCTTACTGCCCGTACTTTCTTCCATTTGTTGGTGACCCGAGTACACCAGTGTGCAGGGATGTTGTCTGCCCAGTAGAAGCCGAACCCCTTGGTGAATCCCTTCGAGCGCAGAACGAGCATCGCGCAGTTCTGAAAGGCTGCCGAGATACCTCCTTTACGTTCGGCGGGAGCCACGAATATATCGAAGGTGTAAACGTAGCTCTTGAGCCAGCTCTTGAATCCGAACCGGCGCAAATCAATGTGCAAAAGACGCGGGTTCTCGGTCGATTCTGAAGTCCAGTACCACGTATCACCAATGACTAAAGTGTCGCGCACGAGGGCAAGGCCACCGTATCCGAGCGCAACGTTGCGCAAGGCTTTCAGCCTTCGACTTCTTAGAGCAAATTGATAGCCGCCCGAGAGCATATCCTCGTCGATTTCGATTACTTTGAGGTTTGCCTTGCCGAGAGCCTCCGGACGATCCGCTATCTCGCACAGGTCTTTCTCCACGACAATGGCCCTGCGATCAACGAAAAACATTTCTCTAAGAACGGAAGGCCATCCATTGGATTGAGCCAAATCCGCGACCTGCGCGATGCGCATCTTGACTACGTTCCACAAACTCAACCTCCTACTCCTGAAAGACAGAACCTACGCTGATCAGGCGAACCATAGTCCTACTGTTGTCGAGCGATTCAGTGCGGTGAGGCATCATGATTTCGGTTTCTGACTCTCGCGACGGGGGGCGGGTACGAGCCACCTGCGCCCGCTCTGGGGGGATGGAAAAATGGCGCGGACAGCAATTCCTATTTTAAAAGTAGATGCTAAGGACACCTTTAGGATGTGATCCAGGTCACCCCTGCCAGTGATGAATGGACCGTCACAAGCGAACGCGCAGATTGAATCAGGAGGTTTCGTTTGCGTCTGTTAAGACGGGCCGACCAGAACATCGGCGATACGCTCGCCCGTGTGTCCGTCCCAGAGTGGCGGTACCGCTCCCTTCTTCGCTTTCCCACTGAGTACTTTCGAAAATTCCGAGCGAAGCTTGTCGCGATCACGGCCCACCAGGACGTTTGTGCCCATAGAAACCGTGACCGGGCGTTCCGTGTTATCGCGCACGGTCAGGCAAGGGATGCCGAGGTATGTGGTCTCTTCCTGAATCCCCCCCGAATCGGTAATCACAACGGTCGCGCGGGTTTGCAATGCCAGAAAATCAATGTAGGGGAGAGGATCAAGCAGCCGCAGTTGGCCAGGATGTAGTCCGAAATCGGCAATGCGTTGGCGGGTGCGCGGATGGGCGGGAAATACGACCGACAGATCGCGGTTGACCTCAAGCAGTGAGCCGAGAATTTCCTTCAATGTCGCGCTGTCATCGACATTCGCGGGGCGATGTAGTGTGACCAGGGCGTACCTTTCGGGCAGACCGGCGCGCGTGATCTTCTGCGCCACCGGTAACAGCCGCACAAGCGAGTCGATCATCACGTTACCGACTCGAAAAATCTTCTCCGCGGGAATGCCCTCTTTTCGAAGATTTTCGTCTCCGTCTTCCGAAGGCGTGAAGAGCAAATCGGCCAACTGATCTGTCACGAGGCGATTAATCTCTTCCGGCATAGTTCGATCAAATGAGCGCAGACCGGCTTCGACGTGGCCTACAGGCACGCCTAATTTGGCGCAGACCAATGTGGTCGCGACCGTGGAATTCACGTCGCCGTAAACGAGGACCAGGTCCGGCTTGCGCTCAAGAACGACCGGCTCGAAGCGGACCATAATCTCGGCGGTCTGCTTGGCATGGCTACCAGAACCAACCGCGAGGTTAATGTCCGGATCGGGTATTCCTAGCTGTTGGAAGAAGACATCAGACATACTGGCGTCGTAGTGCTGGCCCGTGTGGATGAGGGTTTGCGTAACATTCTTTCGCCCCTTCAGGGCGCTCAGCACGGGAGCAACCTTCATGAAGTTGGGGCGAGCGCCTACGATGTGAAAAATGTTCATGGTCCTCGACTCGTACCTATCCAGCTTAATCGATCAGAACAATTGAAGAGTGGATTCAATGCCAATCATACGTCTCCAGCGCATACAGAGTTTCGCCAGCCACAGTTGCGCGATACCCACCACCGACACAAAGATCCGCCAAGGCCCATTTGTTGCAAGGGTCGAAGTCTCCGTGAATCTCTTCCAGTTCAGGATTGCCAGTGGGATCAGTAGTCACTGAGAAATCCGCCAACGGAAACGAAAGTCCATCACCGGTCGCCTTGAGAAAGGCCTCCTTACGAGTCCAGCAGGCGTAGAAGGCCTGCAGACGTAGCTTTTCCGGCAAAGCACGAAGGCCGGCGCGCTCGCGAGCGGAGAAAAACCGGTCCGCCAACGAGGGTGTGTCGATACCATCACGAATTCTCTCGATGTCAACTCCCAGCCTTTGCTTAGCTCCCACGGCAATCAGCGCAATATCTCCAGAATGCGAAACGTTGAATTCGACTTTTCGGGAATTTTGCTCTTGCGAGAGCTGAGGTTTGCCACCAAGCTGATATTCAAACCGAATCTCGCCAGCCCGAATGGCCATGTATTTCGAGAGCAGATCTCTCAGCGCGATGCGACACCGCACGAATTTGAGCCGATCTTTCTCGAAATGAAATCGATCTGCCCGCGCAATCTCGTCTGCAGCGAGAATGCTGTCCGGGAAACTTGCTTTCCCCGTTTGGTCGAGTCGTACTCGCCAGACGTCCACGCGCTCCTCGGAAATCAAGAGCTTCTCTGGGCTTGGCAACCATACGGATCGGCTCTTCCGGTTTGGTTCTTTGCTAAGCACTCCAATCTCCCTTGGCGACAGTCCAGGCAAAATGACGAACGTCACCCTCATCAGACTGTGATTTCACCTCTGAGTGTGCCATCCTAACGTCATCCGATGCCGCTCTTCAGCATTATCATAGGCACCTACAATGACTGGACCGCACTGGGTCCGTGCCTTCATTCCCTGACTCAACAAACGGACGGCCCTGATTTTGAGGTCATTGTTGTAGATGATGGAAGCGACGAAACTGCCCCGGAAGTGATCCGCCAATGGGCCGAATGCTTGCCGTTGATCGTCATGAGTCGGCCTCATGCTGGAGTTTCCTCGGCCCGGAATTATGGTGTTCAGAACTCCCACGGCGCCATATTGCTGTTTGCAGATGCAGATTCTCGGTTACGGCCAAATTGTCTCTCCGCGCTGGCCTCAACCATTGCAACTTCACTTGCACATAATTACTTTCAGCTGAGGCTCGTGGGTGATGGTGTTGGTATCGCTGGACGGGCCGAAGCTCTGCGACTGATGACACTCCAGAAGCAACTGCTCGGCTCCGATGGCTGCATCCGATACTTAAACACGGCAGGCTTTGCGATTCGTCGTTCGGCAGTGGACATAAACCGGGGCGTCTTTGATCCCTCGGCCATTCGTGGAGAAGATACGCTTCTTCTGGCTGAACTGATACAGCGGGGAGAGCTTCCGTTTTTCGTAACGGAAGCCATCGTCGAACATCACGTCCCTTTATCTTTGATGGAATGTCTCCGCAAAGGCATCCGATCAGCTTTGCTTGAGAGTAGGACATTTGACGTTATCGCCTCAAAAGGGATCCGAATCCGCATGACTCATCGGGACCGACTGCGGATGCTATGGTCCATGTGGAAGGCCTCTGCGGAACCTTCCATCGGCAGATCGGCCTGGTTCGCATTAACAATGAGGCAATCCCTGGAACGAGCTACTTCTTTCATATACCCCCTTTTCCGCAGCCGGTACGATTCGACAGAGATTTCTTGAAGCGCAACCGCAGGACACCGCCCCCCCTTAATTCGATTCCACTCCAAACTATACTGGGACTATGAAAGATTGCCGGCAGTTCTACATTGACGGAGAATGGCTTACTCCTACCGAGGGCCGTGATTTCGAAGTGATCAATCCAGCCACGGAGCAAGCCATCGCGACTATCTCGCTCGGCAACGCGGCGGACGTCGATAAGGCTGTTGAAGCCGCCGGGAACGCCTTTGTTGCGTATTCAGAGACAACCGTTGAAGTCCGCATGGCACTTCTCCGCCGAATCATCGAGGTTTATGCTTCGAGGTCGGACGAGATGGCTGAAACAATTTCATGCGAAATGGGCGCTCCCATCTCGCTTTGTCGAGTGGCGCAAGTCCCGGCAGGTATGCGGCATCTGATGGAGATCGTACGCATCCTAGAACATTTCCAGTTCGAGGAACAAAAAGGTACGACTCTCATGCGCAAAGAGCCCATCGGCGTGTGCGGGCTGATCACGCCGTGGAACTGGCCCATGAACCAGATTGCGTGCAAGGTGGCGCCGGCACTCGCTGCCGGGTGCACGATGGTGCTCAAGCCCAGTGAACTCGCTCCACTCTCGGCGTATTTATTCGCGCAGATTCTGCACGAGGCGGGAGTGCCCGCTGGTGTCTTTAATTTGGTGAACGGTGACGGTCCG
>Ga0187887_10001325_pt1 | contig 21520 bp, 14 predicted proteins | sample June2016WEW_7_10_FD_132977 | JGI IMG/M metagenome (GOLD analysis project Ga0187887, IMG submission 132977) | Peatland microbial communities from SPRUCE experiment site at the Marcell Experimental Forest, Minnesota, USA - June2016WEW_7_10 | ecosystem: Environmental > Terrestrial > Soil >... | reverse complement strand
CTCCACCCGATACGGCCCGAGCGTGAAGCTCTGCTTGTAATTCATCGTCTGCTCGTGGCTCTGGTTGAACGCCTGCCCGCTGATCCCGATGAAGATCAGCACAATCCCGAAGTGAACGATGTATCCGCCATACCGCCGTGTGTTGCGCCGCGTCAGCTCCACCATCGAGGCCAGCAGATTCTGCCCCGATTTTCCCTGGATCACCCGCGCGCCTCGGAAAAACTCCGCGCAGATCGCCGTCAGCACAGCGGCCGCCATCGCAAACGTGATCCATGCGTAGAACGCGCCCTGCTCATCCGTCGTGAAAATCGTCCACGGATGCACCCCCAGGGGGATGATCGCGATCGCCACCACCAGCCCGACGATCGCCGGGAGCATGAAGTTCTTCCGAATACTCCGCATCGACGTCGAGCGCCACGCCAGCAGCGGGCCAATGCCGGTGAGAAACAGCAGAAACACGCCAATCGGCACGGCCACGCGGTTATAGAACGGCGCGCTCACCGTCACCCGATTGCCCTGCACGTATTCCGACAGCACCGGAAACAGCGTTCCCCACAACACCGTGAAGCACGCGGCCAGCAGGACGAGGTTGTTGAACAGAAAACTCGACTCGCGCGAGACCAGTGACTCCAGCTTGTGCTCGGTCTTCAGATGATCGCGGTTCAGGATGTAGGTGAACAGGCACACCGCCAGCACGATCACCAGGAAGACCCAGAACCACGTCCCGATCGCTGACTGTGCAAACGCGTGCACCGAACTCACCAGCCCCGAGCGCGTCAGCAGCGTCCCCAAAATCGCGAGCATGAATGTCGAAAAGATCAGCCACACGTTCCAGCTCTTCATCATGCCGCGCTTCTCCTGCATCATCACCGAGTGCAGGAAGGCCGTGCCGGTCAGCCACGGCATCAGCGAAGCATTCTCCACCGGGTCCCAGCCCCAGTAGCCGCCCCAGCCCAGCACTGAGTAGGCCCAGTGCATGCCGAGAAAGACGCCTACGGTCAGGAACAGCCACGTCACCATGGTCCAGCGCCGGGTGATGTGGATCCACTTCTCGCCCGGATACCGCATCATCAGCGCGCCCAGCGCAAAGGCGAACGGCACGCTGAATCCCACGTAGCCGAGATACAGCATGGGCGGATGAATCACCATCTCCGGATACTGCAGTAACGGATTGAGCCCGTTTCCATCCGGCGGCACCGCTCCCTGCACCAGCGAAAACGGCGTCGCCGCCACATTCACCAGCAGCAGGAAGAACACCTGAATCCCAGCGAGGATCGTCGAGGCATAAGCCGTCAGCTTCACATCGACCTTGTGCCGCACCCGCAGCACAAACCCATACGCCGACAGCAGGAACGCCCACAGCAGCAGCGAGCCCTCCTGCCCCGACCACAGCGCGGCAAACTTGTAGGCCGCCGGCAGGGCGCGATTCGAGTGTTCGGTAATGTATGCGACCGAAAAGTCGTTGGTGAAGGCGCCCCAAACCAGTGCAAACGCCGCACACGCTGTCGCAATAAAGCTGGCGATGCCGGCTCGCCGCGCCGTCTCGGCCAGCTTCTCGGCGGAAATCCAACCCCGCTTGCCAGTGGCCAGCTGGCGCAGCGCTACCGCTCCTGCCAGCAGGTTGTATCCGCTCAGAGCGAGCGCGACGAGAAGTGCAAAACTGCCAAATGCAGGCATAGGGATCGACCTTCTGATTGTCGCACTTTCAGGGGATCAACGACGCCGCGCGGCAACCAGGGAACACTCTGATCTTCACGTCAGGCAGCGAAGGGCGCTGTGACAAATCTCACACTTAGCCCGCGGAAGTGGCAATCGATAGAAAGCTGGGGTTTGCCGTGGAAGGCTAGGCCGTCCGGCCGATCGGCTGCGTCAGCAACGACCGCACCAGCGCAAGTAGTTCATCCGGAGGAAACGGCTTGACCCGGAAGATCACGTCCAGGTCGAGGTATTCATCCTCGGCCTCCGCCAGCCCGCTCAGCACTACCACCGGAAGGTCCGGAAATCTAGCCCTCAGCCTGGCGACGAACTCCGGCCCATTCATACCCGGCATCAGATGATCCGTCACCACCAGCCCCACGGGCCGCAGCATTCCCGCCTGATCGAGCATAGCTAGAGCCTGCCCCCCGTCGCACGCAACCGCGACGTCGCCGCCCGAGCGAGCCAGGATGGCCTTTCTGGTGGTCGCCTGAATGCAATTGTCGTCCACCAGGAGGATGTCAGCAATCATTGGAAAGGGGGATTCCCTGAGAGAGATTTAGGTTGCCTTACAAAAGCGAAAAAGTTGACAAAAAAGATTCCCTTTCAGCTGTCCAGGAAAACCTTTTTACCTGCGCTTCTCCAAAAAGGCAAGGCCGGGCCAGGGAATAATCGCTCCCACTTTCGTCCCATCTGTGGAATTCCGAAGTGGCACGCAAAGCGAAAGCGGAGGGTTTCCCCCTCCGCTTTCGCGCTACGGCGTTTTGTCTCGGCTCAGGTTAGCTCAGAAGGTGATCCGTCCTCCGAACTCCATCGCGCGAGGCGGGTTGGCCTGGCCATTCAGCACACCCCACGTGCCGGGAGAATACAGAGCCTGCCCCGGATCGCCGAATTGCCGGTGGTTGAGCATGTTGGTTGCGATGAACGAGAATTCGAAGGTCGCCGATTCTGCGATACGGACATCCTTCTTGATCTGCCCATCGAGGTTCCAGTACGGCTGGCCCGTGATGGCGCCCTGACCGGGGTTCTTGGTGTCGATACCCAGAATCGGCGCACGCACCTGCCCCCAGATCCCTGCCGGGTTCTTGAAGTAATTCACCGGCGTCACCGACGTCTCGGTTCCAACCGAGTTACCGAACGGATCGGTGCCCCCCGTTACCCCGAAGTGTGCGGAATGCCCGCCCTTATAGGGTGTGGTGAAAATGCACTGCTCGTTGTCGAAGTAATTCGCGCCATCGCCGGCGCCCCAGCCCTGAGCATCGGTCCACGTGTTGCAATAAACCGGCGGTCCCGAGCCGGCGGTGAAGATGGGAGCGAACGCCCAGCCTCCCGCTGCCCGGCCCAGCAAGCCGTTCTGCCCCTTAAACCACGGCTCCGAGGCCACAATGTATGTGTTGTAGACCAGCTTCCGGTCGAAGGCCTGGTTGCCATACATCGCGCCCAGGTTGTAGGCGTCGTTTTGCGTATATTCGCTCGACGCCTGCACCACGGCGCCGGTACCCAGCGCCTTGCTGTAGGTGAAGTTGTGCTGCATCGTCAGCCCATGCCATTGGCGCGTGCCGAAGCTGACGAAGCCGCCGTTGTAGTTTCCGTAGCCGGAGCTGGCGTTCAGGGCAACGCCGCTACTGAATTGCCCGCTGCCGCCCAACGCCTGGCCCGGGATCGCCGTGTTCATCATCGTGCGTGGGAAGTTGAAGCTGCCGGTAGTGTCCATATCCGACCACATGCTCCAGACCGCCTGATAGAACAGGTTGCCTGTCCCATAGACGCCTTCCTGATCGAGCACGGCCGCGGTGCAGCTTGAGTATCCGTTGCAATACCCCGACCCCTTCAGCGCCGCTTCAAAGAACGGCTGCGTGGCCATGGAGTTGATGTAGCTGGTGTAGGCCGCGCTCCCGGCCGCCGGTACATTGGCGCCGCAGGCCCCGACAGACGTCGCGCAGCCCATGTACTTTTCCAGAGCCGCATAGGCCGCCTGGAACTGCTGCCCGCCCACCGACATCATGTACGGAACAGCATTCAGGTTGACCGGCTGGTATTCGTGGTGGATCAACCGTCCGATGTAGCCGACTTCGAGCAACGACTTTTGCCCAACCTGTCGCTGCACCGTCAAGTCGAACGAATCGACAACGTTCGGCCGGAAGGTCGGATCCATGCCCTCGCTGGCCGAACCGGCAACCAGGTTATAGCCCGGATAAGCCGGCTGGGGCAGGGTTGGGGCCGCTGCGGGCAGAGGAGCCGAGTTGCCGTCCACTCCCACTCGGAACGCATTGGCCACCGTCGGATTCGTCGGTCCGCAGGCGCCGCTCATGTAGGTCTGCCGGCAATCCACAGCCTGGATCAGGCCGACACCGAGCAGCGGCACCAGCACCAGATCCACGCCGTTCAGCCGTCCGTAAATCCGCCCGTAGCCGCCGCGAATGACCGTCGCCTTGGAGAAGCTGGGGTTCCAGGCCACGCCGACGCGCGGGCTGAACGACCCATAGAATGGGTCATACGGGTACTTGTACCCACTGCCAACGTTGTGGACCAGAGCGAAACCCAGCTCCGGGTTGTAGGCGCTGCCTTGTTCCGCGGCCAGTTTGCGCTGGTTGAGGTAATCGGCCGCGCGCACCGGTTCGTCGGAAGCATCCACCAGTACTGTCTGCTTCGCGTTCGCCTCCGTCGGCGGCATTTCCAGCGTCCAGCCCATGCCGTACGTCAGCGTGAAGCTCGGCTTCATGTGCCAGGTGTCGCTGAAATACACGTTGTAGTACGGAATGGTGCTCTGATCGAACGCGTGCGTCAGAGGCGGATTCAGCGCGAGATTGCTGCCGCTGCGCGTGTACGCGACCTGCGCGTCGGTCACGATGCCATACACCGCCGCAGCATCGCGCGCCGCCGTGGTTGTGGTCGGGTACCCGCCGCCGATGCCGGACATATCCACCAGACCGGAGCCGGCCGAATCGCCCAACTGATAAGTCGGCGTGAAGTTGATGCCGCCGCCGTTGTCGCTGCGCTGGTGATAATCGTAGTTGTGCTGGTACTGCCCGCCGTACTGGATCAGGTGGTTCCCTTTCAGCGTCGAAAGGTTATCGCTGAAGAAGTTGTCCTGTCCGTCCCAGAAGCGGGTGCGGATGTCCTGCGTGTTCACGTTAAACGGCGCCAGCACCGTGCTTAAAGTCTCGCCGAACGGTTCCATCGCCCCGCCCAGCCCGGAAATTTGTGGCGGCGCGTTGTCCGTCCCCCACTGCCAGAAGTTGCGCAGGAAGCTGTAATGAAGATCGTTGGTGGTATTCGCGCTGATGCTGGTGGTCAGACCCGCGACCAGATACCATGGCTGCTGCGGCCGCGCGGCTGTTGAGGCTGGAACTCCCAGCTTATCGCCTGAGAAGAACCCGCCGATGTCCACCTGATCGCCCACGGCCTGGGTCAGCTTGTAATAGCGGTAGCTCGCAAAGAAGTTCCACTTCGAACTGAAAGCATGATCGACGCGGAAGGCCATGTCGTTGCTGCTTAGCGGCAGCAACAGATTGCCCTTGAAGCCGATCTCGTTCACTCCATCGCATTCCGAGCCTGCCAGCCCGCCGCAGGTCACATCGTTCCCCGCCGGCATGTACTTGCTCCACATGGCCGCCACGTCCGGGTTGATGCCGATGCCACGCGGATCCAGCGTCTTCATGTTGTAATTAACGCCGCCAAACGACAGGATGCCCGCTTCCATATTGGCCGAGGGCACCGACCTCTCAATCGTCTCCGCCTGCGGGTAACGAAAGCCCTCGAAGAACCCGAAGAAGTACGTCCTTCCGCCCATGAACGCCGGAAGGATGAACCCACCCGCCTTCGCGCCAAACCGGCTGTAGTGATATTGGGTAAGCGGCGTAGCGGTCTGGTTGTTCTGCCACGTGTTCGCATCGAAGCCGTTGTCCAGGTAGTATTCGTACACACCGCCATGCCAGCGGTTGGTGCCGCGCGGCGTCGCAAACTCAACCTGCGCGCCCGCCGAGTTGTCGAAGTCCGCCGTCTGGTTCGCGGTATTGACCTTGACTTCCTCCACGCTGTCCTGAGGCGTCGGCATCACGCCCGTCGGGCCGGCCGCCAGCATCCCGTTGGCTCCGGAAACCCCCGTCGGATCACCGGCGAAGCTGCCCGTGTAGACGGCCATGCTGCCGTCCATGTCATTCGTGATCTGGCCGCCATCCAGCAGGAAGGTGCTCTGATCGTTCACCGCGCCCGCTACGTTGCCGGCTGGATCGACCCCCGGCTGCATCGACGTGAAAGTATTCACGTCATGGTTCAGGCTGGGCAGCGAATCGATCGCTTCCTGCGGAATCGACTGGCCCACCGTGGAATTGAGCGTCTGCAGTTCAGTGCCGATCGACTGCACTTCGACAGTTTCCGAACCGCCGCCCACTTTCATCTTCAAATTGAGGGTCAGCTGGCTGCCGATGTTCACCTCCGCGCCCTCGGATTTCTCAGTCGAGAATCCGGCCTTGGACACGGTGATGGTGTAGGTTCCCGGTGGCACCGTGGTGAAGGCGTACTTGCCGGCCGCGTTCGTCACGTCCGTCAGTTTGACGCCCGCTGACGGATCCGTCAGCGTCACCGTCGCGCCCGGGACCAGCGCTCCGCTTGGGTCGGAGACCTCGCCGACTACGGTACCCGTGTTTGTTGCCTGGCCAAATGCATGGATCGCGATGCCGGTACAGGCCCAAAATGCGGTCACGACCGTCACGATCAACCAACGTAACCTGAGTTGCTTCATCACAGCTCCTCCATCAAGGGGTTTTCCCGCTGCGCATCATTCACGACCACCGGGCGACGATTCTGAGGTGCCCGGAATGAACGACCAAGCCCTCTCCACCTCGGAAAAGACCTGTTTTCCCACCATTTGCTACTTGAAACCGAAGCAGGTACTGATTCGTGCAAAATCTGAATTCGCTACGGGGCGAGAACAGCAAACCTGTGCTGGGGAAGGCTTTCTGCACCATCAGTAGCAATCTGGAGTCCATTTTCGGACACCTGAAATCAAGTACTTAAGTACCGCAGGGGCCTGATGAAATCCATAAATTCATATAAATGTGACGAACTCTCCGTGATTACAGATCACCTTTTCCTGATACCTGCGTCTAAGGTGACTTCCTTGCAGAGGCCATGATCAGGTTCTCCCTGGACCCCGATGTTGGCCCGGAAGTCCATCGTCGTTCCCAAAAACAAAAGGCGCCCGTAGGCGCCTTTTGTTCTGGGTGCAGAGTAACGGCTAGAAGTAGATCTTCGCCGCCAGCTGCGATTGACGTCCCGCGGCTGCCGATGAGACCACTCCAAGAGCGCTGCTCCCATAGGTGCTGGTGGGGTTCGAGAACTGCGTGTGGTTGAAAACGTTGTCGCTTTCCATACGCATTTGCAGGCTGATGCCCCGCTCCGACGAGATGATGAAGTTCTTGGCCAGAATCATGTTGGTGTTGTTGATTCCGGGTCCGTGGTAGGGATCGCGATGCACGTTACCGAAGGTGCCCAGCGGCTCAGCCGAAAAGATTGCTGGGCCGGTAAACCCGGATACTGCCTGGGCGTTCGTCATGTAGATGCTGGAACCCGCTAGGTTGGCTCCATAGGGCTGCCGGTGTCTCAGATTGCCGAAGACCGGCTTGCCGGTCTGCTCCGGCACGTCCGGGCAGGCGTAGAAGTTGACGCCGGCCGCGCACCACAGCGAACGCGAGGTGCCGCCCGCATACGAGATGTCGTACGGGAAGCCCTGCGCCAACGTCAGGATGCCGGAAATCTCCCAGCCCGAGAGAGCGATGTTCTTCGCCGAATAATCGCTGCCGGCAAACTTCGGCACGACATACACCGGTGAGAAGACGAGGCGGTTCCGTACGTCGAACGCCGAGTCGCCATAGTTCAGCGCCGGATCGAACTGGTTGTAGCCGCGCGTTCCGCTCTCGCCGAAGCCGGCGTTCTCGAAGCTCGACCCGTTGTCCAGCGCGTGCGCATAGGTGTAGGCCAACTGGAACATCAGCCCATGCGTCGCGCCCTTCTGCACAAATGCCTGCATCGAATGGTAGCTGGAGGAGCCGTACGAGCCAACCGTTCCCACGCTGGCGATGGCGCCGTCATTGCCGATCGTGTTTTGGGGGTAATACAGCGGCTGATAATTGCGGTCCGCCTGGCAGGTTGTATCGGTAAGGCACTCCGCATGACCTGCCGCGGTTTCGTAGTCGCTCTCGTACGTCACCTGGTTACGCCGCGCCAGTGAACCCACGTAGCTCACGCGCGCGACCACGTTGGACGCGAACTGTCGCTCGATGCCGAGCTGGAAGTTCTCCGCGTAGGGCGCGCGGAAGCTGGGTCCGTAGGTGCTGATGTCGAACGGCTCCAGCGTGTTCCACGTTGCGGCCGATATCGTCTGACCCTTGTGCGGGAAGGCATACGGGAACTTGTTGGTGTACACGGTACCGGTGTTGATGTCCTGGTAGGGATTGGCGAACGAAGGACCGGTGACCGTTGGATCGTTGGCCGCATAGTCCAGCACGCCGCTCGAGGTCAGGCCGAACGGAGGCGTCTCCAGCGTCTGCAGAGACGACTCTTCCTCGGTTCGGTTGTAATAGATGCCGATCCCGCCGCGGACTGCGAACTTCCTCTGCCCGCCGGAGAGCCAACCCTCATTGGGAGCCCACGCAAATCCCAGCCGTGGCCCAAACTCGTTGTAGCGCGTCGTTGCTTCGCCGGAATTGAGGCAACCACCCTCACCCGGATACGCGATATCGGTCGGCGCCCCGCCGAAAAGAGTGGAGTTAAACCCGTTGTTGAAGCAAGCGATGCCCTCGCCGCCGTACTGGTGATTGCGCAGCGGGGTATCGATCGAATAGGCCAGCCCGTAGTCCAGCGTGAGCGAATCCGACAACTTCCACGTGTCCTGCCCGAAGAAGTAGTTCAGGAAGGCGTCGGCCTGAATGGTGGCTCCGGAACCCTGCCCGTAGGTATCGGGAACGCCCAGCATGAAGTCCAGTGTGCCGTCGCCGCTGGTGAACGGGCTGCTCGTGTTGTCGAAACCGAACGCGCCGTTGTTCCTTGCCGAGAACGGGTTGGAGACGTTGAAGCGCTCCCCTTCATACCCGAACTTCAGGGCATGGCGGCCGATCACCTTGGAAACGCTGTCGTCCAGCTGCAGCGCCTGATCGATGCGGGGTTGCGGTCCGTTGGTGCTGAAGCCCAGCTCAAAGTTGACTCCGTTGAGTCCGCTCACCGAAATCGCCGGCAAGCCTTCACCCGCGGTGTTCTCCGGGCTGATGTCGAAGCCCACGCTCGACGGCGCAGCCGGGGTTTGCGGAATGACATCCTGGAAGTTGAAGCGGGTGTAATGTGCGGCCAAGTCGTTGACCAGGGTCGGGCCGAACTGATGCACATAGTCGAAGGTGATCTGCTGAATGTTCTCGGTAGCCATGTCGCCGAAACCCGGCAGCGTGGCGCCCGTAAACGGCAGAGTCTCGGTCTCGTTTACGCGGTGATCGATGTAGATCCCGTAGAACTGGTTCTGCGGGTTCAGAGCATAGTCGAGCCGGGCAATGTACTGGTTAATCGACTCCGGTACCACCGCGTTGAAAAGATAGCTGGAGCCGCTGTTGGGCGCCGGGATGTATTTCGATGAAAGTGTCTTGGCGATCGGGTTAATCGCGGACGACGGGAACACGCCGCCATTCGCGTAGGCGCACTGCGCCCAGGTATCGCCGGCGCAGCCGGGGATGGAGATCGTGGAGGGAATCGGGGTTCCGGTAAACGCACCCCACGTCGGGCTTAACGCCGTCGGCGGTGTGCCCGCGGGTCCCGCGTCTACTGAGAAGTTGCCACTCAGTTCCGCCTGGGAGGGAACCGTAACGTTTCCGCCGCTCTCCGGCGTGATCTGGCGTGTCGCCTGATAGGCGCCAAAGAAGAACAGCTTGTCCTTCAGGATCGGGCCGCCGACCGTGGCACCCGGAATGTTCTGGTGGTACTTCGTAACGGTAGGAGCACCGGTCTGGATGCTGTGGAAGTAGAAGTTCGCGGTGTTCAGGAACGTGTCGCGATAGAACTCGAACACATCGCCGTGGAAATGGTTGGTGCCTTCCTTAATGGTGGCGCTCACAATGCCGCCCGAGTTGCGATCGTACTCGGCGTTCAGCGGCCCTTCAATCAGGTTGAACTGATCGATGGCGTCGAGGTTCGGCGCGATGACCAGCGTGTTCAGCGCGATGTCATTGGTGTCAGCGCCATTGATCAGGAAGCTCGACTGCTGGGTCTGCGCGCCGCTCACCGAATAGGTTCCGAACCGATCGCTCGAGGCCTGCACGCCCGGCAGAGTCAGCTCCAAACCTGTAAAGTTGCGGCCGATCAGCGGCAGCTCTTCCATCTGCTGCGAGTTGATCACGTTGCTCAACTGCATCTGGCTGGTATCCACCTGCACCGCGGCTGCGTTCACCTGCACGACCTCGGTCTGCGATCCCACCGTCAGGTGAACCGCTTCCTCATACTCCTGGTCGATGTCGAGGGTGATGCCGTTGGCGGTAAAGGTCTTGAACGCTGGAGCCGTCGCGGTGATGGAATAGGTTCCGACGGGGAGGTCCGGGAACAGATAGACGCCGTCCGACGCCGAAACGGTGTCGAACTTAATCCCGGTTGCTGCATTCGTGGCCGTGATTCTGACCCCGGCTACGACTGCTCCCTGTGGATCTGTAACCACTCCCTTGATGCGGCCGTTGACGTCTGCCGCATAGGCTGTGCCCAGCGCGACCATCAGACCTGTTACGACAGCAACCCTTTGCCAGAAATGCAGCTTTGTCATGACTTTCGGTCCTCGTGTGATTGAAAGTGTTTGAACTTCCGGTCCGGAATTCGCGATCCAGGACCCCCTTCAGGAAGAACAGCCGTTGTCGGAGGGGACGGAGACCTAAGCGCAATTCTCTGGCCAATCCTGCATGTCCGATGATTGGCATGACAACCCGGTTAGACTGCGAAACGCTAAGTCGGCCATATAATATTGATATTAAACAAGTTAATCTGCAATGAGAAGAATCGCCGACAGTTAACGTAATAGTAAATATTTACTCAACATAGGTATCACAGTTATAACGACCCTCCGGAGCCACTCATCCAGAAATTCATAGCACTTTAGTGGGAAAGTATGGCATCTCAGAGTTACACGGTACTTTAGCCACGGACCAGCCACCAGCAGCGACGGCCTGCCCGTCCCACTCGTTCCCGTCGACACCCGCTGACGCCCCTTTATCCGCCCCTCCTCGTCCAGGCGCCGCACCCGCTACTTATGAAAAAATAGGAGAAACCTGCCTCAAAGAGGAGGCAATCCATGAACACCCTCAAGACTGCGTTCCTGCTCACCGCCCTGACTCTGCTTTTGGTTCTCCTCGGCAGCCACTGGGGCGAAAATGGCATGATTCTCGCCTTCATCCTCGCTGCCGCCATGAACTTTTTCAGCTATTTCTACTCCGACAAGCTGGCCCTCAGCATGTACCGCGCCCAGCCCGTCACCCGCGAGCAGCTGCCTCGCGCCTATGAAATCGTGGAGCGCATGACCCAGCGCCTCGGCCTGCCCATGCCGAAGATCTACGTTATCCCGACCGACGCGCCCAATGCCTTCGCCACTGGACGCAATCCGAAGCACGCCTCGGTCGCTGTCACGCACGGCATTCTCCAGCTCCTCAACGACGATGAGCTCGAAGGCGTCCTCGCCCACGAGCTTGGGCATGTGAGAAATCGCGACATCCTCACCAGCTCCATCGCCGCCACGCTGGCCGGCGCCATTGTTCTGCTCGCCCGCATGACCTGGTGGGCTGAGATGTTCGGCGGTTTTGGCGGCGGCGGGCGCGATCGCCGCGGCGGCGGCATCAGCGCGCTTTTCATGCTGATTCTCGCGCCCATCGCGGCGATGCTGATTCAGCTTGCCGTCTCACGCTCGCGCGAATATGAGGCCGATGCCACCGGGGCCCACATCACCGGCAATCCTTACGCGCTGGCCAGCGCTCTGGAGAAACTCGACGCCTACTCGAAGCGCATACCCATGCCGGGTTCGCCCTCGACCGCGCATCTATTCATCGTGCAGCCGCTGCTGAGCCGCGGCGATTTCGCGAATCTCTTCTCCACGCATCCGCCCATCGCGAAGCGCATCGAGCGGCTTATCGGCCGCCCCAGTGTTTATGGCGCCCCGCAGCGCTGAACACTCCTCGCTGTTCGTTATTGCGTGCTGGCTTTCGGCGCCCATCCCAGCCCATCCGCGCCTTTGCCCGCGTTGATTAGTTTCTCGACCTTCCACGCCGCCAGGTCGATGGCCGCCACTTGGCCGGTGCCTTCGCACGACACATACGCGACCTGCCCATCGGGCCGAATCAAAATCTCCTGCGGGTCCGCCGCGACGTTCACCGTGCGCGCAACCTGCAACGTTCCCACATCGATCACCGCAACTTCGTTCTTCGCGGGAATCGCCAGCAGCAGCCACTTTCCGTCCGGCGTCGCCGCCGCTCCGTAGCCCAGTCCCGGCAGATCCACCCACGTCTTCACCTGCTTCGCCGCCGTATCGATCACCGCCAGCCGCGGCTGCTTCACATCCGACGTGAACACCAGCTGGTCATCGCGCGAAATCGCAATCCTCTGCACTTCTCCCGCAACCGGAATTACCGCGACTGTCTTGCGCCCCAGCATGTCCAGCACGGAAACCGTGCCCGGCCCCACGTTCGCTGTGTAGCCCATCCGGCCGTCGTGAGACAGCACCAGCATGTGCGACTCCTTTTGGCCCGTCGGAATTTTGTCCACGATCTGCAGGCTCTGCGGATCGATCACCGTAATCGCATCGTCCAGCTCCGTCGTCACGTACAGCAGCGCGTGCGCCGCGTCGAGCACCGGCTGATGGGGTCGCACGCCGTGCCCGAAGTTGATCACACCCTTCACCTGCTGCAAACCCAGATCGATCACCAGGAGCTTCTGCCCGTCGATCCCCGGCTTGCCGACTCCGGAATTGCCGTAAATCGGCAGAAACGCGGTATGCCCATCCGACGAGCCCGCAATTTCGTGCCCCCACTGCCCAGGCACGTCTTCGCCAATCGTCGCAATCTCCTGTCCGGAAGCGGGATCGATGACACTCACCGTGCGATCTGCCTGGTTCGCGACCAGCAGCGTCTGCGCGCTGAGACCTGTTCCCGAACCTGCCAACAACACAACCAAAGCTAAGGTTCTTTTCATAGCCCGCCACTATACCTGCTCACCGGCGGCCTTGCTAACGCCAGCTCGCTGGGCTCCAATCCCGATCGCCTTCGGATTTCCATCACCCAGGCTTCCGCACGCTGTACCCTGTCTTGCATGAAAACCCTGCTGCATACCCTGGTCTGGCTCGCTCTCATCGTGTGGCTCGGCGGACTCTTCTTCTTCCCCGTCACCGCCGCGGCTGCATTCGGCACCGTCGCCGACACCCACGTTGCCGGCACGATCGTCGCCAAATGCCTGAACGTTCTGCACCATGAAGGTCTCTACGCCGGATCCCTCATCGTTGTGCTCCTCGCCGTCGGCATGGTCACGCGCGTGTTCCGGCCCAGCAGCGTCGTGGGCATCGTCGTCACCCTCATCATGCTCGGCCTCACCGCCTTCTCCCAATACTCGATCATTCCCCGCATGGAGAAGGACCGCATCGCCGCCGGCGGAGCCATCGACAGCGTCCCGAAGACCGACCCGCGTCACGCGGACTTCGACCGTCTCCACCGCAACTCCGAACATCTTGAAGAAACCGTCATGCTCGGTGGCGTGATCCTCGTGGTTCTCCTGGCGCGTGACCGCGAAAGAGCCTGAAACGATCAGGCTCCGGCCTGTGTGGCCAGTCCTTCCGCCACGCTAATGTTTTTCACCAGCGCTTCGGGCACGTCATGCCGGTCCCGCAGATACTCCGGGCTGTTCCACGAGAGCCACGCCGCGCCTGCGGCGTCTTCCCACACCAGAATCTTCAGCGGCAAATCGATGGCGATGCTCGGAGCCGCCAGCATGACCGGCGTTCCTCCCGCCGGACTCCCGAAGATCAGCAGCTTCGTCGGTCGCATCTCGATCCCGGCCTTGGCCGCTTCGCCACTGTGATCCACCAGCGCAAAAAGCGTCACGCCCTTCGCCTGCAGCAGGCTCTTCAGCCGGTCCACCGTCTGGTCAACCGTGTGATGACTGCGCTCGTTCACAATTCCGTTTCCGATTTCCGGCATATCCGCTCCTCTACTGCTCAGAGGAAGGATGCGCGAAGCCGCCTCCGGGGCACAAATCGGAATCCTGTCGGCGCTCCGGCGATCCGCCCACGGCTACTTCGACGGCGAATCCTTCACCGGAACAATCGTCATCTCGGGAAATTCAATCCCCTTGTGCCCGTCGCGTGACTCCACCATGGCATTCATCTTGTCCCAATAGGCCTGGATTGCCGGAGGCACGTCGTCGGGGATCCCGTGCGCTCTCCAGCTCAAAATCTCCACCACGATGGGCTTGCCATTCTCTTCTCCGCGCAGCAATACATGGGGTGCCGGAATCACCATGTCCCGCTCGCGCAGCGCCGCCCAATACTCCGGCATCATCTTCAGGAACGCGTCGATCTCCGCCGGCTTCACCCGATACGTCGCCATCACTGTTTCAGGACTATCCGCCGCGGCATCCTGCCCAATCGCCCCCGGCACGAGCACGCTCAACAGCGCGCCAAACAAGACCCCACCCCAAACTTGTTTCCCGATGCTCATGCGCTCTTCTCCCTTCCTGCATTCCTCGTCTTCTCACTCATCAGCTCCAGGGTATTCCCTGACGGATCCTCGAAGCTCGCGAGCCACAAATCGTGACTCTTCATCCGCGCCACCAGATGCGGCTCCTGCACGAACTTCACACCTTTTTCCTTCAACTGTCCGCTTACCGACTCAATATCTTCCACCCGGAAATACAGGATCGTTCTGTTCATTCCGGCTGCCGGCTTTTCCGTTCCTGGCTCCGCAGCCCCGATCAGCAAGCGCACCGAACCGCACTGGAAGAACGCCATCGTGCCCGCATCGAAGAGAAACTTCATCCCCAGCACGTCCCGATAAAACGTCTTCGCCTCCTCCAGATTGGCCACCGTTAGCGCAATCTGCCCGATCTCCTCAAGATGAACCGTCCCGTGTTTTTCTTCCATGATGAATTCTCCATTTCATTAGCTCAGCTAATGATCTATCATGAGCCCGGTTACTCATGTCAACTGAAAAGCGCATCGATCCCGAAACAATCGCCGACTCTCTTCATTCGGCCGCCATCCACCTGCTGCGCAGGCTGCGCCAGGCCGATGCGGCCTCCGGCCTCAATTCCGCCCGGCTCTCGGCTCTCTCCGTCATCGTCTTTGGCGGCCCCATCACCCTCGGCCGTCTCGCCGATGCGGAGCAGGTCCGCCCGCCGACCATGACCCGCATCGTCAACGCCCTCGAAGCGAAAACGCTCGTCACAAAGACCGCCAGCGCGAGCGATCGCCGCACCATCCACCTCTCTGCCACCATGAAAGGCAAGCGCCTGCTCCTCGAGGCGCGCCGTCGCCGCATCCGCTCCCTGGCGCGGCAAATAACGGTCCTCAGCCCTCACGAGCAAAAAACCTTGCACTCGGCCGTCGCGATCCTCAACAGCCTTGTTGCGCGCCCTGCGAGTTTGTGAATAGTCTTCAAGCGCGGGAACCAGCACCCGCCGATCTCCGTACCTTCGCCTCAGCAGTCCCATGAGGTCCCCAGGTTGAAGCTATCCATCGAGAATGTCGGCAAGTGTTATCGCGGCAAGGTTTGGGCGCTGCGCCGCTTCAGCCTCGAGCTGAAGCCCGGCGTCCTCGGCCTGCTCGGCCCCAACGGCGCGGGCAAGACCACCTTGATGAGCATCCTCGCCACCATTACGCGCGCCACCGAAGGCAAGGTGACCTGGAACGGTACCGACCTTGCTGCGAATCCAAATGCTCTGCGCACTGTGCTCGGATACCTGCCCCAGGATTTCGGCGTTTATCCCAACCTGAATACGCAGGAATTTCTGGAGTATCTCGCCGCTGTCAAAGGCCTGGACGCGACCGCCGCGCGGCGGCGCATCGACCAGCTCCTGAACCTCGTGAACCTCGCCGATGTGCGCAGCCGCCCGCTGGGCGGATTCTCCGGCGGAATGAAGCAGAGAGTCGGCATCGCCCAGGCGTTGCTCAACGACCCACAGCTCCTCATCGTCGATGAACCCACCGCCGGACTCGACCCCGAAGAGCGCGTCCGTTTCCGCAATCTGCTCTCTGAGCTCTCCGGTGAGCGCATCGTGATCCTCTCCACGCACATCGTCTCCGACGTCGAAGCCACGGCCACCGACATCGCCCTCATCTCCAACGGGGCTCTCGTCGCTCATGCCGCGCCGGAAGAGCTGCTGCGCCGGGTGGAAGGCCGGGTGTGGGAGTGGGTGGTGCCCAGCGCCGATCTGAATGCCGTGAAACAGTGCTACCGCATCAGCAACACCGCGCGGCGCAGTGACGGCGTCCACGTGCGCGTGCTCACAGAAGAGCCCCCCGCCGGTGCGCAGCCCGTCGCGCCCACGCTCGAGGATGCCTACCTCGACTCGCTGTCGATCTACCGCGCGGGTGCCTCTGCATGAAGCGCGGCCGCGTTCTCTGGCACCTGGTCAAGGCCGACTTCCTTGGCCGCGTCCGCCGCACCAGCTTCCTTGTCACTCTGGCCTTCGCCGTTTTCCTGGGTTACCAGACCTTCGCCGGCCACGTCGTTCTGCGGCTCGACGACTATCGCGGCGTTTACAACTCGGCGTGGGTCGGTGCGCTTATGGGCGTGGTCACCAGCTCGTTTCTCACTCTGGTCGGCTTCTACATCGTGAAGGGCGCGATCCTGCGCGACGAAACCACGCGCGTGGGCCAGATCCTCGCCGCCACCCCCATGAGCAAGAGCTTCTACACGCTGGCCAAATTCCTGGGCAACTTCGCGGTGCTCGCCGCTATGGTGTTCGTGATGGCAGCGGCGGCGCTCTGCATGCAGATGTTCCGCGCCGAAGACCGTGCGCTGCACCTCGGGGCTCTGCTCTCTCCGCTGCTGCTCTACGCCCTGCCCGCGATGGCCTTCGTTGCCGCGCTCGCCGTTCTCTTTGAGACACTGCCTGTGCTCCGCGGCGGGGTTGGCAATGTCGTCTGGTTCTTCCTCTGGACCGGACTACTAGTCGCCGGAGTCGGCCCAGCGGTGTCGCGTGGCGGCTCGATCACCAGGGCCGACTACTTCCACGACTTCAGCGGCCTTCCCACCATGGTGGTCCAGATGCGAACCGAACTGCTGAAGGTCGACCCCGGTTTCCAGGACAGTATCTCCCTCAGCATCGGGGGGAAACCGCCGCAGCATCGCTTTGTCTGGACCGGCATTCGCTGGGACTCGGTCCAGGTGGCTGCGCGGCTCACGTGGGCCGCTTACGCCATCGCCGTCGCGCTGCTCGCTTCTCTCTTCTTCCACCGCTTCGACCCGGCGCGCGAGCGGTTCGCGCTTAAGCGACAGGAGGCTCCTGATCGACCTGCCGTGCAGGAACTGACCGCGGCGCGCGAACTGGTGCGCAGCGATCCATGGGCCGGCAGGCTGACGCCGCTGCCGCCCGCCAGCGTGACGAACCGATTCTTTTCGGTTGTGGTTGCCGAGCTTCGCCTCATGCTGCAGGGCCATCGCTGGTGGTGGTACGCAGTTGCCGGAGGCCTCATCGTCGCTTGCCTTGCCGCACCGCTGCCCGCGTCGAGCGGCGGCATCATTCTCGCGGCGTGGATCTGGCCCATGTTGATCTGGTCGCAGATGGGCAGCCGCGAAGCTCGCTATGCCACTGGCTCGCTTATCTTCTCTGCGCCGCATGCTTTGCAGCGCCAGTTGCCGGCTGCATGGGTTGCAGGCGTTCTGGTCACGCTGGCCGCCGGCAGTGGACTCGCCATCCGCCTCTTGCTCGCGCGCGATCTGCATGGTTTCGCGGGATTCCTTGTCGCCGCGTGCTTCATTCCCAGCCTTGCCCTCGCCCTCGGCGTTTGGAGCGGCAGCAGCAAATCCTTTGAGGCGCTCTACACCGTGTGGTGGTACACAGGCGCGGCGCATCACGTCTCCGGCCTCGACTACACAGGCACGGTTGCAGCCAGCAGCCGTCCCGTCATGTACCTCCTGCTGACCCTCGCTCTGCTGGCCGCCTGCTGGATGCGGCGCCGCACCCAGCTCGCTTACGCGTGACGGCGCATCAACAGGTCAGCCGCGACAAACACAAAAAAAATCACCGCGATCACGCCGTTCATCATGAAGAACGCCGCGTTCATCCGCGTCAGGTCGCGCGGCGAAACAATCGTGTGCTCCCACAACAGCAGCGCGGCGACTGCCGCGATCCCAATCCCAGCAACCGGGCCCAGGTGGAACAGAACCACCAGCCACACCAGAAGACCCAGCATAATCAGGTGCATCGCGCGCGCGATCCAGAACGCCGGCCCGAGCCCCAGAGTTGCCGGAATGCTCAGGAGTCCGGCCGACCGGTCATGCGCCTCATCCTGGCAGGCGTAGAGCACATCGAACCCCGCAACCCAGAACAGCACCGCAACTGTGAGCACAACGATGCGCGGATCGAGCGATCCGCGAATCGCGATCCACGCTCCCGACGGCGCAAGCCCCAGCGCGAGCCCCAGAAAAAGATGCGACCAGCGCGTAAACCGCTTGGTGTAGGAGTAGAGAAACAGCACTGCCAGCACCACCGGCGACAGCAACAGTGTTAGCCGGTTCAGTCTCCACGCCCCCAGCAGGAACACCACCGCCATCACGACCGTGAACCCAGCGGCAAAGCCGCGGGTGAGTAAACCCGCCGGAATGGCACGCATGCGCGTGCGAGGATTCGCCACGTCCAGATCGGCATCCGCCCAGCGGTTAAACGCCATCGCCGCCGAACGCGCGCTGATCATGCACACGACGATCCACGCCAGCTTCGCGGCGGGCGGCCAGCCATGAGCAGCCAGCATCGCGCCCGTCAGCGCAAAAGGGAGCGCAAACACAGAATGCTCCCACTTGATCATCTCCAGCGTGACACCGATGCTGCGGAAAAGCGGCATAAGAGTGATGGACCTCATCGCATCCGATGAGATCCATCTCAGTGTAACGGTTGTGTGAGGCCTCCTGCGCCGGCAGGCTCTCCTTGACAGGCTTACTTCGACGGCTTCTCCGGCGTTGCGTTCGCAACCTGCAGATCGTTGGTCACGCTGAAAACGCCCGGTACCGTGTTGGCCTGGATTCCGGCCGCATCCCTCTCAGGCCGCGTGTCGACCGTGCCGTAGAGTGTCACGTGCCCGTTCGCCACTTGAATCCGGATCGGCTTCGCAGGATCGATCAGGAACTGGTTCAGCAGCGGATAGCTGTAGACCGCACGAAACACCTGCCGCCGAATTCGGTCGTCATTCGAAGAAACCGGATCGACCTGAATGTTATCCATCACGTCGCGTACGCCTTTGGTGTTGGCAACAATGGCTACCGCGTCGGAAGCATCGACGGGCCCATAGGCATGGCCACCCAGCGTGGCTACTCCGTTCTGCACCTGAACCGTGATGGCATCGAACGCTGTGGTGCCATAACCCACCATGTCGTACGTGATGGCCTTCTGCAGCTTCTCCTGCAGCTGCGCATCGGGCATTTCGCTGCCAGCGACCTCAATATCGTTGCGAACAGCCATGACTCCGTGCGCGTGATGCGCCTTTTGATCCGCGTTGATCTTCGTCGCAACCAGATCCACCGTTCCCGTCAGCGTTACCACGCCGCCCTGAACCGACGCCTGAATGCCCTTGAAGCGCGACGCACTGAGAGACTTCTGGACGGCTGCCTGTGTCTCCGAGTCGTTCTGCGCAAACACCGCAGGCACAGCAAGAGCCGCGGCAACAATCAAAAGAAATGCTTTTTTCATAGTTTTCTCCCGGGCTGTCCCCCGGAATTTTCTTCCGATTTCCGGCCAGCGGTTGCGCCTGCCGGGGAGACAGCCTCACCATCTATCAGACACGCAAATGCCATGTTTGGATGCGCGTTCAGATCGAAATTTCCGGTAAATCAGCGCCTCCTGGTGTGCGCGGCGAACCGGTGATTCCGAAACGATTATGCGTGGACAGAGACACTGCTCCGTCCGTCAGTGATATCGCCGCTTGAGCCGGAAAACCAGGCTGAAAACACCCGATTCGTCGCGCACCGCGACCACCGAAAAGTCCTGCGTGACGCGCCACTCACCCTGGATCAACTGCTCTGCTGTTGAATTGACGTTCGTCGCGTACGTTAGGGTAGCCGTCTTCGAAATCGGCTCCTCGACCGTGATGCGAGCCGTCGCGTTCCCGACCCCGCTGACGAAGGTCGGATCGATCCGCACGCTCCCGCCGCCGAAAAGTTTTTGAATCCGATTGCTGATCGTTGCATTCAGCGCCCCGCCCAGCAGCGAATCAGCCGTGGAGTTCACCCCGGCCTGCTGCTGCTGCGTGCTGTAGATTTGCTGTTCCTCCTGCGTGCGGCCCATGGCCAGCAGTGAGAAGATGTCCGGCTCGGAAAGTGGCGGCTCAGACCGGAACGTCGGGTTCAGTTTCGTGGTCGCGCCCTGCAATGCAATCGTAATCGTGTAGTCCTCGACCGTAGTCGTGGCAGTCACGTCGATGACCGGCTGAATGCGTACGGGATTGCTGAAGTAAATCTCGCCGTGCTGGAGTTCGAATTTCTCGCCGTTGAAAGTCGCTGTGCCTTCGGTGATAGTAACTCGCCCCAGCACCGTCGGCTGCGCCAGCGTGCCGCGAATCGCCAGCTCCACATTGCCCGCCAGACGCGCAAACGAGTTCTGGAAATTGAGCGACGGCGCTGACGTGATGCGGATGTCGAGGCGAACCCGGTTCGACGGCGCACTCGGATCCGGAGGCAACGACACTCCCCCCGATGACGCGGCCACCGCCGCGAAATCGACATCCGGGCTGATGGCAAAGCCGGTCAGCGTCACCTTTCCGCTCAGCAGCATGTTGGACTGGCTTGCCTGGAAGCGCAGGCTCGCACTGGCCGTCGACGTGACCCCCTCCGGATAGCGGATGCGCACGTCCTTTGCGTCCGCGGTCAGGTCGGCGTAGAGCCCGCGATGATAGGTGACGAACCCGCCCACCTGAATCAGGCCGCCGCCGCTGTATGCGGTTACGTTCTGAAAATCCAGCCGGTCCTGGTCGAAAGCCAGTGTTCCGTTCATGCGGCTCAGGCCATTCACGTAGCCTTCCAGAGCGGCGTTCACATTCGTGAACTTCACCTGGCCCTTCAGGTCCGGGTTCTGCACCGTGCCTTCCGCAGTCACCGTAAAGTCCACGTGTCCTGACGAAATGATGTCCGTATCCAGCGTCTGCGCCAGCGCCATATTGATCGATCCACTGGCCCTGCCGTGAATCGGCCGCGGATCGCTGAACACGCCGATCGATCCCTCAGTGCGCAGATCGGTATCAGTACCGACAATGTGCACCGGGTCCATCTGGAATGTCCCGTCGCGCAGCGTGGCATGCAGTTCGCCGTCGCTGTGGATAGGAACGTCTTCAAGAGTGACAGCGAGTTCGCTCAGCCGCACATCACCGCTCAGTTGCTTCGGATGGCGCAGCGGACCCGAGACCGTAACTGCCCCGGCAATCGAGGAGCTCCCGCGGATTCCTGTCACGCTGAAGGTTCGCAGCAGCGGATCGATGTTGAATTTTGAAATGTTCAGGCTGGCGCGCGTCTGGTAGTCGCCGGTGAGTTGCGTTTCGCTGTTCAGTTCCAGTTCCGACGTATTCAGGTGTGACGCCATATGCAACTCGAGCGCCCGCCCCTGCGTATGTGCGTCG
>Ga0187887_10001323_pt1 | contig 21526 bp, 18 predicted proteins | sample June2016WEW_7_10_FD_132977 | JGI IMG/M metagenome (GOLD analysis project Ga0187887, IMG submission 132977) | Peatland microbial communities from SPRUCE experiment site at the Marcell Experimental Forest, Minnesota, USA - June2016WEW_7_10 | ecosystem: Environmental > Terrestrial > Soil >... | reverse complement strand
CGGAGTTCATCTGTTTATTGAAGATGATGTCCGGCTTTTTGCCGAGGCATGCATAAGGCTGATGACCGATAGCACACTTGGAGATAAATTATCATGCCGGGCGTTATGCCTTGCAGATTCAAAATATAGTCCGGACATTATTAACCGTGTCTGGACGGATCAGTTTTCCGGGGCAGAGTCAGCCGCGTTCATATAATGTTTATACCACTGCTTCATCATTTCTGCTAAACAAAAGTTAATTTCGTTCCCGACATATTCAAAAGGAATTCTTCCGGCATTTGCTTTTCCATAGCTGTGACGGCCCTTCGCCCCGTGCAGTGCGCAGGTATTACATAAGCCGGATGAAGATTGCGCATCTCCTGTATTGTGCGGTCAATAACAGAATCTGAGGTCTTGCCGGTAAGGTGAAAGCCACCCATCACGGCGTGGATTCTTTCGACGCCGGTTACCTCCAAAGCATAGTGCATTGTGTTTATTATGCCGGAATGGGCGCATCCTGATATAATTACCAGACCTTTATTTTTCAGGTTCATGACAACAGAAGTGTCGTCCTCTATCGCGTCCGGCAATTCATGGTTGTCTTTCTGCCAATACGCGTCGGGCATTCCTTTTTCAAAATCATTGCGGCGCGGAATTTCACCTAAAAAAAGAACAGTGTCATCCAGAATCATATATGGTTTTTCGCTTTCAATTATGGAAAAGCCCGCCAAATGAACCATTTCGCGCGTAAACTTCGGAAAATCAACTTTTAATTCTTTGGCGAATTTCAGATAACGGGGCGATTTGAAAACGGCCGGATGCGCGATAAACGGAATATTTATTTTGCTGGTCATCGCGCCCAGCCTGCTAAGGCCGCCCGTGTGGTCAATATGACCGTGAGACAAAACCGCCGCCTCAACTTCAGCCAGATTGGCGCCCAGAGTCTTCGCATTTTGCGCCGCGCCGTTCTCGGAAAAACCGAAATCGAACAATAAGGTGTGTGCTTTCCCGCCGGTTATGATTTTGATACGTGTTGCAAAACCGTGTTCCGCCAGGACGGAAGCCCTTATTTCTCCGTCAATCAAAGGGAATGCCCGCAGGACAACGGCATTCCCGTCAGCGGCGGTCATTTCAATATAATTATCCTGCAGAGTCAGAATTTCTATTCGGTCTACAATTTTCAATGCGTTTAAAGTCGTCGTGATGTTCTCTTTCTTTCTATAATCCTGAAACAATCAATATAATTGCTCCAGCCCGACAAAGCACCCCGCCTTGTTGATTCTTTATTTTATGCTGCAATTGGCGAAAATTTCCCGGCGCCGGTAATATCCGGAAACCGCGGCTATGGCACGCAGTGCATTTTTTACATCGTCAAAGACCGGCATACCGGCCTCGGTGAAAAGACGTCGTGTCTCGCGGATGACCTCTTCAATTTCCATGGCGTCTTCCTCCTGCTTGAAATTGGGAAGAACAAGCATAACGGGCTTCCCGCCGGTCTCCATCGCTTTGCTGCAGGCGCAGGCCAGTTCCCGGCAGGGCGTAATGTCTTTGAGGCGTACATTTCCCATCGACGATTGAATTGATTTATAATGATACAGAAGCTGGATGAGAATATGTATGTCCACGTTCTCGTCTTTTGCCGCGTAAAGCAGGATATCTTTGATGGCCGCAGGTGTGACAAAGGGGTTGGCGATATCGATTGGATTGGCAGGAGAAGAACCGGGTTTGGGCAGAACATCCAGAATTGCCTTTTGAATATCTTCTCTCAGGCGCGGCACTGCAAGTCCAAAAGTTTCCGCGGCATCCGCCGCCGCTATTCCCAACGCGCCGCCTCCACCCGCGACAGAACAACCCAGATATTCGCCTGCCGGCAATAGAGAAAAGGCCAGCGCTGCATCCGTCATTTCTTCGAGATTTTCCACCAAAACGGCATTACACTGTCTCAGCGCGGCTTCCCAGATAACTCTCTGTCCTCCGAGCGAGGCCGTATGGCTGGCCGCGGCTCTGCATCCCGAATCGGAGAGACCTCCCTTGATGACTATGACAGGTTTCTCCCTGGCCGTTTCCTTCAGGGCGGAAAGAAATTCGCGGCCGTCGCTGACGCCCTCGATGTACATACAGATCACTTTTGTTTCGGGATCCTGCCGAAGATACTGCAGCATTTCCGTCTCCCTGAGATCGCAGCCGTTTCCAAAGCTGACAACCTTGGAAAAGCTTATTCCTCTCCACTTGCCGATGTGAGCAAAATCCACCGAAAGGCCGCCGCTTTGCGAAAGCAGCGCCACACCTCCGGATTTTCTTGATAAGTCCGGCCCCGGCAGCATGGTAAGCCCCGATTTCGGACAGTAGATTCCGAAACAGTTCGGGCCGATCACCCTGATACCGCGTTTGGCAATGGCCTGCAACTCCTCCTCCAGGGCAATCCCTTCCGGAGTGCCGGCTTCCCTGAAACCGGATGAAAGTATTTCAACACCCACGGCGCCTTTTTGCCGGCAGGCTTCCACGGCGGAAGGAACCAAATGCGCCGGCACGGCGATAATGGCAAAATCGATGGTATCGGGAATGTCCTCGATAGAAGGGTAGATCGTCATGCCCGCAATTGAGCCGCCCTTCTGATTGACAGGATACATTTTGCATTTACAGCCGATGGCAATGTGCGAAAGCAGCATACCGCGGCCGAAACCGAATCCTTCGGAGGAAACTCCCACGATCGCGATGTTTCGGGGCGCGAATATCCTGTCAATATCCGCAAATCTTTCTGATTCCTTTTGTGTCGTCATAATATATTCTTCTCGATGCTTATTTTATTTTTGTAATATTTCATAACCTTTTGCAACCATACTTGGAACAAACTCAATGATATCATATTCCGCAATTCCCGCTTTGTTGAACGGATCTTTTGATATAATCGATTCCAGTTCCTCTTTGTTTTTAACGCAAGACAAAATGATGCCACCGGTTCTTGGTATTTTTCTTCCCGATGCAATAAAATGACCATTGGCATATTCCTCGTTCAGGTAGGCGACATGGGCATCAAGATGTTTATCCACCTCTTCAAGACCACATTTATATTTCAACGAAACTATGAACATATTTCTCCTTCCCAGAATATGACAATTAACCGGGAAATGCCCGGTTGGTACATCAGCGGCCATTGTCAACTCAAGAATAGTTCAGGACACATGATTTCTATAGGATTGATTTGCCCCACATTATGTAAACTGATAACCTTTTTCTCTAAATAATCTCAGACAGACATCGACAACAGCATTGTCATAAAGGATTCCCTTATTTTTTTCGATTTCTTTAAGGGCTGCTTCAATACCCAATGACGCACGATAAGGACGGTGGGAAGCCATAGCCTCCACAACGTCTGCCACGGCTAAGATTCGGGCCTCGACAAGAATTTCATCCCCTTTTAGATTTCTTGGATAACCGGTGCCATTCATTAGTTCATGATGTTGATAGATTATTTCCGCCAGCGGCCAGGGAGATTCCACATCCTTCAACATTTCGTATCCGTTCCTCGGGTGTTCTTTAATTAGAGAAAATTCCAGTCGTGTCAAGTTGGTAGGCTTGGACAATATCTCAGAGGGTATGGATAATTTCCCGATATCGTGGATGGAGCTAGCCATGTGGATTCCATCAATTCTATTCTGATCCAATCCCATCTCTATTGCGATAGCCCTGGCAATATTCGCAGACCGGATCTGATGACCGGCCGTATAGGGATCTCTCATTTCTACGGCGGACACCATGACTTGAATGGTGGTGCCAACAGCTTTTCTGAGGCTTTCAAGAGTGCGTTGAAGTTTCTTTTCGCCTTGCTTAAGTTCGGTGATGTCGAGAAGAGAAGCGATACTTTTCTTCGTACCGGGAATCATATCGATGCTAAGGACAATATCTTTAACAACGCCATCTTTATCGACGAATCGGAACTCATATTTTTTGGGGGCTGATTTTGCGTCATATCTGCGCAGACGATGATGCGTTAACATTCTTTCCATATCCTCCGGAACAACAAACTCTTCCCAGTGTTTCCTCCCCTCGATTTTCTTTTTGGAATAACCGGATAATTTCTCAAATTCGGTGTTGGCAAGACTTATCGTTGTATCCTCCTCGATGGTTATGATTGCGGTACCCGTATTTTCATAAATCGTTCTGTACCAGGACTCAGATTGTTTCAGCGCCTCCTCGGCCCGTTTGTGCTCGGTGATGTCACGGGCAATTGAAATCATGCCGATAATCTTGCCTTTCTGCGTAACGGGAGATCCACTGAGCTCGCAAAACCTCATGGTTCCATCCTTGGCGATAAACCCGTAAATCACCGAAGATATGGATTTACCTTTTAATATCTGATTTATATTGGTTACAGCCTGCTGAAAAGAATCCGGCTTAAGAACGATTTTTCCTATATTAGAAACAGATCGGCCAATGATATTTTGCGGTTTGTATCCCAATATCCTCTCCACGCTCGGAGATATGCTTGAAATATTGAGGTCGGTATCAATCATAAAAATAACATCCGACACATTTTCAAAACTCAGGCGATATTTATTTTCATTTTCCTTCAAAGTCTCTTCCGCCTGCTTGCGCTCGGTAGTGTCTCGAAAGATCCCTCTGAATCCGGCAGGTTTTCCAGATAAATTTTTTATTAACGATATAGAACCCGCTATATATCTTTTAGATCGGTTTTTGCTTATGATCTGCCAACAGATTTCTTTTATGGGTTCTCCTGTGGTGTAAACTTTATTATAGGCCTGAAAAACTTCTTTCACATCTTCCTTGGCTGTATACTGACGGTAGTCCATGCCTATCAATTCATCTTTCGTGTAGCCGGTTGCTCTACATACGGCATCATTGATAAAAGTAAATTTGCCGGTTAGATCGACCTCAAAATAGCCCTCTTCTATATTTTCAAGAATGGTTCGATATTTTTCCTCACTTTGACGCAGCATTTCTTGCGTCATTTTATCCATGTCGGCAGTATTATGAGAGATAGTTTTATTTTTATGCATTTCCTCTCTCTTTTCTTTCATTTTTCTTTTCCTTAAGATGAATTCGTATGCGCGATAAAAGATTCCGGTAAAAGCTTTTTTGGTTATTGTGGTTCTGTATAGAAAGTATACGAAGAATAATTTTGTGTCAAAGGGAAAGATGACAAGACCATCAAATGTCAGGCATGAATGTAATTACCGGGCATAAATTGAGTGTATTTCTTTTTTAAATTCAGTATCTTCATCAAGATTGACGATTTAGGGACTACAGTCAACTATCATGAATTTACCTGCAAACAAAGGATTCTCCATTATGAATTGACGATTATTATTTGAATCATACCAGAAGAACAGAAAACGCGGCAAGCAGAAACATTCCCCATGATGTGACATCCATACCTGCCAGGGGGATTAAAATAAGACTGCCGATCAGAGATCCCAGACATCCGCCGATGAGATCAGCCGAGTACAGCGATGAAATTACTTTTTTTTGGTCTTCAATTTTATAAAGGCTGGCGTATGCAAAAATACCGGCGACTAAAAAACCGGTTGCCGCCAAAAGACATGAAATTTCGATCAGACCTGCAAAGATGCTTATCTTCACGATCAATGCCGTATACGCGCACAATAAACAAAATCCGGCAAACAGACCGATGCCATACCTTCGCAAATTTTTTTTATTGTCGAACTGTCGAACCATTTCTCTATTGATGATCAGTGCGCCCAGAGCAAGACCAGCCATAAAACTCATCAGAAGCAATCCTATATCCTGATAGAGCACCCCGTGTTTTACCTGATAATAAAGAATGAGGATTGCTTCCAGGATCATTCCCAGAAACCCTGCGATGGCAACCAGGATCGCTCGGCGCAGCGCAGGATGGAAGTATCTCATAAAAATAAAGATGGGCAAACCAATCCACAACAATACCAATGGCGGCTTAAGAAAACCTTTATCCATAACTGAAAATGGATCAACAAGGGCAACACGCGGAAAAAACTGCGACAACCAGATTATGAAAGTGTACTGATAACAAACAGGCCGGATGTCGGTGTTAGGTTGCGTTTTTTCTCTTCTGAGCAAATCCCTCATTTCAAAATATCTGTCGTTTGTAAAAAGATATTTGATGTAAGCCGGCGAGATTAATCTTGTCGCTATTTTCAGGTTTTGCAACCGGCGGGACATCATTTCCGGCATACACGGCAGTGGTGCCTGAGAGGCCGTCACGACATTCGTTGTTCCCGGAAGAAACAGCACCTCTTGAAAAACGGATTGCAGGGCGCTGTAAATACTCGCGTTGCGGCGGGTCAGCGGCGCCGTCCAAAGATTTTCAGCCGTGCGAAGCTTAAAGCCGAGAATTCCCCCGGATTTTAGTTTCGCAAAACATTGCTGAAAAAACTCACGCGTAAAGAATCGGTTTGCCTGTCCCGATGCCGGTTCCGGCATTCCGACCAGGATGAGATCGTATGTGCCGCTTTTTTCAAGATACTGCCGGGGATCGGCGAATATAATATGGACGTTCGGTTCTTTTAGTGAAAACCGGATGTCATCAGGAAGATATTGCGTAACCAGATTCAGCATGACGGGATTAAGTTCAACATAATCAATTCGCTTTGGCTTGTATTTCTCTATTTCTCTGACAATTCCTTCAATTCCACCGCCCAGAATCAATACGTTCTGTGGATTCGGGTGCTGGAGCGCTGCTAAATGGGAGAAGTATTCGGCGTCGGTTCCCTCGGTCTCAAAGGACAGAGCGTCATTTTCAAAAACGGAAATCTGATTGTAGAGCCTTGTTACTGTGATTCTGCCATATGGAGAATCACTATTTGCCAGAAGATTCGGGTGATTCCATGTCGTCATCCGGCGATCCAGAGAGGATGCCTTCCATAGGAGCGCCAGAAAGATACAAACCAGGACAATGACCACAAAGCGCAGATGCGATGTCCTTAATCCCTTTAAAACAATCAGGGGCGTTATGACACAGATCAGAGCACACACAATCGCTATAGAGCAATTCGAAAGTCCCCACATGAGAAACAGGGTGGAGAACAATCCGCCCGATAATCCGCCCGCGCTTTCAAAAGCATAGGCAATAGCCAGCGTCCCGCCCGTTGTCACATAGGCTTTCGCGGTCCACTGGAATAACAGGCCTGAAAGCAATCCCGCGGGGAGGATGGAAATGATTACAACAATTAATTGTTGAAAAAAAGTAAGATACGCGCCGGGTATGCCGCTAAAAAGGAGACGGCTGGAACGGATGAACACTACATCCAGCGGAAGGACGATTCCGAAGATGATAAAAAGCGCCGCAATATGGTTTTGCGACGGAGAATTATTCCGGCGTCCGATGACCGCGCCTACAGCCGTCCAGAATAACCATATTCCCAGGGCAAGAAGGTATATTAATTCGATACCGAAGAAAGAAACATTTAGTTCCCGAAGCAGGACAATCTGCCCCAGAATTGAAGTAAGCCCGATGGAGATGAGAAAAATGGTCATTAGGTTATCATCATTGGGATTCGCCAAATACTATAGCCTGAAATGTTGAAAATTCCGCTCCCTGCTTCCAGCATCCGGTTTCCAACCCGGCTTTCCGGCAAAGATTATCCAGCATTTCTTCACGACTCCAATCTTGTTCCGTCGCTACCTGAGGAAGAAAAACGGCGTGATGATCATTTTTGCCAAGCAAGACGCCATCCCTGCCGACAACAATATCGGATACGCCGGCTACCTGTTTCATAGGTGTCAGCACGGATATTTCTATTTCGATGTCTTTCAGTTCATCGACGGTTAACGGGTGAAAGCGCTGGTCATTAAAGGCTGCCTGAATTGCCATGGCGCCGATAACCTTGCACAGGGGCTCATCCGGGATCATCCGGCCAATGCAGCCGCGAAGTTCTCCTTTTTTTTTGAGGGTCACAAAAGCACCCCGCGGCTGCCGAAGATTCTCGCTAAAACCTCTTGCCAGCGGAACCGTATCGGTCAACAATAATCGTGATATGGTTTCTCTTGCAAAAGCAAGCAATGCCTTTTTATCGGATGCGCCAAGCGGCGCGGATACAGCAGCCGGTTTTGTTTGAACTAATGCGCTGGTATCTTTTCCTTCGCCTTCCGCGGTTAATACAACCGCGCCATATCCTACAACCCGGGAGGATTCACCGATAGAGGTATCCCCCGAATTGGCGTAGCTGATGACCACTCCGCGATTGGCGCCCAGAGATTTGGCTGCTGCCATTGCCGCCATGATGGGAGCTTCTCCGCAAGCGCTCGTATAAAGATTGGAAATATTTCTATCTCTGTGCGCTTGAAGGGTTGCGTTAAATACAGCGGGGTCAAGCCCTGCAACGGCCGACAAAGTTTCTCTGTCCACAATGTTTGCATCCTGAGCGGACGGATAGTGAGAAAGATCGGAACTCGCGACAATCAATGCCCGCTTGTTTTTTAAAACCTTCGCCAGGGCCTTACCGAAACGAACGCATGTATCCATATCCTGTGAACCGACAACAATGGGAACAATCTTTGCTTTGGGAAAGATAACCTGGATAAAGGGCACGATTACCTCGACGGAATGTTCAGATTCATGAAGTGATTTATCCAGGGTGCAGTCGGACGGATCCGCCTTCTTAAGCAAAGAGATAACATCCTTGTCCACCATTGCTATACCGAGTGGAGTTCGAAAACCATCCCCCGGATAAAGCGAAATTTTGTCAAGATCGGAGCTTGTATGTTTTGTTCCCAGAATGACGATCACATCATAGGACTGATTACGGACCTGTCCAAACGCATCGGCGCAAATCTGGCCGGAGAATATATAACCGGCATGGGGAACGATGATGGCAACGGGTTTTTTTACTTTGACCCAAACGGTATCCTGAAGATATTTTTCGATGGCAAGTTTCAGCCTGTCCGCGGATTCAGGATAGAACTTCCCCGCCACGGCAGGCTCACGAATATCGGAACTCGATCCTTTATTTGCCTGGCATGCCGCGGCAAAAGAGAAACTGATAATAAGCAGTGCAAAACTCAATCGTAACATTTTCATTTTCTTTCAACCTCTTATTATGCCCACACGCCGGCAATCTTATGTTTGCAGAATTTACAACGGCCGCCATCCAGATTCATCTCTGTTATAAAAAATCCCTGTCGCTTTATCACAGCTTTTTTACAATTCGGGCAGTAGGTGTGATTCCCCGGATGGTCCGGCACATTGCCCACATAAGGATAATGCATTCCTTTACTCATTGCCATGTTATAAGCGCTCTCCAGGATGGCAACGGGTGTAGGAGGAAGATTGCGCAATTGATAATCGGGATGAAAGCGGGTGAAGTGAACAGGAACATCGGGGCCAATTTCTCCCAATATCCATTCTATCAACTCGTGCAGCATCTTGTCTGAATCATTCAAGGTAGGCACAACAAGGTTTACAATTTCCAGATGAACGCGGCTTTTTGCCACCTGTTTAATGCTTCTTAGAACAGGCCGCAGTTGTGCGCCGCATACAGATCGATAAAAATCCTCGCTGTAACCCTTCAGATCGATCTTAATGGCATCAAGCACAGTGCACATTTCCGCAAGAGGCGCCTCGTTCATGAATCCGCAGCTTATTAATACGGAACGAATACCCTGCTTTTTCGCGTCACGCGCGATGTCGGTCAGATATTCTACGAAAACCGTCGGTTCATTATATGTAAATGCAATAACAGGCGATTTGCTGTTATGCGCGGCATTGACGATCCTGCCAGGCGGCGTAAATGGAACCTTATTATCTTCCGGTGATGCCTGAGAAATTTCCCAGTTTTGACAGAACTTGCACCGAAGCGGGCATCCGGCAGTAGCAAAAGAAAATGCCGCAGATCCCGGCAGATAATTATAAAGAGGTTTCTTTTCGATCGGGTCAATATGGATGGATATCGGGCGGCCATAGACAAGGCTCTTCAATTCTCCGTTAACATTCATACGTGTCCGGCATTTTCCCCGCTGACCGTTCGTAATAGCGCAACCATTGGCGCAAAGAAGACATCCGGCAATGGTTTCCTCCGGGGCATAGCTATTGTCTTTGATATTGAGTGGCTTCCAGTAACGTGCCTTTGGCGCCAGTCGGATAAGTTCATCAAAATAAGCATCTCCGAAGGCAAGACCCGAATCGCCGCCGGCAAGAATTCTTTCCAGGGAAGGATCAAACAGAATCATACCGGCGCCGCCAGCTGTCACGGCCAGTTTTGCAAGTGTCACTAAAAAATCACGTCTTGAAATCATAATATCTAAAAAAGATTTCTCCTCGCAGATTAAATATTACACCGTTTTGTTTTCTATAATTATAGGAGATTTGAGTTTGGTAAGTCAATGGGAAAGAGCAGATTTCTTTCCCGCAGAAGCAAAAAGAGAAATATCAGCATTCTTCCGGAGAAATCTTAATAAAATTGAAGGTTCAGTCCGGTTGATGAGCTATTGCACACGGTTTTTTAAGCAAGCATCAGGTGACAGTTTTAAAACGGGCCATAGGGGGTGAATCTGTTTAACAGGATTTTCTATAAGCAAATACTCTTGACATAATAGAATTAATATTCCATTACTTAATCATGGGACGCAAAGCTTATTTCAAACACGAAGAGTTCATCGACGCTGCCATACAGATCATTGCAGAGGAAGGCCTTGGCGCACTGACAATTGCAGGACTGGCCACACGGGTCACCGCGCCGGTCGGTTCGGTTTATCACCGCTTTCCCTCGCGCGACGCGCTTGTTGCTGAACTCTGGTTGAATATCATTGAATCATTTCAAAATGAATTTTTAAAAATTCTTCAGGAAGACGGACTTCGGGCTACACTTTCCTGTCTGCAATGGGCTCGTCTTCATCCCTATGAAGCCCGCGTCATGTTGCTGTATCGTATAGATGACCTCACTACCGGAGAATGGCCGCAGGATTTGCAAAAACGCGCCCGGCGTTTAGAAAAAGATTTGTATGACGGAATAACCGCATTTACAAAAAAGCAATTCGGGCGTGTTACCAAAGAAAATATCGATCGGGTAATTTTTGCCATCCACGACGCCCCCATCGGAATCATCAGAAGATATCTCCATGAAAATAAAACAATTCCGGAATCCGTCGCTGATCTTATCCGTGAAAGCTATGTTGCTTTGATAGAAAAAGCAAAATAATATCTGTGTAATTTTACCGGCATTTACTGTCTTTTAATTTTACATCTCATTATATTTCCGTACGTCGTTTTGAAATAATCTCTGTTTATGAAGCAATCGTCTTTCGTATCTAGGCAGGAAAATATTCTTGACATGCTTTATTATAGAATGTATATTCTAAAATAAAAGTTCTAATTTACCCGATGATAATGCGAATAAGGGCTTAAGTTATACGATTACTTATCAATATTAATAAAGTTTAAAAGTCATATATAAGTTTATAATAATCGGAGGACGCTATGAATCTAATCGATGGGCTTGATAAAAAAGAAATCCGGGAGTTTTTCTCCAAGAATTGGATGACTCATGACGCCATGTGGTTTGCCGGTGTCATGCAGGAATTCGGCGCTGAGAAAGCCAATCAAATAAACAAAGGCGCTGTAAAAGCGATGGCCGGCATTGAAATTAAAAGAATCATGAAATTAATGGGTAAGCCAAAAGGCGCCGTCATTACAACATTTGAAGAACTAAAAGAGATCATCGACTCAACCTATAAACTGATACAGCCTGAATTCATGAAACTGTACTACGGTTTTCCTGAAAAGAATATATTCAGAGGCGGTTTTCACCAATGTTTTGCTCATGACGGCGTCAGTCAAACAGGCCTTATTGATGTATATCAATGCAGTATTGTCATGAGAGTGCAGGGATGGTTCGAAGGTCTTGGCGTAAGGTATGAAATGACGCCCGCGATTAACGGATGCCTGATGCATCAAACTGGAAAGTGTGAAATCGAGTTTAAATTTTATCTGGATTAGAATATTTAAAACGATTCAAAGGAGGCGCTATGATACAAAAACGAACGCTGAATATTGATTTGCCCATTACAGTAAAGACATACGACATCGATTTTATGAGTATCGTCAGCAATATCTCTTATATACGCTGGATGGAAGATTTGCGGCTTCAATTCCTTGAAATACATTACCCTCTGCAAAAACTCATGTCGGAATTGATTGTGCCAATCCTCTCCCATACGCATTTAGATTACAAGCGGCCGATCAGGATGCATGATCAGGTCATTGGCAGTATCTGGATGGAGAAATTCGATTCGTCAGGCTGGATCGCCAATATGGAATTTACGGCTAACGGCAAACTGGCCGCGACGGGTGCTCAGGGCGGAGTATTTATCAATATCGGAACTATGAAACCCGCCAATCCGCCGGAGGGTATGCAAAAATTATATGATGAGGCGCTTAAGCGGTAACAGGAAAACAGGCCAATAGGCCCGGTCCGGCAAAATCAGCAGGCACTTCTTCCTAAAATCAATATCTTCCAATTTTTTAACTTTATGCTACATTATAAGCGCTAATTGGTAATGCTCAGGCATTGAACGGGAAAGGAATATAGTGAACCCTGTTAAAGATATGCAGAGTATATTCCGGGATGCTGTTCGTGAAGTTGATCCGGCAGGTCTCATTCACTCGCGGGTGAAAAAGGACGGCCGGACCCTGGTTATTCACGGCCAGGACACAAACATTTCGGAAGATCTCTCTGGCTATAAACGGATAATTATCCTTGGCATAGGCAAGGCATCAGGCAGCATGGCATCGGCCATGGAGAACATCCTTGGGGATGACCTGTCCGGGGGATTTGTCATCACAAAATACGGACACGGTCTGAAGTTGCGGAAAATTCAAATCATGGAAGCAGGCCACCCTGTCCCCGATGAAAACAGTATGGAAGGCGCCCGCATCCTGACACAGATGGCGGGCACGGCTGACGAACACACCCTCATCATTAACCTGATCTCCGGCGGAGGCTCGTCCCTGTTCTGCCTGCCCGTAGACGGAATCAGCCTTGAAGACAAGAGGCAAACGACCAGAGCCCTGCTTGCTTCCGGTGCGGACATTGATGAAATGAACTGCGTCAGGAAACATATTTCCAAGGTAAAGGGCGGTGGACTCGCGCAGATCGCCTACCCGGCAAGACTCATCAACCTTATTTTATCGGACGTGATAGGCGACAGAATCGACACCATCGCTTCAGGCATTACTGCCCCTGACCCGACGACATTTAATGATGCCCTCATGATTCTGCAAAAATTCAATATCAGGGATAAGCTGCCAAAGACCGTGATAGATCATCTTTACCTGGGAGCGCGGGGGAGCATTCCCGAGACGCCCAAAGCAAACAATCCGGTATTCGGTAATACCGTGAATATCATCCTGGGCAACAACACACTTGCCTGCAGCGCGGCTTGCCGATCCGCGCAGACGCTGGGTTATAATGCCTGCATCCTCAGCACGACCATGGCCGGCGAGGCATCTCAGGCAGGAGCCTGTTTCTCCCTGCTTTCCAAAGAAATTGATACGGGAAAATCAGGCCCGTCAAAACCTGCCGCTATTATCAGCGGAGGCGAGACTATCGTAACTATTCGGGGGAAAGGAAAAGGCGGAAGAAATCAGGAGATGGCCCTTGCCTTCGCGATCAACCTGCACCGCTTATATCCCTCCGGCTCCCGGAACATCTTTTTTCTCTCCGCGGGCACTGACGGAAGTGACGGGCCAACAGACGCGGCAGGCGCCTTTGTTACGCCGGAACTTATGGAGAAGATGAATGATATCTGCGCTAAGGCAAAAGCATGCTTGGAGGAAAACGATTCATATCATTTCTTTCGGGATACGGGTCATCTTTTTACCACAGGCCCGACATATACTAATGTGTGCGATATCCAGATCCTTATCGTTGTATGAAAAATTGTCTCATCACAGGAGGTTTTTATGTGCGATACCTTGGGAATCGGTCCGGAACTCACAGGCTCCGATATCATAATCTTTGGAAAAAACTCCGATCGGGAGGCTGACGAAGCCCAACTGGTTCTTTCACTGCCGTCAAAGAGCTATACGGAAAAAGAAGACCTGCAATGCACCTACATTACTATTCCTCAGACCGGTTCAACATACGCATCGGTCATATCCAAGCCCTTCTGGATATGGGGCGCGGAGATGGGAGTAAACGAAAAGGGCGTGGCTATCGGGAACGAGGCCCTGTTTACCAGGGTCAAACAGGAAAAAATTCCCGGACTCATCGGCATGGATCTTTTACGGCTGGCCCTGGAGAGAGGCGCCAATGCCGAAGAAGCGGCACAAGTTATCATAGAACTCCTGAAAAAATATGGACAGTCAGGACCCTGCGGATATCGCGACAAGAAGTTTGGCTACATGAACTCGTTCATTATCATGGACAGGCATGGCATCATCAAACTGGAAACGGCGGGCAGGGATTATGCGCTTAGGCGTCTCACCGGTCATGCCGTGATTTCAAACGAGATAACCATTACCAGGGACTGGGACTCATCATCGCTTCCCGCTGGCGCTGATTTCAGCGCGTTTAGCGATCCTTTGATTACATTCTTTTCAGGAAGCGCCCATCGGAGGAAATGTAACCTGACTTCCATCCTTGAGGCAAAAGACCACATCGGCATAACAGATGTCTTTGCAATGCTCAGGGATCATTACGGAGACTTGCCGGCAAAGGGATTCAACCGTGATGTATGCATGCATGCGTCTGATCCGTTTATCAGGAAATCGCAAACAACAGGGTCCATGGTGGTTGAATTGCATCCGGATGACAAATTCAGGATATTCGTTACCGGAGGTTCCGCGCCGTGCCTCACTGTATTCAAGCCGTTCATACCGGCTGCGCCTTTCAAAGACACCCGTGTTGGCGCCGGATATTACTCCGACCAATCATACTGGTGGATGCATGAAGCCTATCACATCAGCGCCATCTTGCGCTATGAAACCGTCAGACCTCTGGCGCGGGAATACATTCTGAATACGGAGGCCCAGTGGACTGCCCGCCTTCCTGTTTATGAATGGAACAGTGCGGAGAAGTTATTGGTTGAAACTTCCCACGGCGCTTTTTTGGATTCGCAGGGTTGGGAAAAGGCTATGACTGAACGGATGAAAGAAATAAAAAGGACTCCCCCGGGCTTATCCTCTTTATTCTGGAAACATATGGCACGGCGTTCAGGAGTCCCTGTGGTATGATCCGTATTTTTTTAAATTTTACTTTTATGCCGGACAATTATTTGATAACAGTTAAAACGTAGAAACATCGTAAGATTCTAATGTGACATATGCAACGCGACACTTCAGAACAGATATGAAATTACAGGCAGATCATGATTTTGGCGAATGGATAACCGTTGCGGGAAACCGGTTCTATCCGGCATATATCGTTAAGGGTAAAGAAAAACATCTGATGATCGATGCCGGAATTAACCTCATGGGTCCTGCATATATCGCTTCACTGGGAAAGATCTTCGGAGATAAAAACGCTCTGGACTATGTTTTTGCCACGCATTCCCATTTCGACCACATGGGTGCCATTCCTTATCTCAAGAGAAAAATACCTCATCTTAAGGCGGGCGCGTTCTGGCGGGTCGGAACTTTGATGAAAAAGAAATCCGTTCTCGATCTGATGACTTATTTAAGTGATCTTCAAAGGGTGTTTTTCCAGGATATCGTCGGGAACGAGGATGTCCATATCGAGCCGGTGGATTTTGAGTTCAATCTCAAAGAAGGAGACCGGTTTGATCTCGGTGGTGTAACCTGCGAAGTATACGAGGTGCCGGGCCACACAGGCGACTCGCTGGCGTTTTTCATTCCTGAAATCCGGGCGCTCTTCGCTGGAGAAGCTTACGGCATCCCCGAGGGCAATAAAGACGGTGACGTGCAGGTCGAGTTTTTAGCTTCTTATGACGACTATGTTTCATCGCTTTGTAAGCTTATAAGACTTCAGCCGAAACTCATCGGAATGGCTCATATGTGGGTGTTTACCGATGATGACGCCACGCGGTTTTTACAGCGATCCCTTGAAGCCACTCCCAGGTATCGGAAGTTGATCGAAAATTATCTTGACGCCGCAAACGGCGATATTGATGGCGCCGTGCAATCAATGGCAAAGATAGAATACGATGAAAAAGGAACGATTGCGCAGCCGAGAGAATCTTATATCCAGAATTTAAAAGCGCAAGTGCGGCACGTGGCATTAATATCAACCCGTTAAACATTGTTCCATGAAATAATAACCCCTTTGTCAGGACGAGTCTTGCTGACCGGGTCACGTAACCGGTTTTGAAAATCGATCGAGTCATAAAGACTCGATCGAATGGGAGCAACAAAGAACTCCGGTAGAGTGCCTGCTCATCCCGGGATTTAGTTTAAAGGTTAAATAAACTTTCTCTTAGAAACAGAGGGTAAGTTTAATCATCAGGATATAGTCATCATGAACCGGGTGAGTGCCGTCGTCTTCGCCTTTGAAGTAATCGCCGGTGAAGAGATAACCCGCACCCGGCCAATAGCTGAATTATGAAGTCAATATTTTCAAAATATTTGTTTTTGTGCTACATTGAAATGGAAATAAATTAAAAGATGGCCAAACGAAAGCCCAACATGCGGATAACAATATGAAAAGATGTCCTTCTTGCGGTGAATGGAATGACGACAAAGTAAATCGATGCTGGCAATGCCGTGAAGTGTTTGACAATATAACGGCTCTGAGGGGAAAAACTCCGGTCGAACCCGCTGTGGAGAAAAAAGGCAAGCCAGGTACTGTAAAATGGCAAACCAGACTTGGCGAAATATGGAAAGAAAATACCATATCCATTATAGTAACTATTATTTCAATAGCTCTCATTTTCTACGCCATTGTTCAAAAGCCGAATGTAGATGAAATTACCCCCCCGAAAGTTGCCGCTCCTGCGGCTAACCCTGTTCTTTCTGCTCCCCGTCCGCAGCCTGCCTTAACACCTGAATTGGCAGCAGCCAATTCTGCTTATGAATTGTTCAAAAAGGCATTGGATCTTTGCCCCGGCGAAAAATGTACAGACCCTCAAAAGGCTATTGAATATCTGGATGAAGCAATTAAATTAGAACCGAATTTTTCGTGGGCTTACAACAACAGAGGTAATGTTTATCGCGACCTTGGCCAGTGTCAACGGGCCATTGAAAACTATGATGAAGCCATCCGCCTAAAACCGGATTATGATCTTTTTTATGTCAACAGAGGTAATGCTTATTGCGACCTTGGCCAGTATCAACGGGCTATTGAAGACTACAATGTTGCTATCAATCTGAATCCGGATTCTGCCAATGCCTTCGTTAATAGAGGGAATGCTTATTTGAGTTCGGGTAACAAAGAGCTTGGCTGCCGTGACGCGCAAAAAGCGTGTGATTTAGGACTTTGTCCAGCGCTGGAGGCTGCAAAGAAAAAAGGGGATTGCCCGTAAAGGGTGAAAAGTCCTTCACCACTGACTTATTTGTTTTCTTTATTGTATTCTTCAACAACCTTTTTGCTTAAATCATTTTCTTTCGCGTAGTAAGGTATCAGCATGGTTGATACATCAAGCACCAGAGCATAATCTTCTTTTTCAGCTATATTGTGGACAATTTTCATAACTCCAGGCACCATAGCTTGAATCGCATCCTGGTCGCGCCTTTTAATATCTTCTTTTATATCATTGGCCATCAATTGATAATCGCGCAATTTCTTCTGGTAAGCGGTTTCTTTTTCTTTTCGTGAACTTTCATTTATATTCGAACTTTGTTTTTCCAGTTCTTCCTTCATTTTTGTTAATTCTTTTTCTACAAATTTGATTTCCTCATTTTTCTTATCGACATACTTTTTAAAATCATCCACTTTCTTTTTGCCGACATTGGTCGTTTGTAATATTTCATTTAAGTTGACAAAGCCGATTTTATCCGCAGCCGAAGAACAGGCGCTCCATACAAAAACCAGTAAAGCAGCCGCTGCTATCAAGTGAATTTTTCTTTTCATGTCGAATCTCCCCTATTGATTTATTTATATTTAAACAAATTTTTAAATTTATTATTCTTCCATGTAAGGTTTTACGAGTGAAACCCATTCTTCTTCAGAACGACATTTATTTCTTTCAACATCACAGAAAGTAATTGTTCCACTATTATGATAAAAAGCGTAGTCCCTCAGGTAATTGACGTCAAAAAGAAATTTTTCCCTGTAACTTTTATTATATTTTTCAATCATAAAATTTGTGGTAAGTACGATGAAACATTTATTCAGTTTCTTATTATAGTGACTTTCATAAGTAACCGTTCTCCTGCCATTGTTCAATATACCGCTACCATATTCCTTTTTGAAATGCTCCTCACACTTTTTTTTGCATTTTTCACATAACTCTAATTCTTTTTTTAAGTTTTTCGCTGAAGCATATGAATTTTCTTTTATCGTATTTAGATCATTACATCCGGTTAATGATACAAATGATATTGTGAAGAAAACAATCCATATTGACAAAAACCATGTTCCTTTCATCTCCCGTTTACCTTCAAACAATGAATATCAGGGCTTTGCTTTTCCCGGTTTTATAGCATAACCGTTTTTTGATTAAAAGTTGTTTATTGATTTACAGTTTAAGGGTTGGAAAACACTAAAGAACGTCTTAAAATATAAGTTTTTGAAGCAAGATACAGCGCCTGTTAAAATAAAAACCTGTCATTCCCGATCAAGTCGGGAATGACAGGTTAAAAAGATAGATTGCACAAGGCCAGGACAAATCCGCGTAACAGGTTTTGAGAAGTTCATAAACCGTTTTAATGAACTTGATTATGCCTTAATGTCGCCCGCTTTCATTGTTTTTGTCGCCATGAATATATTAATAGGAAATTTACTATGTATTTCCTCCAGTTTCTTCAATAGCACCGGATAACCGATCATCTTCGCCAGCGCGAATGGCCCCAAGGGGTTGCCGCCGACACTGGTCATAGCCAGATCAATCTCTTTAGGATCATCGCACACGCCTTCTTCCAGAAGTCTTGTCGCTTCATTGACCTGAAGAGCTATCATATGATTCAGATCATATTCCCTGGTTGCTTTCGAAAGATCGATAGCGGGACGTCCCTGCGACCAGTCATAAAACCCCTTTCCGCTTTTCTTACCGAGTTTGTTCGATTTCAGATACGAAAGCATAGCCTCAGAAGGCTTATAATCTGCAGAAAGGACCTGGGCAAAATATTCCAGCCCGTGAACGGCAACATCGAGCCCTGTATAATCTGTAAGTTCGAAGGGGGCCATAGCCATATGCGGTTTGAAAACTGCATCAAATTCTTCAGGAGAAGGATGCCCGGCTTCCAATATCCTGGAGAGAAGCACCAGCGTCGTTTCATTGATGCGATTGTAAATAAACCCCGGAGAATCTTTTTTCACGATAACAGGAACCTTCTTTATTATTTTCGCGATCGCGTATCCAATCCCGATGGACTCGTCGGAGGTTTTCCGGCCTTTAATGACTTCCACAAGTTTCATAAGGATAGCCGGATTAAAAAAATGGTAGCCGATGACTTTTTCCGGCCGCTTTGTGGCTGTGGAAATTTCTGTAATACTCATAGTGGACGTATTGGATGCCAGGATTGCATGCCCTGGAGAATACTTGTCCAAATCGGCAAAGACTTTCTTTTTAATTTCCATATTTTCCGGAACAGCCTCGATAATAAAATCGGCATTTTGTGACGCCACTTTTATATCTATCGTGGAAGTCAGACGCGCCATAGCGTCATCATAAGCCTCAGAAGAAAGTTTCCCTTTTTCTTTGAATTTGTCCAGACTGTTTTTAAGCCCGGTCATGCCGCGATCAACAAATTTCTGATCAATGTCGTACAGACACACTTTGTATCCGCCCAGAAGGCAGCATGCGGCAATACCGTGCCCCATATCGCCCGCTCCTATTACTGTAATATTTTTCACTGCTTCAGCTTCCATTACACTTCTCCTTTTAGCACTAAATTGTTCTAATCCAAATAACGTTTTACGCTTCTAACGGTTCTTCATTTATTATATACTGCATTTAATTACTTTCATCTACAAATAATATATACAGCCTATTAAAGAGACAATTTGTTATATTCGCCTTTTAATCTTCATACTGACAAGCGCGATTGGATAAATCAGTTTTTCAATAAGATTAAAGTTGTGGTAGCTATAGAGAAAACCAAAAATATCCTGACTGGTTTTTACTTTATTTAAGACAAAAGAGTAATCGTGACGATTGACTTTCTCCCAAAGAAACCGAATCACAAAACCGGCTTTTTGCTTTCTATCAAAACAGGCTTTTGCCAATGTCCCATAATCTTTATTCTCTATAATACTTCTTGCGGCTAAACATCCGGAAATAATAGCTTTTCTTATTCCAAAACCCGCAAAAAAATCCTGTAGACCGGCACATTCTCCAACAAACAAAGTATTATTTCTCCTGAATCTATTTTTTAGAGTAAAGCAGCCGACTCCTCCGACCGGTACCGGTTCGCTTAAATCAAAGGCAAACATATTTAAGAAAATCTTTTTGGTTTCTTCGAAGCAGTCATTGAGCCTGTTGAAATCTTCAACAACCATAGAACACATACAACCGTAGCCTTTAGTTATCAGCAAATAAGAATATCCTTTGTACGCCGCCTTATTATCCAAAAGAACAATGGCCGTATCAGGTAATTTCGTTTTAAATATTATGCCTTTATCAACAGCGAAGATATTGTTTGATAGAGAGCCGGTTGCCACAATATCTGCTTCGTTTTCGGGGATTGAGCATTTGAAATGAAATCTTACACCTTGTTTTAGAGCCTGTTTCTTTAAACCATAATCAAAACTACCCTCAAAACAACCTCTTTTAACCAAATAGAAGATGGGTTTACCAAAATCGCGCTCCTGCTTTTTATTTCCGTCTGTAAAAGTAATTTCTTTTACGGGATTGCAATCAAAATTTATTTCGATTCCGGCTTTTTTGAAAATATCTATAACATCTTCATGATCTGTCCAATTTTCTAATCCCTGGAGATCACCAAAATATTTTTTACCGACATCGTCATTCTTTTCGTAAACCTCAACATTGTATCCTGCTTTTGCAAGGATAATAGCGGCAGCTAAACCCGAAGGTCCGGCCCCCAGTATCTTGAGAGTTTTTCTTTTATTCATTCCATTATCGTTGATTTGGGAAAAAATCATTTTTTCTGAACTGTATTGTGCAAAAAAGATCAATTAAAATAAAAATTGTGCCGTTTGTTTTGGCTATCTACAAAGTTTCACTATTTTGCAGTCGTTAAATTTAAGAATTACCGGTTAAAAGAGATTGAAAATACAAGGGATTGCTCTATTAATCATTTAAAATAAGAAATTACCTGCGAAACAAAAAACCGGGATAACAAACATTTTAATTATCCGGTAGCTAACCGTATTGCGTTATCAATGACTTTTTTAAAAGCAACGTCCGGGTCATCGATAATTTGAAAAAGCATGCCGCTGTTATGCAGCGAAATGATGCCATGTATCGCGCTAATAATTTGAATGGTTAATAATTTCGTTTCCACTTTTTTTAAGTT
>Ga0187887_10001319_pt1 | contig 21545 bp, 20 predicted proteins | sample June2016WEW_7_10_FD_132977 | JGI IMG/M metagenome (GOLD analysis project Ga0187887, IMG submission 132977) | Peatland microbial communities from SPRUCE experiment site at the Marcell Experimental Forest, Minnesota, USA - June2016WEW_7_10 | ecosystem: Environmental > Terrestrial > Soil >... | reverse complement strand
CACAGCGCGCCTGGTTGACCAGGCTGGCATTGACGTCATTCTGGTCGGCGATTCCGTTGGGATGACCGTGCTCGGTTACGAGAGCACGTTGCCGGTCACCATGGATGAGATGCTGCACCATACCCGAGCGGTCGCTCGAGGGGTGAAGCGAGCGTTCCTGGTCGCGGACATGCCGTTCGGGTCTTACCACACGTCTTCGGATGAGGCACTGCGAAACGCCACGAGATTCATCAAGGAATCGGGCGCGCATGCCGTCAAGATCGAAGGCGGCGAGCGTCGCGCTGAACTCGTCCGACGGATGACGGATGCGGAGATCTCTGTCGTTGCTCATATTGGACTGACTCCGCAGTCGTTCCATCGCATGTCCGGTTACCACGTTCAGGGTCGATCGCTTGAGGCGATCGAGAGCTTATACGCCGACGCTGCCGCGTTGCAGGAGGCTGGCGCGGTTGCAATCGTTCTGGAGGGAATTCCACGCGAAGTTGCTGCCGAAGTCACGACTCGATGCGTTGTGCCCACCATCGGTATTGGTGCAGGCCCTGACTGCGACGGTCAGATTCTCGTGTTTCACGATCTTTTCAATTTGACGTTTTCGTCACCCGCGAAGTTTGTGCGTCGGTATGCCGATGCCGCAACTTTCTTTGGCGGCGCGCTCGAACGTTATCGTACCGACGTGACGTCGCGTACTTTTCCGGCAGATGCTGAGAGCTACCATCTGCCGCATGAAGTTGCCGCGCAGCTGGAGGCGCTGGAAGAGCACCCTGATGTTCTCCCGCGCGCTGACGATTTTGTGCAGTGCGAAGTTCTCGATGATCCCTTTGATGAATTGAACGAGCTTGTACCTACAGGCAGGGGCTGAGCATGCAAATCATTACTACCGTCCGGCAAATGCAACAGGCCTGTCGCAATTTGAGGCGCAAAGGCACGCTGGGACTTGTACCCACCATGGGTGCTCTGCACGATGGCCATCTCTCGCTTGTTCGACGTGCTCGAGGAGAGTGTGATTCTGTTGCCGTGACCATCTTTGTCAACCCTACGCAGTTTGCGGCCGGCGAAGATTACGAAACCTATCCTCGCTCTTTTGAGGATGACTGTGCCAAGTTGAAAGCTGCCGGTATAGATCTGCTCTTTGCGCCGAGTCCGGAAGAGATGTATTCGCCTGGCTCGACTACGTTCGTTGAGGTGCCGGGAATTGGAGACCGTTTGGACGGAGCTTCGCGTCCGGGCCACTTCCGGGGTGTTGCTACTGTCGTGGCCAAGCTTTTCAATATTGCCGGTCCCGATCGCGCGTACTTTGGTCAGAAAGATGCGGCGCAGATCGCGGTGTTACGTGCGATGATCCGTGATCTCAAGTTTCCTGTACAGCTAGTGGCCTGCCCCATTGTGCGCGAGCCAGACGGGCTAGCGATGAGCTCACGCAATCGCTATCTATCTCCACAAGGCCGGCGTCAAGCGCTGATTTTGCATCGAGCGCTGGAGGCCGCCTATGAACTTTTGGAGGCTGGCGAGACTCGCTCTGATATTTTGCAGGGTGCATTATCGAGAGTGTTCGCCGCGGACGAGGGCGTTCGTCTGGATTACGCCGCGATCGTTGATCCGCGTACGCTGCTTCCTGTTGCCGACACCACACAGGGAGCCTTGATAGCCGTTGCCGCATGGGTTGGGTCGACGCGACTTATTGACAACCTGCTCACCGAGAATTTGCCGGTTGAGAGTCTGCGTCTTGACCATGGCCTGATGGAGGAGACGCATGCCTGAACCTTGCAAGGTGTTGCTTGGCGTCTGTGGTGGCATTGCCGCATATAAATCCGCCGAACTGGTCCGCGAGCTGCAGCGCAGTGGAGCGGAGGTACGCGTCATCATGACGCGTTCTGCGCAGGAGTTCATCAAGCCGTTGACCTTTGCCTCGCTTACAGGACACAAGGTCTTCATGAGTCTATGGGACTCGCCCTCTGAGGCCTCGGTGATCGAGCACATCGCGCAGGCACAATGGGCGGACGTCCTGGTGATTGCTCCGGCGACAGCGAACACGCTTGCGAAGCTTGCTCATGGGATCGCCGATGACTTTCTTTCGGCGAGTTATCTGGCTACGAACGCGAAGGTGGTGGTAGCGCCGGCTATGAACGTGAACATGTGGAATCATCCCGCCACGCGCGCAAATATTTCCGTGCTGAAGCAAAGAGGACATCGGATGGTCGAGCCTGGAGGAGGTTATCTCGCATGCGGGATGACGGGTGACGGCCGGCTTGCGGATATTGAGATCATTGCCCGCGAGGTGTTTGCGCAGGTGAATCAGCGGCAGGATCTCCTCGGAGAAACGGTTCTTGTTACAGCGGGGGGAACACGCGAGCCCATTGATCCAGTCCGGTTTCTCGGGAATCGCTCCAGTGGGCGAATGGGATATGCTCTGGCTGCGGCGGCCGACCAGCGGGGAGCGCGGGTCATTCTTGTTTCAGCTCCGACAGCGCTGGCGCCACCGCCGCGCTGCGAATTTCTGGCTGTGGAGACGGCAGAAGATATGCATGCCGCTGTGCTGTATCGTTTGCCGGAGGCAACGATTGTCATCAAGGCCGCCGCAGTGGCGGACTTCCGTGCGCGCCATGTCGCGGCGGATAAGCTGCATCGCGATGCTCCGCGAGTCCTCGAATTAGAGCCGACGGAGGACATCACTCGCAGCGTTGCGGAGCACAAAGCCCCTGGCGCACTTCTCATCGCGTTTGCTGCAGAGATGGGACTTGATATTGTTCGCGCCCGCGAGAAGCTTCTTCGCAAAGGAGCAGATGCTATTGTCCTCAACGACATTAGTGGGACTGGCATTGGCTTCGATTCTGATCGAAATGCAGCCATCTTTCTAACGCATGATTCGGAGGTGCATTTGGCGGAGTCCTCCAAGAGCGAGATTGCGTCGCAGATTCTCGATCAGGTTTCATCGCTGAGATCCCACCGTTTGCTTATGCAGGAATTGCGTTAGACGCGCAGCTTGTCCATCCGAGATCTTCGCAGACGATATACTGCCGTGGAGATTCGCGAAGGGATACGCACTGTCATGAACGCCATACAGCGACTTCTGGTTGCCTCTAGTTTGGTCGCAATTGCTGCGCCTGCGTGGCCGCAGACGCCGATGAGCACGCCGGATATTCCAGCCAGCTTCGTCGCTCCGCGCAATGGCTACGACTATGTCAAACAGGTTGTCATGATTCCCATGCGGGACGGGGTGAAGCTCTACACCGTTATCGTCATTCCCAAGGGCGCAACACATGCGCCGATTCTCCTGACGAGGACGCCTTACGATGCGGCCAGTAGGGCTACACGAGAAGAGTCTCCCCACATGCTCGACGAACTTCCCCAGGGCGACGATGTATTCGTGCACTCGGGTTACATCCGCGTGTTCCAGGACGTGCGAGGGAAGTATGGGTCGGAAGGAAAGTACTGGATGACGCCGCCGCCGCTGGGTCCGCTGAATACAAGCAGCATCAACGATACGACGGATGCTTATGACACGATTGATTGGCTTGTGAAACACGTTCAGGAGTCCAATGGCAAGGTGGGGATGATTGGTTCCTCGTACGAGGGGTTCACTGTTGTCATGGCGCTGATCGATCCACATCCTGCGCTCAAGGTCGCTTGTCCGGAGAGTCCGATGGTTGACGGTTGGATGGGGGACGACTGGTTCCACTACGGAGCTTTCCGCGCGATCAACCTGGATTATTTTGCGGAGCAGACGCAGGTGCATGGAAGTGGACAGATGATTCCTCGCGAAGGTCGCGACGATTACACAAACTATTTGCAGATTGGCTCAGCCGGAGATTTTGCACGATACGGTGGACTTGAGCAGTTGCCTTTCTGGCGGAAGGTCGAAGAGCATCCGGCTTATGACGGATTCTGGCAAGGGCAAGCGCTCGATGCGATCATGGCCAAGGTTCCATTGAAGGTCCCGGTGATGTGGCTTCAAGGCCTTTGGGACCAGGAAGACATGTGGGGCGCGATCCATAGCTATGAGGCGGTTGAGCCTAAGGACACGAAGAACTCGATGAACTACCTGGTGATGGGTCCATGGCGCCACAGCCAGGTGAATTATGAGGGATACTCGCTCGGCGCGCTGCGTTGGGATGGAGATACTGCTCTGCAATTCCGGCGCGACGTTCTTCTTCCATTCTTCAATCAGTATTTGCTGGACGGTGCTCCCCAAGCCGACACGCCGCCGGTGCTCATCTACAACACCGGCGAGAACCACTGGGACCGGTTGAAGTCCTGGCCGCTGAGCTGCGAGAAAGGTTGCGCTGGCGAGGCCAGACCGCTTTACCTGACGGCCGATATGGGGCTTTCGTTTACTGCGCCCGGCGCTGATTCGCCGAAGTTCGACGAGTACGTTTCTGATCCCGCTAAGCCTGTACCGTACACTCCGCGCCCGGTGATGGCTGTAGATGGGGAAGCGTGGGTCACGTGGCTGGTTCACGACCAACGCTTCGTCGACAGCCGTTCCGACGTGCTCAGCTATGAAACGGCGCCGCTGGATAAACCACTCCGGCTAAGTGGCGCACCCATCGCTAATTTGTTTGCATCCACCAGCGGAACCGATAGCGATTGGGTTGTAAAGCTTATCGACGTTTATCCGCCGAGCGTGCCGGGTGACCCTGATATGGGGGGATACGAACTACCAATCTCGCTCGATATCTTCCGCGGCCGTTACCGCACGAGCTTCGAGCATCCCGAGGCGATTATCCCAGGAAAACCGCTCACCTATCGCTTTGCTTTGCCCACGGTTAATCATGTGTTTCTACCTGGTCATCGCGTGATGGTGCAGATTCAGTCGACGTTGTTTCCGCTTTATGATCGCAACCCGCAAACGTTTGTGCCAAATATCTTCGATGCCAAGCCGACGGATTATCAGAAGGCAACTCAGAGAATCTGGCATGCTCCCGGGGAGGCCAGCTTCGTAAGCCTTCCCGTCGTGGCGCAGTAGCAGATCAGTGAAGGCCTGGCGATGGATTGCTCAGGACGCGCGAGCGAATTTCACTGCTCGTGATAATTACGAATGAGGCCGCCATCGATGAAGTAAGTGCTTCCTGTCACATAAGCACCATCATCGGACGCCAGGAAGGCTACGACCCCGGCAACCTCGCCTGGTTCGCCGAGTCGGCCCAACGGTATATTTGCCAGAAGCGCATCGAGCTTCGGTTTGTCCGCTAACAGCGACTTGTTGATCGGCGTATTGATGGCTCCGGGCGCGATGTTATTTACTGTAATCCCGGCTGGACCAAGCTCTACTGCCAGGTTGCGCATAAGCATGCGCATAGCGCCTTTGCTCGCGCAGTAAGTTGAGAAATGTGGAAAGACCATGTCCTCATGGACCGAGGATATGTTGATGATGCGGCCCGGTTTTTTAGCGGCGATGAGCTTACGGACGAAGGCTTGCGAGAGGAAAAACGCACCCTTCAGGTTCACACCGAGTACTGCGTCGTAGTCTGCCTCGGTGACGTCGGTAAAGTTCGCGGACTTTTCAATTCCTGCATTGTTGACAAGGATGTCGCACGATCCGAGCTCGGTCCAGGCAGTCTCGATTAGCCGATTGCAGTCTGCGACCACGGAAACGTCGGCCTGTACTAGTACCGCTTTGCCGCCGGCTTTTTTGATCTTGTCGAGTGTCTGGTCGGCCTCTTCGACGTGGTCCACGTAGTCGATAACGCAGTCAGCGCCCTCCGACGCGAGTCGCTCCGCAATGGCCTGTCCAATTCCTGAGCCGGAACCAGTGATGACCGCAGTTCTTCCGTCCAAACGTCCTGCCATGGGGATCCCTCTCGCTATGCTGTTTTTATCTTGCACGAGCTCTTTGCAAAGGTTGTCTACTTTGATCCAAGTTTAGAACCTATCTCCGTGGTGTCGGTCGCAATGTGTGGAATCTATTATCCGTTTCGAGGACCAGTCGCGTCGCGGGATACGGTGTCTCTTCATCCTCGCTATTCTCTGATGCATACTCCGTCCCTTACGTTCGCTTTGCACGGAAGAAGTCTGTCAGCATTTTCCCGCACTCTTCGGCCAGCACTCCTTCTACCAACTCTACGCGGTGGTTAAGCGCGGGATGATTCATGACGGCGATCACTGATCCGCAGGCGCCGGCTTTAGGGTCGGCCGCTGCATAGACGAGCCGAGCAAGCCGCGCATGCAGAATCGCACCTGCGCACATGGAACACGGTTCCAGGGTGCAATACAACGTGCATCCCAACATGCGATAGTTTCGGAGAACTGACCCTGCCGAGCGTAGCGCAACGATCTCCGCATGAGCTGTGGGATCTGAATCGCGCAACACTTGATTGGACCCGCGAGCAATCACCTCGCCTGCAGGGGACACGATGATCGCGCCCACGGGCACTTCACCAGCAGCCTCGGCGGCTCGCGCTTCCGCCATGGCCTGTTGCATGAGTTCCTGATCTCTTGGGAGAAGTTCGGTGGGCATCCACAACAGTTGTACTACTTTGCGGGTGGCGGCGCGACCGGAGTCGCTCCTTGAAGATCCTTTAGATAGGCGGCGGATAGGGTTTTCTTCTGCGTTGCCAGCGGTAGCAGCGTGGGATAGAACTGCACGAAGGTGGTGTCCACCGCGGCGTGAGCCTCATGGCAGGTATAGCAGCTGGCAGACCGCGGAATCAGCTTCCCGTTGTCATCGTAGAAGCCCCACTTCCCGTGGTCTTTCACGTGGGTCTCAAGTCCCATGAGCTTTGCACTCTGAGTATGCCCCCGTTTGTTGATTGAAATGGGGCTGTCCGCGCCGCGAACCTCGAGCACCATGACGGTCTTATCCGGCCATGTACCTGTCGCCAAAAAGCTGTGATACGCAGTCGGATTTACGAAGACGTTGTAGAAGATGTGATGGTCGGGCGGCGCAGTGGGGGCATCGTAGGACATGTCGATTCCGGTGGTCAGATAAATCCAGTCGCGATAATGTATCGGCGCGACGAGATCGCCCCCACTGGTGTAGGCAGGGGCATCATCCGCTGGAACCGGCGTGCTTTGCGTTCCGGGCGCTAAGGTTAGCAGGAGGAGGCTGGCAGCAGAAACTAGTTGCTTCGTCATAGTTGGCTCTCTGGAGTTCCGTACGCGCGTTGGTCTGAGCAAGTTCCACAATTGCTCCTGGCGTCAACTCGGCTCCTGCTGGGTCATGCAATGCAATGCACCGAGACCCCAGATAAAGTCTGTGCAGTGGATACCCGTCACTGTACGTTCCGGGAAACAATCGGCCAGCGTATTCAGGGCGATGCGATCATTTGGATCGTTGAACGTTGGTACAAGTACCAAGTCATTCGCGATATAAAAATTCGCATAGCTTGCCGGCAGCCGCTGCCCTTCAAACATTACCGGGGCGGGCATTGGGAGCGTCTTGATTGTGAAAGGCCGACCCTTCAAATTGCGCGCATCGCGCAGCCGTTCCAGATTTTCGGCCAGAGGTAAATGATTTTCATCCCTGGTGTTGGGCTCTACTGCTGTGAGAATCGTATTCACGCCGACAAATCTGGAGATGTCATCGACGTGGCCGTGAGTATCATCTCCGGCGCATCCGCGATTGAGCCAGATGACCTTCTCAATGCCGAGATATTCGGCAAAGGCCTGCTCCAGCTGTTCGCGGCTAACACCTGGATTGCGCTGTTGAACATCGCTCAGCAGGCACTCTTCGGTCGTCAGTAAGACGCCCTCGCCATTGGTATCGATCGAGCCACCTTCCAGCACAAGGCGTTTCGTCTTACCGTCAGGTAGCTGCACGGTGGGCTCCAAGCTTTTCATACCGTAGAGCTTCGCCACGTGCTTGGGAATGAGATCATCGTTGCGCCAGTTATCGTACTTAGCCCAGGCGTTGAACTTCCAGTTTGTGAGGGCGACTTCACCTTCTAGATTCTTGACGAAGATTGGTCCCGAGTCGCGCAACCAGACACGGTCTGTCCGCCAGCAGTGGAAGTGAAGCCGAGCTGCATTTCCGCCTTGCCTGCGCAGCATATTGAGGGCGCGCCGTTGGTCGCTCTCATCATTCACAAGAATGTGAACATCCTCTACTTGCGAGAGGTGCCGAACGATCTCGCAATACACCCACGGAATTGGCTGGAACTTGTTTGGCCAATCCTCGGGGTTATGTGGCCATGCGATCCATGTCGCGGCATGGCGGGACCACTCCGCGGGCATTCGATACATATCCTCTACACTCCTTCGATTCCCGCTCACTTGCTGGTCGTGTAAAAAGTGTACGTTGCCTGATAGGGAACCCGCACTTCATTATTTTGGTGCTCTGCATCGCATGCCATGGGGGGGACGCCCGCCTGCGTATCGGAGCGGCGCACCATGGTTACATCTGCCAAGATGCCTGTGGCTGCACCGGTGGAGTGGGTCTCCACGAGCAGCCAGGGAACGTTGAGGGGGTCAGTAGAAGCGCGCTTTTGCAGGACTTTCCCGGCAATCGAGCTGCCGTCATTCCACGTCCAGGTTGGCCCGACGCTGTGAGTTCCGACCTCCTGATGAGTTGTCGGATCGAAGAGCTTTGCTACTGGCATCTCGAGAGCCCACTGGTAGCCTCCATCTTGTGACACACACTTATACACCTGCACGCCAAGTCCAACGGCGGTGGCTTTCACATGGGCATTGGGCGGTGGAAGGGTGGGATCCGGCGACTGCTGCAGCGACATCAGCGCGAAGAGGACAAGTGATCGAAGCATGTTGAATCCACCTTTCTGGTTTAGTCCAAGAACCGGCTCGTAATCCCGCCGTAGGCGTCGATGCGACGATCCCGCAGGAACGGCCAGTGCTGTCGGGTAACCTCAACTTCATTCGCATCGAGGTCGGCATACAGGATCTCTTCCTGATCATGAGATGCCTTCGCCAGGATTCGACCAAACGGATCGGCGATGAAGCTTCCACCCCAGAATTCGATCCCGTCTGCGGCGGTGTGATCGCCCGGCCCACGCATCATTTTGCCGTTGTGTTCCACATCTCCATGCTCGTGTCCCACGCGATTCACTGCGCAGACGAAGACTCCATTGGCGATGGCGTGAGCGCGCTGGATCGTCTGCCAGGCGTCATACTGCCGCTCACCGAACTCGACCTTCTCGCTGGGATGCCAGCCAATCGCAGTAGGGAAGAAGAGAGTTTCGGCACCCTTGAGTGCAGTGACCCGAGCGCCCTCCGGATACCATTGGTCCCAGCAAACCAGCGTTCCGATGGGGCCTGCCGAGGTGTGCTGGGCGAGGAACCCGAGGTCTCCCGGCGTGAAGTAAAACTTCTCGTAGTAGAGCGGGTCGTCGGGGATATGCATCTTGCGGTAGATGGCCGCGATGTTGTCCGGGGCGGTGGAAGCGTGATCGAGAATTGCGGCTGTATTGTGATAGAGCCCGGGCGCGCGGCGTTCAAACAAGCTTGCGATCAACACCAGGTTATATTCGCGCACTACCTCGCTTAGCGCCGCAGTGGATGGTCCCGGAATCGGCTCTGCAACCGAGAACAGTGCGTGATCTTCACGCTGGCAGAAATATTGTGCGCGAAACAATTCTGGCAGGCAGACCAGTTTTGCGCCGCCCTGGGCGGCTTCGCGCACTCGCGCTACGGCCTTGGCGAGATTCGCTTCGGTCGAGGCTTCGCAGGACATCTGAATGAGCGCAACGCGCGTGGTAGGCATAATTTTCCCCAATTCACAGGATTAGATGATTCCGCCCAAGCAAAAGGCGCTGGAAAGAGCCAGCGCCACATCACATCTCATAGTAGTTTATCCCGATTTGTTATTGCCTTACCTGCCGTTCACTTGTCGTCGAAGAGCAAAATTGCCGCGGCAATCGTGGTCGTCCAATTTCCATTCTTGGCGCCGACAGCCGACTGGGTCACGTTGGCGGTCCGAACGATTTTGTTTGAGATGCGGTAAATTTCTTTCTTCTCGTCCCAGCTCTTGTCCGGGTCAAAGTCGACATCGAGGGTCGTCGCGAGCATCTCCGCCGCCAGTTCCTCCGCGTAATCTCCGGCCTGGTCCTCCGTCTCGCCGAAGCTGTGATGTTCCGAAAGATAGCCATAGGTATTCTTGTCGGCCGGAATGGCAACGCCGATTGAACTCACTACGAGCCTATGGGGTTCGCGGGTCGAATTTTCTGCCACAACGGCAAACACCACCTCGCCGGGGTTCAGATATTTGAGCCCCTCTTTGCGCGTGATCATCTTGCAGTTTGGCGGGAAGATCGAAGAGACTCTCACCAGATTTTGTGCCGCGATGCCTGCATCGCGCAAGGCGAGCTCGAAGGAGGTGAGGCGCTCCTTGTGCTTGCCGACGCCCTTGGTGAAGAACAGGCGTGTAGGGACCATGTTTTTTCCCAATTTCTGAGCTCCTCCCGCCGATACGCCGGCGGCTTTCCTCGGGGTTTCCTATTTCGCCGCGGTTATCCAGTGGAATTATCACACGGCACGGGCCGGGTATGCAGCGGATGAGCGGTAACCCTGGTCGATCAGCGCGCAGGACGGACGCCTTGAAAACAGCGGCTATTCGCCAGCCAAAGCTTTCCAGTCTTTATGATTTTTTTATGGCTGCTTCTGCTAATTTTAAGTAGAGACAGAAAACTCAGTTGAACGAAGTCGCGAAGTGTCCCCGGGAATACCCTTTTCGTTTCAAAGCACCGCTAAATTAACCACGGCAGTTGACTGCCAATGAAGGAGTGCCATGTCGACCGAATTTCGTAACTTTCTGGAATTGTCGTATGAAGAGTTGGAAGAGCTGAATCTCAGGGCAAAGGAGCAGCGCCGGAATCGTGTGGCTGCCGATGTCATCCAGGAAGAGCGACTCAAGTACCTCGCCGATACACCGGGTATCAAGGCCGTGACCGTCCTCTTCTCTGACCTCGAAGGTCGCCTTCATATGCTCGACTACGACAAGAAGTTTCTGGTGAAGAGCTACGACAATCTCACGTTCGACGGATCCTCGATTCGCGGTTTCACCGCGCAGCGGGAGAGCGATCTCCGCCTGGCACTTGATTGGAGCGCGTTTTATTGGACTCCAGCCGATGTGTTTGGTTCGGGCAAGGTTCTCGTGTTTGGCGAAGTGATTGACAAGAATGGCGGCCACTACTCCGGCGACATACGAGGCGTGCTCAAGGATTTCGCAAATCAGGAATTTGCCAAGAATGGTTATTCGTTGAACGCCGCGAATGAGATTGAGGGCTTCCTCTTTGATGGTATCGACGCCGAGCGCACCTACCATCAGACTGGCTCGTTCGAGTACGTCAACCAGGGGGGATACTATCATTCGCTCCCGGGTGACCCGCTCCGTGAGTTCATCGACACGACTGCGGAAGTGCAGCGTGCCATGGGATTCGAGAATGAAAAGGACCATCCGGAAGTCGCCCCGTCGCAGTTTGAGATCAACTACTCGTACGGCGACGTCGTTGCGGCCGCCGATCAGATTCAGCTGTATAAGCTGATTTGTCGCCAGGTGGCCACGCAGATGGGCATGACGGCCAGCTTTCTTCCTAAGCCGGTCACGGGTGTTAACGGTTCCGGTATGCATACCAACGTTTCTGTCTCCAAGGGAGGCAAGAACCTTTTCTGGGATCCGAAGGGTGAGGAGAAGACCTCCAAGCTTGGTTGGAGTTTCGTGGACAAGATTCTCACGCACGGCAATGACATTTGCCTGCTGCTCAACGCGAGCGTGAATGCCTATCGCCGCCTCGACCCGCATTTTGAAGCGCCTAACCAGATCAAAGCTTCCGCGGTGGATCGCGGCTCGATGATTAGGATTCCTATCGGCAACTCGAAGTCGGCGCGTGTGGAAGTTCGCTCTGTCGGCCCGGACGCCAATCCTTACCTGGTCCTGTACTCGGTCTTCAAGACGGGTCTGCATGGCCAGACGTCCAAGATCAAGAACCTGCGCCAGGCTGAGCGGTATCTTCCCGATAACATTTACACCGCGCTAGAGAACTTCCGTGGGGCCAGCTGGATCGACGAATTGTTGGGCCCGGATGTGAAGGAGCGGTATGCCGAGCTCAAGCAGGCATCTGCTGATCGCTGCCCGCGTCTTCTCGGCACGATCGTGAAGGCCAGCGAAGTGCAGTTTCACCACGATGTGTATAACCAGTTGCTGTGGGGTCAGTTCTAGCCATCCTGGTATTCAAGGCGCACCGGACATTTCCGGTGCGCCTTTTTCATTTGCGTTCCATGAAAGAGAGATGAGGACCGATCGTTGCGTGTGGAACCCCAATCGTTTGACGAAAACCGCCCCATATGGGCGAATAACGGACGCGGTTTGTAGCGGACTGTTAGTAGCCCGGAATATGATCGTTTTGCGAATCGGTAGTTTTGCCGAGCATCTGGAACGAAGCAATGAAGGAGAGCAGTATTATGCGTAAGAAAGTAACGATTGTGGGTGCCGGCAACGTCGGTGCTACGGCAGCTCATTGGATCGCCTCCAAAGAACTCGCGGATGTCGTCCTTATCGATGTTGTTGAAGGTGTTCCTCAGGGCAAGGGCCTGGATCTACTTGAGGCAATGCCTATCGAAAAGCGGGATGTATCCATTGTGGGGACAAATGACTATGCCGACACAGCCAACTCCGACATCGTGGTGATTACCGCTGGGATCGCCCGCAAGCCCGGAATGAGCCGTGACGATCTTCTGAATACAAATTTTGGCATTATGAGCGACGTGGTTGGTAAAGCCGTGGCAGCCAGCCCGAACGCCATTTTCATCATCGTTTCCAACCCATTGGATGCGATGGCACAGACTGCGTTCAAAAAAGCCGGATTACCCAGGGAGCGCGTCATCGGTATGGCGGGGGTTCTGGACTCCGCGCGTTTCCGTACCTTCATCGCGGAGGAGCTAAAAGTCTCTGTCGAGAACGTCACGGCATTTGTGCTTGGAGGGCACGGCGATACGATGGTCCCGCTGTCGCGGTATTCCACGGTCGCAGGTATACCGATTACTGAGCTGATCGAGCCAGCGAAGCTCAAAGCTCTGGAGGAGCGCACCGCCAATGGGGGCGCGGAGATCGTAAAGCATCTCAAGACCGGTTCCGCATTTTATGCACCGTCGGCCGCAGCCACGGAGATGGTGGAAGCTATCCTCAAGGACAAGAAGAAGATCCTTCCGTGCGCGGCCTATCTCCAGGGCGAGTATGGAATCAGCGGCCTCTATGTTGGGGTTCCGTGCAAGCTTGGAGCCAAAGGAATAGAGCAGATCATCCAGATCAAGCTCACGCCTGGGGAGCAGGAGGCTCTTAATAAGAGTGCGGCTGCTGTGAAGGAACTCTGTACAGTCATCGGCGTGGCCTAATCACCACCGAGAACGGCAAAAGAGGCAGCCCCTTCAACGGGCCTGCCTCTTTTATTGCCTGGTCGACGCTTGCATGAAGCTTATGAAAGCTCTAGCTGCGGTTGATGGTTACACTCTCCAGAACGACGGGAGTCTTTGGCTGATCCATGGCACCACGGGCAACACGGCTAATCTTCTCCACCACGTCATAGCCTTCGGTCACTTCGCCGAAGATCGTGTGCTTTCCGGTGAGCCAGCTTGTATCGGTCACGGTGATGAAGAACTGGCTACCGTTGGTGTTGGGGCCGGCATTCGCCATGGCCAGTTTACCGGGCTTCTTGAAGTCATGAGGACTGCCCTTGGTCTCGTCAGCGAACTTGTATCCGGGACCGCCCATGCCTGATCCCTCGGGGTCGCCGCCCTGGATCATGAAGTCCGGAATGACGCGATGAAAGATCGTGCCATCGTAGAGCTTCGAACCCTTCTTGGACCGTGAGTTCCACTCCTTGGTGCCCTCGGCCAGGCCAATAAAGTTGGCGACGGTCTGCGGCGCCTCCACGTCGAAAAGCTTACAAACAATCGTACCTTCAGAGGTCTTGAAGGTGGCGGTAGTCGGCATTGAATCTCCTTTTTCTCGTTACGACATCTATTCGGATTGGATGCTGAACGGCATCGATAAGACACCTTTTGCAGGAAGAGACGAGCGAAGCGCTACACGAATTTCATCGGTCAACCGAACGTATGCGATCTGCACGTATGTTCGTCTACGGATTGGTTCTTTCTACGGCGACTTTCCAGGCTTGAGACTTTACCGCGCTTGCTGCTCTTTGGACTCAATTCTCAAAGACCGTTCCTATCCTGCTTATTATCTTACAGATAATACTGAATGCAAACCCCGATATCGATCCCTAACAGAACGGATGGGTGGAAACGTTTGATCCTTGGCGCCGGCGAAGGAACGCCATAGGCTCTAATGAGGCCGCTCTTTGAGCGTGTCACTCTCTTGGCTTGCCGGAGCGGTTGTGGAGTTTGCCGTTGGGCTCGGCGGCAATGGGGGTGTCGGCTGGCCTACAGCAACAATCGTAACCTTATTGATCACCACGGGTGTTAGCGGCTTGTCTTCTGAATTGCGATCTACCAGCGCAATGCCTTTCACCATGAGCACGGTATGCGGATCGCACTGGCCGAAGATCGTATAGTTGCCATCGAGAGCAGCATTCGCAGCCTCAGTGATGAAGAACTGGCTGCCGTCAGTTCCCGGTCCTGAATTTGCCATGGCGAGTCGACCCGGCACGTCAAACCGAAGAGATGTCGAGATTTCGTCCGGAACGTAGTACCCTGCGTCGCCCGCGCCAGTTCCCAGACGATCGCCGCCCTGAATCATAAAGCCGGGGATTACGCGGTGGAACGTGGTTCCATTGTAGAAAGGCTGATTGCTGACTTCTTTCAGTGTCACCGGATCGGTCCATGTCTTGGTGCCGGTTGCCAGACCGATGAAGTTCGCCGTGGTCAGCGGTGCTTCCTTATCAAACAGCTTGCACGTCAACCGTCCCATCGTCGTGTCGAAGAGGACGGTCGGTCCGGTAGGGGTAGCAGGAGGAAGTTCATGGGCAATCGTCGAAGGCGCATCCGGAAGGGCGTCTGAAGATGGAGCATTCGCAGGAGGAACGGCCGTCGCGGGAATCGCTGATTGCGGCGATTGTGGTGGAGCGGACTGTGCGAGAGCTATCGCTGGGCAGATGAGCAGCGCGAGGGCGCACAGGAAAAATTGAGGCGAGAGTTTCTGAGTCTTCATTCAGACTTAAGGCTACTCCATGCCGCGCCAACGTCCAAGCCAGCCAGTCCCGGATACCGGTTTCGAGTCAGCGCAACTCGGCGCGCGCGACGCCAATCACCGAGTCTGCGGCGCCATAGTATAGGAGCCACTGGCCCTTGTAGGGCACCAGGCCCTCTGCGAATGTCGCTCCCGCTGGGTACTGACCATTCCGTTCGTAGGGCCATACGGGGGTCAGAATGGGGTGCTCTGTGCGATCGAGCAACTTGCCAGGGTCCGATGCTGAGAACAGTGCTTCCCCGGCTGAGTACGCCCCGGGACGAATGGTGGGATCTGCCGCAAGTTGTTCGTCTGCGGCGGCGGTACTCTCGGCGCTGACGTCTTTGGGGGCGGCTGCATCTGTGGCGAGCGCACCTTGCGCAGTACCCGGTTTACCGGCTCCCGAATTCTTCCCGTTGTAGATCAGCACAATGCCCTTTTTCGTCAGAACGGGAGGTGGGCCGACCTCTGGAAATCCACTATCAAAATGTCCGGCTCTTGCGCTTAACACCACTTGGGGCAAACCTGTCTTCGCATCCACCACGGGTGTCCAATGGATCAAATCCGTCGACGTGGCCAGATGAATATGGCCCTCTCCCCAGTACAACCAGTATTTGCCGTGCAGACGCACGGCCTGCAGCCGTCCATTGTGAAGCTCTGTAAGAATCCCGGCGGATTTGTAATGTAGCTTGTCAAACTTGGCGTTATCAGCTTTCCCGAAGGCCGGGCCCCATTTGGTCCAGTCCTCAAGATTCTTCGACGTCGCAATTCCGACGGTGTATTCCCCTCGATCTCTCGCCCATTGCGTATAGGTCATCACGTACGTGCCATCAGGCCCGATCACGATGCGCGGATCCTCAACGCCCCCGGGGAACTCGTTCGGTTTCTGATCATCATTTTGCGGATAGAGGACAGGGGCGCCTTCAATGGTGAAAAAGAGACCATCTTTGCTGGCCGCAAGTCCTAATCGCGAAACATGGCCTCCAATCTGGTCTTTCCCAGACGTGTCCTCGGCACGAAAGACGACCGCTACGTCACCATTTGGCGCGGTGGTTGCAGCCGGGTTGAATGCATGTCCGGCGTCCCAGAACGTTTTCTCCTGCGTAATCGGATCGGTGAAGTAATAAAACGTGTTCGGTTGGATCACAGGTGCTTCCGAGGGACGCACAAAGGGTCCAATCACCCACGATTGCGCGGATAGAGTAGTTCCTGCAAACAACGCGGAGGCGAGCACAAGAAGATCCAATTTGCGCATAACGATCCTGTGGTTTTCGATTGATTTCCTCGATCAGAGATTGACTGGGTGCATCTGAGCCCGCAGGAAGCTCAGCGTGAGCTCAAATTGAGATTTGCAATCAATCATTCTCTCGCAGTATCTCATCAGGCGGAGTGGTTTGATGGCCAAGCGGTGGACCAAAGGTGTTAATACTCAACACGAAGAGAGTAATTCGCGCGATGAACGGCTAAGCAATGGTGGCCTTGGCCTGGACAGCCGCAAAGACACGCAACAGATTTCCTCCGAGAAGTTTGTTTAGCTGCTCAGGACGATAGCCGCGTTCAACGAGCGCTGCCGTGATTTTCGGCAGATCGGCTGCACTACTCAGGCCCTCCGGCAGGATAGGGAATCCATCAAAGTCCGAACCTAACCCGACGTGATCGATTCCCGCAACCTGCGCTACATGGTCGATGTGATCTATCAGCGCGCTCAGGGGTGCCAGCGGCAATTTGTCTTTGAGGAATTCCGCATAGTATTGGCGGTCGGCGGACATAGATGCATCGTACGGGATGGGCTCTCCGCGGTCTCTGTAAGCCTTTGTTATAGCTTCGAAGCGTGAATCGCGGTGACCTTTCGTTGAAGCCCAACCGTCCCGCCAGGCGGCATCGATGAACGCTGGGTAAAAGTTCACCATCACGACCCCGTCGTTGGTCGCGATGGCGCGCAACTGCTCGTCGGTCAGGTTTCGCGCCGAATCCGTGAGCGCCCGCGCGCTCGAATGCGAAGCAATCACGGGAGCATGCGTCGTCTGCAGCACCTGCCAGAACGTAGTGTCCGCAGCGTGAGACACATCGATCATCATTCCCAATCTGTTCATCTCACGCACAACGTCCCGCCCGAAATTCGTAAGGCCCCCGTGATGCACAACACTTGCGTCGTCCAGGTCTCCGGAACTGTCAGCCCATTCATTGGAGTTGGACCATGTAAGGGTCATGTATCTCACACCTAAGCGGTGATACATCCTCAGCAGTCCTAAATCCGCCTCGATGGAATGGCCACCCTCGATACCCAACAATGCGCAGAACACCTTATCGCGGTGGGCCTGAAGGACGTCTTCCGGGGTCAGGCCTAAACGCATCGAACCGGGGTGGGTTTGCAGCTGTTGGTAGACCCCGTCGAGCAATCGCAACGTTCGGTGTGCAAAGCGGCCGAGCCACTCTTTTGGTTCAACCCAAATCGCAAAAAACTCCGCGGCGAGGTTGCCAGTCCGCGCCGATTCAAGGTTGAGCATGCCCGATCCCAGCGGATCACTGAAGTTCCATGCCTCATCTACAAATCTTTGCGGGGTGTCGGCGTGCCCGTCGATTACGAGAGCATCTGCGTGAATCTTCGCTGGATCGTTCGTCATTACAAGAACCTTATCCCTCTGATTTCAGAGCCTTGATTGTAACAATGGGTGGGCCCCGTTTTGGGGCGGCTCACCTGCAACCTCAAAGCTCTGTAGGCAAACTACTTATCCCTAATGTAGGGCGCATGGAATTTTTATGCGGTTCGAACTGGCCGCTCAGCAGCCGGCGGATACAACTCTCCCGCGCCACGGCGCTTCCAACATGTATAGAGGTGATACATGGCAGCTGGACTTGATTCGACGAAAACAGCAGATCGTCCTTCTCACGAAGCGATTGAGAGCAGTGGGGGAGAAGCGGAGAACAAAACTCCTGCGCAGCGCCTCGATCAGGAAGCGATGGAAAGCGCGAAGCGTGCTCAAAACCGCATTCACGACGATGAGACCAAAAATCCAGGAACTTCGATTTTCACAAAGTAATCCACTTTACAAGTTCATGAGCCGGGGATTACATTCCGACTCATAACAAAAGAGCCTCGCTTGGCGCGAGGCTTTTTTGCTTAAGGGTTGCCGCCGCCTAGGTTCGTTGAAGCACAGGGGCGACCGGCGTGGGAAGATCTTCACGCCGTTTGAAACTCGCGCAGACATAGTCTCGATTCATGTTGGCGATAACTTCTAGCGGAATTTCCTTCGGGCAGACGCCGGTGCATTCTCCGATGCTGGTGCAATTGCCGAAGGCTTCGGCGTTCATCTGCGCGACCATGCTCAGAGCTCGGCGCTCGCGCTCGGGTTCGCCCTGGGGAAGAACTCCAAGGTGTGTAATCTTTGCTCCCGTGAAGAGGGCAGCCGATGCGTTGGGGCAGGCCGCAACGCAAGCTCCGCACCCGATGCAGGCGGCAGCGTCCATCGACTGATCTGCAATTTCTTTTCCAACCGGAAGCGTATTGCCTTCCGGAGCCTGTCCTGTTGAGACCGAAACGTATCCGCCGGCTTCGATGATGTGGTCCAGGGCCCGCCGATTCACCACGAGGTCCTTGACCAGCGGAAACGCCTTCGCTCGCCATGGTTCAAGTGTCAGTTCGTCGCCCTCTTTGAAGTGACGCATCGTCAATTGACATGCCGTGGTTCCACGCTCCGGTCCATGCGCGACGCCGTTGATCACGAAGCCGCAGGAGCCGCAAATGCCTTCGCGGCAGTCGTGTTCAAACGCAACGGGCACTTCTCCGCGGAGGATCAGTGACTCATTCAATACGTCAAGGCATTCGAGGATGGACATCTCGGGGTCTACGTCGTCCATGGGGTACTTGATGAAAGCGCCCTTTTCATTACGGTTCTTTTGCCGCCAGATCTTCAGTGTCAGTTTCATTTACTTGTAACTCCTCTGGCTGGGGTGAACGTATTCGAACGTAAGGGGCTCCTTGATAAGTTCGGGAGCAGCGTCTGGGCCGTTATAACCCCATGCAGCGACGTAGGAATAGCGCTCATCATCACGCTGAGCCTCGCCATCCGGTGTCTGATACTCTTCGCGGAAGTGACCGCCGCAGGATTCGTTTCGATCGAGGGCGTCGATACACATCAATTCGGCTAGCTCGAAGAAGTCAGCAACTCTACCGGCCTTCTCCAGGCTTTCATTCAGATCATCACCACTGCCGGGCACTGTAACGTTTTGCCAGTATTCCTCGCGGAGTGCGCGAATTTTTCCGATTGCCAATTGGAGACCTTCTGCGGTGCGAGCCATGCCGCAATAGTCCCAGAGAATCTTGCCCAATTCGCGATGGAAGGAATCGACGGTACGATTGCCCTTGATCGAGAGCAGTTTGTCGATCTTTGTTTTGACCGCTGTGACGGCTTCCTGGACGGCCGGATTTGACTCGTCTACCTTGGCGAACTTGTTCGATGCGAGATAGTTTCCGACGGTGTAGGGAATGATGAAGTAGCCATCGGAAAGGCCCTGCATCAAGGCGCTGGCGCCTAGTCGATTGGCTCCGTGGTCGGAGAAGTTGGCCTCACCGAGCACGAACAAGCCAGGAATGTTGCTCTGCAACTGGTAATCCACCCACAGGCCGCCCATGGTGTAGTGGATGGCGGGGTAGATGCGCATGGGTGTTTTGTAGGGATTCTCGTCCGTGATGCGCTGATACATGTCGAAGAGGTTGCCGTAACGCTCGCGAACCGTCTTCTCGCCGAGGCGCGTAATCGATTCAGAGAAGTCGAGATAGACGCCGAGGCCTGACTTGCCGACACCGTACCCTTCATCACACATTGCCTTGGCGTTTCTCGAAGCTACGTCGCGAGGGACGAGATTGCCGAAGCTGGGATATCGACGCTCGAGATAGTAGTCGCGTTCCTCTTCCGGAATTTCATTCGGAGGACGCGGGTCGCCCTTCTTCTTTGGAACCCAGATGCGACCGTCGTTGCGCAGCGACTCGCTCATCAGCGTGAGCTTGGATTGATAGTCGCCGGAGACAGGGATACAGGTAGGGTGGATCTGCGTAAAGCAGGGATTGGCGAAGAGGGCACCGCGTTTATAGGCCCGCCAACTGGCAGTGACGTTGGAGCCCTTGGCATTGGTGGAAAGATAGTAGACGTTGCTGTAACCACCGCTGGCCAGGATGACGGCGTCGGCGACATGCACGCTGAACTGTCCGGTGATCAGATTGCGGGCCACGATGCCGCGCGCCTGTCCGTCGACGACGATGAGGTCCAGCATCTCGGTGCGGGGGATCATCGTAACGGAGCCGGCGTGTACCTGGCGCTCTAGGGCCTGATAGGCGCCCAGCAGAAGCTGCTGACCAGTTTGGCCCCGCGCGTAGAAAGTACGCGAGACCTGGGCCCCACCGAACGAGCGATTGGCCAGCGAGCCTCCATACTCACGCGCGAATGGCACGCCCTGAGCGACACATTGATCGATGATCTTTCCGCTGATCTGCGCCAGGCGATAGACGTTCGCTTCTCGCGCGCGGAAATCGCCACCCTTGACGGTGTCGTAAAACAGGCGAAATACGCTTTCGCCGTCATTGGGATAGTTCTTGGCTGCGTTGATTCCGCCTTGCGCTGCGATGGAATGCGCGCGTCGTGGAGAATCCTGAAAGCAGAAGCATTTGACGTTATAACCAAGCTCACCGAGAGAAGCTGCGGCAGCTCCCCCGGCCAGACCGGATCCTACAACGATCAGAGAATGCTTGCGTTTATTTGCGGGATTGACGAGCTTCATGTCGAAGCAGGCTTTTGCCCAAGCTTCTTGAATCGGTCCAGACGGAATTCTTGCGTCAAGTTTCATCTTATTTTATGAACCCCAGCAACACACTGATAGGAATGGAGATATACCCCAAAACGATGAGAAGGGCGACGGCGCGGGCAGCGTTCCGAAGGTAGGGGGAGATGCGCGGATGGGCCAACCCGACCGATTGAAACATGCTCCACAGGCCATGGCTAAGGTGTAGACCCAGAAGGCACATGGCGAAGATATACCAGGCAGAAACCCACCAGACCTGGAATCCGGCAACGACGTTCTGGTAGACGTCGCCTTCCACGAATGTCGCCTGCGGGTGGATGTAACCGGCTGTGAATTGAAGGAGATGGAAGATGATGAAGGCGAGAACGATGGGGCCGCTCCAGTACATGGTGCGGGAGGCGTAGGAGGAGTTGATGGCCTGTCTGCGCGAGTATTCGACTGGCCTGGCGGCCTTGCTCCGGAGCGCAAGTTGAATGGTTGCAGTGATATGCAGGGCAATGGCGAGCAGCATGACGCCGCGCTCGATCCACAAGATCTCGCCAATACTGTGGAGGAAGTGGCCGTAGGCGTTGATGTGCTCGGGGGCCTCGTACATCTGGAGATTGCCGAGCATATGGCCGACGACGAAGCCGAACATCATGACACCGGTCACGGCCATGACCACTTTTTTGCCGTTGGT
>Ga0187887_10001317_pt1 | contig 21548 bp, 21 predicted proteins | sample June2016WEW_7_10_FD_132977 | JGI IMG/M metagenome (GOLD analysis project Ga0187887, IMG submission 132977) | Peatland microbial communities from SPRUCE experiment site at the Marcell Experimental Forest, Minnesota, USA - June2016WEW_7_10 | ecosystem: Environmental > Terrestrial > Soil >... | reverse complement strand
TTCCACGACGGCGCGTATTTGAGCGACCACCAGCTCCGGGTCGAGCGCCAGCACGGCGCTCACCGAGAGTGTGTTCTGCGCGGTGACGGCGGTCAGCGCGCAGGTGCCGTGGACCTCGAAGGCGCTGAAGGTGCGAAGGTCCGCCTGGATCCCGGCACCGCCGCCGGAGTCGGAGCCGGCGATGGTCAGAGCGGTGAGTGGTTGCACTGTCCTTACCCTACTGACGTGGCCAGATTGGTTAGTACGCTTGGACACGTGTCCGCAGACTTCCGCGTTGGTTCGATCATCTCGCCGTCGCGCCTCGTCATGGGCACGGGCGGCTTTCGTTCCATGGATATCCTCGACGCCTCATTGGTCGTGAGCGAAGCCACCATCGCGACGGTGGCGTTGCGACGGGTCGATCCCAACGTGGAGGGCTCGATCTACGACCTGTTGTCGCGACTCAACTTTTCGTTGCTTCCCAACACCGCGGGCTGCTACAGCGCGGTCGAAGCGGTGAAAGTGGCCGAGATGGCCCGCGAGGCCTTCGCGACCAATCTGGTCAAACTCGAGGTGATCGGCGACGACGTCACGCTCCTGCCCGACACGTCCGAGACCTTGATCGCGGCCCACCAACTGGTACGCGAGGGATTCGAAGTGTGGGCCTACACGTCCGACGATCTCATCGTGGCCCAGCGCCTCGAGCAGCTGGGCTGCGTCGCGGTGATGCCGCTCGGTTCGCCTATCGGTTCGGGGCTCGGGATTCGCAATCCCCACGCCATCTCGCTCATCGCGGAGCGGCTCAGCGTGCCGGTGCTGCTCGACGCGGGGGTGGGCACCGCCTCGGACGCGGCCCTGGCAATGGAGCTGGGGTGCGACGGGGTCCTCGCCGCGTCGGCCATCAACCGGGCGCTGGACCCGGTAATGATGGCTCAGGCCATCCGTGACGCGGTGCGGGCCGGCTTCCTGGCGCGCGGCGCAGGCCGTATTCCACCGCGTTTACACGCCGAAGCCAGCTCACCGTCGCTCGGCCGCCCAGATTTGTTTGTTGATTAGCGTCATTCGAAACTACACTCGTGTAATGCATCGCGGTAGTCTGGACAAGCCTCGGTCGGGAGTGACTTCGAATGACAGATTCTCTATCCTCGGGATTTAGTGGCCCTACGGTATGTCGCCTCACCGGCGTGACGTACCGTCAGTTGGACTACTGGGCGCGCACCGATTTGGTGACGCCGTCGATCACGCCCGCGAAGGGCAGCGGATCGAAGCGCACGTACAGCTACGCCGACGTGCTCGAGGTAAAGGTCATCAAGTCGCTGCTCAACTCCGGACTGTCCCTGGCGCGGACCCGCCAGGCCGTCGAATGCCTTCGCAGCGCCCTGGGCGCCGACCTGGCCTCGAGCAGTTTGGTGATGAGTGATTCGGGCTCCGTGCTCGCCAAGAGTGACGGCGACCTGGTCGACCTCCTTCGCGGAGGTCAGGGCGTTTTCAACATCGTTCCACTGGCGGGCGTGGTCGCCGAACTCACGACCATGATCCGCGAGTCGCAGATCGTTACGTCGGAGAAGGAGACCCTCACGGCGTGATCATCAAGGCACCGAGCGAGGAGTCTCGCCGCCGGCACCCGAGTGTTGTCATAACGGAAACTGCGCAGTTCGCTCACCCCAGTGAACGGCTTTTTGCGAGTCTGCTGAGCCTGTACGGGCACGACTGGGTGTACGAGCCGATCGAGTTCCCGTTGGCGTGGAACAGTGCGGGCCATCCGACGCGCGGATTCCGTCCGGACTTCTTCCTGCCCGAGCACCACCTCTTCATCGAGATGACGGTGCTCGACCAGCGCCTGGTGACCAAGAAGAACCAGAAGATCCGTCAGTTCCGCGAGCTGTATCCCGAGGTCGAGCTGGTCGTGGTGTACCAGCGCGACTTCAATGAGTTGATCGAACGCCACGGTCTTCACGTCACCTCTCCGCACGCGGCCTAGAGTGCTTTCATGAGTGATCGGCGCCCTTTTTTGTTCGACGCTCACGTGGAACTCGGGGCCAAGATCGTGCCTTTCGGGGGCTGGGAGATGCCTCTGCAGTACGCCAGCGGTACGGTGAGCGAGCACCTGGCCTGCCGCCGCGACGCCGTGGTGTTCGACGTCAGCCACCTCGGCACGGTGCGTTGCGACGGCCCTGACATGTTCGACGCGCTGCAGCGAACCTTGACCAACGACCTGAGAAAGATTGAACCGGGGCGGGCCCAGTACACGCACCTACTCAACGACGACGGCTTCGTGGTCGACGACATCATCGTCTGGTGGGTGAGCGACCACGAGTTCGACGTCATGCCCAACGCCTCGAATACGACGGGCGTCACGTCGGCCCTGCCCGGGGTGGACGTGACGTCTGAACGCTGCGTGCTGGCCGTCCAGGGCCCCCACGCGCGGGCCAAGGTGGCCGCGGTGGACGAACGTTTCGCCGAGGTGGACCGGTTTCGGGTGACGCGCTTCGACTATCGCGGGACCGAGGTCCGGGTGGCCGGCACGGGGTACACCGGCGAAGCCGGGCTCGAGATCGCGGTCCCCAACGCGGTGGCCGCGGAACTGCTGTCGTCCCTCGTCGGGGCCGGGATCACCCCCGCGGGCCTGGGAGCTCGCGACACCTTGCGCCTGGAGGCGGCGTTGCCGCTCTACGGGCACGAGCTGAGCCTCACCTCGACCACGCTTGAGGCGCAGCTCGGCTGGGTACTCGGCTGGGACAAGGAGACCTTTCGTGGACGGGCGCGCGTCGAAGAAGAACGACGTCGCGGCGTGTCGCGCCAACTCACCGGCATCCTGGCCGACGGTCGCCAGCCCCTGCGTGACGGGGGAGAAGTGTTCGTCGAGGGCGCGTCGATCGGACCGCTCACCTCGGGGAACTTCTCCCCGGTGCTCGAGCGCGGCATCGCCATGGGTCTGCTCACCGGCGACCACAGCGCGGGCACGCCCGTGTCGGTCGCCCTGCGCGGGCGTGACATCGCGGCCACGGTCACGTCGCTGCCCTTCGTCAAGAAGGTGAAGTGATGGCCGACTACCTACCGCACACGCCCTTCGAAATCGACGAGATGCTCACCTTCCTCGGCATGGAATCACTGGAGCAGCTCTTTGCGCACATTCCGGCGGCGGTGCGCCTCTCCCAAGGGCTCGACCTGCCGGCGGGACAGAGCGAGCCCGACGTGGCCGAACTCTTCGCGGGCTACACCAACGCCAACCAGGCCCAGGCCAGCAAGATGTTGTGCTTCGCCGGCGCCGGATCCTACGACCACGAGGTGCCGGCGGTGGTGAAGATGCTGAGCGGCCGATCCGAGTTCGTCACCGCGTACACGCCCTATCAGCCCGAGGTGGCGCAGGGAGTCCTCCAGGCCATCTTCGAGTATCAGACCTTGGTCGCGCGCTTGAGCGGGCTGCCGGTCGCCAACGCGTCGCTCTACGACGGCGCCACGGCCATGGTCGAGGCACTCAACATGGCCGCGGGCGCGACCGGACGTCAGAAGATGGTGATCTCGGCCGGCGTGCACCCGCACTGGCGGGCCGTGGTGGCCACGTTCGCGCGCGGCACGGGACACGTCATCGTCGAGGCCCCGCTGCGCGACGGACTCACGGACTGGGGGAGCGTCGACTGCGCGGACGCGGCCGCCATCGTCGCGTCGTACCCGAACTATCTGGGTGTGATGGAGGACATGACCGAGGCCAAGAACCTGTCCCAGGCCCACGGCGCGTTGCTGGTGTTAGGCGCGGACCCCGTCGCGGCCGGCGTGCTGCGCACGGCCGGTCAGTGGGGCGCCGACGTCTTCGTCGGCGAGGGCCAGGCGTTCGGTACGCCCCTGGCCTACGGCGGGCCCTACCTCGGACTCTTCGCGTGCACCAACGAGCTCATCCGCCGCCTGCCGGGTCGCATCGTCGGCCAGACGCTCGACTCCAACGACCGCCGCGCGTTCGTGACCACGCTGCGCGCCCGCGAACAGGACATCCGTCGCGAGAAGGCCACGTCCAACGTCTGCACCAACCAGACCCTCATGGCGGTCACCGCCGCCATCCAGTTGGGCTGGCTCGGGACCTACGGACTGCGCGAAGTGGCGACGCGCTGCGCGCAGGGTGCCCACTTCCTCTTCGACGAGATCACCAAGATCAAGGGCGTGGAGCCGGTCTCCTCGCAGCCCTTCTTCCGCGAGTTCGCCTACCGGGTGCCCAAGCGGGCCTCGAAGGTCCTGTCGCGCATGGCCGAGGAGGGAATCCTCGGGGGCCTCTCCGTGGAGGCGCTCAACAGTGACGGCTCCGATGACGCCAGGGGACCGGACGATCACGAGATCCTCGTGACCACGACCGAGCGGCGCACCCGAGCCCACATAGAGCTCTACGCCAAGACCTTGGCCAAGGCGATCGGCTGATGGCGCACCGCGCCCATCCGGGAGGCCGCGCGGCGTCGGCGCCCCTGCTAGGCCACGAGGTCGAGCCGACGATCTTCGAGATGTCGGTGCCCGGGCGCTCGGCGTTCCAACTGCGCACGACCAACATTCCGGCCACGCCGCTGGCGGAGCTCTTCGACAAAGGCCACCTCAACCCCGAGGTGGTGCCGCTCGCCGAGGTGTCGGAGCGAGACCTGGTGGCGCACTTCACCCGCCTCTCGCACCGCCAGTTCTCGGTGGACCTGGGCGCCTATCCGCTGGGCTCGTGCACGATGAAATACAACCCGAAGTTCGCCGACGCGGTGGCGGCCGACCCCGGACTCAACTCCGTGCACCCCGGGGCGCCGGCCGAGCTCACGCAGGGCTGGCTCGAACTGCTGGTGACCCTCGAAGAGGGGCTCTGCGCCATCACCGGCATGAGTGCGGCCACGTTGCAGCCGGCCGCCGGCGCGGCCGGCGAGCTCACCGGTCTCTTGCTGATGCGCGCCTATCACAGCGCGAACGGCGACGCCCGCACGCGGATCTTGATCCCCGACTCGGCCCACGGCACCAACCCGGCGTCGGTCACGCTCGGCGGCTACGAGGTCACCACCATCAAGTCCAACGAGCGCGGGCTGGTGGACTTGACGGCCTTGAAGGCGGCGCTCGGACCCGACGTGGCGGGCATCATGCTGACCAATCCCAATACGGTCGGGCTCTTCGAGGAGGAGATCACCGAGATCGCGGCGGCCGTGCACGACGTGGGTGGACTGCTGTACTACGACGGCGCCAACCTCAACGCCATCCTGGGCGTCGTGCGTCCCGGCGACATGGGCTTTGACATCGTGCACATGAACCTGCACAAGACGTTCGCCACGCCCCACGGCGGCGGTGGTCCCGGCGCGGGTCCGGTCGCGGTGTCGGAGCGACTGGCTGACTTCCTTCCCGGCCCCAAGGCCGCACGGCTGGTCAAGGGCTATGGCTGGGTGAAGCCGGCTCGCTCAATCGGACGCGTGCACGGCTGGCACGGCAACGCCATGGTCCTGGCCCGGGCGCTGGCGTATATCGAGGTGCACGGCGGCGACGGCCTCACCCGCGTGGCCCAGCGGGCCGTGCTCAACGCCAACTGGCTTCGCCACCGGCTTCGCCACACGTTGCCCGCCGCGTACGACCGGGTGTGCATGCACGAGTGCGTCCTGACCGCGGTGCCGCTCAAGGCGAAGTACGGCGTGCGCGGCCTCGACGTCGCTAAGGCACTGCTCGAAGAGGGCTTCCATTCGCCGACGGTGTACTTCCCCTTGATAGTGGAAGAGGCCCTGATGTTCGAGCCCACCGAGACCGAGAGCCTGCAGACCCTCGAATCGCTGGCCGAAGCGATCGAGCGGATCGCCCAGCGCGCGGTGGACGACCCCGAGTCACTGCATCGTGCGCCCCAGACGACGCCGGTCTCCCGGGTGGACGAGGCCCGCGCGGCTCGTTTTCTCATCGCCACCGAGGACGCCGCCAAGAGGGGCGACCCGCAGGAAGTGTCGCGTTCGGCGTAGTTGACGCGCTGCGCAGCGCGACGAGACGTGTCGGCAAATGTTGATCAGTCGTTGACTTCGTCGACCGCGCCGATGCCGCCCATGACCAGCCGCAACAATCGAGCGAGTTCACGCTGTTCCGTGCTCGAGAGGGCACTCACGGCCAGCGTCTCGTGCTGGTTGAACTTTGGGAAGACCTGCTCGATGAGTCGTTCGCCGGCCTTGGTCAGGCTGATCGACACCCGACGCCGATCGTCCAGGTGCGGGGTGCGGCGCACCAACTTCCTGGCCTGAAGGGTCTTGACGACACCGGTGAGCGTTCCCTTGGTAATGCCGGCTTCAGCGGCCACGTGTCCCGTCTCCTGGTCGCCCCAGATCCACAGGACCCACAGCACGGTAAAGGCGGCCCAGCTGAGGTCGTGATCGCTCAGCACCGAACGTTCCATGTGGTTGCGGACCGCCGATCCGGAGCGGTAGATGTTCGACACGGCGCTCATGGCCGTGAAGTCCAGCTCGTGGCCGCTCAGTCGGTTCCTGATGTCGCGCTCCGCCTTGGAGACGGTTGACGCCTTGGAACTCGCGATTCGTTTTGACATGCCTACCCCTTGAGGGTTCGTCCACCGTTGAAGGTGGTGCCGACAGATCGAAAGTAGCCTCCGATGATCTCGCGCGGCGCGATGCTGGTCAGTTCTTCGCTAGGGGAGTCGAAGAGTTCGAGGGTGGCGCGGCCGGCGTAGGCCGGTCCCAGGTCGACGTTGACGCCTGACATGGTCACCACTTCGGCCAGGCTGTCGTGCCCGTCGAGCTCGATGCCAGGGAACCAACGATGGTGCAGCATGGCGTGACCGTTGACGAAGCCGTTCGAGTCGGCGGTGTCTTCCAATGTGACCGTGGCCTGCGCCAGACGGCGGTCGCTTGCGGCCAGCGTCATGCCGAAGGTCGCGCCGGCTTCGAGGCGGGGTCCCGCCTGGCCCCGCGTGACCGGACGGGTCTGGTGTATGGAGCCGAGCTTCTTGGGATAGCCCTGCAGGTACCCGCGCACCAGGGCGAAATCCTTGTCGACCCAGATGAAGAGACAGCGACTGTAGAGCTGTTCTTCGTAGCGGCAGCGCACCACCACGTACGCCTCGCGATACTGCGAGCGGACCGGGTCGAGCAGTTCGGCGCCGTCGTCACCGCAGCTCTGCCAGTCGGCCCAGATGAAGGCCACCGCGCCGGGATCTTCGTCGTCGTGGGCGAGCGAGACGTCATTGGGCAGCAGGGCCGCGATGGCCGCCGGGTCGGTGCGGTACTCGACGGTGAGCAGATCACCCGAGTAGTGCCAGGGCAGGGGAGGCAGCAACGACGCCTTCCCCGACCGGGTGCGAGGAAAGGGCGTTCCTCTGAGGCTCACTCGCTCTCCTTCGTCCAACCGCCGGCCGGCTGGTCAAACCATACGTGGATTTGACCCGTGCCGATCGCATTCTCGTACTTGGAGAACAACCGTCCCGGGGCGACGCAGTCGCGTCCGCCGATTGTCGCCACCATCATCTGATAGTGGCCGAAATGGCCCTCGGGACGAACGGCCATGAAGGTATCGAAATTGTCCACCACGGCGGCGTGGTCGCCTCGCTGCCACGCCTCGATGACCTCGTGATCGGCCGATCGCGCGCGTTCCGAGATGATGTGCTCCTCACCGGCCGCTTCGTGCTGGCGCAACGTCCGCAGGGTGTGAAACGTATGGCTAAGTGCCCCCGACGCCAGCACGACCACCCGCAGGTCGCTCTGGGCCACGGCCTCGGCGATCACTTCGCCGACGGTTTTGAAGTCGACGTTCTCGGCCGTCTGGCATACGCTCACCGAGATCCACGGTTCGTCACCCTGCAAGAAGGGCAAGAGGTTGTTCGTGGCGTAGGTATTGGGCAGGTGCTCATTGTCGATCGGCGTGATCCAACAGTCGGGCCGCTCGTCGGCGATGCGCCCGACGAGCTTCGCGAACTCGGGATTACCCGGAATGTCGAAGGGCACACTGGACATCCCGCGGGGCAACTCTTCGGACGTGAAGAGTCCCTTGCGGCGTTCATGGGCGGTGATGACGAACTCCACCGTAGTGAACCAGTGACTGTCGAAGACGATCACCAGATCCGGTCGAAGGGCGTCGAATACTTCACGCCGCAAGTCGTGCAGCCCGGAGTGCAGGGTGCTCTCCTGGCCGTTGTTGAGCGCGAGGCGCTCGTCATCCGGTAGCACGATCGTGGGGACATGCGCCAGTACGGCGGCGCCAACGATTTCACCCATGGGTCGTCTCCTCTTTCACTTGGTAGGTCTTGACGTCGCTGTAGAAATCGAGGGCGTAGTCGCCCCCCTCTCGGCCGATGCCGCTGATCCCGGTGCCGCCGAACGGCGCGGTGAGGTCACGCACTAGGAAACAGTTCACCCAGATCGTCCCGGCCCTCACGCCGAGCGCGAATCGATCGGCCCTCGCCTGGTCGCTGGTGAACACCATGGCCGAGAGGCCGTAAGGCGTCGAATTGGCCAGCGCGATGGCTTCGGCTTCGGAGTCGAAGGATTGCAGTGTCAGCACCGGTCCGAAGACCTCGTGCTGGACGATCTCTGCGTCGTTGGTTCGTGGTTCGATGAGCGTCGGCGTGAACCACAGGCCGTCCGGCGTGAGACGCGTGCCGCCGAAGACCAGTTGATCGCCCGCGTCGAGTGAGCGCGTGACGAAGCCCTCCACCCGTTCGAGGTGGGCGGGATGGATGAGCGGCGACACCGTGGTCGTCGCATCGCGGCTGTCACCCAGGACGTGGCGAGCCGTCGCGGCCGTGAGGCGTTCCAAGAACTCCGTGCGGCACGACGATTCGACGATTAAACGGGTGCCCGCGAGGCACACCTGTCCCGCGTCGTCGTACATGAGCGCGGCCTTTTGTGCCGCGAGGTCGAGGTCGGCGTCGGCGAAGACGACGAAGGGGCCCTTGCCGCCGAGTTCCGCCGTGAACGGTACGAGGTTGCGTGCGGCCGCGACGCCGATGAGCCGGCCGGTCTCGGGTGAACCGGTGAAGGAGATTCGACGCACGCGAGGATCGCTCACCAATGCCGCGCCGACTTCTTCGCCCAAGCCCTGGACCAGGTTGAAGACGCCCGGAGGGAATTCGGCCTCTTCGACCAGGTCCATCAGGAGCGAACAGCTGAGCGGCGACCACTCGGCGGGTTTGAGCACGACGCTGTTACCCGCGGCCAGGGCCGGCGCGCATTTCCATGTGGACAGCATGAAGGGTGCGTTCCACGGTGTGATCACCACGGTTGGTCCCGCCGGCATGCGAAGCACGGTGTTGTGCGTGCCGTTGGAGTCCCAGCGACGTGCTTCGTACGCCACGGCGAGGTCGGCGTACGCGCGGAAGTTCCTCGCTCCGCGGGGTATGACGCGCAGCCTCAGGCTTTCGAACAGCATGGCCATGTCGAGACACTCCACGGTGGCGATGCGCTCTATGTTGGCCTCGATCAAGTCCGCCAGTCGATGGAGATACACCTGACGTTCGACCGAGGTGAGCGCGGCCCATTCGGTGAAGGCCCGCTGCGCGGCGCCGACGGTGGCGGCCGCTTCCAGGGGGCCTCCGCGGGCGACGTCCGCCAACTTAAGTGTCCAGTCGAGCGGAGAGCGGTCCTCGAAGGTCGTCGGTGACGCCACGCGCTCGCCGTCAATGAAGTGACTCGTCGACACGTCGACCCCGCCCACAGTGACCCGAACGTCGCTCACGACTCAAACCTCGGGTGCACGTCGGGGTAGGGGAGCGACGATCGCTCGGTCGGCGCGGGGCGGCGTTGGCCGCGGAACTCCCAGTCACCACCAAGGGCCGTCGAGAGGACCTCTTCGGTCGCGGTCGGCTGTGCGCCCACTTCGGAACTCACGGGCGCCCCCTCCACCACGTAGTTGGTCAGCGCCCCCAGGCCTTCCACTTCAACCGTGACCACGTCGCCCGGCTTCACGGGACGAGAGTGCGCGGGCGTGCCCGAGAGGAGTATGTCCCCGGGCAGTAGCGTGATCAGCCGTGCGATGTCGGTGACGAGGTAGTGCATGTCCCACGCCATCTCGTCCGTGGAGCCGTCTTGCAGTACCTCGCCGTTCACGAGCGTGCGCATTGATTTGTGGTGGAAGTCCCAGTCCGTGGTGACGCCGGGTCCCACCGGGCAGAGCGTGTCGGCGCCCTTCACCCGCAGCATCGATCCGGCGTCGGTATCGCGAAAGTCGTGCAAGCCGAAGTCGTTCGCAATCGTATAGCCGGCTATGTAGTGCGACGCGTCGGCCAACATGATGTTGCGTGCGGTTCGACCGATCACGATGGCGATCTCTCCCTCGAAGTTGAGGTAGTGGCAGTTGGGCGGACGAACCACGTCGCCACCGTGCGCGTTGAGCGCCGACACAGGCTTTTGGAACCACGTCGGAGCGGGAGGCAGGGCCACGCCAAACTCGCGTACGCGCGACACATGATTGAGATGGCAGCAGAGGATTTTCGATGGTGTGACTGGGGCCAGATGCAGCGCGGTCGCCTTCGGTACGCGACGGCCGTCCTCGGTAACCAGTTCGTCGCCCTCGACGGTGACGTCACTCGCCGAACCGTCGAGAAGAATTCGGCGATATTCCACGGACCTCCAAGAGTCGTTTGCAGTCAAATGATTGTTCCACCTTACAAACTCGCGGCTCCGGCGTGCTATTTTGCGCCCAAGTCACCGTGGAGGCAATTATGAGCGATTCATTCGATCGAGTCAGAGTACTCTGGCCCGATCATCTAGGCCTGGCGCGAGGCAAGTACGTGCCCGCCAGTCTCGCCGAGAAGGGCACTCACCACTGCACGGGGACGTGGTCGCTGGGCTACGACCGCGGCATGACGCCGGGGACCACGGGGAGCTTCTGGGACGAAGGGTTGCCCGACTTTGACGCCACGTTCGACATGGACGACCTTCGACCCAGTTGGGAAGCCAACACGCGGGTGGTCGTCGCGGACGTCAAGCGACACGGTGAACTGTTCTCGGTGTCACCGCGCACGGCGCTGCACAAGGCCATCGCAGATTGGCGCGGCCTCGGTTACGAGCCGATGGTGGGAATCGAGTTCGAGGCCTATATCTTCTGTCCCGACGGGCAGGGCGGCTGGAAGCCCCTGGAGACTCCCGGCGCGTTCGTCTACGGAACCGGACCGAGCGTCGATCCCCACGGGCTCATCGACGCCATTTGGGCCGCGTGCGCAGAGTCGAACATACCGTTGGAGTCGGTCAACTCCGAATACGACTCGCCGCAGTTCGAGTTCACGCTGCGTTACGCCGACGCGCTTCGCGCGGCGGACGAGGGCTTCCTCTTCAAGGTCCTGGCCAAGGAGGTGGCTCATCGCTTTGGGCTGCTGCTCAGCTTCATGGGCAAGCCCATGTCCGACCGCGGTGGTTCGGGACTGCACTTCAATTTCTCCTTCCGCAGTGAGCACGAGGAGAACGTGATCAACGATCGATCGGCCGAGGACGGCCTGTCGGATCTGGCCAAGCACAGCATCGGCGGACTTCTCGCGCACCACCAAGCTCTGGCCGGACTATGCGCGCCGACCGTCAACGCCTACAAGCGCTTGCGTCCGGCCTCGCTGTCCGGGTACTGGGCTAACTGGGGGTACGACCATCGCGGGGCGACCATCCGGGTCCCGGGCGAACGCGGCCTCGCCGCACGCCTGGAGCATCGGCTCAGCGACGGGGCGGCGGTCGTCTACACGGCCATGGCCGCCGTGCTGCAAGCCGCGCGCCTGGGCGTGGTCGCAAGGACTGATCCCGGTCCGCCCGAGGGTGGCAATGGTCTCGACACCATCGACGCGACAGTCGGCGTGCCGCACTCGCTGGCCGAGGCGCTCGACGCGTTGGAAGCGGATGAGGAACTCGTGAACGCGGTAGGTCAGGACTTGGTGGCCCAACACCTGGCCGTCAAGCGTGCCGAGTGGGAACGCTTCCTGGGTGCCACCACGGACTGGGAACTGCGAGAGTATCTACCGTTCCTCTAGGTTGCGATCCAGCGGACCCGAATCGGCAGTTGCTTGGTGCCGCCGATGAAGTTGGAGCGAAGCCGCTCGGGGGTCCCCACCAGCTCGACGCTCGACCAACGCGCGACGATCTCCTCGAAGACCACGCGCATCTCGAGCCTCGCCAGGTGCGCGCCGAGGCAGAGGTGAGGGCTCCGCAGACCGAAAGCCACGTGGTCGTTGGGTGAACGATCCGCACGGAACTCGTAGGGCTCGTCGAAGTGCTCCTCGTCGAAGTTGGCCGACGAGAACCACAAGACCACCTTGTCGCCGGCTTTGAGTTGCTTGTCGCGCAGCTCGATGTCGCGGGTGAGCGTTCGTCGAAAGTGCATGGTCACCGTGGACCAACGGAGCATCTCTTCGACGAGCGCCTTGCGCTCTTCCACGCTCATCGACGGGATCGAGGCGTAAAGTTCGGGGCGGTCGATGAGCGCCTGCAGGCCGGCGGTGAGGGAGTAGCGCGTGGTGTCGTTGCCCGCGGCGACCATAAGCGTGAAGAAGTTCTTCAGGGCCAGGTCGTCCAGGTTGTCGCCGTCGATCGTCGTCTCGAGCAGCGACGACAGCACGTCGTGGGTCGGTTCGAGGCGTCGCTGCTCGAGGGCGTGACTGGCGTACTCGAAAAGCTCCAGAGCGACCGGGCTTCGAAAGGGCAGGAGCCGATAGTCCGACGTGTCGACCTGATCGACCACGAAGTCGGTGAAGTCGGGATCGGTATTGCCGATGAGCGCGTCGCCGCGCTGGACGAGCCATTCGAGGTCCTCGTCTGGCAGTCCGAGCAGCCGGCCCAGCATCCTCATGGGCAGCTCCCGCGCCACGGTGGCCACGAAATCGAACTCGTCGCGGCCGCGCAAGGTGTCCAGGACTTCGCCCGCCAACTCGCGGACGGCGTCCTCGTAGCCGTTGATGGACTTGGGAGCGAAGGGTCGACTCACCAGGCGTCGCAGCCGGGTGTGTTCGGGCGAGTCCATCTCCATCATCGTGCGCCTCGCCTCGGTCTCTTCCGGGTCCATGTCTTCGAGCCGTATTCCGAGGCGGCTGGAGAAGATCTCGGCGTTGGAGCTGGCGAACAGCACGTCGTCGTATTTTGTGAGGCTCCAAAATCCCCGGCCTCCGTCGGTCTCCTCGGTCCAGTGCACGGGATCGTGGGCGCGCAAGTAGGCCAGGGTGTCGTGAGGAACCCCCTGGACGTAGGTGTCGTGCGACGTGAGATCGGCGAGGGGTGTGGCCATGATGCTCCTTCAGTTCCGTACATGGTTTGCAACCAAACGATCAAGCAAGTACAGCACACGACGGATGTTGCCCGTAGTATTGCAGTGTGCGAAAGCCCCTGATAGGAGTGACCGGACGGCGGTGGCCCGCCACGTTCCTGGGCACCAACGTGCCGGTGGCCATGAGTGGGCTGCGTTTCGACCTGCATTTCTCCGACTATCCGCGCTCCATTGCGGCCGCCGGCGGGCTGCCGGTCGAGCTGACGCGCGACGCCGACGTCGAGGGCATCATCGAACGTCTGGACGGCCTCGTGCTCAGTGGGGGAGCGGACCTCGACCCCGCGCTCTACGGCAAGGAGCCCGAAGAGGGCCTACAGCCGCTGGAGCTCGACCGCGACGAGTGGGAGATGGCCCTCTTCGAAGCTGCTCGGAAGATCGACCTCCCGATCCTCGCGATTTGCCGGGGATTCCAGCTGGTCAACGTGGCCTTTGGCGGCTCGCTCGTGCAGCACGTCGAACTCGACGAAGGTGCGGGTCATCCGCAGTGGGACGTCGACGGGCGCACGCCGACGCACAAGGTGAACGTCGAGCCCGACACGATCGCTGCGTCGCTCTTCCCCCCGGTGCTGGCGGTGAACTCTCTGCATCATCAGACGGTGGACAAGGTCGGCGACGGTCTGACGGTCTCGGCCATCGCCTCGGACGGCGTCGTTGAGGCGTTCGAGACGGCCGACGGCGATCTGCTCGCCGTGCAGTGGCACCCGGAGCTTCTCACGGCGCCCGATCCGACGTTCGTGTGGCTGGTACGCCAGGCCAGCGAACGCCTCAGCTAAGAACGAGACTTGACTTTAGTCGTTTGACCCCGTACGGTTTCGCAATGGCTAAGCGGCCAGGCAGTGCGACGCACACATCGGGGGAAAAGTATGGCGGCTGACAAGACGGCGAAAACGTTGCTCGGCGGTAAGAGAAAATTGACGCTGATCGACACGATCGCCCAGTCGGTCGGACTGATGGGCCCGGTCTTCTCCATCGCCTTCCTGGTCCCGCTCCTGGTGGGCATCGGCTCTGCCTCGGGGAACGGCGCGGGCGCGGCCGCACCCTTGGCGGTGGTCATAGCCGCCGTGGGCGTCATCGGGCTTGGTTGGATCGTCGCGGAGTACACGCGCAAGATCCAGGCGGCCGGGTCGCTCTACGACTACGTGACCGATGGCCTAGGCAGCCGTGTGGGCACCGCCGCGGGGTGGCTGTACTACGCCGGTATTCTCGCGCTGGGTGCGGGAATCCTGCCCATGATCGGTGGCACCATTCACGACACCCTGCTGGCCGAGTTCAACGTCCAACCGTTCCCGTACCTCGTGTGGGACGTCCTGTTGTTCCTGGTGGTAGCGCTCATCATGTTCTTCGGTGTCGTGCTCTCGACGCGCTTGCAACTTACGCTGGCCATGATTTCGGTGACAGTCGTGCTGGTCTTCTCGATCTTCGTCATCATCAGGAGCGGGGGCATCCACCACGTGACCACCGGCTTCTCGCCTCACAGTTCGCCTACCGATTGGAAGGGCGTGTTGTTTGGCGTGCTCTACGGGGTGCTGCTGTTCACCGGCTTCGAGACCTCGGCCAACTTGGGGGAGGAGACCGAGAATCCCCACCGCAATATCCCCCGCGCCGTGCTCATATCAGTCCTGGTCATAGCCGGTTTCTACGTCATCGGCACCTACGCCCAAGTGGCGGGTTACCACTTCAACATGAGCCTGCTGGGCAAGAACGCCGGGGCGCCCTTGTTCGGCCTGGCCGGGCCGTCGTCGGCGGGTGGATTCGCGTCGGTGGGCATTCGGCGCCTGGTGGAACTGGTCGTTATTTTCGACATGATCGCCGTGCTGATCGGCTGTGCCGTGTCCGCTTCGCGCGGAATCTTCGCGTTGTCACGTGACCGTCGCCTGCCCTCGCCGCTGACCAAGATCTCACGGCACGGCACCCCAATCGGCGCGAGCAACTTCGTGCTGGGCGTCTACGCGATTGTCATCGCGCTCGTGATCGGCACCTCGGTCTTCGCCCTGCCCGGCGGCACGCCGGAATACGTGTCGATGTTCAGTTGGATGTCGACGTTCGGTGGATTCGCCATCGCCGCGATCTACCTACTCATCTCGGTAGGAGCCCTCAAGGGATTGCGGGCCGCCGACAAGAGGCCGCAACTTTATGCCGCGTGCACGGTGGGGGGACTGGTCACCGCGGCCGCCATCTTCGGGGCCATCTACAAAGTGACGTCACCAACGGTGTACGCGCCGTACACGGCGGTGATCATTCTGATCGTGGGTCTGGTGGCCGCCGGGATGATGCCGGACGCTCCGTTGGGCGTGGCCGACTTCTCTGGCCTCTCCGAAGCGGACCAGGGTCCGGTCAAGATCTGATTCTCGCGTCGTGGCTCGTGCCGCGTCGCCGGGCTGGACGATCACGCGTTGTCGCGTTTGCGGCCGTCGTTTCTAAGATGAGTTGATGGACCTAGAACTCACTGATCACGCATTCCTCGTCACGGGCGGCACGGACGGACTCGGACTGGCGCTGGCCAAGAAACTCGTGAGCGAAGGCGCGCGCGTCGCGGTGTGCGGGCGAGACCAAGACCGTCTGGATCAAGCGCAGGGTGCACTCGGTGATCGCGCGTTGTGCGTCAGGGCGGACGTGACCAAGGAGACGGAGCTCGACGGCTTCATCGATACGGCACTCACGTCCTTCGGGCGCCTTGACGGTGCGGTCAACAACGCGGGTCGATCTGCGGGCACACCGGTGGCGTCGTCGGACGATCAGATGTGGCGCGACGACCTGGAATTGAAAGTGATTTCGGCGGTACATATCTCGCGTCGCGTGCTGCCCGCCCTCGAGGCGTCAAACGGATCACTTATCAACGTGTTGGCCATCCTCGGTCGGACACCGCCCGCGAATTCGACGCCGACGTCGGCGTCGCGCGCCGCGGGATTAGCGCTCACCAAGGCCCTGGCCAACGAAGTGGGTGCACGCGGCATCCGCGTGAACGCGATCCTGATCGGTCTCATCGAATCGGGCCAGTGGGTTCGACGCGCCGAGGACGCTCACGTGCCCCTCGAACAGTTCTATGCGACGATGGCCGAGAACTCGAAGATTCCCCTGGGACGCATCGGCAGGGCGGATGAGTTCGCGGACCTCGCGGCGTTCCTCCTCTCGCCGCGTGCGAGCTACATCACGGGCGTCGGCATCAGCATTGACGGAGGACTTTCGTCGGTCATCTGACCGTCTACCAAGATCGCCACGCGAGCCGTTCCCAGAGGGGAAGTCGCGGCCGTCATCACTTAGCGCCGAAACTCGTCTTGCTATTATCAAAATCGAGCGATGAGGCCCGCCCACAAAAGCGCTGGTTACGACCGGCTAATGGCATCTACCAGGACTGTAAAACAACTGGTAGGGCTGGTCCGATATCCCTGCCTTGACAGGAGGTATCGATGAACGTCTATTACGTAATGGCTCTCTGGATCGGCATGGCTCTCGTGGCGTCCTTCGTGAGCATTCGCGTCGGCGTGTCCGTGGCGCTGGTGGAAATCTTGGTGGGAGCCATCCTCGGCAACATTCCCGGCATTAAGGAGCAGGTTCAACAGACCGACTACACGACGCTCCTGGCGGGCATCGGCTCGATTCTGCTGACCTTCCTGGCGGGTTCCGAAATCGATCCCGTGTCGCTGAAGAAACATTGGAGGGCGAGCTTGTCCATCGGCTTCGCCTCGTTCCTCTTGCCGCTCGCCGGTGCCTTCTGCGTCGCGCGCTTCGCCTTTGACTGGAACCTCCACGCGTCAGAGATCGCCGGCATCGCCCTGAGTACGACCTCGGTGGCGGTGGTCTACGCGGTCATGGTGGAAACGGGGCTCAACCGACACGACATCGGAAAGTTGATCCTGGCGGCCTGCTTCGTGACCGACCTCGGCACCGTGCTCGCGCTCGGCGGGTTGTTCGCCAGCTACGGGTGGCTCCTCCTGGTATTCGTCGCCGTCACCGTGGTGGTGCTCTTCTTCCTTCCCGCGGTCCTGCGCTGGACGATTAAGAACCTCGGCCATAGGGTGAGCGAGCCCGAGGTCAAGGTCATCTTCGTCGTGCTGCTCGCTCTCGGGGGGCTGGCCACGGCCGCGGGCAGCGAGGCGGTCTTGCCGGCCTACGTCGCCGGGCTGGTGGTCGCGGGCGTGTTCATGAACGACCGCGTTGTGCTCGACCGCATCCGCACGATCGCGTTCGCGTTCCTGACCCCGTTCTTCTTCTTGCGCGCGGGCACACTCATCTCCGCGCCCGCGCTTGTCACCGGTGCGGGCGTCATCACGACGCTGTTCTTCGTGAAGATGATCACCAAGATGCTGGGCGTGTGGCCGACGTGTCGACTGTTCCGACTGCCCCAGCGCGAGAGCACCTATACGACGCTGTTGATGGCGACGGGGCTGACCTTCGGCTCCATCGCCGCTCTCTACGGCTTGACGCACAATCTCATCAACGAGACGCAGTACACCGAGCTCGTGACGGTGGTGATTCTTTCCGCCTTCGTCCCCACCCTCATCGCCCAGCAGTTCTTCCGACCGGTGGTCAAGATCGACTCGGACAAGCTCGAGGCGCTGGGGGAGGAGGACATCTCACTACCCCATCATTTTGAACGTGACGATTTGTGACGGCGGATTTCGTTTAATCAACTCGAGGGATACACTCGGCTAAGCGGCTCAAAGGTGCTATCGGGACGATGAGTGCATACGAGAATTTGATGGTCGAACGTGACGGTGACACCGTGACGATATGGCTCAACCGACCCGAGCGACGGAACGTCCTGACGCGAGAGTGCATCCTGGAACTTACGCAGGCGTTCAGCGAAGCCGGTCGAAGTAGCGCCACCGGCGTGATACTCGCCGCCAAAGGTCCCGTCTTCTGCGCCGGTCACGACTTCGCCGACATGGCGGGCCAGGACCTCGAAAGCGCCCGCACACTCTTCGAGGCGTGCACGCGGATGATGAACACGATGCAAGCGATTCCCCAGCCCGTGATCGCCAGGGTCCACGCCTTGGCGACGGGTGCGGGATGTCAAATGGTCGCGACCGCGGACCTCGCCGTGGCGAGCGTCGAGGCGACCTTCTGCACCCCGGGCGGCAGGGGAGGGCTGTTCTGCACGACGCCAATGGTGGCGGTAGGCCGCGTGATCGCCCGCAAGAGGGCGCTCGAGATGGCGATGAGTGGTGAACCGATCGATGCGCTCACCGCGGAAGCTTGGGGGCTGGTCAACTACGTGGTGAGTGATGACGAGCTCGACAACGCGACGAACGCGCTGATGAAGAGAGTGACACGGGGGAGTGTCATCTCCAAGGGCATTGGCAAGAGAGCGTTCTACCAGCAGATAGGTATGGATCAATCCGACGCCTACGAGTTTGCCGTTGAGGAGATGGCCGCGGCCAGCCAGATCGCCGACGCCCAGGAGGGTTTCAGGGCGTTTCTGGAGAAGAGGCTGCCGCAATGGGAGAAGAGGGAAGACTAGAGACCTTTTCTCTCGCAGCGTCACGAGTGAGGGACTGCCCCGTCGAAAAAATTTCAGTGGGCGAGTGACATGCCCAACGCGAAGAAGCCCCAGCAGAGCAGCGGGGTGGTGAGGACCAAGGAGACCGAGAAACCCAGGTGATGCTCGCGCTGGAGCATCGCGGGAATGGCGAAGGCCGACGAAAACGTGGTCAATCCCCCGCAAAATCCTGTTAGCAGCACCGAGCGCACGTGCGCGTCTCCCACCACGACGAGACGGTAGGCGACCAGTCCCGCGATACCGCAGCCCACGGCGTTCGCGGCTACCGTGGCCCAGGGCCTCAACGTCGGATTGTGCCGGCGCACCACGTATTCTGCGAGGAAACGTACAACGCATCCGACCGCCCCCGCCACGACCACCAGAAACAGGATCATCGAGCGTGCCGCCTTTTGAGGCCTAACCACGCCGCAAACACCCCACTCAGAAGGGCCCCTACGGCCACGAAAAGGCATCCAGGTATGGAGAGGTGCCAGATTGCCGCCAGATCGACGTAGAGGCTCGAATAGGACGTAAAGCCGCCAAAAAGCCCAGTAATTACCAAGAGACGCTTGAAATCATTCGGGTCGCGGTGCCTCAGAGGCCCTCGGAGCATCCTGGTCGCCACTAACACCCCGACCAAGTTGATGCTCAGCAGCACCCACGGGATGCGTGAGGTCCAATCGCTTCCGGTCGGTGCTGATTGCAGTTTCAACAGCAGATCGCGACAGAGTGTTCCCATCGCGCCACCAGCCGCCACCGCCAAAACGGCGATGACTAACTGCTTGGGTTTAAGTGTGACGTGGGGGGCCATTCCTCCTACGAAACTACTTGAGTGGCAATCTGACCCCGGTCGAACGCGAGGGGATCAGAGTTTTGGGAGGCACTTTCGTATCCGAATCTGTTACTTTACATAACGTACATTATCGGCGTTATATCCAGAAAACGATGCTAGTATGCACGCATGCGTCGGGTGCTTTGGGTATTTCTATTTACCGCCGCCAGTTTGGGCTTCGTTGCGATGCCCGCTGGGGCGGATTTAGTGACGCCCAGCGACCTGAATCCGATCGTTCTTTCCTTTGATTTCAGCAATAACAGCCAGCCAGCGTCCGTGAGCAACGGGGCGTTCAATATCACGGTCGACGTGCTCCCGGAGCATACCGCAGGCTTCGTACGGGTGACGGCCTTCGCCCCTGACGGTTCCGGTAATACGCCCGTGGTGTGCGATTACCAGGCGGTACAGCAGAGTCAGGTCCAGTGCACCTTCAACTTCACCACGAACGGCCTGTGGTCGGTCAAGGCCCAATACGTGAGCGTGCTCAAAACGAACCCCCAGAACGTCCCCGAAACGGTGCCGCAGGTCTTCGCGGTCACCGTTCTGCGCGTAAGTAACTAATTGAGCCCTTCCGGGCCGGTGTCGTTTCGTGTTGTGTGGGGTGACCCGTTTAAAGGTATGACCCAGGAGATCGTCCAGGCGCACGACGTCGAAGAGGCATTGGTGCTCGCCCATGAGCGCCGACCTGATTTGCCACGGCCCCGGACCGCCTTTGCGATCACGTCGCTCCCCTCTTAGGCCGCGTGTCCTACACTTCGCCAGATGAGCTCTCTCTTTGACGTGTCGGGCAAGATCGTGCTGGTTACCGGAGGCAGCCGCGGCATCGGTGAAATGATCGCGCGGGGGTTCGTAGAGGCCGGCGCGAAGGTCTATATCTCATCGAGGAAGGCCGACGTTTGCGACGCCGTCGCAGCCGAACTATCCAAGGTTGGCTCGTGCATCTCCCTGCCCGCCGACCTGTCCAAGGAGGCGGAATGTCGCCGCCTGGCCGACGAGATCATGGCGCGAGAAGACCATTTGGACGTCTTAGTTAATAACGCGGGCGCCGCCTGGGGCGCGCCTATGGCCGACTATGACGAGACCGCCTTCGAACGCGTGCTCGCCCTCAACGTGAAGGGTGTCTTTCACCTCACGAAGTTCTTGCGCCCCTGGCTAGAGGCGCATGGCGACGCCCAGAACCCCTCACGAGTGATCAACATCGGTTCCATCGATGGCCTGCGACCCCCCGACATGGAGACCTACGCCTACTCCGCCTCCAAGGCCGCGGTGCACCAATTAACGCGACATTTGGCCAAAATATTGGCCCCGAGGGTGACCGTTAACGCCATTGCGCCAGGACCTTTTGAGTCCAAGATGATGCATGCCACCCTTGAGGCCTTCGGTGAGGAGATCGCGGCCGCCACGCCCATGAAGCGCATCGGCCAGCCTTCGGATATGGCCGGCGCGGCCATCTTCCTCGCCTCACCCGCGGCCAGCTACATCACGGGCGCGATCCTGCCCGTCGACGGAGGGATCGCCTCGCTCGGTTAGTGACTCTTCGGCACGGTGCCCAGCACGACGTGAACCGTCAGGTGCTGTTTGCCGCGCACTAACTGCAAGGTGATTCGATCACCGGGGTGCAGGCCCGACAGCACGCTGGTGATGTCCTGGGCGCTGGTGATGTGTGTGCCGTTGATGCCCACGATGATGTCACCCTGCTTCACGCCCGCCTTAGCGGCTCCGGTGCCTGCGATGACGCTCATCACGACCGCTCCCGTCGTGAGTTTGAAGCCGTATTCCTGCTGCAGCTCGGGTGTCATCGACGTGATCTCCACACCGATGAACGCACCGTGCGTGACCACGCTCTCGCCCGCCTTAAGCGACTTGAGCAGTGACTCGATCGTGGCCGCCGGAATGGCGAAACCGATGTTCTGGGCGCTGGTGCCGTCGTTGAGTGTGCCCGCGACCGCGGTGTTCATGCCGATGACGTCGCCGTCGGAGTCGAGCAGCGGACCGCCCGAGTTGCCTGGGTTGATTGCAGCGTCGGTTTGAATC
>Ga0187887_10001315_pt1 | contig 21570 bp, 20 predicted proteins | sample June2016WEW_7_10_FD_132977 | JGI IMG/M metagenome (GOLD analysis project Ga0187887, IMG submission 132977) | Peatland microbial communities from SPRUCE experiment site at the Marcell Experimental Forest, Minnesota, USA - June2016WEW_7_10 | ecosystem: Environmental > Terrestrial > Soil >... | reverse complement strand
GACTCACTCGGTCTTCCCCACTTGGCCGCGGGCTAGCTCAACTCCTCCGAACCGCCGTATGCGGACCCGCATGTACGGTGGTGTGGCAGGGGCGAGCGGGCGACCGCTCCCCCTATGCCGATTCTGGGGGCCTAACCAATATCCCGCATCATCCCGCACTTGTACCGCATCTACTTCCCATGGAATTTCGAACCTTAGGGCGCTCGGGATTAAAGGTCCCACTATTAAGCTTCGGCACGGGCACGTTTGGCGGCGGCAGCGAATTTTTCAAAGCCTGGGGCGCGAGCGACGTCGCCGAAGCCACTCGGCTAGTAGACATTTGCCTCGAGGCCGGCGTAAATCTCTTCGACACCGCCGACGTTTACTCCGATGGTCTCTCCGAAACCATTCTGGGCAAGGCCATCGCCGGCCGCCGCGACGATTGTTTGATTTCCACCAAGACCACGTTCCGCCTGGGCAAAGGACCCAACGATGTGGGATCGTCGCGCTACCACTTAATCCGGGCCTGCGAAGCCAGCCTGCGCCGGCTGGGCACCGACCATATCGATATCTATCATCTGCACGGCTTCGACGCGCTGACGCCCATCGACGAAGTTCTCAGCACATTAGATCAATTGGTGGTGAGCGGAAAGGTGCGATACATCGCCTGCTCGAATTTTTCTGGCTGGCACTTGATGCAGTCGTTAAGCGTTGCGGAGAGATATGGCTGGGTGCGCTATGCGGGGCACCAGGTCTACTACTCGCTAATCGGCCGCGAATACGAATGGGAGTTGATGCCACTCGCCCTCGATCAGGGCGTGGGCGCGCTCGTGTGGAGTCCTCTGGGATGGGGACGATTGACGGGAAAAGTCCGCCGCGGGCAGCCGCTCCCCAAAGAAAGCCGGCTGCACGAAACTGCCAACTACGGGCCGCAAGTGCCGGAAGAATATTTGTATAAAGTTGTCGATGCCCTCGATGAAGTAGCCAAAGAAACGGGAAAGACGGTGCCGCAGGTCGCGCTGAACTGGCTATTGCAGCGGCCCACCGTTTCCACGGTGATCATGGGAGCGCGGAATGAGCACCAGTTGCGCCAGAACCTTGCCTCCGAAGGCTGGAACCTTTCCGCCGAGCAAATGGCAAAGCTCGATGCAGCCAGCGCAGTCACTCCGGTTTACCCGTACTGGCATCAGCACCAGTTTGCCGAGAGAAATCCCCCGCCTGTCGCAGGATAGAACCTCGCTAAATTTGGGGCACGGCGCGGCCGAACTCAAAGCCTACCAGCCCTTTGAAAGGGCGGTATTGATTAGCTCCCACGTAAGTCCGGGGTGGTGTTGGCACGAAAAGCGAGTCCCCTTCAGGGACGGCACCGGTTCCCACGCGGCGCATGATGCTGGGCCCAAGTCCCCCGATTTCCCCCGATGTTGTCGCGAGAAGTTGCCGGAAACAAGGAATACGATTCAGCCGACTTTCTCCGCCACCGACTTTGCCTGAGTAAAGAGATAAAGATAATCGGGGCCGCCGGATTTGGAGTCGGTGCCGGACATGTTGAATCCACCGAAGGGATGCGCACCGACCATCGCTCCCGTGCACTTGCGATTGATATAGAGGTTCCCAACGTGAAAGTCGCGTTTGGCGCGCTCAATCTTGTCGCGCGACTTCGTGTAAATCGCGCCGGTCAGGCCAAACTCCGTGTCGTTGGCGATTTCGAGCGCATGGTCGAAGCCGTGCGCTTTGATCACAGCCAGAACCGGTCCGAAGATTTCTTCCTGCTCCAGTTTCGATTTCGCCGGAATGTCCGCGAAGACCGTAGGGCGAATATAGTAGCCTTCTCCGGCTTCGGGGGCGCGCTCGCCGCCGGTGAGCAGGCGGCCATCTTTTTTTCCCTGCTCGATGTAGGCGAGAATGGTTTTCATCGAGCCTTCGTTGATCACCGCGCCCATGCCGGTGTTCTCGGCCGGATCGCCAATCGTGATTTTTTCCACGCGAGCTTTCAGCTCTTCGAGAAATTTTTCGTAGACCCGCTCATCGACGATGGCGCGCGAACACGCCGAGCATTTCTGGCCCTGGAAGCCGAATGCGGCCTGCGCCACGCCTTCGACGGCTGAGTCGATATCGGCGTCGGCATCGACAATAATGGCGTCTTTCCCGCCCATCTCCAAAATCGTGCGCTTGATCCACATCTGGCCGGGAGCCTGCGTCGCCGCAGTCTGGTTGATGTGCAATCCAATTTCGCGCGAGCCGGTGAAGGCGATGTAACGGGTCTTCGGATGCGCCACGATGGCATCGCCAAAGCTAGCGCCTGCACCGGGGCAGAAGTTCACCACGCCTTCGGGTAATCCCGCCTCTTCCAGCAGTTCGACAAATTTTGCAGCAATGGTCGGCGAGTCGCTCGAAGGCTTCAGGATGACCGTGTTGCCGCTGACGATCGACGCCACCACAAGCCCGGCCATAATCGCGCAGGGAAAATTCCACGGCGGAATCACCGCCCCCACACCCAGCGGAATGTAGGCCAGCGAATCGCGCTCGCCCGCCATCTGCACCGGCGTTTCGGCCTTGGCAAAGCGCAGCGCCTCGCGGGCATAGAACTCGCAGAAGTCGATGGTCTCCGAAATATCGGCGTCGGCTTCGCCCCAGTTCTTGCTGACTTCAAAAACCAGCCAGGCCATGTAATCCATCTTGCGGCCGCGCAAAAGGTCGGCGGCCCGGAAGAGCAGCCCGGCGCGCTCCTCGACCGAAGTGTGCTTCCAGCTTTCAAAGGCATGCAGCGCCGCGCTCATCGCCGGCTCCACGTGCTCGCGCCCAGCCTTCTGATGGATGCCGACAATTTGCGAAGGCCGCGAGGGATTCAGCGACTTGATCTTGTCGGCAGTCTTAATCCGCTCGCCGCCAATGACGAGGTCATACTCGTGCCCCAACCGCCCGCGCACGCGCTCGATGGCAGCCCGCATCTTGCGCGCAGTCTCCTCCAGGCGGAAATCGAAGAAGGGCTCGTTGATGAATGGGCCGGAGTGTGAGTGCGAGGATGGAGTGCGAGGCCGGACGGGAAGTGCTAGCGTTGCCATGGGGGAGTTCCTTTCCAAACGATGCGATTCCAGTGCTGGAACTAAAGGACCATTTTACACCGCTGACACGCGTGAGATCGGCCAGCCGCGTAGCGGCAAAAGAATGCAGCCCACAACTTGCAAAGCCGCCCTGAGCTCGCCAAAGGGGGCACGAGCCCATCAGCGATGCACCAGCACCGGAATCCCGGAATGCGTGAGCACCTTCACCGTCACGCTGCCCAGAATGAGGGCAGAGACGCCACGCCGTCCGTGCGAAGCCATGACGATCAGATCGCAGCCCTCCGACTTGGCCGTGTCAATGATGGCTTCATAAACCTGTTCGTGCTCCACCTGCACCGTATTGCAGTCGACGCCCGCTGCTTTGGCCGTATCGGCGGCAGAGGCGAGTAACTTCGAGGCGTGTTCCTTCACCTCTTGGGCGTACTCTGCGGGGGTGTCCTCGACCATCTTGGTTTCCAGGGTGAAAATGTGGTAGGGCGTCGTAACGGTCAGCACTGTGACCTTGGCCCCCAGATGTTTGGCTAACTGAGCGCCATGCTTGACGGCCTTCCCGGCCAGCTCTGAGCCGTCCGTAGGGATCAGGATTTTCTTGTACATGGTGTTTTCTCCTTTAGAACAGATGCTTTCCTAAATTACACGCCTTGCCTGACCCGCCGTTCAGTGACGAAAATCACGCCGCAACAAACGCGGACACAACTCGTCCGAGGGGAGTACACTCATAGGTTTCGTCAAACCCGGCAACCTTCGGGGTGAAGGGCTTTTGCACTCGTAGGAGGTGCTTTCATGGCTATCAAACTTGCAGGGGTAATCGGCGCCGGCACCATGGGCAACGGCATCGCTCACGTCTTCGCGCGCAGTGGTTATGCCGTAGTTCTCTGCGACGTGGAGCAACGCTTCCTCGAGCGCGGCCTAGCGACCATCACGAAAAATCTCGAACGCGAGGTGGCCAAGAACAAAATTACAGCCGAAGAGAAATCGGCTGCGCTGGCAAGAATTGAACCCGTAACCGACCGCGCGAAGCTCGCCGATTGCGACTTCATCGTCGAAGCAGCCACCGAAAAGTTCACGATCAAGGCGGAAATCTTTCGCGAACTCGAACACCTGGCGCGGCCCGACGTGATTCTGGCCTCGAATACTTCTTCAATCTCCATCACGAAACTTGCCGCCTTGACCAAACGTCCCGAAAAAGTGATCGGCATGCACTTCTTCAATCCCGTACCGGTGATGAAGTTGGTCGAGGTCATTCGCGGCCTGGCTACTTCGCAGGAAACTTTTGAGGCAGTGCGCAAGCTGTCGGAAAAGCTCGACAAGACTCCGGTCGAGGTGAACGATGCCCCCGGCTTTGTTTCCAACCGCGTTCTGATGCCCCTGATCAATGAAGCCATCTACGCGGTGATGGAGGGCGTGGCCACGCCCGAGTCGGTCGATGAGGTCTTCAGGCTGGGCATGGCGCATCCCATGGGGCCGCTGACGCTCGCGGATTTCATCGGCCTCGATGTTTGCCTCGACATCATGCGCGTGATGCAGGAAGGCTTAGGCGACCCGAAGTACCGCCCTTGTCCGTTACTCATCAAGATGGTGGACGCGGGCTGGCTGGGAAGGAAGGGCGGGCGCGGGTTTTATAAGTATTAAGGAAGAACAGTAGCCAGCATTCTCCCGGGCGAAACGCTCCGCGATCATGACAACCGATCCCAGTTCTACGCCGGCCAGTCGCGACCTGCCGTTCTACCTGCTGGCTGCCGCTGCGGGCATGGGCACGGGCTGGGCGGATGTCTCGATCAACGATCTGCTCTTCACCGCGCTGCTGGCGCTGGCAGCCTGCATGCTGCTGGGATTGCTGCGGCCGCGACGGCCATGGCGGTGGGTGATCGTAGTCGTCGCCTGTATTCCCCTGGCGGAGTGGGTCGCCTACAAGCTCACCGCGATCCAGCCTTCGCGCTCGCAGGTATGGGGCTCGTTTCTTACGGCGCTGCCCGGCACCGCCGGAGCCTATGGCGGCGCAGTGATGCGGCGCGTCATCGATACGCTGAGACAAGGCAAGTAGAGCGGACGTCGGACCTCAGGCTGGAAGAGAAAGGCCCGAATTCTGCGGTCTGAGGTCCGTCCAAAGGCATCGGATAACCCAGAAGTTACTCCCCCTTCCACAGGCCGCTCGCGTATGCTGCCTGCATGTGTGTAACAGTTTCGCTGCTGGCAAGCGGTAGCCGGGGGAATTGCGCGCTCGTGGCCAGCGCGCGCACCCGAATTCTGGTCGATGCCGGCATCTCTTGCCGCGAAACCTTCAAACGCCTGCGCTCTCTAGGCGAAGACCCACAGGCGCTCTCGGCGATTCTGATCACCCACGAACACTCCGACCACGTCTATGGCCTGGCTACCCTGGCTAAAAAACTCAGCATCCCAATTTTTATGACCGGGGCCACCCACGCGGCCTGGGCGCGGGCCTTGCGCAAGGACAAGGGCGAGCGCCCCCAGCTCGACACGCTCGAGCGCTTTGAAGCCGGGCATCGTTTTCAGGTCGGCGATATCGAAGTCAAGCCCTTCACCATCCCGCACGACGCCGCCGACCCGGTGGGCTTCACCTTTCGCGTGGAAGGCGCGAAGGTGAGCGTGGCCACCGATCTCGGTTACTTGCCCGCCAACGTTCGCGATCACCTGCGCGGCTCCGATATTCTGGTCATGGAATCGAATCACGACGTCGAAATGTTGCGGGTCGGCTCGTATCCCTGGGCGGTGAAGCAGCGGGTGGCCAGCAACGTGGGCCATCTTTCGAACGAAAAGCTCGCGCAATTCTTCACCAAAGACTATGATAATGGTGCGGCCTTTGTAGTGCTGGCGCATCTCTCTGAGCAGAACAATCATCCCGAACTTGCGCGGAGAGAAGCAGAGAAGGCGTTGGGCCAACGGGGTGGTCTGTTTCAGAACCGTGTGCTGGTGGCGTTGCAGTCCGAAGTCCTGCCGCCGATTCGCCTTTAGTCATTTTATGAGTCAGCAGTGCAGCGATCCCATCGTAGGCAAGATACTGGCGGGCTGGCGCTACGACATTTCCGGCCTGGCGCCGGAGATGCGCGGCGACTACGAAAGCCACTTCGCCGGCTGCGAACGCTGCCGCAGCCGCCAGCGCATGCACCGCATTATCGACGTGGGCCTGATCGCGCTGGCCTCGATTTCCGGCGGAGTCTTTCTGTTAGCCTTTGGCGTGATTCGTCACTTCGGTCCCCGTCACGCCTTCTGGCTCGAAATCGCCGCGCTCACCGGCTTCGCGCTTTCCGCTTTGATCTGGCTGGTGGTCGCAGTCGCGACTCCGGCCCCGGTGACCGTGCTCGATGCAGCCATGGAAGGGGCGCGCCGCGTGCATGACCGCCTGCCGCCCGAGATTCGCGAGCGCCTGCCAGAAGAACTTCGGGTGAAGATTACGGGAACCTAACCTTGCCGCGGACTCTTTTTCAACTCGCAACCTTCGCTGTGCTGGGCGCAACCCTGGCATCCGGTGCGGGGATGTGTCTGATGCCGCCAGCGCTGGCTCCCATCCATCGCGCTGCTTGCCATCCTCGACCAGTACCGGTGAACCCGCAGTCTCCCGACTATCGCTGCTGTGCCGGCCGGCAGGCTTCGGCTTTACTGGTCAGTGCCGGCTGCCCGCGCCCGGCTCTGCAATCAAGGCAGAACCCAGAGCCACTCTCATCGCTCTCTCTCCATCCCGAAGATTTCTGTTTTCCCGCGGAGCCTTCCGGCGGTCCGCCCGGCATTCTCGCGCTCAGAATTTAATCCCACTCCTCCCGAAGATTGTTCTCCCGAAGACCGTGATGCGAAAGACCGTGGCGCCGCGTGTATCGAGCGCACCCCGGCGTTTCTAGTTTGTTTTATCGTGCGCGAGGAGCTTGCGTGTTGCGACTCATTTTGTTTCTTAGCTTGATCGAAGTGCTGCCCTTTGCGGCGTTGGCGCAAAACTCCGACATGAGCGGCATGGCGATGGACATGTCCTTGAGCCAGCCCGCATCCGAAACGTCGCGACTGCCTTCCCCTCACGCCGGTTCGGGTACGGCTTGGGAGCCCGCGTCAGTGCCCGAGCGCGAGTGGATGTGGATGCACGCTGGCTGGGAGCTAATGGCGCATGGCGTAGTCTTCGCCGATTACAACCAGCAAGGCGGCCCGCGCGGCGAGGGCAAAGCCGAGTCGGTGAATTGGGCCATGGCGATGGAGCAGCACAAGCTCGGCCGGGGCACGATCCTCTTCCGGCAAATGTCATCGGCCGAATCGCTGACCTCGCCCCACCCCGGCTTCCCCGAGCTCTTTCAAACGGGAGAGACCTACCACGGCGAGCCTCTGGTCGATCATCAGCATCCCCACAACGTCTTTGCCGAGCTATCGGCTCTCTATCTGTTGCCGCTCTCGGAGAAAATCTCCTGGGAACTCTACGGCGGACCCGCCGCCGAGCCGGCGCTGGGGCCGGTCACCTATATTCATCGCGCTTCGGCCTCCGAGTTGCCGATGGCGCCGTTGAGTCATCATCTGCAAGACTCGACCCACACCAGCTTCGGCGTGGTGACTACGGGGCTGCAAATAGACTGCTTCAAAGTTGAAGGCTCGGCCTTCAATGGACACGAACCCAACGAAGAGCGCTGGAGCATTCAGCCGGCCGCGCTCGACTCCTGGTCCACGCGCGCCAGCGTTGCCCCTGGCCGGGATTGGACGGCGCAATACAGCATCGGCCATCTCGACCACCCCGAGGCGCTCGCAGTGTGGAACCAGTGGCGACAAACCGCTTCCGTGGAATATGACCGCCCCGTTGCCGCGGGCAATTGGGCCACGTCTTTGGTCTGGGGACGCGTCCATGAGATCGGCACGCCCATTCGCCTCAACAGCTTCCTGCTCGAATCCGCTTTGAATTTCTTGCGCCGCGACTACGCCTTCACGCGCCTTGAACTCGTCGATAAAGACGAACTCTTTCCCTTAGCAGCCGCCCATCCCGCGTATCGCATCGGAGCCTACACCTTCGGCGGAGTGCGCGACCTTGTGCACAAGCATGCCTGGCAGTTGGGATTGGGTGGGGACATGACGGTTTATTCTAAGCCCGCCGCGCTCGATGCTGCCTATGGAAACTACCCAGTCTCCTTTCAAATCTTCTTGCGGATGCGTCCCGGAGTACCGGCAAGCCCGCATCGCCATTAGTCGATTTTTGGCCCGGGGCAGCGGCATTTTTTGGCGCGACGCAGGGCGTCACAATCGGTTACGGGAAACTCACCGTTGCGCGCCGACGCTGGGACAAAATCGATCCCTGCCCAGCAGGGGCGGCATGGGAAAGTCCGGCACGGGAGTGCCGGGGCCGCAACGTGAGATGAATTGAGTCCGCTTTTAGCGGACGGCACTCAGATCTGGGCCAAAGCGCTTGCTCATCGCCATGCTTGACCCGCCGAGGCAATGCATGCGCGAACCGCCATCCTCATTGCCCAGCCAGATTCCACCGGCAAGATTGTCTGTCTCAGGACTGTAACCTGAGCCACAATATAGTTAATGAGGGGGACTCTACGGATTTTGCGCGCCCTGCAATGGGCGATGCTGGGCAGCATTGTGCTCTACGCGGTCGCAGAGGGATTCCTTCGCCCCGGCGCCGGCGGCATCGACCCTTCCTTAAGCTATCTTTTCAGCACCGCCGGCGTTGGCATCGTTGGCATAATCTTCGTGGTCAGGCGGACTCTGGTCTTACGCTCCGCCCAGGCTCTGGCCGCGCACCCCGACGACGCCCTCATCTTGAATCACTGGCGAAGCGGCTACATCGCGACCTATGCATTGTGCGAGATGCTGGCCCTCTTTGGCCTGATCCTGCGCTTTCTGGGCTCGGGCTTCGAGCAGAGCCTGCTCTTCAATGTCGGCGGCTTCGTGCTGTTGATCTTCTTTGGACCGACAGTGCCGGTCAGCGTCTCCGATACTCAGCCGCAAGCCTAAGCTTCAAGTCTGCCAGACAAGACGGATATATGATTTCGGTGAGGAGATCTCATGTCGATCAACGGGCCGGAAGATCTAGCCGGGATGCGCGCGGCGGGAGCGGTCGTCCGTCAGATGCTAAGCGCGATGAAAAGCGCGGTGCGCCCCGGAATTACGACGGCCGAATTGGATGAAGTGGGCGCGGACGTGATGCGCCGCCACGGAGGCCAATCGGCGCCCAAGCTGGTCTACAAATTTCCCGGCGTGAACTGCATCAGCGTGAATGATGAAGCCGTGCACGGCATCCCCGGCGAACGCGCGCTCGTGGCCGGCGATCTGGTGAAGCTCGACGTGACTGTAGAAAAAGACGGATTCATGGCTGACGCCGCCGTAACCGTTCCCGTGGGCGAAGTCAGCGAAGAGCGCCAGCGCCTGGTAGCCTGCGCGGAACGAGCTTTCGCCAAGGCCATGCTGGTAGCGCGCGCCGGCTTTCGAGTTTCGGAGATCGGCCGCGTGGTCGAGCGCGAAGTGCGTCGCAGCGGCTTCTCCGTAATTCGCGACCTCGGCGGCCATGGCATCGGACGCACCATTCACGAAGCCCCGCGCGTGCCCAACTATGCCGACCCGGACGCGAATCAGATTCTCACCGAAGGCCTGGTGATCACAGTCGAGCCAATCATTGCGATGGGATCAGGCCGCTCGTTCGTGGCGCGCGATAAGTGGACGATTGTCACATCCGATCACAGCCCGTCTGCGCACTACGAGCATACCCTGGTGATCACCAAAGGTGAGCCGATGCTGCTGACCGCGGCGTAGAGATTCGTGCGTAGGCGCCTGCCGTAGCCCATGGGCGATGCACAATCGGCTCTGTTCGTCGGATCGCTCAGGAACCTTCCGATGAGTTTATTCCCAAAGTATACAGACGCAAGCGCTGGGGTGAGACGTGTTTGCCGCGCCGGGGTCAGGGCTTGGTTAGCGTCTGTGTTCTTCTGCGTAGCATCCAGTGTTTGTAGCGGCCAATTCCACGAAATCGTATGCAATGACGGGTAAGAGGAAATTGGGGTCAAGTTCAGGTTTGTGAAGCGACAATAACTTGGAATAAACAAAGTCTCTCGGTTCTCCCCGCGGCTTCGCAGGTCGATATCGACGTACTCGGCGGGGATCTCGGCCTGGGCCAACCGGTCGTTGCTTTTCAAACAAAAAGAAGTCCGAGCTTGACTCGTACATGAAATACGAAATCTATTCCCTGCGGAAGCCGCCACGGTCGCTGCGAACGATTAATGGTGGAGACTTCTTCGGCGCTGCCGATACCGACCTGGATGGTCGCATCGAGATTTGGACCGGCCATGCCGGCGCCGTGGATGCTTTCGAGGGCCTGACACCGGGCGAATTTGATTTCGCTCCGACGCTCGCGCTGCGCTTTGAACATCGCCGACCGGTAGACGTCAGTTCAGAATTCGATCTCACTTCGACGACCAACTCGCGGAAGTGCGTGCCCGACTTGACTCGCAGGACTTGACTGATTTCAAGAACAGCGATGGCAGGAAAGGTTCGATCGGCCAAAACAGTTGGGGCGTTCGAGCCGGGGCTAGTCGACGCCACCGCGCAATGGAAGCTCATTCCCGCTTTCAAGCGGGGTCGCCCCGTGGCCGGCCGTTTGCGCTTCGCCGTCACGCCGTTGCGATGAGGCCGCTGCGTTCGGCGCCTTAAATATGGCAGCTAGCCTGCCCGCGCTTCTCCAGATACTGCTGGTGATAATCCTCGGCCGGATAAAACGTCACCGCCGGAACGATCTGGGTCGCGATTGCCTTCGAATAGCGATGCGCTTTCTCGAGAGCTTCCTTCGAGGCCAGCGCCTCGGCCTGCTGCTCCGGGGAATGATAAAAAATGGCCGAGCGGTATTGCGTGCCCCAGTCGGGACCCTGGCGATTGCGCTGCGTGGGATCGTGATTCTCCCAGAACGTCTTCAGCAGCGTGTCGTAAGAGATCTTGGCGGGATCGAATTCCACTTCCACCGCTTCAGCATGGCCGGTGGTGTCGGTACAAACCTGCTTGTAGGTGGGATCCTCGGTGGTCCCCCCAATATAGCCGACGCGAGTCGACTTCACTCCGGGCAGCGCCCGGAAAGTAGCCTCCACCCCCCAGAAACATCCCGCCGCAAATGTGGCCTTCTCCATTTTAAGATTGCTCCTTAATTATTATCTCGTTGAACCCAGTCGCCGCCGTGAGAGCCGGACGGAATTCTGGCTCGCTCTTATTAGATGACGGAATCGCCAGAAAGTCACGTGGTGGTTATTCGTTGCACCGCCGTCCCGGCGGCTGTCGGCCGGGCGTCACGCCGCCCAAACCGGCCGCGGAAGGGCCCCGTCACAGTCAGCCCAGACGCCGTCTCTAGCGCTTATAATTTGGGTAATAATATATTTGACGAAGAAGTGAGATGACGCTCGGCAAACAAAAGCGCAGGCTGTGGTTTTGGTTCTGGGTTATCGTTGTTGCTTTTGCTGCTTGGTTTTGGCCTACAGGAAGGACGGTTCTCAGCCCACCGCCTCAATCCGTGGCACCCGCGAAATAGGACAACCGCGCTCCCAAGATCCTAGACTCAATGCTATTTTGCTAAGTATATTATTGCCATAATTTGAGTCGTTCCTATGCCGACGATTGAGAATCCCGACCGGGCCGCAGTGCTAGCTTTCGCCACTCTCCTGGCCTTCGCGCTCAGTTCCCAAGCCGCCGAATCCGACTGCAGCCAGAAGCTCGTGGACGGCGCCGCGCCCCCAGCTACAACTGCCTACATCTATCCCCTCCAGCCTGTGAAGCCGTTCTACCAGTGGGAAAACAACGACGGCTATTGCGGCGAAGTTTCCATGATGCAGGCCGGCCTCAACAACGGGCAGTGGATGTCGCAGTTCAGCGCCCGCCTCATCTGCGGTACCGGCCTCTCGCAGTCCGGCCCGGACGGCGCCTGCGCTGCGCACCAAGGCCACGTCGATTACAACGCGCAACTTCTCATGGAAGACCCCGGAACCGGAGTCACCGGGCCGAACACCTATGCCGATGCTGCGCTCTGCCTCGCCAATTCAAGGCTGAGCGCAGCCACGTTTAACTACTCGCAGCAATCGTCCGGACTTGCCGGATACGAACAGTACATGTCCTGGGTAAAAGCGCAGGTGATCGCCGGTCACCAGGTCGCGATCGCCGTCTTGCTGAACGGTGGCAGCGACCCGCAATACGATCACGAGGTTGCCGTGATCAAGATCGGCACCAATCATTCTCCCACCGACTCTGCCTATTATCCCGACGACGTCGTCTACTTTGACGACCACGGCGTCTACACGAAAAGGGGCCATCGCTTTACTTCGAATCCGGCGATCCCTCCGGGCGCAGGCTCGGACTCGCCCGGCTGCACGCCCTACGTCTTTGGCTACACCTTCGCCTCGCTCGCGCAAACTCGTGCCGGAGCAAACGGCAAGGGCGCGCGGGCTTACTCGATCATCATTCCCGGCGACCAGACCATTCACACCGGCGCCGGAGGCTCGGGCTACGACACCGTTCCAATTCTCGGGCCACACAACTACGGCTTCTCGGTCTCCGGCCCGGAAGATCCGACGGGAGTAACGCTGCCGGTCGCGGTCACCATCGTGGGACCAACGCTGACCGGAGGAAGCCCGAATCCCTTCGATCCCGTGGCCGGCTATGACTACGAGAATCCCATGATCGGCAAGAGCGTCTGGGGATCGAGTTGCACCAACCACCCGCCCACGCCATGGATGAGCAACTTCACGCTGCGGGCGGCCGTCAGCGGCCTGACTTCGGGCACGGCCTACCATTTGTACGAGTATGACTTCTCTTCCGTCACAGGCGAGGGCTCGGGAGCGGCCCTCGCCGTGCCCACCCGCGATTTCAACGCCAACGCCGGCCTCGCCACTCGCGTCACAACGTTCACGGCCAGCGCCTCCACTTTCACGCACAGCGTGACCACCACTTCCGACAGAATCGTGGTCTTCCGCTGCGTAGCCGTCAGCGCTCCCTGACTTACGTTTCCTTAACCGGTCAGCTGTTTCCAACCGACTCTCGCAGCCTTGCCGCCAGCCCGTTACCGATTCGTAGAGGGATGGTCCGGTCCGTCCCAGAGTGAGGATCACATACTCGAACACCCATCCAGCCCGCCGCTGCACCTTAATCTCGCCCCAAGGAATCAACTGTGGAGGGTGCATAAAACGAAAAAGAAACATGCTGGCCAAATACAACCCCTGCGGGCTGGCGCCAATGGTCAGAACGTCGTTGTACTTCATCTGATCGCGCATCTTCGCACTCTGCCCTCCCCACTTCGCGCCATTGAATCTTGTCCAGAGGCGATCCCTCTTCGCTAGCGAGAACCAGCCGCCGACAAGGCTGACGATCGCGCCCACCCCCAGCCACAACGCGAGGAAGTAGGCCAGGAAGAATAGCGCAAGCAGTTCAGGATGCTGGTGAATCCAGCGTTCGAAACTCATGCTCGTCCGTTAGACGTTACGCGGCAGGGGCTGAGAAACGCCACTCAATCCGAGTGCCGACGATGATTCCCTGCCCTCTGGCCTTTCCGGGCAATTGACGCTGCCCCCGCGTTCGGGATAAAGTTCGGGCAAGCTTGTTGCAGTCTCCCCCAGGAGAGGTTCTGTGCGTTTTCGACCCAGCCGCGCCCTACGTGTGCAGAAGCTTGCCGCTTTTCTGCTGTTGGCGCTGGCCGCGGCGCAGGCTGCACTGGCTGCCCCGAACTTCAGCCCGCAGCGCCGCCTCGGCTACAACACCGGAGATCAGTGGGAACCCGCCCTCGCCGCCGATGGCCACGGCCACATCTACATTCTGTTTCCGCAGTACGGCGCGGTCAGCGTCTGCCCGGCCTGCAAAGCTCCCACGATCTCTTTGCAGGTGAGCAACGACAACGGCGTGACGTGGCAGGCGCCGCATCCGCTGGTGGCTTCTTCCACCGGGCAGTTCGATCCGCAGATCGTGGTCGATCCCGTGGACCGGCAAACCGTCTACGCCTCCTGGCTGCAAAACAATCGACGCGATGTGATGGTCGCGCGCTCGCAAGACTTTGGCCGCTCCTGGTACTTGGCCGTAGCGGAGCGCTCGCGCGACGATGCCGACAAGCCCGTGCTCGCGGTTCATGGCGCGGACATCTACGTGGGCTTCAATCACGAGCAGGAGTTCTTGGTGGCTGCCTCGCATGACTATGCCGAGAACTTCTCGACGGCGCAGGTGAACCCGGATGCGGGGCCGGGATGGTCGCTGGCCGGCGGCGCAACAGTCGATCAGACGGGCAACGCTTACTTCTCGTGGACTGCTTATGCGCGTCCGGATCTGAGTACGCGTCGCGTGAGTGTCTACATCAGCCGGTCGGCCGATGCCGGACGAACTTGGAACTCGGTTCTGCTCGACGTTTCCAGTGCGCCTCCCGATTGCGAGGCTGCGGGCTGCGATGCCGGATTTCTCGGCGCGCAGATCGCGCTGGCCTCCGACGCGGCCGGGACGGTGTATGCTCTGTGGAACTCGGGTACCGTGAACGGCGGGCCGGAGCGCATCTACTTTTCGTCCTCGACCTCCGGCGGAGAAAGCTGGTCGGCGAAGGCGGATGTCTCCGCTGCGGACGGATCGGTCGAACACTGTTTTCCCGCCATCACCGCGGGCGTGGCCGGAGATGTGCGCATTGCGTGGATGGATACGCGCTACCACGCGCAGCCGGAGCAGTCGCTGTGGAACGTCTTCCATCGCACTTCGAGCAACGGCGGCGCGACCTGGTCGGCTGAGATGCAACTCTCAGGGCCGGTGCGCGGCTACGACTATATATTGCCCGCGGGATTTAAATTTCCTTTCGGCGACTACTTCTCCATCGCCATCGATAATCTCGACAACACCCATGTCGTGTGGGGCGCAGGGAGAAACTTTCAGTCCCCCGGCTCGATCTGGTATACGCGCGGACGGTAAAAGCTGTCGGTCGCAGAGGCGAAAAGCAGCTTTCTCACCTCGCTTTAAAGCGCCACGACAAGAACTTTATCCGGAGTAAGATCCCAAAGAAATGTCAGGGGCTGGCCCAGTTGCACCCTCACACGAAACGGGATGTCCCCCTCGTGGCACTTTTAGGGGTGGGCTGCTGCGAACTTTCCCCGACGTGTTCATCGGTCAGAGCAATCTCCGCGTTCCTGTTGCGTCGTTTCAATGCGGAAAAACCTTCACCGCCGCGATGCGCTAGATAGCGTTTTATTACCAGAAGCAGAGCTGCACATCCGCAAGATCTCTTGATCCTCTCGGCATCGCGGCCCACCCGTAAAACTGCCACGAGTGGGTCATCTTGTTCATGCTGGCTTGGACGCAATGTGTCGGTGAGCGAAGCCCCCCTCTAAGCCGTCCAGACCTACGCGTACAGATTAATGAGCTGGCCGCTCCAGCCAGCGGCACCGGCCGCGTAGGAAAGGTAATGGGCGATCGCCGTGCGTTCGACGGATTGGCTCCAGGCCCATCCGGAGACGTACTCCCAGGCCGAGCGTCCCGCCGCATCGCTCTGGGAATCCTCCACAGGCGTTCCTGCGATGCGAGTTGGCCCGCCGCGGCGCGTCGAGGACGACCAGGCGGAAGCGTCGGCGGAGGGAACAAGGCTAATCTGGCCGGCCCGCGTGGAGATCGCTCTCTGCGGAAGAGGCACGAGGCTGGTCGAGGCATCGAGCGCCAGCGAGGGGTCGACCGGATTCACCGGCGCCGGGAGCAGTTTAATCGACATGGGAAATCAGTTTGCCAACTCTCAGTCTATCGGCGGTTCCGGCCGATCTAAAGAACACGGCGGTACTTTAGCGCCGAGCCCTGAGGACCTCTGAGCCTCGTGCCCTTTCCCGGCCTGCTCGAAGAGAATCTTTCTGCTGCCTGCTAGAAGGTGAAACGACCGCCGATTGTGGGGGCGCAGTTGTTGTTGTAGTTATAGGGGACGCCGGGTTTATGGGGAATGGCGATGGCCAGGCCGCCGCTAACCCAGGAGTACGCAATTCCGGCGAAAGCGTCGAAGCGCTTGGTGAAGTGATGATCGGCATAGAGCGACCCCTCGTTGAGGGTGCCGGCGCAGGAGCTGCGGAAGCCGGCTGAGGGGGAGCAGGCCGGCGGACTGCGGAAATCGTTCTGCCGCTGCTGATACCAGGCGAAAGTGAAGTCGGTCTTGCTGCGGTAGGTGTACTTCGCGCCCGTCCACCAGATGTTCACCAACTTCTCGTCATCAAGATTGTTGTCTTCGACGCCGCTTATGTTGTAACCGCCCTGGTCCGATGCGCCCACGCCCAGCGGGTTCGTCGGATTATTCTGCCAGATGTATTCGTAGCCGGCAAAAAACTTGACCGGGTCCCAGGTATATTTGGCGGCGACCATGATGGCGCGGTTGTCGGTCACGATGCCATAGACGGTGTTGTCGGGGTCGATCAGATTATTCCCGTTAATGGGGTTCGTGTTGATGCTGTCGGTGGTCGACTGATAGGACGCGGTCGGACTCTGCGGCCCCAGCAAGGGGTTCAATACGCTGATCGCCTGGTTGTACTGTTGGAAGACGAGGTCGGCGGAAAACTTGCCCTGATTTCGGCCCATGTTTCCGCCGAGGTCGAATCCGTAGGCGTTGTTATGCGCATGTTCCGGCGTACAGTTGGCGGCAGTCCAGGTGGAGGAGGCCGAGTAGCAGCCGGCAGAACCGTCGGCGAATTTGTACATCGCGCCGAAATGGACCGGGCCATACGTGATGCGATATTTGAGGGCGTCGTCCCAACGGCTGTTCTCGGTGTCGCCACCGCCGGCCATGGTGCCGTTATATCCGATGTAGGAAAAGGCATAAGCGCCGCCGGCCGGATCGTAAAGCAGCATGGCATCGGTGCCGAGAGCGCGCTGGCGGCCGAAGGTCAGGGTGCCGAAATGCGTGGATGCCACGCCACCGTAATATTCGTCGTTGAAGGGTTGGCCCGCGCGCGCGCCGTCAATGGCGATCGAATAGCTGCTTCGGGGAAGGCCGTTGTTGGCGGTCTGGGTGGCGGAGGCGTTGGCGAGCAGTCCGGATTGCGGATTGATGCCAGTGGAAGCGTTAAACACCACCGACCAGCCCGGCCGAAACTCTTCCTTGCCGCGAATGCCCACGCCCGTCTGCTGCAGGTTGTTGGGTGCGACGAGGAATCGATGTTGATCGCCGTTTCGGTTCACCAGCGATTCCCCTTCGTAGTTGTAGCCGTTCTCCGGCAAGCCGTGGCTGACCCAGCCGACGCCGACGTCATAGGCGCCGTACGCCGTGATGCCGTGCCAGGTCAGCGCGCAATCGGTGGTAGCGAGCTCGTGGCCGCTGGTGCAGGGGTCGGGCGTGCTCTGAGCAAAGGTCAAGGATGATGAAAGCAAAAAACTTAACGCTGCGATAAACAGGCAAGCCTTGCGCATTTCGACCTCGAAAAATCGATGGATTGGGATAGAACGCGGAAGTGTACATTACATACGATTCGCTTGTCCAGAAATGTACGATTCAGTGCGGATGCGACGGGGTTGACCCCGGAACTTCGTTCTCGCTACGATTGCGTCCCGATGCCGAAGAGCGGCAAATCCGAAGGGAGCATCGAGGGACTGCTGCAGCTCCGCGATGCAGCTGTGCAACTGGGGATCAGCTTTCCCACGATTAAGCAGTGGATTTACAAGAAGAAGATTCGCAGCCATCGGACTGCGGGAGGGCATCATCGCATCCCGCAAAGCGAAGTCGACCGATTGCTTTTCAGAACCCGGGGCAAGACCGAGCCGCAACGCAAAGAGGAAATCCGGCGCGTGAGCGGCCGCAATCAGCTGGTGGGACGAATTGAATCGGTGCAGATCAGCGGTTTGATGGCTGAGGTCAGGGTCTCAATCGGCGGCCAGCACATCACCTCGATCATCACGGCACGCTCAGCCAGAGAGATGCAGCTCAAGCGAGGACAGACTGCCGCAGCCCTGATTAAGGCTACTGAAGTAATGATCTTGCGGGTTTGACGCGGCCACGCCCGCTCAGCGTTTCTGGTAAGGGTGGAAGATGTAGTCCTTGGCCTTCACCGGCGTATGGCAGGCGTAGCCGCAGTCGGAGAGACTTTTGGCGTCGGGCGTGAACTGATCCGAGGCGGGATCGTAGTTGAACACGGCGTATCCCCAGCCGCCGCTCTTCGCAAATCGCTTGCTATCCTTCTCCATCAGGAAAACCTGGCTAAAGGCCTTTGGCACATCCACCACGAACGGGGCTTCGGTGCTCTTCTTTTGAGTCCATTGGAGCTTGGCGATCATGGAGCCTTCGGGGAAGGGCTGGCCGTTGCCCGGGATGCCGGACTTGTACGCTTTGATCATGGTGGGATTAGCGACGATCACTTTGATTATTTCGTCGGTCCGGGCGGAAGAAACGTCGGCCCAGTCTTCGTATCCCCTGAAGTCGGAGAACGCGATTCCGCTCGGCGATTTCAGCGCGTACTTGTCGTCATTCTTGCCCTTGTCTTGGCCTTGCGCGAGAAGGGCAGCGGCGCCGAGGATGGCGAGCACTGCCGCGGCTACGGCAATCGTGAACTGGTTGGTGCGCTTCATAGCTGATCCTTATTCACGGATTTTTATTCCGGCTTGTAAATCGGGCACAGCATATCACAACCCCGATTCTCCATCCTCCAAACGGCACGACTGAACGTCGTACCCTTCCCAAACCGCCTGCAACGGGTTTTCCATCGGCCGTTCAGCCGATACATCTTTTTCGTGTCTTATAATCTCTAACCTGAAGCTAAGTGCTTGGGGACCCTCGATCGAACATCTTGCGAGGTGCGTATGCGGCGCTTGTTGGTGGCAAATGCGGTCATTGTCTTCAGTCTGACTGCGCCGGCTCAAACTTCCGCTCCCACTCAAACTCCCCCTCCCGCGCAAAATCCTACCGGCGAGCATTCGTCCACTGTTTGTGTGGTCTCGGGCCGCGTTGTCGCCGCGGCGGAAGGCGGACCTTTGAAATCGGCCCGCGTTGCCCTCATACCAAACAACCGCACTCGCGACGAGATTTACGCAGCGACAACCGACTCGGACGGTCAATTCGTTCTAAAAGACGTTCCGCCCGGCCGCTATCGATTCCTGGGGACGCACAATGGATTCGTCGACGAAGAATACACGGGCAAAAGCTCCGGTGCTCCCGTGCTCCTATCGCTCGGGGCAGGACAAAAAGTCAGCGATGTACTTTTCCGGATGACCACCGCCGCGGTGATTACGGGCCGCGTGACCAATGATGATGGCGAGGCGATGGTACGAGTCCAAGTCGTAGCCCTGCGCCAACCCAGCGAGGATGACATGGAAGATGAGGGTCCATTTTCCCGGCGGACGCAAAAACTGCGGACCGCCGCGTCGGCCCGCACCGATGACCGCGGGATCTACCGTATTTTTGGTCTCGAGCCAGGCGACTACTACATTCGCGTGACTGATTCTCAGCAACCGGGGTTCGACACTCCTGTCGGCGAGAGCTCTTGGCTTCAGCAGGAACTGGGTAGCGAATACGCGCCGGTTTGCTACCCCGGCGTGCCTCAACTGCACCAGGCGCAGATCGTTCCCGTGAAAGCTGGCGAGGAAACGCAGGCCGATGTGCTGATCCGCCACGTTAAGACGGTCGATGTTGCCGGGCACGTAGTCGGCCCGAAGGGTGTGACGGCAGATGCGTTTGTTCACTTAGATCCAGTGGATGCCGAGGACTATTTCTCCTCGGAGCACCGCGCCGACACGGATGACAAGGGCTACTTCCGTTTTCGAAGCGTACCTGAGGGCAGTTACTGGATTAACGTCAACTGCCGAGGCGAGAAAGACTCTGTATATGAAACTCGGGCGCGCCAGAAGATCGAAGTTGGCAGCGAGAATATCGACTCTTTAACCATTTCTCTGACGGGTGGCTCGACTATTCAGGGCCGAATCATTGTCAATGGCACAAATATAACCGACATAAGCCGTGCGATTGTTGACTTAAGTCCAGTCGAGGGAGACGACCAATTCGGGGGCATGGGGCGCGTAGCGAAAGATGGAACCTTTGAGATAACGTCGGTTCACGATGGCAGCTACGCGGTCTATCTGTGGATGCCCGGGGAAGGGCATTACACCAAATCAATTCGATATGGCGGGGACGACGTGCTGGAAAAAGGGCTGCAAGTCGAGAGAGGTGATACGGGAGGGAAACTTGAGATCGTAATGGGATCGGACTGCGCGCAATTGGAAGGGGTCGTCACCGACGAGGATGGTCCGGTGATCGGAGCTCGCGTGCGGATCGTGCCCGATGCGGAAACTCCGTACAATCGATCTCGGCGCAGCAGTACAACGACCGACCAAGTGGGCAAATTTTCACTGGTCGGTCTCGCTCCAGGAAAGTATCGTCTGGTCGCAAAGTCTAAGCTGCCGTCGCAAAAAAACTCAGTTCAATCGGAGGCGCAAACCGTAACCTTCGCGGCCAATGATCACCAGACCGTCCAGTTAACTCTCGCCAAACCGCAGCAATAATTTCGACGCCCGCCAGGGGCGGAACTGCCAGCAAGGCGACCTTACGCCGGACTATTATGCGCATACTGATCGTTTCGATTTGCTTGTGGCCGCCGCCTCATTCTTTCTCTTATGCTCCAGCTTTCGCCTCAAGGTGCGTAGTGAGTGAATACGAGGTCGGTCGCTTTGGCCTTCTCGTGGCAGGGGAAGCAGCTTTTCATAAAGGCCGCGTCGCCAGCTTTGCCGTCCGCGAAGTGGCCGAAGCCCCAGCCGCCGGTGGCGGCGTACTTGGTGGAATCCTTGACCATGAACTGAACGTTGGTGGGGGCGCCGGGAACGAACGATTGTGCCTGGCCAAAGACCTTATTGTTTTCCTCCGATGCGACGTTACGATAATGCAAAGCGGCGATGATCGTGCCATCCGGAAACGGCAGCTTCTTTTCGCGGTAGGCGTTGATGGCCACATCGTTGCCCAGCACGGCGCCTAGGCTGTTAAGGTTGCCGGCTTCATGGGCCGAGGAAATCCACCGGTAGTCGCGGTACCCCTTGGGGATTTCGGTAACGTAGGGGGCGGGTTGCGCGTCCGCGTGTCCGGGTGCGGGGGCAAAGAGGGCGACAAGGCCGGCGATAGTTGCGATTGCAACCAGGAAGAATGTGAGGTGTTTCATGAGGATTCCCTCCTTCCAAGCCAAGCTCGCACGATGAAACCAAGGAACGCATCACGAGATGTAAGTTATTTCTTCTACCACTACCGGATTATTGGTGAATACCTCCATTTAGGTAAGAGCAATCTCTGGCCGGAATTGAAGAAATTAGCAAGAAACCGGTCTCAACTGACGCTATCGGGGGGATGTTTCACTCCACGATCAGGCCGCCGATCAAGTCTGCTAGGCGGGTGATGCTGTGGTCTTCGCACCACTCGCGCAGTTCGTCGGCGATCTTCTCGGTGGCGCGCGGGTCCCAATAGCTGGCGGTGCCGATCTCGACCGCGGTTGCGCCCGCGAGCATGAACTCGATTACATCGGACGCGGTTGAAATTCCGCCCATGCCGATCACCGGAATGTTCACGGCGTGGGCGGCGTCGTAGACCATGCGCAGGGCAATCGGCTTGATGGCCGGG
>Ga0187887_10001312_pt1 | contig 21579 bp, 25 predicted proteins | sample June2016WEW_7_10_FD_132977 | JGI IMG/M metagenome (GOLD analysis project Ga0187887, IMG submission 132977) | Peatland microbial communities from SPRUCE experiment site at the Marcell Experimental Forest, Minnesota, USA - June2016WEW_7_10 | ecosystem: Environmental > Terrestrial > Soil >... | reverse complement strand
GTGGTCCTGATCTGGTCACGCGTCGGATTCGGGGTCTTGTAGAGGATTGACGCGGCCGAACGCGGCTCGGCGACGTAGGCCATAGCCTTCTCGAGCATTATGACGTGGTCGGCCATCGGCGTTGTGGCCAGCCCACCGCCACTGCCCAGGGCGCCCGCTACCAGGGAGATTACGGGCTCGGAGTAATCGATCCCCTTGAGGATCGAACGCGCGATGGCCCGAGATTGACCGCGGCGCTCGCTTTCCAGGGTGGGCTTGGCACCGAGGGTGTCGGTGACGAAGAGCGCGGGCAGGCGGAGACGCTCCCCCATCTCGAGGATCCTCTCCATGTAGGCAAAGTCCTCCGGGGCCGGATTGGACGGTCGCTTGACCACCGTATCGCCGAAGCGCTGGTACGACGGTTGGGTACCCACGATCACGAACGGCTGGGTGCCTATCTTGGCGAACGCGCCGACGATGGCCGGGTACCTCTTGAACTCGGATTCCTGCACGTAGTTGTACACGGCCACCGGGTCATTGAACGCAAAGCGCACGATGAACTCAAGGTCGACGCGATTGGCGTCGGTCATCAGGTCCTGGTACTGCTCTTCCAGGGCCTCGGGATCGTCGAGGGCCCGCAGCGGACGCGCCGTCGATGACAGGAGTTGAACCGAACCCTTGGCGTCATCAAAGCGGGGGCCGAATATTCCGACCGGACCGAAACTGAAGGTTCGACGCTGATCGGCCGCGGTGACGTTTCTGATCAGCGGCGCCGTGTCCTCGGTTAGTTCGTGATGCTTGTCGGGCAGTGCCGTCGAGGTGAGCAGTTCGCCGAGATAGCCCACCAGCTCGTCCACGTCCGCCAGCACCACGTCAATATTGCGATCGAGCAGGTTCGCCTCGGCGCTCTGGGAGTTACTCGGCACCGACGAACCTTCGAAGGCCTCGATGACATTCGGTCCCGCGAAACCGAAGTTGGTGCCCGACGTCGCGAGAATGAGGTCCGCGTTTGGCACCGCGCTGGCCGACACGCCGCCCCACACGTTGCCGAGCAGCACGGCCACCTGCGGGAGCGCGACCTTCTGCTTGTAGTTTCGAATGGCCTCGACCATGCGCGTCATCTGGGTGAGTCCCGCGAAGTTCTCGTGCTGGCGCACGCCGCTCGAGGCGTACACGCTTATGAACGGCAGTTTCTTGCTGATGGCCAAGTCGGCGGCCGACTGGAACTTCTCCCCCGAGACCACACCGAGCGAACCGGCGAAGAAGTCCCAGTTCATGGCGTAGAGCACCACCGGGCGACCGGCCACGGTGGCGAGCCCGAACGTCGATGATTCGGACTTTCCGCGCCCGGTCTCGCGACGAAGCTTGTCGAGATACGACTCGTCCGTTTCGCCCGCCTTGCCCCGGCGAATAAGGCCGACCAGATCCTTCGCGATACGCCAACGCACGTGGATCGGCTTGAAGTTCAATTGCTCCTGAAGGGCCAATAACTGCGAGGGGCTGTTGACCTTCTTGCGATTGTGCAAGTGCGCCCCGACCGGAGCTTCGAATACCGGCAATCCAGCCGGATGGCCCTCGCCGAAAAACCTTAAGTCAAAGTCTTCATCCGGGCGTGGTCCACTGTCTTCAGTGGGTTCTAACATGAACATCCATTATGGCACGAAGTCGTTTCGGCGAACAGGTGAGCTCGCCTCATTGATGTTCCACACTCGATTTCCCGCGGCGTTACTCATTACTCGTCGGTAATGATCGGTGACCTTCGACGAATGAATCGTTCCTGCCTCGTCGACGCGAATCCCGCGCTACACGGTCGCCGACGCGACGACGGGGCTCGTTGGTGTCGAGGTGCCTCCGGACGGCTCGACCGTCACGTCGAGGGCCGTCACGACGGAGTTGCCCGAGACGGTGAAGGTCACCGCCGTGGGCTGGTGGCCCATCAACCCGACGGAGATGGGCTTGCCGTTGATGATCGCCCACAGTTGATACGTCTTGTCGGAGGAGAGCGTGGGCAGGGTTGATTTGACGAGGAAGCCACGGCCGTCCGGCAGCAAGACGAATTGCGCGACGTCTTGATTGGAGGCGCTCGTGAGATCCACCACGCGGTGGTCGGGAGCGACGAGGGCCGCGTGAACTTCGCTGGTGGTCTCGCTCGCGAGGGCGTTGTTGAGACGCGACACGTGGCCGTTGGCGCTCGCCAGGCTTATGGCCAGCACCGCGATGACCGCCGCAGCCAAGGCCGAGAACGCGGAGACGACGATCTTGCTTTTTGATCTCGATAGAGCGCGGTCGTCACCGTTCGCCCGCGACGTGCCGTCGCGCGGTCCCACCAGCAAGAGCGGCGCCTCTCTCGTCTCGCCACTCTGATCCTCGTAGATTCGGCTCGAGATACTTCCCCAGAGGTCTTGGGGCAGCGCTTCCACGGAGTTGCCCATGGCGCTCGCCACCTCTCGCAACGCGTCCAGCTCGGCTTGGCACCGGGGGCACTGCGCCACGTGCTCCTCGATTGCCGTGCGTTCATCGACCTCCACCGCGTCGAGCGCCAGGGCGGCCAGTAGTTCGCTGGCTTCGTCGTGGGTCATTCTCACTCCACTCCCTGAACGCCGGCTTGGACCAACGCGCTTCTCATCCGCTGCATGCCATTTCGTATCCTGCTCTTCACGGTTCCTTCGGGTTGATTGAGTAGCTGCGCGACCTGCACGTAGGTGTGTCCCTCAAAGTAGGCCAAGGTTATGGCTTCGCGCTCCTCCACGGGCAGTTCATCCAACGCCCGCGCCACGTGATGGGCAATCGAGAGGTCCCACACTTCGTGCTGCATATCGTAGGCCGCCCTCGCGGTCTTGAAGGCGTCGTTGTTCTCTCGTACGCGACGCGAACTTAGGGATCGAACCGCGTCCACTGCTCGGGCGTGCGACTGGGTCAAGAGATAGGAGCGAAGGTTCCCGCGAGCGGGATCGAAACGGTCCGGCTCGTTCCACAACCTCAGGAAGACCTCTTGGGTGACGTCCTCGGCTTCCGTCGCGTTGTTGAGCACGCGCCGGGCCAGGCCGAACACGGCGCCGCCGTGGCGTCGATAGACCTCCGCCAGCGCGACCTCGCTGTAGCGTCCTATCAACGTCACTAACTGGGCGTCGCTCGCTTCGCTTAACTCTTGCATTCACTACCTATTCGGAGCCGAAGCCCTGGTCGGATGTCTGATGCCGAGACTACGGAGTATGGGGAAACTTGGCAATTTACACTTCCCCTTGAGGTGGGAGGCGCGATGCCAGGAAGGCATCCCTCGCACTTTTTCCTCGGTACCCGCGGACTACCAAGCGATGACGGTAATCGCCATCGCCCGGGGATCCGACGAGCGGGCGTCGTCACGGTTGCTACATTTCGTACGTGCGATTGGTCTCTTGGAACGTGAACGGCATTCGAGCCGTGACCAACAAGGGCCTCTTCGCGCCGTTCGTCGACGAGCTCCAACCTGACGTCATCTGCCTGCAGGAAACCAAGGCCCACCAATCCCAAATCGAAGTGGAACTGAACGGCTTCGAGGAGCACTGGAACTCGGCCGAGAAGAAGGGGTACTCGGGCACCGCGATCTTTTCGAAGGTGTCCCCCCTCAACGTGACCGCGGGTTTCGCCGGGTTTGACGGTGGCGCCGTCGAGATGGCCGACTCCTTCGGTGATCCCCATAGTGAAGGTCGAGTGATAACCGCCGAGTTCGATGACTTCTATCTCGTGACCGTGTACACGCCCAACGCCAAAGGCGACCTAGGGCGACTCACGCTTCGCCACAGCCAGTGGGACCCGACATTCCTGCGTTACCTGCAGCAACTCGAACGCACCAAGCCCGTCATCTTTTGCGGCGACTTGAACGTGGCACACACGCCCGACGACCTGGCGAATCCGAAATCAAATGTGGGCAAGGCGGGATACACCAGCGAAGAGCGCGAAGGTTTCCAGAGTTTCGTGGACGCCGGATTCGTCGACACCTTCCGACTGTTCCATGAAGGCAACGGACATTACACGTGGTGGTCCAATTTCTCCAAGGCTCGCGAACGCAACGTCGGTTGGCGCATCGACTACTTTCTCGTGTCCGAGGGACTGGTCGACCGGGTCGAGGCGGCGGATATTCACGCCAACATCATGGGCAGCGACCACTGCCCGGTGAGCCTCACCTTGAGATCCTGAGCCGCCGTTAGGGTTGCAGGACACCGTTCCTGGCCCTTACGACAACATCTTCACAATTGATCACTTGTGCGCGGAGACTAGAGCCATGTCGGACTCGCGAGGGCAAAATCACGTGGCGGTCGTTCACGCGTCAGACGGACCACGGCGCCATCGCCTGCAACCTCGCTCGTCACGACAGTGCGTGGTCGTGATATCTGAGCGAATCGTCACCATTGTCGCCCGTCAGGGCTTCCACAGCGGGGCCGCAAGCATGCGCGTGACGCCATGAAAACCAGAGAAGAATTGCGGAATGAGCTCCACGAAAGGTTCGACTTGCGCGATGACCCCCCCGGCGATGGGCTAAGCCAGCTTCAGCGGCTGTTGTTCGCGGGGAACTTCTTGAACAGCATTCGAACCGGCATCGTGGTCCAAGACGTCAACGGCAACGTGTTGGATTTCAACGACGCCGCTGCGCGTCTCGTTGGCGCGACCGATCGTCGCGTCACGTTCGACCCGAAGCAAGGAGCGGTCCGAGAAGATGGTTCACCATTCCCCGTCGACGAACTCCCCAGCGCCGTCACCTTGCGAACCGGCAGGTCCAACCTGGACGTCGTGGTCGGCGTCGACGTTCCCGGAAGGGTGCGTCGCTGGCTATCGGTCGACACGTATCTGTTAAAGAATGGTGAGGAAGTGCTGGGCGTCGTCTCGGCCTTTGACGACATCGACAACCAGTGGCACGAACGTCACCTCTTGAAGTTGCTGGCCGAGGTGAACCGTGTCGTCATGTCGGCCGTGGACGAGGCGGAGGGCCTCAAGCACCTCTGCACCACCCTGGTGGAAACCGGCCGCTACCTGCTGGCGTGGATCGGCGTCGCGAGTGATGACGACCAACACAGCATCGGCGTTACCTATTCCTCGGGCAAGACCGAGTACCTCCAAGAGGGCATGATCTCCTGGTCACCGGAGAAAAAGACCGGACTAGGGCCGAGCGGGATAGCTATGCGTACGCGCATAAGCCAGGTGGCCAACGACCTGGCCAACTATCCCGGTTTCGAGCCGTGGCGCGAGCGGGCCGCTCAATTCGGCTTCGGTTCTTCGGTGGCCATACCGTTCATGATCGGCGAGCAACCCGCCGGGCTCTTCGTCTACGCCAAGGACAAGTTCGCCTTCGACGAGGCCACGGTGCGGGGATTGGAACAGATCACCAAGGAAGTCGGGTTCGGCGTCGCGTACGTGCGTTCGGTGCAGCGCTCGGAAGCGGCCTTGGAAAGCACCATCGCCGCGATCGACGCCCAACGCGCGACGGAGCACGCCCTCAACGAAGCGGAGCAGCGCTTTCGTATCGCCTTCGAGAACAACATGGCGCCGATGACGTTCGCGGACTTGGAGGACCGGTTGATCACGGCCAACGACGCCTTCTGCCAGATGGTCGGCTACAGCCTCGAGGAACTCATCGGCCAGGACTCCAAAATATTCACCTACCCCGACGACGTCGGCATTACCGAAGAGACGCTACGTCGTGCGTCGCTGGGCGAGTCAGACCAGATGCGCTACGTCAAACGGTACCTGCGCAAGGACGGGCGCGTCATCGTCTCGGAGGTCTCGAGGTCGGCCGCGCGCGACGGCGATGGCAAGATCCTCTACTACGTGTTCTCCGAACGCGACATCACCGAGGAGCGGGTGCTGGCGGCGCAACTTTCCCACCAAGCATTCCACGATCCGTTGACCGGTCTGGCCAACCGTGCGCTCTTCGAAGACCGGCTCGTGCAGGCCCACGCCCGGGTAGTGAGGCAGGACGGTATAGGCGCCGTCCTGTTGTTGGACCTCGATGACTTCAAGGGAGTGAACGACACGTACGGCCACCTGATAGGTGACCAACTCCTCATAGGTATCGCGCGGCGATTTGAGTTGGTGACCCGTTCCACCGATACCCTCAGTCGCTTCGGCGGCGACGAATTCCTCTATCTGGCGGAAGGACTCAGCTCCATTGCCGAGGCCGAAGAGGTGGCGACTCGCCTGCTCGACGTGCTCGCCGAGCCCTTCCTCTTCGGGGGACTGCGGTTGGAGCAGAACGCCAGCGTCGGCATCGTGGTGTGGGACTCGACGAGCCCCGACAGCGCCGAGTTCGTCCGGAACGCCGACGTGGCGCTTTACGACGCCAAACGCCAGCAGCGAGGAAAGTACTCACTCTTCAATCCAGGAATGCATCAAGAGGCGGTCGGCCGTTTCACTCTCATCCAGGAGCTGCGCCAGGCGCTCGAGACCGGTGAGCTCGCTATGCACTACCAGCCCATCGTGGACCTCACCACCGGGGCCGTACTCGGCTACGAAGCGCTGATGCGCTGGGACCATCCCGAACGCGGGCTCGTGATGCCGGGCGAGTTCATTCCCTTGGCCGAACAGAGTGACCTCATCTTGGACCTCGGCACCTTCGCGTTGCGCGAAGCGGTGTCCGCGGCCACTACTTGGGACGTGGCAACGAGAGCAATCGAGCCGTTCGTCACCGTGAATCTTTCGGCTCATCAGTTCTACGATCCCAACCTGATCCCGACGATCGAAGGAGCGCTCACGGCCTGCAGCCTCGCGCCGGAGCGACTGATCCTGGAGATCACCGAGGGCGTGGCCTTGCTCGACATCGCGGAGACTCTGAGCGCGATGCAGCTGCTCAACCGCCTGGGCATAGGTCTCGCCCTGGATGATTTTGGCACTGGCTACTCGTCGCTCTCCTACCTCGCGATGCTGCATCCCCGGATCATCAAGATCGACCAGTCTTTCGTGAGGCCCCAGTACGAGAGCGACCAGAACGACCTGCTGCTCGAGACGATCGTGTCGCTGGGCAAGAAGTTGGGTATGACGATGCTGGCTGAAGGCATCGAAACCTCGGCCCAGCTCGAACGACTGCGACGATCGGGCTGCGAGCTTGGACAGGGCTTCCTGTTCTCCACTGCGGTTCCGGCCAGCGAGGTAGCCCGCACCCTGGGCCAAAGGTTCAGCGACTGACAACGAAGGCCCAGCGCATCGGCCGCTTCGAGATAGGTATCCCGATGACCGATCAAAGACTCGGCGCGAGTGAACTTCCAAGGACGCAGATTTGGACTATCGCTTGACCTTGGACTTGTTGAGGACCACGGCGGCCCGAACGAGAGCCTTGAACGCCCGCACATTTATCTTTTCACCTTCGTGAAAGTCGATGGCCCGCCTCGTGGTGCCGTCGAGACTGGAATTGAAGAGGCCCGCCGGATCCTCCAAAGCGGCCCCCTTGGCGAACGTGATCTTCACGATGGCCTTGTACGTCTCGCCCGTGCAAATCATGCCCTCGTCGTACCACACCGGGACGCCTCTCCACTTCCACTCTTCGACGACGTCAGGATCGACCTCCTGGACCAGGGTGCGAAGTCGACTGAGCATGGAACCCCGCCAATCACCGAGCTCGTCGATTCTTGCGTCTATCAATTGTGATGGAGATTTACTTTGTTTCGAGCTGCTCTTTTCCATACCCACTTCCCCTTCTTCGAACCACATCCCGCCTTCGGGGCCGTCCCCATGGTGCAAAACTCTACATAGGACCGCCTTCGATTGCCTCTCTTTCGTTCGCGTGATCCACCCTGCGGTCTTTGCCTCCGTCTTGTTACTTGTACTCAAAATGGCATTGCCTTCCTTTCCTTCATCATCGACACTCCAATGGATATGAGTTGCCATGCTCTTCAACGTATGAAGTCCTTGAAGGAGAGGAACGACAGAATGTTCACGCCCATTGCGCGGTCCACTCGCCGGCAATCTGTTTCGTCAAGACATTGAGGCGGTTCCAGAGATTAATGGACGCGATCTGCACGACCAACGCCGCAAGTGCTGGCTCGTCGAAGTGCTCAGCGGCGGCGTTCCAGACTTCGTCCGGCACCGGGTCAGACCGATCGCAGAGCCGGGTAGACGCCTCGGTAAGTGCTAGTGCGGATCGTTCGGCATCGGTAAAATACGGCACCTCCCTCCACGCAGCGACCGTGAAGAGGCGCTCGTCAGCTTCTCCAGCCTTTTTCGCGCCGCGGGTATGCATATCAACACAGACACTGCAACCGTTGATCTGGCTAGCCCGGAGATGAACGAGATCGATTGTTGCTTTGGGCAATCCCTCGGCAACTCCGGCCGCCGCGAGGGCTTGAAGTGCGTCGAATAGCCCCGGAACGCTCATGGCGGGGTTTGGAATTCTTGCTTGCACGGTGTCTCCTTGTCACACCAAGGTGTCTTGGCGGGTCAATACTTATGACACCGCTCGACGGAAGAATGTGACCAATGGACGACGAAGAATGGCTGACGAAACGCTTCGAGGAAAACCGACACCGGCTACGGGCAGTTGCCTATCGGATGTTGGGTTCACTCAGCGAGGCGGAAGACGCCGTTCAAGAGGCGTGGCTTCGTCTCAGTCGCGCTGACACCAGCAATGTAGAAAACCTCGACGGATGGCTGACGACGGTCGTGGCGAGAGTCTGCCTGAACTCACTTCGTTCGCGGAAGCGGCGAAAAGAGGAGCCTCTGCAAGTCGACGAGCCTTTATCGATACGGGAGCACGACTTTGGACCAGAGGACGAAGCGGTCCTGGCCGATTCTGTCGGCCTCGCCCTACTCGTTGTGCTCGACACTTTGACTCCCGCGGAACGCCTGGCTTTCGTGATGCATGACATGTTCGGGGTGCCATTCGACGAACTTGCCCCCATGGTGGGGCGCTCGCCTCTCGCGACACGTCAACTAGCTAGTCGCGCACGGCGTCGGGTGCAAGGCAGGTCCACAAAATCGCCTTCGGACTTCGCCCGCCAGCGCGAAGTGGTCGACGCCTTCCTCGCGGCGTCTCGAAACGGCGATTTCGATGCCCTTCTTTTGGTCCTCGACCCCGACGTCACCCTGCGAGTGGATGGCTCCCTCATGCCATCGGGTGCGCCCAACGAGATCCACGGTGCGCCCAACGTCGCTAGTCAGGCCGCGGCGTTTTCGAGACGAGCGCGGTTCACCGCACCAGCGCTGGTCAATGGAGACGTTGGTTTTGTCGTCGCTCCGTCGGGAAAGTTGCTCCTGGTCGGGGTTCTAGATTTCGACCTCGATCGCGGGGTCTTAGTGAGGATGGACTTGATTGCTGACCCCGATAAGTTGCGCGAACTCGATTACGCCATCCTCTGATCTTTGCCGGGATTTCCAGGCGTCCCTTCGACCGATTAATGGACAATGCGTGCTGCATTGCTGACGATCCGTGGGGGAAACGTGACTTTGTTCGAACCCCCTCGCACCCCTGGCCTGTCGAACCATGGAACCTCTGACGCGAGTCGATCAAGGCACTGGACGGACGAGCCGAACGGTCCAATCCGGAGAGACAGTGCTGAATTTCTCAGCAGTCAGTCATCGCTTTGACCGCAAGGCAGATTTCGTCTCGCCGCAGGCCGAGATCGCCAGCCTTTTCGGTCAACGAACTTCGACGGATCCTTTGGAGGTTGTCGAACGAGGCGACGCAATCTTCTCGAAGTCCTTCTGCTTCACCGAGTGGAATTTCAGTTGGGATTTGGCGGATAGTTCGAGTGACGGGCGCGACCACGATCCCGGTGAGAACTTCGACTGCCTCCGATCGGGTCACGACGAGAACTGGCCGACGAGCGGTGTCGACCTCGGCCCACCAAATCTCGCCTTGTCGGGGTGTGGTCACCACGGTTCCTCCTCAACGAGCGCCCTCGTCGCCCGGTCGAGGCCGGCCGTCTCCACAACTGTCTGTGGTGAACGTCGGTACGCTGCGCTGATTTGCGCTCCAACCCTTTGCCTTCGGTGGCGGTCGATCAGCTGTTCCAGCCCCATACGCACCGCTTCGGAGCGACTGTTAACCACACCATCTCTCACGAGATCGTCGACATCGCTTGCAAGTTGTTCATCGATGCGAGTTACCAATTGTGCCATGCAAAAAGAATACCATTTTGCGTTGCACAATGGTATTGAAGGAGTTGCCGATATTTGAACCCCCTTGCACTCCTTTCCATCAGGTGGACTCATTGTCGTCGATGGCCGCCTGAGCCGCTGTGATTGGGACTGTGACGTCTCGGCTGAGATCCACTCGAACCTCTCCAAGGCGCGTCACACTCAGCCTGCATGGACCCTAGACGTCCACGCTGTCACAGAGACGTTGAACTATCCCGTACAGTTCGCTCGTGAAGCGAGTTCTCCTTACAGGAATGTCGGGAACTGGCAAGTCAGCGGTCGTCGTCGCGCTCGTGGCCCTAGGAATCAAAGCGGTCGACTCCGACTACGGATGGTGCGAAACTGCCTCTGACGGTGAGTGGATCTGGGACGAAGGAAAGATCCAAGAGCTTCTGTCGCACGAGGATGCTGAAGTGTTGTTCATCGCTGGTTGTGCCTCAAACCAAGGCAAGTTCTACGAACAGTTTGACCTAGTAATTCTTCTCAGCGCTCCGACGGATCTGATTATCGAACGTATCGAGAATCGTGAGGAGAATCCATTCGGGAAGTCGCCTGAGGAAATGTCCAAGCTTCTGGCCGATCTTGAGCTGGTAGAGCCCCTCTTGCGCGCGAGCGCTGGCGCTGAGGTACCCACAGATCGAAGCTTGGACGAAGTCGTCGCGGATGTGATCAGACTCTCGATGAAGGTTTAGGCGAGTCGCGATTCAGTCAACTCCGGTGGGACGTGCTCCTTGCGCCATAAGGGTTCGAACAAAGCACAGTTCATCCGCGCGAACGGAAATGGGAACTCCATTTTCATCAGGTGCGGCGTTGTCGTTTTGACAACATTTTGTGGCCCTATCCACTGCTGACTCAAACAAATGGGTACTTCTTAAAGAAGGCCATCTGGAGAAGCAAGCCCCCGAAGTTATCACCTCCTCTGATTATCGACTAAATGGGTCAATCCGTCAACGACAGAGGCGGCTCACTGAGGCTCAGGTGGCCGAAATGGCCACGAAATACGTGGCAGGAGCCACAGTGTACGAGCTAGCTGCTGAATTCGGCTGCAATCGCTCAACAGTCGCTGAGCGGCTCAAGAAGAGCGGTATCTCGATGAGGTGCAAGTCTCCAACATCTGAGGAAATTGACGCGATGGTGAGGCTGCAAGCATCTGGCCTCTCGCCTGCTGAGATCGGCAAGCAAATTGGATTCTTTGCGAACACAGTGCGGAAGTGCCTGCAAGGTCGCAAGATTCGGGCTCGCAAAACGCATGAGCGCAAGCGTTAGGCGGTCGCAACACTGGGAATTCTCGACTCAACTTAAGAAGAGATGGGTCAACCTATGGCGCGCTGATAAACCCGCGTTGCCCACCAGAGAACGAGTGCCGTGAGAGGCACGATTACAGCAAAGGCCAAGCCGACGTTGAAGGTCGCAAGGTGTCCGGCGGACAAGTCACGACCGGCGGAGACACCGTAGAAGAGTGGGTTGACGTGCGCGATTGCCCGCATCCACCCGGGGGCCAGACTGAGCGGCAGCATGACGCCAGCGAGCAGCAGGATCGGCAGGTTGAGGCCGCTAACGATACCGCTAATTGACGTAATCTCGCCCTTCATGAGTACTGCTATTGCGGTCACCCACGCGTCAAACAGTGTCAGCAGGAAGACGAGGAGCACTGCGAAGATTGCCAGGCCCAGCAGGTGCACATGAAAGCCGAACGCAACACTGATCGCCACGATCAGAGCCGAGGAAATCAGCGTCCACACATCCCACATCAGGATCGGTCCCATAAGCAAGGCGAAACGGCTTGCGGGCGTAACGCGAAATCGTTCAATTACTCCCTTGTTGAGCTCGAAGATCGTCGGGTAAACCGAAAACAGCCCGGCCATCGCGAAAAGCAGAGCAATGATGCCCGGCAGAAAAGTCTGGACCACGCTGCTCGAGGTGATGCCCGGCCCCGAGATCTTCTTGAGCAACGGCATAAAAAGCACGAGGTAGAGAATTGGAGTGGTCAGATTGACCACTAGAAAGCTCGGATTGCGGGCGTACTGAAGGAATGGTCGCAGAAACAACAGCCGAAGGTCATGCAAGGTCTTCATCGTGGGCCCCCGTTGTTCGCCCCGGCATCGCGTAGCGACTTTCCGGTCTGCTTCAAGAAAACGTCGTCGAGCGAGGGCTGGGCTAGCGACACCGATTCGATGCCGACGTGCTCGCTATCTAGTAGGGCCAGCAACTTAGGCAGCGATCGCGCTCCGTCATTCACGTAGGAACGAATCGTCTCTCCCTCTATGCGCGACTCTCGCACAAAAGCGAGCGTCTCGAGCAGAGTCTGAACTGACTCGAGAGTTCGTTCTCCAACGATGGGCTTGACGATTATGGCGTCACCGGCGATTCTCGCCTTGAGCTCGCTTGGGGTCCCTTCGGCGACGATCACCCCGTCGTCCATAATTGCCAATCGGTCGCTTAGGACGTCTGCCTCGTCGAGGTAGTGAGTTGTGAGGAAGACAGTCGTACCAGCGTCGCGCAGCAGGCGAACCTGATCCCACAGGTTTGATCGATTCTGCGGGTCGAGACCGGTGGTCGGCTCGTCCAAGAAGAGTACGTCGGGGCGATGCATGATGCCCGTAGCGACGTTAAGTCGCCGCTTCTGCCCACCCGAATAGGTCTTGATTTTGCGCTGCGCGAACTCTTCAAGCTGTAGAGCGACCGTCAGTTCCTTCGCACGTTGCTTCGAAGCTTTGAGGGACATTCCGTACAGTTGACCTTGCAAGAGAAGGTCCTCAATGCCCGTTGCTTCGTCATCGTTGCCGCCGAGTTGGCTCACGTAACCGACGTGGCGACGAACCTCGTGGGGGTAGTGGGCGACGTCGAAGCCAGCCACAGTTGCGCGACCCCCATCAATTGGCAACAGAGTGGCGAGCATTCGCAGGGTCGTGGTCTTTCCAGCACCATTGGGACCCAGGAAGCCGAAGATCTCGCCCTTCAGCACTTTAAGGTTTACTCCGTCCACAGCCTTGATGGCTTGCTTCTTTGAGGCGAACGATTTGCGCAGCTCAAACGTTTCGATGATCGTGTCAGCCATGTCATCTGACTCCGGTTGGTTCTGTCAAAGCGGATTTAAATGCGGTATAATTAGGCATATGAGTATCTTAGTTACTAAGAGAACACATGTCAAGTGATCCGAATCAAGCGCCGCCGCGCGATGTCGACGCGAGAGCATCGTTATTGAATGAACTCCAGTTTCTGGGTCAGATGATGAGTTCCGAGACGGCGTTGTTTCATCACGCCGCAGCGGCCAAGAACGGACTCAGTATTACTGAATCCAAGACGATTTCCGCCCTGATGCAGGAGGGTCCGATGACCGCCGGACAGCTAGCCAAGCGTCTGAGCTTGACTACCGGGGCGGTCACGGGCGTGATTGATCGGCTCGAGGCAGGAGGATTCGCGAAGCGGAGCACTGATCCGAATGACCGACGCAAAGTAATCGTCAACTTGAACGCTAAGAAGTTGCAGCGAGTTGGCAAGACTTACGAGTCGATGGGTAAGACATTCCAGATGGTGCTGGAGCAATATTCGACGGAGGAACTCGACTTCCTTGCGCAATACTTCAAGAAAGCCATCGAGCTGACTAAGGTCGAAATCGCCAAACTCGCTCATAAGTAAAGAGTCATCCGACGCATTGGGCCGCGACTTGACAACCCATTTGTTCTCTTAATGGGGATAGGGAGAACCTTCGGGGACCGTACTAGAACTTGGTGGAGGTAACGAGACTATGTTCGAACCCCCTTGCACGTCATTTTATCAGGTAAAACGTAAAGTTGTTAGGCCGACCTGTGCCGTATTGAGCGACAAGAACATACCAGCGGAGCTCCACTCGAACCCTTCAGATACAGATCGGGTCCAACCCGAAGCCTTCTCAAGGGCATGTATCGTGTGGAGCCTGTCAACCTCTCGTTTATCGCGGGCAACCATTCAAACTAAATATGAAGGTAGGGCAACCAATGGATCAATCTGGCAACGGCGTTGAACGAAGAATCGAGACGGCAGGAGCGCCGTCCGCACTGGGGAGCTATGCGCAGGGTAGGCGGAGCAGCCGCGTGCTATACACGTCGGGTCAAATCGGGCTGGATCCCAGCACTTTGAAACTTGTCGACGGTATCGAAGCGCAGATACGCCAATCGTTCGCGAACATTGAGGCAATTTGTGAGGCGGCCGGTGCAACGCTTGAATGCATAACGAAACTGACAGTTTTCCTTGTTGAGAGAGACGACTGGGCTCATGTGAACCGCATCATGTCAGAACTATTCACCAGCGGTTTCCCCGCACGTACTGCTGTAGGCGTTGTTTGGCTTCCTCTCGGTGCGGCTGTGGAGATTGAAGCCATAGCCGAGATCCCCGCGGATGTAGCGTTACGTGACTGACAGCGGCCCAGGACGTTCACAAATTTCGCGCGCAGAGTCGAGGCAATCCGGAGAACACAGGCTTGGATAGGCTAATGGTAAATTTGCGAGCGGAACTGCACGAACGATAGTCAATCAATCTCAATATCAGAGACGCGAGGGATATGTCAATGCCGTTTGCCATCGTGATGTACGCCCCTGGCGGTCCAGACGTTCTGAAATTCGAAGAGGTTAGTGTGCCGCTGCCGCTGCCGCACGAAGTTGTCGTTCGTCACACCGCGATCGGTGTCAACTTTCACGACGTCTATGTACGATCCGGCGCTTACACCACTTTGAAATTGCCTGGAATTCCTGGCATAGAAGCGGCAGGTATCGTTGAATCGGTCGGCGCCGATGTGACAGATTTCCGCCCCGGTGACCGCGTTGCTTGCGTCACGAAATCTTATGGAGCATATGCGGAGCGGCGCGTCACAGGGCAAGAGAACTTGGTGGTGCTGCCTCCAAATGTATCGGACGAAGTGGCCGCCGCGATTTTACTGAAAGGACTTACCGCTCAAGTGTTGGTCGAGCAGGTCTATCGCGTGCAAAAAGATGACTGGGTGTTGGTTCATGCCGCTGCGGGCGGCGTGGGCCTACTGCTTTGTCAGTGGGCTCGGCATCTCGGTGCTCATGTGATTGGAACAGTAAGTACACCAAAGAAAACTGAGGCAGCCACCAAGGCCGGCTGCGAATATGTCATCATCTCTCGTGAGGAAGACTTCGTGAAACGCACCCTCGACATTACCTCTGGCGAAGGCGTGCAGGTTGCTTATGACTCGATTGGCAAGGACACATTCTTTGGCTCATTGAATTGTCTCGCGCCATGCGGCCATCTGGTCAACTTCGGCCAGGCCTCCGGAGCCGTCGAGCCATTCGAGGTCTCGCAACTCTTTTCGAAGTCAAACTCTCTTTCACGTCCCAACGTGATGGAACACCTCCGCACTGCCAAGAAGTTGCGCGAGGCGACATCGAGTTTGTTTGATGCGTTGTCGGCCAACATCATTCAGCCTGGTGAGATTAGGTCGATTCCCCTACGGGACGCTGCTAAGGCACATACAGAACTTGAATCTCGTGAGCGAACGGCCTCGCTAGTACTGATACCCTGAGAAGCCTTGGTGCACGCCTGCATTTGTAAACCACTTATGAGTCGGGACGCCCTAACACAAGATTTTCCGAGAGAGCAGGGTGCCTTGCCCACACGTCGATTTGAGTTCAGTTTGCCAGCACTTGGTTGATTGGCGCGCGGCAATCTAATTCAACTAGCAAGGCGATAGTGGCCGTTGGGTTCCGAAGGCACGGCCAGCTGATTTCAAGCAAGTTGGGCTGGAACAGTCCACGTTAGGATCGCAGGATTCCTCGTGAAGCCTTAGATTTACCCGCGTTGCGCTACGCGGCATTTACGCACCGAGGGGTCGGTGGAAACCCCGCAGGTGTGGTCCTCGATGCCGAGAGACTGAGCGTCGCTGCACGACTCAGAATCGCCCTTGCCGTCAATTACTCGGAGACCGCATTCATTGAGCCGATGGGCGGCGCCAACATCTTCAGTGGTGCCCCCGATTCCCCTCGAGAATTCAAGGTGCGATACTTCAGCCCGCTTGCCGAAGTGGCTTTCTGCGGCCACGCCACAATTGCGAGCGCTGTGGCTCTTGCAGACCGCGATGGTCCTGGCCATCTCATCTTCCATACCCTGGCAGGACCGATCCCGATCGAGACGCGGCACTGTCAGGATGGTACGTGCGCCTCCCTCAAAAGTCCACCTACGTCAACTCGTGCCGCTGAACCCGAAGAACTTTCCGAGGCGCTGATCGCTCTCCGTTGGAGCGACGGCGATCTCGACCCTAGATACCCAGCACACGTCTCGTTCGCCAGCAACAACCATCTCGTGATTGCCGCCGCCTCACGCAAACGGTTGGCAAACCTTGACTATAACTTCCCAGCCTTGGCCGATCTCATGTCGAAGCGTCAATGGACAACCGTACATTTAGTCTTCGCGGAGCACCCTGATTTGTTTCACGCCCGTGACCCGTTCCCGCCCGGCGGCGTTGTGGAAGATCCCGCTACGGGAGCCGCTGCGGCTGCTTTCGGTGGATATCTGCGCGCACTTCGATTGAGCAAAGTTCCCGGACGTGTAACCATTATTCAGGGAGAGGACATGGGGCGACGGAGCGAGCTATTCGTCGACTTGCTTGTTAACGACGACCGAGTTACGGTGACGGGTTTCGCAAGCCGCATTGGTGAGCACGACCGATAGCACAAGCGGCCCTCAAGCCACATGTTCGAAGCAGGTCAAATGGGGAACAAACCCCTGTTCCGGTCAACTGCTCTGAGGCACGATGGCCGAATCTGAAATTCGGTTACAAGAACGATCAAGCGAGGGTTCGAACAAGTGCTCCAAGTCATTTTGAGCGACCGGAATGGCGATCGTGCTCGCAATCAGGAATAACGTTGTACTTTTGACATCAACTTGTGGAGGTACGGAGATTCGAACTCCGGACCGCTTGCATGCCATCGGCTCCGAACCGGATCGGCAGCGTTCGCCCGCGCCGGCACAGAAAGTCTGGCAATATAACGAATGCTGCGAGAGTTGGTCGTGCCACTGAGACTCCGGGTCAGTAAATGATCCGTTGTCCGGCGTGATCACCCAGCTCGCGGGCACCGTGCAACGTACTTGCCATACTGGAAAGTCGTCGCTACACTTTCCAGTATGGAAAATGAAAACTCTGTGGAAGAAAGTTTGACTGCTGCGATTAGTGGTCGAGAGTGGCTTGCCCAACGCCTCGTCGCGCCATGGTGGTATCACCCCTGTCTGGGCCTCCTAGCGGGCGCATTGACTGCGGTCGGCATAGCTCGGAACGGGACTTTCTTCGCATGGGCGGTGGTCGGCTACTCGATCGGCTGTGGCCTGGTGATGTGGGCCAACCAACGCCGTGTCGGAGTCTCGATGCGCTACTTCGACAGAGCGATGAGCTCAGTATTCGTCGCGCAAGTGCTCTGCATGGCGCTGGTCGCCGCCGTTGCATGCTGGCTGGAGTTCAGTCGAAATCTGCGAGGTGCACTCCTGGTAGCTGCACTTTGCGAATTCGGGATCACATTGTTGTTCGGCTACTGGAGCGACCGTGTGTTGCGCCAACGGATCGTGTCACTCCAGAGATGATTACCCCTCGTTTCGACAATGTCATCCATGCACCCAATCGTCTGAGGATCTGCGCCATCCTCGCCGCCGTTGACAGTGCTGACTTCTCCACGGTTCGCGACGGGATTGGGGTTAGCGACTCGGTGCTCTCCAAACACATCGCTTCACTTCACGCCTCCGGATACGTGGCGATTAGGAAGAGCTCCTGCGGTGCAAGGACACGCACTACCCTTTCCCTCTCCCCGGCCGGGAGACGGGCTTTCAAGGAACACGTATCGGCGCTTCACGCAATTACTGAAAACAATCCTCAAAGAAGATAGCGTCCGATTGATCCTTACCTGTGTATCGATCCCGAACCTAGATCAGGGATTGAGACACGCGCACTTAGACCACCCGGATGCACCCGTTTCTACCTAGTGACGAGCGCTCTCGACTTTCAGACCTCGCTTCGAGCGCAACACGAGCCGCAGATCAAGGAGAATCGCCTTTGGCTCGGCGAAGTCGCCCGTCGTGCAAAGAACGCTGTTTCGACCGTGAAGTTCAGTGGCGAGCGCCCAGCGAGCCAAGCCCGCGAAATCCCGATCTTGCTGCAGCCAGGTCATGAATTCTCCGTGCCTGTCAAATCCGGCGTTGAGCTTGACATGACCTGAGAAGTCATGAACGGCTCTGAATCTGTCATACGCGCCTCCAAAACGCGACCCGAACATTGGATGACGGCCGTTTGGACCGGCGCTCGAGGACGTAATCTCAAGCAGTTTCTCAGCGCGAACCGAAGAAATCATCTCGCATTCGCTGGAGTACGGCATAGGACAACGAGTGAAGACAATTCGAATGGCTCTAGATATGGCTGCAAACATCGAGTCCGTCTGTTCCTCGAGCTGGGCGTAGGCTGCGAGAACGGTCGGTTCTCTCGGGACACTGATTGCCTCAAGATAACTTTGAGCTACTTCTGTAAACGCACGATTGTCAAGTTTCCGTATAGACGCACCCGCTCCGGTCGTCGATGGAAGAGGATCGTCATTTTCGAGCACTCCAACCATTCTGGAGCGCGTCGTCAACCGGACCTGAGAAGCACTACTCAACGGCGGGTAACTGTGCGAATAGAACTGAGTAGTGCTTCATCTCTTCGATATCACCAAAAAATGGCTTCACCGCTGCGAAGAAGTCGCCGAAGCGAGGGCCGGCGCGAAACCCTTTCTCGTGACCTTCGACCGAGTCCCATTCGATCCGTACGATGAACCGTTTGGGCTCCTCGACGCCCCTACTCACCTCGTAGGAAAGACAGTGCGGGTCGACGTCAAGAACTGATGCTGCTCGTTGGTAGGCCTGTTCGAACTGCGCCGCACTTTCCTCGTCAATTACGTATCTGATGTACTCCACAACCATGTTTGATCCCTCTCCCAAAGCACGAAACAACTCCGTCCCTTATTCGTTACAATACAGTAGTGTAGTAATATGAAAATCAAAACGCCAGGTCCTGCGACGGCGGGGCGCGGCAGGTCCCGGGATCTGAGTATTGACGCCCGTCTTCTGAAAGCCGCGGCCAAACATTTGGCGGCCTACGGTTACGAAGGAATGAGTCTTACTCGGATTGCCGACGAGGCTGGCACGACCAGGCAGGCGCTCTACCGGCGGTGGGCTGACAAAGCTGAACTAGGCGCCGCGGCGATGGCTGATGTAGTCGATCAGACAAATAGCGCGGCAACGGGTCATCCGTTTTCCGACTTAATAGGGGAGTTGTCGGATTTCCAAAGAGGGGTGTCGCGACCTGGTCGGCTTTCTCTCGTTGGCTCGATGTTGCAAGACAGCGTTGAACGTGACGTGCGCGCTAGTTATCGCGCGAGAGTCATCGCGCCCCGCCGTCGCCGACTGCGACTCATTTTTGAACGAGCTCAGCGGCTCGGCTTGATCGATGCCGAAGCCGACCTCGACGTGGCCGTCACGATGTGCACGGGTTCTTGGTACGCGAGGGCCCTCGCCGGTTCAGCGCCGCCCCCTCACTGGCCACAGAGGATGGCCGCGCTGGCTTGGAGAGCTGTGGGCGGCACTCCTTTGGCTGACGCATGAATTGGAAAACCACCAGCGAACCTCCGCCTCAAGAACTTGTAAGTCGTTCACAAATGGCAAGATTGCGAGAGAATCACATCAACGAAGACTATGCAATTGGAAATTGCGAGATTGTGTGAGGTGGTCGCCGTTAGCTTGCGTTCTGGTTCATGCTTAATTCTCCAACACGAGGTTGAATCTCTCAATCTGGCACGTCTGTCAAAGCGAAGCGTGCTCGTCAATTAAGGGAAAGGTCCCACTATGACTCAAGAAGCGCCACCCAATATTCCTACTTTGTTCGAATGGGCCGGAGGCATCGACCCGATCAACCGGCTCGTTACACGATTTTACGACCACGCGGTGCAAGATGATTTGCTGAGCCCATACTTTCAGCACATGCCGAAGGCGCACATTGGCTTAGTTGCGGAATGGTTTGCAGAAGTGCTGGGCGGACCGAAAGCGTATTCAGAGCGGAATGGAACAATGACGGCTCACCCAAACATGATCAAGAGACACCAAGAATTGTTCATTAGCGAAGATGCTCGTAGACAATGGGCAAACCTAATGAGCCTGTCCGCCGACGAAGAAAATTTGCCGCGAGATGCTGAATTTAGATCAGCATTGATGTCGTACGTCGAGTGGGGGACCCATATGGCCGAGATGTTTTCAAATAATGGCGCAACTGCTCCATTGTCGGCGCCGATGCCGCAATGGGGTTGGGGTGAAACTCCGCCTTACATTGCGAAGTCCTAATCGCTCCATCAGCGGACGACGAATACAATTCTCCCGTCCCTGAGGCACGGCCCGGCACTTGGTCTCATTTCAGAAGTGTTCCAATGGTGACCCAAGATGCTGTCATCAAGTCTGCTAGCAGTGGTTTCCACCACTACATACTGAGCTTTAAGGCGAATCGAATTCCATCGGCAACAAATGCCATTCCAAAAACCATCGCCAATTTTGTTCTATCCGACAGCAGATGATGCCACCAACGGAGTCCCCAAATGGCGGCAAACAGAGATGAAGTTGAGTTCGAGTACCGCAAAGCCGCGCTTCCAGTACAGCAATTGATCCTGATTTAGCGCTTGCCGACGTCGGCGAATGAGTAGGCGATGACTTGAATTCTTGCAGGTGTATTCGACCTTTACTTCGAGTAGCGGCGTGCTCACGTTGGCTACTTTCGTTCCGACGATGAGTGAGTCCAACGACACTGAAGACCAGCAAATCGCAGTCGTCGCCCCGGTCGAGCGTCGACACGATCGACGAGACAGACTTGACCGACCTCCCGAAATTGGTTCGAGACGCACTCCATCGATCGATATCTACGTCACTTTTGTTTGCAGCGCTCGCATTTGCAAAAAGCGCTTTTCGGGGAGACTCGCCGTGCGCAGTGCGGCGGCGCGGTAAGCATCGCTGGCCGCGTCCATTGACTCGGCCATGGTTAAGAGATGCGCACGAACTGCGAACAACAGGTGGTGGTCTGAGACTCGTTCGTCGCCTTCTAGTGTTTCAAGAAGCGAAAGTCCCGCAACGGGACCCTGAACCATTCCCACGGCGACGGCGCGATTAATTGTCGCCATCGGATTCGGAGCGACGTACTCAAGGGTCTCATAAAGAGCGAGAATCTGAATCCAGTCCGTGTTACTTGAGTTTTCTGCTTCGTCGTGCACCGCCGCTATTGCCGCTTGAAGTTGGTATGCGCCCAGCGATCCCGTAGAAAGTGCCAGTGTCACGAGCGCGACGCCTTCCTCAATGAGGGACGCGTTCCATAGGCCTCTGTCTTGGTCTGCCAAGGTGACAAGATCACCGTCCGCTGTTGTTCTTGCCGGGCGCCGAGCTTCCGTCAGCAGCATGAGGGCCAATAGCCCGCACGTTTCACCATCGTCTGGTCGGAGACGATGGAGTTCG
>Ga0187887_10001306_pt1 | contig 21631 bp, 18 predicted proteins | sample June2016WEW_7_10_FD_132977 | JGI IMG/M metagenome (GOLD analysis project Ga0187887, IMG submission 132977) | Peatland microbial communities from SPRUCE experiment site at the Marcell Experimental Forest, Minnesota, USA - June2016WEW_7_10 | ecosystem: Environmental > Terrestrial > Soil >... | reverse complement strand
GAAAAGGGCGGTTCCGGCGGAAAATAGCCGGTTTGTTGGCAAAAAGTGCGAAGTTTGAGGGTCGCAATGCACTTTTGTCCCAATGCACTTTTTTCGATGCAAAAGGCGGCTTTTTTGCGTATGACTTGTTTTGATTCATAGGTTTGCAGCAAACAGGGGGGAGGGGTGGGGTATTGGCGGATTTCCGGTCCATTCCGGCCCGCTGAGGCTTCCGGCGGGCCTTCCCTTTGTCTTGAATCATTGTGCGCCGGAGCGGGGAAATTCTCTGCAATTCAAAATTGCTATCTTATGGGCTGTCCCTCCCCGGTCCCCGAAAGCGAGGGACCGGGGGCACCCTCAGCGGGGTTGAATTCCTCTCAAGACTGGGGACACCCTCGGCGGGGTTGAATTCTGGATCTTCGCCGGAACTAATGGAGGAGTTCATCCAAACGCGAGCGATATGTTCGGCTGACGCGCAACGTCGTGCCGTCACGAAGGGTGAGAACCGCATCCCGGTTGGCTGACGGGTCCACGCGAAGAATGCGTTCTACCTGGATGATCGTCGAGCGGTGGACCCGGACGAACTGCTTTCGATCGAGACGCGCTTCCAAGAGGGAAAGAGGCTCGCGGATCAAGTGAGTTTTACCGCCTACGTGCAACCCGGCATAATCTCCCAACCCCTCGATCCAATCCACATCGCCGGCTTGCACGAAGGTAAATTCATTACCCCTGCGCACAGGAAACCGTTTAATGAGCGAATCGTTTGTTTCTTTTTCAGAGGTTGCGAGGAGCCCATAAAGCCGCTCGAATTTGGCCTCCTGTCGATGAAGAACCAACATGCGCCGCGCGCGTTCAATACAAGCCCCGAAGCGCGCGTCGTCAATTGGCTTGAGGAGATAGTCGAGCGCTTCAACATTAAAAGCATCCAAGGCGTACTCTTCATGCGCGGTGAGGAACACGATGCACCGGGCCTGCTCTCGAGGCAACTCTCTCAGAAGCTCGAGGCCGGAGATACCAGGCATTTCAACATCGACGAAAATCAGATCTGGAGAGGCTCGCGGAATGAGGGTTCGCGCCTCTTCGCCGGTACTGCACTCCCCAACAACCAACATTTCGGGATAGGCATTCAAACGGGTGATAATGCCAACTCTGGCGAGCGGCTCATCATCGACGACAAGGACCCGAATATTCATTGTCCCGCCTGAGAAGGTCTAGAAGATGCCCCGTTTCGAGGGAATTCGATGGAGACCATGAATCGATTATTCAGCGCGGCGGCGACTTTAACTCGGCCTTGTTCACCGTAAAGTTTTTCCAGCCGCGTCCTGGTGTTTGCCAGGCCCAGGCACCTTCCTTCGTCGCCAGGCTGCGGCAGACCTTCCGCATGGTCATTTTCTATGTCGATTCGTAGCCGTTCTTCGATCACAGAAGCGGTGATCGAAACTGCTCCCCCATTGGGACATCGTGCGACGCCATGCCGGATGGCATTCTCGACAATCGGCTGCAAGAGGAACCGGGGGACCAGTGCGTCGGCAGCATCAGGGCTTACGGTGAGCGAGACCTGCAGACGGGGTCCGAATCGGACCTGCTCGATGGAAAGATATTCCTCAGTGACGGCCAGCTCTTCCCGCAAACTCACGAGATGAACCTCGGGGAAGCTCAGGGTATTTCGAAGGAGAGCTGCGAGCTTTGCGATCATCTCGGTAGCCCGTTCGGGCTGTTTGCTTACGACGAGCGACGAGATGGCGTTTAAGGTATTGAAAAGAAAATGAGGCTGCAGCTGGTAACGGAGGGCCTGAAGTTGGGCCTCACGTGCCGTGGCTTCAGATGCCAGAACTCTAGCCCTCTGTTCCTCGACGGTACCGTAATGCTTGATCCCGAAGTAAAGTGCGCTCCATGCGATGAGAACAATCGCTCCTTCGAAGGCCTGGGCAACGACCATACTCCAGCTGAGAGGCGCAGGGTCGCCGGCAAAGTGGAGCGCAGTGAGAGCCGATACGACGGTGCAGAGAACCCCCAGGATGTACGAAACCCCCACGGATATGACCAGGGCAGAAGTCAACGGGGTAGCACGGCGCCAGAGGAAATGGCAACAGGCATACAGGATGAAGCTGGCCAAAAACGTAGAACAAATGAAAGCCATCTGGTAATCCACTGCTTCCCGCATATGGCGAATTGGAATGTAGGAGACAGCGGTTGCGAGTCCATAAAATGTCCACCCACCGATTTGAAGCGGCCAAAAAGCAGGCGCGCGGCGCTGACGGGCAATCGGATGCACAGACTAATTCTAACGACTGAATCCTTTGGTCAAAACCGACCAGGCGCATGAGATGCACGGCTCATCGCAGAATTGCGGAGGTTGGCGACCTTTGACTTTCCGGTTGAGCGATACCGAGGTTAGGTTATTGCTTCGACGTTTGTTCTATCGCATGAGGGTTCGAATGTCGCGGATCGCGGACAGAAATCCTGGAGGAGTTTTTGCATGATCGATGTTTCCACAGATACGAAGACAAGAGTGAGTAACCCTCTACTGGCCATTGCAGCGGGCGGTCTAATCGCCGGCATACTGGACCTGGGGCAAGCCATTTTCTTGTTCGGAGCGAAGATTCCGCTGGCGATCGCTGCGGGTTTGTTGGGGCCACAGGCCTTTAGTGGAGGCGCACCGACATACATTCTGGGTGTACTCCTGCACTTCTTCATCGCATTCTCAGCGGCGACTATTTATTTCGCAGCAAGTCGTAAATTGCGATTCTTAACCGAATATGCGCTGATCTGCGGTTTGTTCTTCGGCGTTGCCGTGGAACTTGTGATGCGCCTGATAGTTTTGCCGCTCTCGGCACTTCACGCAAGTGGGCCCTACGCGTATCGCGACTTGGTTCAGGGGCTGGCTGTGCATATGGTCATCGTCGGACTTCCAATATCGTTCAGCGTTCGGTTGTTCGCGAGAGCAGCTGAGCCAATTCAGTGAACCGCTCGCTTTTAAACCATGCCCACGTGTCTGAACGCACAGGGTGTTCCGGTGCTTTCAGGCGCCGACATGTAGAGGGCAAAATCGCTTTCCCAAGGCCGGGGCCAGGAGGCCAATTTGCTTGTGACCGAGTCCGCACCCGGAGGCGACTCGGAAAAGGCGAGATAAGTCGTTTGAAGATGAACCGCATTTGACGGGCTCAAAAGAGCGTGTCGGCGGGAGGAGGTTGGGGAGGGAATGTTGGGTGAAGGTGCGCGTATACTCATCGTCAATTGGTTTCCCCCTCGTCAGCGGCTGAAGACGGCGGGCTGCGGACGGAACTTTTTAGAGCGACCAAAGCGAAAGATTGGAGACAATCCATGATCTTTGGACACAAATCCGCGATTAAGAATCACCTTTCTTCAAAACATCCAACCTATACGCACCACGTAGTGGTGAAGGCTGCCCAGGAGCGGACTGAGGAGACCGATGAGCCGATGGAGACGCCGGCTGAGAGGAATCCGGAGATGCAGGCGGAGCGACAGGAACCGACGGCGATTCGGCGCTAGGGGCTGACGCAGAGATTGTGGGGCGGTGATTGAAAAAGAGCAGGGATCTTACCGGGGTGGGATTGTGCGCCTTGCCAGCGCTCATTTGCTTGGGCAGAAAAGCAAAGGCAACCGCAGGTCCCCGTTCGACTTCGCTCAGGGCAGGCTTTCGACGCGCCACCCCGGAATAAAGGACGTCTTGGCCCTGTTCTGTCAAGATGATCGTGCGTTTTTGTTCTTTTCAATCGCCAGGAGTTCAGCGTAGGGTGGACGTGTCCCGATCCACGCTTAAGGAAAGGTCTACGATGAATTTTGCGCGTTTGTATTCGCTGACTCTCTGCCTGTTCGCCATGCTTCCCTTGTCCACACCAATTCTGAAAGCCGAGCAGCCGCCTCTTGTTGACCGACGCGCGTTTTTTGGCGAGGTGCAGATTGCGGGGGCGCAGATATCCCCGGACGGAAAGCAGCTTACGTTTCTAAAGCCCTACAAGGGCGTGCGCAACATCTGGGTGAAGAAGGCGGATGAGCCGTTCAGCGCGGCGCGGCCGATCAGCGCGGACAGCAAGCGGCCGATCGGCGGATACTTCTGGTCGCACGATTCGAAGTATGTGATGTATGTGCAGGACAACGGCGGCGATGAGAACTTCAACATTTACGCCATTGATCCGACGGCGGCGGCAGATCCAGCGACGGGCGTTCCGCCAACGCGTGCTTTGACCGATCTGAAGGGCGTGCGCGTGATGCTGTACGCAGTGCCGCGGTCGAAGCCGGACATTTTGTACATCGGCCTGAATGATCGCGATGCGCGGTATCACGACCTGTACGAGATGCACATTTCGACGGGCGCACGCACGCTGGTGAAGAAGAATACCGAGGACATTGGCGAGTGGATTTTTGACAACGCAGGCGAGCTGCGGATGGCAGTGAAGACTTTGCCGAACGGCGATACGCAGATTCTGCGCGTGGACGCGAATGGGTTTGCGCCGATCTACAGCTGCACCGTGCTGGAGTCGTGCGGAGTGGCAGGATTCGATGCTGAGAACAAGCATGCCTATTTGCAGACGAACAAGGGCGACCTGGATTTGGCGGAACTGGAGACGATTGATATTCAGAGCGGCGCGACGACAAAGTTCGAGAGCGATCCGGAAAAGAAGGTAGACTTTGGCGGGTTGGTGCAGTCGGATGCCGATCATCGGATTTTCTATACGTCGTATGAAGACGATCGGGAGCGGAGGTACTTTCGCGACAAGCAGTTTGAGAAGGACTTCAAGCTGTTGGAGTCGAAGCTACCCGGAATGGAGGTGCGGCTGGGATCGGCCTCGGCGGATGAAAACGTATGGATTGTGAACGCGGTAAGCGACGTGGAGCCGGGGCAGGCGTTTTTATGGAATCGCAAGGCGAAGTCGCTGGACTTGCAGTACAAGGTGCGCGAGGATTTACCGCGCGAGGCGCTGTCGCCGCGGCAGCCGTATCACTTCAAGTCGTCGGACGGGTTGGAGATCCCGGGGTACCTGACGATTCCGAAAGGGCTGGAAGCGAAGAACCTGCCGATGGTGGTGTTGCCGCATGGCGGCCCATGGGGGCGCGACGTATTCGGGTATGACGGGTTCGCGCAGTTTTTGGCGAACCGCGGATATGTGGTGCTGCAGCCGAATTTCCGGGCGTCGACGGGGTACGGAAAAAAGTTTTTGAATGCGGGGAACGGGCAGTGGGGACGGCTGATGCAGGACGACCTGACGTGGGGAGTGAAGGCGTTGGTGGCGCAAGGGACGGTGGATGCAAAGCGAGCGGGGATCTTCGGCATTTCCTACGGCGGCTATGCAACGTTGGCAGGTGTAGCGTTTACGCCGGACCTGTATGCGGCGGCGATTGCGTATTCGGCCCCAGCAAACCTGGTGACGCTCCTTCAGACGGTTCCACCATACTGGGAGGCGTTTCGCCGGCAGCTCTATGCGCGCATGGCTGATCCTGGAACAGAGGAGGGCAAAGCGCTGCTGGCCTCAGAGAGCCCGGTGAATGCGGCGAAGAAGATTACGACGCCGTTGATGGTGGTGCAGGGGCAGAACGATCCGCGGGTGAAGCCGGCGGAGGCGCAGCAGATAGTGATCGCGGTGCGGGACAGCGGGAAGCCTGTGGAGTATTTGCTGGCGCCGGATGAGGGGCACGGGTTTGCGCGGCCCATCAACACGCTGGCACAGGTGACGGCGATGGAACAATTTTTTGGGAAGTACCTAGGTGGGCGCGTGGAGCAGGATGTGCCGGACGACATTGCGGCGCAGTTAAAGTTGCTGCGTCAGGATGTGACGACGGTGAAGGTGGTTGCGGAGGCCGGGAAGTAGCGCGGGACGCCCGCTCACGGCGCACAGTTTCACTCTGTGCGGAGCGCTTGCATGGGGTCAATGGAGGCGGCGCGGCGCGCGGGCACGAAGGCAGCGATGAGACCGCAGACGAGGAGCAGCGCCGATACTGTGGCGACCGTGAATGGATCGTGTTGACTTACGCCAAACAGGAATGACTTGAGAAGCCGCGTGGCGATCCAGGTGCAGGCGAAGCCTAGTACCAGTCCTGAGACGACCAGGAGCGAGGCGTTCTTGAGGATGAGGAGCAACACGTCGCGCCGCTTTGCTCCGAGCGCCATGCGGATGCCTACCTCGCGGGTGCGGCGGTTCACGGAGAAGCGCATCAATCCCGACAAGCCGACGAGCGCCATGATGAGGGCGATGGCGGCAAAGACGGTGAGCAGCGTGGTCTGAAAGCGCCGGCGCGCGGTGGCAATCGACATGAGATCGCCCATGGTATACACATCGGTCGCCGCCAGATTTGGGTCCATCGCTTTGAGGGTGGCTTTGACTCCATTGATGACAGTTGCAGGCGGAAGCGTGGAGCGAACGGCAACAGATTCATCGCCGAAATCGTAACTTGTGGAGTACATCTGCGGTTGCGGATCCTCTTCGAGGCTCACGTGCCGGACGTTTGCGACGACACCGACAACAGTCGACCATTGGGCGTGCTTGTCATCGGTGCTGACGCGCCCACCGATCGGATTTCGATTGGGGAAGAAGGTGGAGGCAAAGGCCTGATTGACGATGACGGGGCGATTCCCGGTCGTATCCGCATCGGTGAAAGAGCGGCCGGCAATCAGCGGGATTTGCATGGCCTGGAAGTAATGTGGAGTGATGCCGCGGCCTTCCGATTGTTGAAATTGCCGGTTCGCGAAACCGTCGACCCACAAAAAGCCAATGCTTTCAGAGTTGGACAACGGAAGATTACTGACGCCTCCGGCGGCCTGCGCTCCCGGCAATGCCTCAAGCTTTGCCATCAGCTCCTTGTAAAACGCGGCGCGCTGTTCGGGCTTGCTGTATCGCTGATCGAGGCTGACGTGGAACGTAACGGCAGAGGGAGTGAAGCCGGTGTCGACAGACTCGACATTGATATAGCTGCGGATGAGAAGCCCTGCACCCGCGAGCAGGAGGACCACCATTGCGGTTTGCGCGACGATGAGGGAACTTTGCAGACGGGAGTGGCCGGACGCGCTGCCGCGCGAGGCGTGGGATTTAAGAAACTCAGTTAGCTCTAACCGCGACGCGCCGATGGCGGGCATCAGGCCGGCGAGAAGGCTGGTCAAAAGGGAAGCAGCGATAGCAATGAAAAGAACTCGCAAATCGAGGGATGCTTCTTTGAGGCGCGGGATGTTTCCGGGGTCGAGCCTGGGCAGGAGGCGAAGGAAGAGGGTAGCGAGCGCGATGCCGACCATGCATCCGCCTAAGCCGACGAGCACCGATTCGGCCAACAACTGCCGGACCATGCGGCCGCGGCCCGCGCCAAGCGCGGCGCGAACTCCGAGTTCGCGGCCGCGTTCCGAAGCACGCGCAAGAAGGAGGTTGGCCACATTGCCGCAGGCGATCAGCAACACCAGGCCGACGGCGGCCAGCAACAAGCGCATGAGCGGACGCACGGGGCCGATGGAAAGGGAAGTGAAATCATCGACGAGCGCACCCCATGCGCGTGGGAGTCCGGCATCGCGGGAATCGGGTGGATATTGCTTGTCGAGCCGCGCCATGATTCCGGACATCTCTGCCTGCGCCTGATGGATCGAGACGCCGGGGCGAAGGCGCGCGATCGAAACGTTGTTTCCAATGCCGCGAGAACTCTTGTCCTGCGCGCTGAGGGCAAGGGGCACCCAGACCTGCGTGGATTTGATGTGGTCGTCGCCGTAGGGGAGGTCGGTCTTGAAGGGGTATTCAAATTGCGGCGGCATGACTCCGACGATCTGGTAGTTTGCTCCGTCAAGCTGGATGGAGCGATGGAGGACGTCGGGGCTTGCGCCAAACATGGAGAGCCAGAGGGAGTGACTCACGATGGCAACGTGAGCGTGCGCGGGCGCGTGGTCTTCAACTGCAAAGGCGCGGCCAAGCTCGGGCGCGGATTGGAGTGTGGCGAAGAAGTCTTCGTCAACGCGCGCGCCGCCGATGCGCTGGGTGGTGCTTTGCTGCGCCATGTTGAATTGAGCCTGCTCGAAGTTGCTCATGTCCGCGTAGGAACTGGACTGGCGCTTGAGATCGTAGAAGTCGCCGTAGCTGGGACAAATGACTTCATCGGGAATTTTGAGACTGGGGTTGGGGGAAAACAGATAGACGAGGCGCGCGGGATCCCCGTATGGGAGGGATCGGATCAGGACGGCGTTGACCAGGCTGAAGATGGCGGTGCAGGCGCCGATGCCGAGGCCGAGGGTGAGCATGGCAGTGAGGGCGAAGGCGGGAAACTTGCGCATGGTGCGCAATCCAAAGCGGAGGTCCTGAATGGTTTGCTCGATCCACAGGATGGAACGTTCATCGCGATGGGCCTGCCTGGCCTGTTCAACGCCTCCATAAGCGCGACGCGCGGCGAGGTTTGCCGCTTCGGGCGACATGCCGCGGCGCTCGAAGTCGTCGGTGAGGAGGGCGAGATGTGAGGCGACTTCGCGGTCGAGGTCTTTTTCGGCGCGCGCGTTGGAAAGGAGATTGCGGAATTTGGCGATGAGCCGATTCCAGGGCAGCATGGTTACTGTTCCTCTGCGAGCAATTTCTCGACAACATTCGACATTTGACGCCAGCGCTCGGTTTCCGCGTGGAGGGCTTTCAAGCCGGCCTTGGTAATGGCGTAAAACTTCGCTTCGCGATTGTTTTCTGTCTTGCCCCAGGAGCCGCGGGTCCAGCCGTGCTGCTCGATGCGGACAAGGGCGGGATAGATGGTGCCCTGGTTTAGATTCAAGGCTTCGCCGGAGACCTGCTGGAGCCTGTTGGCAATGCCATAGGCGTGCTGCGGACCCATGGTGGCAAGGGTGCGCAGGATCATAAGGTCGAGGGTGCCTTGCAGGATCGGGATGGTCATTTTCTCCACTTTGCATCCAAGTGGACAGGATTTTCAGTTGGATGTCAAGTGGAGCGATTTTAGTGAAGGGTTGCCGCGTGCGAGTCCTGCGATGCCGCGCGCGGTAAGATTGTGTGCATTATGACGATGACTCGCCGCGATGTTTGCACTACGATTTCGGCCTTAGCGGCTTTGGCCGCGGTGCGGCCGGTTGAAGGTCAGACAACTCCTGTTGCATCGGGCACGCCTGCCAAGGCGGGAGCGCAAGCGGGGGCTGTGCTTTCTGACGCGAAGGCTTATCCGTTTGAGAGCTTAACGGTGACGCACAGCGCGAATGGGGAGATGCGGTCGATCGTGCACGGCGTGCTGCCGACAGGCGAGGCTGTCGAGCTGCATGAGACGACGCTTCTGCCAGGGCATATGCCGCATCCCCCACATAAGCACCGGCACTCGGAGTTCATGCTGATCCGCGAAGGCACGGTCGAATTTGATAACGACGGGAAACTGGAGCGGCTGGGGCCGGGCGGAGTGGTCTTTGCCGCGTCAAATGTGATGCATGGGCTGAAGAACGTGGGCGATGCGCCTGCCAACTATTTTGTGATTGCGATCGGCCGGGATTAGAGGGCGTCCTCGGCGAATACAAACAGAATGAGCGGAGAAGCGGCTTTTGCGGCCCACTCATCGCGGTAAGGCTGCCATGAATGCGGCACAGGGTTCGAGAGGCGGGGGATGGCAAACGCAAGGTAACCAGTGGCGCGCACCGGTGCGTCAGGGGGTGTACCTCGGAATGGCGATTTGAATTTTTCGCGGACGCGGGTAGATTCCAACTTGAAGGCGAATCAATCGCCAATCCTTGGAGGAAATACCCATGAACACGATTCTCTTGAAGATGTACATCAAGTTCCAGGAACTGGCGAACCGCGAGGACGGTCAGGACCTGGTTGAGTATGCCCTGGTTGTTGCTTTGATTGCGTTCGGCGCGACGGCCGGCATGAAAGCTTTGGCCGGCGGCCTGAACACCGCATTCGGTCAGATCAGCACCACGCTGGGCAGCTACGTCTCGTAATCTCGATCAACCTGCGGAACAACCGACGAGCCCCAGAGCGCCTGGATCGAACTTGATCTCCTGATGCCTGGAGCGAATGGCGGGAACCGCCTAGCCTTCACCCAATTGCCACGAGGCCCCCGAAAGGGGGCCTCGTGCTTTTTTGCGCGTGCCAGGGGTAGCCTGCGGCGAAGACGCAGAACTTTCACATCGTTCAGGAGGACATCGCGATGGAAAGGGGGATTGGGGGGAAGGGGGTCAGCAGCCTTTTTTGCAGCGGGCCATGATGGCGGCGTGGAGGCGTTCGCGGAGGCCGGCGGGCATGTCGTAGATCTCGTGGGAGCGGTAGATTTCGATGGTCTTGCGGGTGGTCGAGAGAGTGACTTCGCAGTGCTCGCAGCCCTTGAGGTGCTGTTGCAGGTCGGCGCGCAGGGTGGGCGTGACTGCGTCGTCAATGAGATCGTCGAGAAGGGCGAGGAACTCTGTGCAGGTCACTTCTCACCAACTTTCTTTTTTCGGAAGTAACGGCTCAGTCGTTCGCGCAGTTGCAACCGGGCGCGGAGCAGGCGCGATTTGACGGCGGGGACGCTCAATCCGAGGGTTTCTGCGGTCTCCTCGGTCGAAAGCCCTTCCACGTCGCGCAGGACGAAGACGATGCGGAACCCCTGGGGCAGACCCTGAATGGTCTTGCGCAGAATTTCGCCCAACTCCGCCTGGTTGTAATTCTGCTCCGGGTCGGGAGCCCAATCTGCCAGGTCGCGTGGAACGCTGCCTTCCTCTGTCTCGACGTCCTCGTCGATCGAGACCATTTTGCCGGTGCGGCGCTTGCGCAACCGCATTAGGCTTTCGTTGACTGCTATCCTGACCAACCATGTGTAGAACTTCGAATTCCCCTGAAATTGATCGAGCTTCTCGTACGCCTTCAGGAACGCGTCCTGCATGACATCTTCAGCATCCTCGCGGTTCTGAGTGATGTGCTGCGCGATGCGAAATACCTGACGCTCGTACTTGCGGACCAACTCGTCGTAGGCCGCAACATCGCCCTCGCGCACCCTTTCAACCAGGGCTACGTCAGGATGCGGCTCGAGTTCACCTGCAATCGATTGGATGGTAGACATAGGCGTTGGTTGCGGAAATCGTTCGGGTCAATGGTAGCGGGGTGAAGGTAGGCGCAAAAGAAGAGTTTACCGGAAGGGGGTGGGGTGTTCCAAGGAGGATTTGAGAAGGGGCGCTAGCGGTTGGTGGACCGGCGAGCGCAGGTGCGGATCAAGATCCAGACGACGAAACCCAGGACCAGAGCGGTGAGCGCGACGACGAAGTAGCCAGCGTAGGCTTTGGTGAATTGGTGGCTGGTTTGGGGGGAGTCGCTGGTTTGGAGAAGGATGGCGCACTCTGTAATCGACATGATCTTTCCCCCATCTCAATTCAGAGATTCAAAGCGGGCTGGGGGTTGCATGGGTTGGTGGGGAGAGGTAAATCGGGCGCGGGCGAGATTTGAGCGGGGCGGAAAATGAGGGCCCGGGGACCAGGCCCTTTTGGGGGTGCGACCCTTCTGGCGCCACGGATTATTTCGAATCGAGGACAGGTTTCATGTTGACCAGGTCGACGGGGAGGGAGACGTGTTCGTGGCTGATAAGCCATTGCCCGTGAATGCGTTTGTAGCCGTCGGTGACGCGGACGGTGAGTTCGGTACGCTTGCCGGATCTATCGGTGGAGGTTACGTACTGGATGCTGTGCGAGTAAGCGACGCTGCCTCCGCCGGTGGTGACTTCGAGGTCGGAGATGGTGGCTTCGACGGGGCCTTGGACTCCGGAAAGGAAGTCCTGAAAATCTTTGCGATAGGCGGCGGCGCCGACGTATTGGCGGGGCGGGGTGGTATCGAAAACCACGAGACTGTCGTCGGGAACGTAGCAGGCCATGATGGCGTCGACGTCTTTTGCGCGGAAGGCGGCTATGAAACGGTCTTCGAGAGCCTTGATCTCCGTCTGGTCGCGGGACGAGTTGTCGGGACCGGGAACGCTGACGTGACAGCCGATGCAGGTGGCGAGCAGAGCGACCGGGATAAGGCGAAGTGTCTTCATGGAATGATTTCCTTTGATGGCTGAGGCGGATTAACGCGAAGGTGATTGCCTGAAGCTGATTGAAAAGGGATGGGTTGGCGTTGTCAAGGGTCGACCCGCGCAGCGCCCGTACGAGGGGTATGACGTTGGCCCGGAAGACGCGGAAAGCGGGACGGTGCCTGAAACTGTCCCATTTCGAACCACACCTTGGTAACGGGAGTGGTTCAGTCTTGTATCCCAGGAAGCGATTCCAGCTTACAGTGGAGGGATGAGGGTGGCTCACTCCCAAAATTCAACGCCAAGCGCCAGGGGGCTGTACGGGTGGCCTGCGCGCGGGTTGGCAACGGTGCTGGCGACGCTGCTGGCGGTGACTCCGCTGGCTGCGGAGACGACGGGGGACGTGCCTGCGAAGCCTGCGGCTTCGGTAAGTTCCTCGCAGCATAGCAGGAAGATTGTTAAAGGCTCGAAGGGCGCCAAGGCGAGCCCGAAGAGCCGAAAGACGCGCGCCGGCCATGCGGCACGGGCGGCGCGGACAGCCAGGATCCACCAGGCCTTTGTGGCTTCGAGCGAATTGCGGCCCATGGCGCAACAGTTGGCCACGATGCGCACGCCTGCGGCGTATGCGGGGGTAACGAGGTACGCACACGCGCACACAGGAGAGGCGGGTGCGGCGGCGTATCTGGCGCTCGGCCATGCGTACCTAGTGGATCATCGCTTCTCAGAAGCATCAGAAAATCTGAAGCAGGCGCGGCAGTCGGGCGAGGAATTGGCGGACTACGCGGATTATCTGGGTGCGCAGGCAGATCATCAAAGCGGCAATGAGGCTGGCGCGGCGGTGCTACTGCACGGGTTCGCGACGCGGTATCCCGACAGCATCTTCAACCTGCAGGCGCCGGAACTGGAAGCGACTGTTCTGTTGGCGCAGGGGAACGCGGCGGGAGCGCGCAAGGTGCTCGCCGAAGATACTGCCGGCGCGGCGCGGCCGGCCTATCAGCTTGCCGAGGGCGAAGTGGAGATGGCTCTGGGGCAGGAAGCGGAGGCGGAACAGATTTTCAGGAAGCTGCTGCTGGGGCACCCACTGAGCACAGAGGCGCAGGCGGCGCGGGCCAAGCTGACGGCGCTGGGCGCGGAGCTGCGGTTGACTGTGACGGAGTTGCGCAGCCTGGGCGATGCGTACTATAACGCAGGGCGCTACGCGGAGGCCGCAGAGCAATATCGCGCTCTTGAACAGAAAGCGGACCTGAGCGCCGACGAGCGCAATGGCTTTGCCGTGGATGCGGCGGCGTGCGAACTGAAGCTGAAGCGATTGTCGCCGGCGCAGGTTCAGGGGCTGGCGGACACGGCGGACGAGCACGGAGCACGGCGGCTTTATCTGTTGATGGAACTGGCGCGGAATCGGGATGACGGAACAGACCAGCAGCGCATTGTAGCGCTGATGGAGACGCGTTTTCCCAAGAGCCCATGGCTGGCCGAGGCGCTGTTTTCCAGCGGCAATATGTATCTGCTGAAGAAGGACTTTCCTACTGCGATCAGCTATTACAGCTACCTGGCTACCCATTTTCCCGACAGCGCCAATGCGCCGGCGGCCCATTGGCGGGCGGGTTGGTTGAGTTACCGGCAGGGGCTTTACGCAGATGCGTCGCGATTGTTTGACGAGCAGATCAAGTTGTATCCGGGCGACAAGGATACGGTGGCGGCGATTTACTGGCGCGGGCGCCTGTATGAGACGCAGGACCACAAGGCAGCCAGTGCGACGAGCAACTATCGCGCGCTGGTGAGGGCTTACCAGCACTTCTTCTACACGCAGCTGGCGCGGCGACGGTTGCAGGCGCTGGGGAATGTAGAGCTGGCATCGCAGACGCAGATGGACAAGCTGCAGGCGCCACCGGTGCCGGTGCTGGAAGAGAGCTTTCCTGAAGACAGCCCACATCTGGCGAAGGCGAAGCTGGTGGCCAACGCAGGATTGAATGAATACGTTGCGCAGGAGATTGCGGCTGATCCTGATTCGGGATCGTGGAGCGCTCTGGCCGAAGCGCAGATTTATGCGTCGTACGGCGAGACGTATCGGGCGATGCGTTCGCTGAAGAAGGCATTGCCGTTTGCGATGTCGGCGCCGATCTCTTCGATTCCCCTGGCGTACTGGCGCATTCTGTTTCCTGAGGCGTGGTGGGAGACGATCAAGAGCGAATCGGCGAAGAACAATCTCGATCCGTTCCTTGTGGCGTCGCTGATCCGGCAGGAGTCGGAGTTTAATCCCAATGTGATTTCGTATGCGAATGCTTATGGGCTGATGCAGGTGGAGCCGGCGACGGGCAAGCAACTGGCGAAGGAAGAGGGCATGAGTCACTTCCAGGCATTTCAATTGCTCGATCCGGAGACGAACATTCGCCTGGGGACGCGGTATTTGCGTAAGCTGCTCGATCGATTTGGCGGCGTGGAAGAGTACGCGCTGGCTGCTTACAACGCCGGGGATTACCGCGTTGTGGATTGGCAGGCTGCAGGGCCGTATGGCGGGCTGGACGAGTTTGTGGAGTCGATTCCTTTTACGCAGACGCGCGAGTATGTGGAAGCAATTTTGCGGAACAAGGAAATTTACCGATCGATTGATGAAGCTGGAGCTTCGCACGGAAGCGCCACGCTAGCCACGACACAACCACAATAAGCGTGGATGCTCGCTGATCGCTTGCACGAGGGTTTGTGCTTTCCCCGGCCTAAAAAGGCGAGCGACTTGGGCCCCCGCAGAAACTCGCTGATCGCTCGCATTCGGTTCGTGCTTTCCCACCCATTTCGCGATAAGACTGCGAAATGGATGGGGCACCCTGCAGTTCCCGGCTGGTCCAATATCGCGTTCATCTCTCAATGTGAGGCGGGTATCCTGTTCGACACTGCCTGCGGAGTTGACACTTACAGTGCTGTGCCTCGACACTGAGCTCAATCGAAGGCGCATCTGCTTTCGTGCCGTCCTCAAAACCATTCGCAGTCTGCTGTTGCCGCACCAGGGAGCCCGTCGCATACAGCGAATTCGGGCTCGGTTACATCAAAGCCATGGGAGGGCCAGGATGTCAGCCGACTTGCAGTTTCTGGAAGAATGGATCCCGGAAAGAATGGACCCAGGCACAATCTTTGTTCTGGAAAACCAGAGCAAGCTTGGCCATGCGCAGAATCCCTACGTGGCGGTGATGTCGTGTCCTCGCTGTGGGACCATGGGGCTGATCACGCGGAGACAACTTTGCCGTGGAGAGGCGATGATCTGCGGAAGCGATGTTTGTTCCGCGGAGTATCGGCTGGACGGTGAAAATATCGACTTTCGACGATTGCAATGAGCGGATTCTCACTGCAAGGCGGGCGCGGATGGGGAACCTGGCGTTCGTGCTTTCCCACCCATCGCAAAGAGCGCGATGGGATGGGGCACCCAGGGGTCTTGCTTGGTCGCCGATCTCTAAGAGCGCGATGGACGGAGCATCCCATGGGATTGGCGTTATGCGCTATGCATTGTGAAGACGGTGATTTCCGGTGGGCAGTTGAAGCGGAAGGGAAGTCCCACGGCGCCGACGCCGCGATTGACATAGAGTTGCAGGCGGTCGAACCGGAACCACCCTTCGACATACTTTTTGCCTAGCTCGGGCAATTCCATTGCACCGAGGAAGGGCACTCGAACCTGGCCGCCATGGGTGTGGCCGCTGAGCATGAGATCGATTGCCTTTCCGGCGGGGTGCGCGACGAGAAAGTCAGCGTAGTCGGGGGCGTGGCACATGAGCACAACGGGCTCATAGGGCACGTTGCGAATGCGCGTGGGGATGGCGCGGTCAGGGTCGGGACGGCCCTCAACGGGATCTTCCAATCCAGAGAGCCAGAATCTGCTGCCGCCGCGCTCGATGGGCATGCAATCGTTGCGCAGCACGGTAATGCCGTTGGCCTTGAGGGCCGCAGTAACTGCGTCGGGTTCGACGAGAAAATCGTGGTTTCCGAGAACGGCGATGACCTGTTTGCACTTGATTTGAGCGAGCAGATTCGCGCATTGCCATCCGGCTCCGATGGCAAACGTTGTAGTGGAGACGCCGTTGCTGACAAAATCGCCGGTGAGAAGGACGAGGTCGGGATTGAGAGAATTGATGCGATCGACAGCATGGCGAAGAAAGAAGGGTTCGGTGAATTCGTCCATGTGAATATCGCTCATTTGAGCGATGCGCAGCCCGTTGAAGGAGGAAGTCAAGCCCGGGATATGAACGTCGCGCCGCGTGATTTCAATCCAGTGACGTTCAATTTCTCCTGCATAGAGGGCCAGGCCAGCGGACGCACCCATGGCTGCTTTGAAGAAGCGGCGGCGCGTGATTGACGGGTGTTGCAGTGAGTCTTTCTCTTGCATATTGAATGATAGCGGCTTCATGAGGATGCATCGATCGCGCCGCGAACACTGCCTTTTGCGCGGGCAAGTTTCTCGATCGCGTCTTGCTTACCGATTTTTGCGAGAAGCATGACGAGGGCAATGGAGATTTTCATATCGGCCTGGTGTAGAGCCGCGAGGGCAGTGGAATGGTTGACGCGCGCGATGCGCTGCACGATGGAGATGCCGCGTTCGAGGAGTTTTTCATTCTTGAGCTGCATATTGACCATCAGGTTGCCGTAGACATAACCGAGTCGCGCCATGGCGCCGGTGGTGAGCATGTTGCAGATGAGCTTTTCGGCGGTTCCAGCTTTGAGCCGAGTCGACCCGGTCAGCACTTCCGGGCCGACGTCGGGTTCGATGGCAATTTGCACGACAGCAGCCAACTCGGAGCCTCGATTGCAGGCGATGGCAATGGTTGCGGCTCCCTGGGCGGCTGCGTATTGAAGAGCTGCGATGGTGTAGGGCGTGCGGCCGCTTGCTGCCAGGCCAACAACGACGTCGGCTGCGGTTGGAAACCTGGCGGCGATATCGGCTGCGCCGAGTTCGCGGGAATCTTCACTGGCTTCAGTGGAGTGGGCGAGTGCATAATCGCCGCCGGCAATCAAGTATTGGATTTTTTCAGGATCGGTGCCGAAGGTCGGCGGGCACTCGGATGCATCGAGCGCGCCGATGCGTCCGCTGGTGCCTGTGCCGACGTAGATGAGGCGACCCGCCTGGTCAAGGTGTTCGTGAATGACGTCGATGGCTTTTGCGATGGCAGGCAGGACGCGGCGCACGGCGCGCAGGACCTGTGCGTCCTGGCGATTCATGAGCGTGGCAATTTCCAGTGCGCTTAACTGATCAAGGCCAGCCGAAGCGCGATTGGGCCGCTCGGTTTTCAATCCGCCTAACTTCATGAGTTCCTCCTCAAGCCAGAATTGGGCGCAGTTAGTGTCGTTCATTCAGGGCCTCGGCAGCGCGTAATGCGAGACCGCTGGCTACAGAAGTAAATTCGTTTCCGCCGCGGATGCGATCATCTCCGAACCGGCTGGTAAAGATGCGCCGCACGGCAGGCACAAAGGCGGTTCCGCCGGTAAGGAAGACACGGTCGACGTCGCGCGCATCGACACCCGAGGATTGGAGAAGGGAATCGACGCAGCGCTCGATTATTTCGAGATCGTCGCGGATCCAGGATTCGAAATTGGCACGAGTGACGGGAATGCGCAGATCGATATTGGGCAGGTGCGGATGATCGCGGAAGCGGAATTCGGCAATTTCAGCGTGGGACAACGCAAATTTTACATGCTGCACCGACTGGTGAAGCTGATAACCGAGATCTTCATCGACGATTGAAATCAGGGCTTGGATCTTTTCGGGCTCCAAGGCTCGGGTGCGGGCGCTTTTAAGGATTTCTCGAACATTGCTGGTGCGGAGAAAGGAGAGGTAGTGCCAGCGTTCAAGATTGGCATAGATCCACGCAGGGACAGCGGGGAGAAGCTTGTTGAGCGAGCGGGCCTCGGAGTCGGAACCGAGAGCCGGCGAGACGAGCTTGCGAATGATGCGGGCGTCGAAGGCGTCTCCCGCGAGGCCAACGCCGCTGTTGCCGAGCAAATCGCGCGGGGTACGTCCGCGCCGGCGCACGCCCGAGCCGACCCGGAGCAACGAAAAATCGCTGGTGCCGCCGCCGAAATCGCCGATCAGGATGAGTTCGTCGTGATCGAGCGAAGCCTCGTAGGCGTATGCGGCGGCAACCGGCTCCATTTCAAAGTCGACGCGCTCGATTCCGGCGAGGGCAAAGGCGGCGCGCAGGCGGGCGAGGGCGAATTGCTGATCCTCTTCCGTTTCAGCTCCGACGAACCGCACAGGTCGGCCGACCATTGCGTAGTGGATGGGGCGGTCGAATTCCCGCTCGGCAAGCTTACGCACATCGCCCAGGATGCGGGCGATGAGCTCTTCAAGCTTGTAGCGACGGCCAAAAACTTCAGTCCCGGTTAAGGTTCGGCTAGGAAGGTGAGACTTAAGCGACTGAACCAGGCGGCCTTTTTCCTCGGCGTGAAGATAGTGCTCAATGGCGGCGGGGCCCGTGAATGCGTGCGTTCTTCTGGCTCCGGCGGTGGAAGCCGCCTGCTCGAAATAGAGAACGGAGCGAAACGATTCGCTGAACTCTCTGCCGACCTCAAATGAGGCAAGGCGGAGGTGACCCTCCGCGTCCAGCAAAGCCAGGGAACTATTGGTGGTGCCAAAGTCGAATCCAACAGCTCCCGGCCGGTTTGTCCCGCTCCGCATTGTTTCCATTATTTCGTATCGAGACGGGGCGGGCGGACGCGGGGCTGGATGAGGTGGAAAAGGCGAGGCAGGCGGCGGAATTGAGTATGCTTAGAGAGGCAGACAGCAAGGCCGTTTGATTCGCGGCGGCTTGTTACCGGCCGAAGCCTTAGGTGCAGCCATTGCGGGCAAAATTGGCGTTGAAGACATCGCTCGCGAGGGTGGATTGGAAGGCTTGCCGGGCCCGGATGGCGAAATTGGCAGACGCAGCGGACTTAAAATCCGCAGGCCGCAAGGCCGTGGGGGTTCAAGTCCCCCTCCGGGCACCATTTAGAATCAGGAAGATAGATATGGATACCGCCCAGGGGTATGAAAGCTAGATTTAGTCAGGGCACCAATTTGAGAACCGCTTGTTCCTTTAGATATACCAGAGCGAAATATAGACGCTAAAGCTCAGCAAAGACTAAATCGCGAGCGAGCGCACCGCGCGAGTCGTCGCAGATCGAACCCGCGCGTCAACTGAATATTGATGTTCCCGATGTACGCTTCGATGACCACGGAACCAACGGTGGGAAGCGGGGTCACCACCTCGGTCCCAGACCCGCGGCGGCACTTCGTCGCGTTGGCGCCTGCCTTCGCGCTTGCGCAGAATTGGATGCGAACGGAGTCCGCACCAGTAGTCCCGTCGCTCGAATACAGAAGCGCGGCAAGATGTTGCCACATCGCGTGTCGCATGGGTCTCTCGCCAAGGAAAGCGACCCGTGGCTGGCCCGAGCGATCCAGCCATGTCAAGAGGTGTGGGTTGTGGCACAGGCAGGATACAAAGATCGCTTACAAGAAGCGCGAGTGTCCCGCCCGAGAAGCCAACTCCTGACGATCTATCGAAACTCGGTGAGTGCATTGGCGATAATGCGCGCATCGAGAAGACCGCAACGAGTCAATCAGCAACAATCACCTATCCGAGAAGCCGGTCTCACACGCGCTTCCGCCAAGTCCAAGCTTTTCCCCTGACATCCATGTCTATTCGTTCGGGCCTGCTAGTACATGAACTTCAACGCGAACTGCACCTGGCGGGGAGTCCCCGCTTCAAGAATGTGGTTGAATGTCGGCGAACTGATGTCGCAGTCGGGCAACCGGAAATTGGTGCGGTTGAGGACGTCAAACAGTTCGGCGCGGAATTGCAGCCGCTTTGATTCCGTGACTCTAAAGTTCTTGAGGGCGGCGAAGTCCCAGTCAGCATAAGCCGGACCGACATTCACGTTGCGGCCTTCTGTGCCAAACTGTCCTGCGTTGGCGGTGGGATCGAGCCGCTGGTAGGCGCCGCTATTCAGCCACGCGCCAACAGTGCGGGGCCCGTTATTGGGGTTGCCCACGATATTGGGCCGTTGGGCGGAGAATCCGGTGATCTCCGGCGCACTGCCTTGCGCCGCAACGTCATTCGAGTCGAACACGGTAAACGGTGTACCGCTCATGAGCGTGGCAATGCCATCCAGCTGCCATCCACCGAGTGCGGACTGATACCAGTTCTCAGCATGGCTCCAGAACGGCATTGCCCATTCATAGCTCCCAACAAATCGGTGGCGTGCGTCGAACGCCGACAGGCCCCGCTCAGCCGCGAGATTGAATGGATCCTGGGCGAGATCGTTTTCACCTGCAACGGGCTTTGCCGCCGATCCGGTGATATTAAACGACGAAACATCGTCGATCGCCTTCGACCAGGTGTACGAAGCCAGGAAGGACAGCCCGTGACTGTACCGCTTGCGCAGGGAAGCTTCCAACGCGTTGTACGCCGAGTTGGCGATACCCGCGATCTCGCCGGTGGATGAGAACTTGCACGAACTCGGCGAATCGGCAAGCGTGCAACCGGAGTAAAGCCGCCGTTGATCGGCATTGCTTGAATTCGAAATCGGCTGACCATCAACATAGCCAGGAATGAAGACCGCGGGATTGGCTTCAATGAACCGCGGCAAGCGCGTGCCCTTGGTGCCGACGTATCCGATCTCGAACAGCAAATCGGTCCCGAACGACTGCTGCAGGTTCAAGTCCCAGTCCTGCGTGTAGGGAAGCGTCAACGTAGGCGACAAAGTCAGGTTGGTGAGCGACGGGGAGAATGTACCTGCCACCGGAGGATTCCCGTTGAAGGGGTTTCCAAAATCCGGCAGGCTCACCTGCGGCGTCCCGAGAAAGGGGGGCGCACTGATCGGAGCCTGCAAAGGTCCACCTTGGCCGGTGTAATAAGGCTCATAAAACATGCCGTACGAGGAAGTCAGAAGGGTCTTGCCTTGACCAGTCGGATCCCATGCCACACCAAAGCGCGGGGCAAATGCCTTCATGTCGGTAGGAATGAGACCTGCGGGCACGCCTGCATCGCCCGGATACAGCAGTCCCGTAGGCGCATCCGGCATGACATGGGACTGCTTTCCCGGCTCAAATAAAGATACGCGGTTATGGATTTCAGTGGAGGGTTCGGGCAACTCGTAGCGCAGTCCGGCATTGATTGTGAGACGCGGCGTGACCTTATATGTATCCTGCACGTACAGGTTGGAATTGTTGCCGCGAATGCCGCGCGAGAAGTCTCCGATGCCTTGCAGGAATACGACCGCCTGGCCTGTAAGGAAGCTGGCGAACGCGTCGGTTATTGGGAATGGCTCGAATACGAAGAAGCCATTCGTCGCGATGCCTTGCAGCACGTTGATGTCTTGATTCTGGTAGCCTCCGCCGAATTTCAGATCGTGCTTGCCGCGCACCCAGCTCAGCGATCCTGAGTAATCGAAGACATCCTCGTAGGTATTGCGCGGGCCCGTGATCGGATCACCGACCGAAGCATAGCCATTTATTTGGATGAATGGAGGTCCAGCAGCGATGGCGAGGCTCGGTGTGTATTGGAATCCAAGGCTGGCGGGGGACTGATGGTCCTCCTGCTCGCCGAAGAGGAATTTGTTGCGCAGAAACGAGAGTCTCGCGATGGCGATGAGGGTCGGCGAAAATGTGTGCGTTTCTTCGGCGACAAAGTTCTGGGCGCGTTGGTTTTCGCCAACGGGGAAGCCCGGCACGCTTGCGCCACCCGGCGCGAGG
>Ga0187887_10001305_pt1 | contig 21633 bp, 14 predicted proteins | sample June2016WEW_7_10_FD_132977 | JGI IMG/M metagenome (GOLD analysis project Ga0187887, IMG submission 132977) | Peatland microbial communities from SPRUCE experiment site at the Marcell Experimental Forest, Minnesota, USA - June2016WEW_7_10 | ecosystem: Environmental > Terrestrial > Soil >... | reverse complement strand
TCCTGATGCAATTCATGGTGCAGGGCGCGTGGGGCGTGGTTCCGGCGTACCGACGGAGTTGTCGCCCGCGCCAGTGCGCGCTACCGCGCCGGGACTGGCTTATCAACTGGGCGCGCTCATCACTTCGTGGAATGGAAAAGGCCAGGCGCTGGCGGCAGAGCGCTGGGGCAATTATCCGGCGGTGCTGGCCGTTACGGTGGCCGTGGTCGCGGTGGCGCTGGCGAGCCTGACGGCGTTGGGACGCGAGGCCAAGGGCAGAGAAATGAACGAGGCCTGAGGCTGGAACGGCGGCAGAACTCGTTCATGCGATGGCTTCGGAATGCACCCTTTGCGGCATATCGGTTTCGCTGGCGGCCACTTAAAATGAGGGTCAATGAATCCGGGATCCAGCGACGTAGCTATTGTGGCAATCGGGCGCAATGAGGGAGAGCGGCTGAAGCCTTCTCTGCGCGCCGCGCTGCGGGATGCGAAGCTCGTGGTGTATGTGGATTCAGATTCGACGGACGGCAGCGCGGAGTTCGCGCGATCCGTGGGCTGCCGCGTGGTCTCGCTAGACCCGTCGCAGCTAATTAGCGCGCCACGAGCACGCAATGAGGGCTTCGCCTGCGTGATGGAAAATGCGCGGGACACGCCCTTTGTGCAGTTTGTGGATGGCGACTGCGAACTCGAGGAAGGCTGGATCCAACTAGCCGCCAGGACACTTTCAGAACGTCCCGATGTAGGCGTGGTGTGCGGACGGGTCCGCGAAATTCACCCGGAGGCAAGCGTATACAACAGGCTGTGCGACCTGGGATGGCGCCAGCCCGCGGGAGAAATTCTGAGCTCCAGCGGCAGGTTCATGGGACGAGCCCAAGTCTTCAAAGGCGTGGGAGGGTTTCGCGCCGATGTGCAGGTGGCCGAAGACGATGAGTTCTGTATTCGCGTGCGGCGACAGGGCTGGAAAATCCTGATGATCGATGCGCCCATGGCGCGCCACGATGCGGCCATGACCAGCTTCAGGCAATGGTGGCGCAGAAATCGCCGCACCGGCCGCGGCTATGCGCAGGTTGCGGCCTTGCACGGCGGCGGCGAAGAACGCTACTTTGTCCGCGACCGACGCCGCATCTTGATCTGGGGACTGGCACTGCCGGTTACGGCGCTGGCCGCGGCGCCTTTCACGTACGGCATTTCGCTGCCGGCGCTGCTTTGCCTGTACGCTCTGCAGTTCGCGCACATTGTGCGCGGCTGCCGTAAGCGGGGATGGGCGAGCCGGGATGCGTTGGCCTATGGATTCTTCACCGTGATCTCAAGGTTTCCGGCACTGCAGGGATTGCTTGACTACTATTGGCGACGGATACGCGGGCGGGCCATGACGATTATTGAATACAAGCAGGCGAACCCATGAGCGAGGCGATGCACCTCAAGGCTGAGAAACAAAACGCGCACGGCAAACCGGGCGCCGTGGCGAAGCGTCGCGTGGCACTGCTGGGAGCCGGCTATATTGCCGACTGGCACGCGAAATGTCTCAAATCTGTGGCGGGCGTGGAGCTGGTTGCGGTGTGCGACCGGGTGCGGGAACGCGCCGAGGCCCTGGCCGAGAAATACGGAATCGCAAAGACCTACGCATCGCTCGAGGCTATGCTGCAAGCGGAGAGACTCGATGCCGTGCACGTTTTGCTGCCTCCTGACCTGCATTTTGCGGCGGCCAGCGCGGTGATGGAAGCCGGCGTGAGCGTGTTCCTGGAAAAACCCATGTGCGAGAGCGCAAACCGGTGCGAGGAGCTGGTGCGGCTCGCCGCCGAGCGCCGCGTTTACCTGGCCGTGGGGCACAACTTTCTGTTTTCGCGGCCCTGGGAGCAACTGCGGCGCGACGTCCTGAGCGGCATTCTGGGACGCGTCGATCAGATCACGATTACCTGGAACCGTTTTCTTCCGCAGTCCGCGTTGGGCCCGTTCGATATCTGGATGCTGCGCGACCCGCGCAACATCATGCTGGAAACGGGATCGCACCTGGTGGCGCACATGCTGGACCTGGTGGGCGAGCCGGACGAGATGGAGGCACGCGCGGGAAACCCGATCCAACTCCCCACGGGGCGTAGCTTTTATCGCCGCTGGCAGGTGAGCGCCGTGAAAGGGCCGGCCGCTATCGGCATCGAGTGCTCGTTTGTGCCGGGTTTTGCCGAGTACAACATTCACGTGCGCGGATCGCTGGCTGCGGCCACGGCGGATATCGAGCGCAATACGTATGCTCTGGAACGCTACCGGCCCGCCGATCCCGACTTTGAAAATTACACGATCGTTGCCAGCCGGGCGAAGCACCAGAAGTCGCAGGCGCGCCGGACGCTGGCAAGGTACGTGCTGTCGAAGCTGGGTCTTGAAAAGCGCGGCACGACGTTCGGTGAGAGCGTGGCGCGCGCCATGGACACGTTTTACAGAGAAATGGAGAGCGGCGCGGAAAGAACGGACGAACGTGTCTCCGGGCAGTTTGGCGCACGCGTGATTCGGGTGTGCGAGCAGATCGGGCAGCGGGCGAATTTGCCCGCGGAGAACGTCGCGCCGCGAACGGAGCCGAGTCTGGCGGGCGCCGGCGCCAAGGCCAACATTCTGGTGCTGGGCGGTACGGGTTTTATCGGCAAGGAACTGGTGCGTCAATTGGTTGCGGAGGGCCGCGGGGTGCGCGTGCTGGTGCGCAGTGCGGCCGGCCTTCCTGAAGGGCTGCGCGCACAGGTCGAATGCCAATCCGGCAATCTGCAAGAGCGCGAAGCGCTGCTCGGCGCCATGGACGGCATCGATTGCGTGGTGCACCTGGCGCGGGCCCACGTGAAGACCTGGGCGGAATATCAGAAATTGGAAATTGACGCCACGCGGCTGGTGGGCGAATGCGCGTTGCAGGCGGGCGTCAAGCGGCTGGTCTACGCGGGGACGATCGACTCGTATTATACGGGCAAGCGCGGCAGCACGATTACCGAGGCGACGCCGCTGGATCCGCACATCGCCCGCAGAAATCTCTACGCCCGCGCCAAAGCGCTTTCAGAAGCGGCCTTGACGCAGATGCATCGGGAGCGGAAGCTGCCTCTGGTGATTGTGCGGCCCGGCATCGTGATCGGCCGCGGAGGCAGCCCGTTCCATTGGGGCGTGGGCATGTGGTGGCACGATGCGGTTTGCCAGATCTGGGGCCAGGGCAACAACAAACTGCCGCTGGTGCTGGTGGAGGACGTGGCGAGTGGTTTGATTGCCGCGATCGACACGCCGTCGATCGAAGGCCGCAGCTTCAACCTCGTTGCCGATCAAAATACGAACGCGCAGGGCCTGAGCGCGCAGGAGTATCTCGATGAACTCGACCGCGTGGGTCACATGCGGATTCAGCGCTACGCCACTCCGATACTTCATTTTTATCTGCTCGACATGCTGAAGTGGATGGTGAAGGTTGCGGTGCGGCATCCGGAGCGGCAGATGCCCTCCTATCGCGATTGGAAGAGCCGCACCCAGCAGGCGCGCTTCGATTCGACGGCAGCGAAGATAGTTCTGGGATGGAAACCGGTGAGCGAGCAGGGCGAACTGGTGCGCAAGGGAATCGAGGAGCCGCTGCGCGAGTTCCTGCAGTAGAGCGATTCCAGAATAGGTGCAGTCGGTGTTTGTGATGCGATCATCCCCGGTCCCCAAAAGCGAGGGACCGGGGGCACCCCAAGTGGGTATAGCAGTGATGGAACGGCTCAAGATCGAAGAGAATCTACCAAGGGCAGGGGGGACTGACCCGCCCTCTGCGCGTTTCTTTCCACGCCTGTCGCAGCAAACGGAGGAGCGTCACGGCATCACGTGCACGCTGGCGGCGGCGCGGCGAGGGACTGAAGCGGTTGCGCAAAAAGCGCAGCGAGTAGAGGGCTTCTTCAAGCCAGCGTGCGAGCCACACCTTCGCGCCGTGGTGCTTGCGGTAGTAGAGCAGCATGGAACGCATGCGCCAGAGGACGACTTGGGTTTCATTCTCAGAAAAGACCTGTGCATCGACCTGGCGCGAGGACTCGCCGTGCAGGTGCGTGACGACGATATCAGGCCAATAACGCACGTGAAAGCCCGCATTCTTTACGCGGCGGCAGAGATCCACCTCCTCGCAATAGAGGAAGAACGCGGGATCAAAGAGGCCGCTTGCGACAAGCGCTTCGCGGCGCACGATCATGAAGGCGCCGGTGACCCAGTCGACTTCAGCCGGTTTGGCGGGATCGGCCCAGGTGCGTTCGGCGGCGCTGAAGAAGCGGGAACGGGGGAAGCGGGAGGCGAGTCCCGTGAGAACGAAGGCATCGCGCAGAATGGCGGGAAACATGCGCGCCGCCGGCTGCCAGGCGCCATCGCGGCCCACCAGCCGCGCACCGCCGACTCCTGCGGAAGGGTCGGCTTCAATGTGCGCGATGGCGCGGGCGAGCGCGCCGGAATGGAAAAAGGCGTCGGAGTTGAGCAGGACGAGGTAGCGTCCCTGCGCCATTTCGATGGCGCGGTTGTTGGCCACGCCAAAGCCAAGATTCACATCGCTGCGGATGAGGCGGACGGGAACGCCGGAAGCGGAAAACTCCGCGGCAACCATGTTGGCCGAGCCGTCGCGCGAAGCGTTGTCTACCACCAGAATCTCAGCCGACAGGCCTTCGGGAAGCCGGGCGCATTCCTCGCGCAACGAAGTGAGACACTCCCGTAGCAGATCGCGCGTGTTGAATGAGACCACGATGATGGAGGCTGTGCAATCGTAGCCCGGGCGGACAAGATCCGCTGCGCTTGCCGTCTGGGGTGCGCGGAATCCGGTGGGCTCGATCACGGTGCCTCAAGTATAGAGGGAGCGAAGGGGCAAGGGAGCGAAGGGGCAAGGGAGCGAGGGAGCAAGGGAGCGAGGGAGCAAGGGAACGAGGGAGCAAGGGAACGAGGGAACGAGGGAACGAGGGAACAAGAGAACGCCTGCTCTTTTGTGGCATGACTGTAACGCGAGTGGGGAACAGCCGCGCTGCGCGAAGAAGAATATGCTGGAAACTGGTGAGGTGCGGCGCATTTTCATCCCTCCAGTGCGGCGCAGGCACTTATCTTTGCGGCGTCAGGGAAGCCACAATGGAAATCCAGGTTCAAGAGGAAACCATCAGACAGATGAATGTTAAACACCGGACCTGGTTTTATGTCGTCTCGACAATTGTGGCATTGGCTGCGCTCTTCTCCTTTTATGTGGGTGTCAAGGAAGCCCTGGTGGGAGGCATGGATCTGCAGTGGAGTGGAGCCCACTTGCTGGCGCAGGGGCAGGATCCATGGAAGACCTTTCTGGAAGGAGATCCCCTGCATCAGATCTTGCTCGGCCAACAGCCGAACTACCTCGCTGAGTATTTTCTGTTGCTTTATCCGATGGGATGCATGAGTCTTCCGCATGCGGTCCTCTGCTGGTGCATGGTCAACCTGATTCTGCTTGGGTGCACGCTGTTTCTCGCGGGGCGCATGTTTCAACTTAGTGCAAGAGCGACGTTGCTTTTGACGCTGCTGACGATTAGTTCAACACCATTCAGGGTGGTAATGGCCAATGGACAGGCCAGTATCTTCATTCTGTTTGTGCTGACCGTCTTCTATTCCAGCCAGAGCATGTTTCTGCGGGGCCTGACTCTTGGTTTGAGCTATTCAAAATACAGCTTTACTCCCTTGATCGTGCTGGTGCAGTTGTTCAAGCGGCGTATTGCGCCGTTGGCGATCTCGTTAGTTCCGCCATTGCTGGGTATCCTGATTGCGATGGCAATGCTGCACGAAAGCTTCCCGGCCGTGGGAATAGGGCCATTTCTGACCGCTCGGGTTGCGATGGGGCCTGGATGGGCCGATATCATGACGCTGGTTGAAGCGATTCTGAAATCGGCAGGCGCCTCTTCGAAGTTAGCATTTGCGATTCCAGCAATCCTAGGACTTTGCTGCGCATTTTGCGCCGCCGTCTTCCTGGCCAAACTGAAATCGATCGAAGTCAATACGGAATTCGTGCTTGTTCTAGTCTTTACTCTGCTTTGCTTCAAGCATCTTATCTACGATTTTGTGGTTTTGCTGGTCCCGGTTGCAGCGCTGATCGCGAAGCCGTTGCGTCGCGCGCATATCATAACGCTGGCTTGCATCGGGTATTTCTGGTACGGAGAGACGGTGCTCCACAGGCTGCATTTCGAACAAGGGGTTTGGGTCTACCTGTGTAACTTCGCCGTTCTCACGACGCTGGCCGTGTTCTGCGTGCGCGCACTTGTGCCACCCTGCGAAGAACGCGCTTAGCGCAGTTTTGCATATGGCAGGGCGTGGAAGCCCCGATTTTATCAGCCTCCGGAATATCTGCATGAACCGCTCGATTCGCGCTGGAAGGAAGTGGCCTGGGATGCAAAGCAAAATCGGTATGTTGCGCACGGCGTTGGTTGCAGCGGCTCTGACGGGAGTTGCCGCGGTTTGCTGCGGGCAGGCGCAAGCGGCGGGTGACGCCGCGGAGGTAACGCATCTGCGCGTGACCAATCAAGTGATTCTCGCCGGCGTGACCCGACTGGGCATCGACCTGGGCGATCAGGACTTCTACGACTCCGGGCAAATGCTCAGGAATCTGATCTCGCGGAATCCTGAATTTGCGGGGATGATGTATCGCAGCATTTTTCACTGCCAAATGGGCGGGCCGGCGCGCTGCGTAGATATGCGGCAGGGAATTCAATTTCCGGCGGACTTCTGGAATGGCGCGAGCTACGAAGTGCTGATGGGTGCGGCAGCGGGACAGCGCGGGAGTGTGACCGGGAGCGGGGCGGGCGCAGGCGGATATGCTCTTGCCCTCGACTCCGGCGGCAGGGCGATTGGCGCGGGTGACTGGATGGTAGTGGAGAAGAACTTTCCAGACGATGCGGGCGCAGGTTGGTGGCCGGCGATGCATGGCGGCGCGCGGCTGGAGATCGAGCATGCGGATTTGCCGCCGGGCCTGCCGGTCGATCAGGCGCTTCGCATCGAGGCCTCCGGAGCGGGGCAATCGGCGGACATGAACGCGTTTTTCGATTCCACCGCGGGGCTGACATTTTTGCGCTTGCGCGGTCATTACCGGCTGAGCTTTTGGGCCAAGGCGATTCACGGGCCGGCCGTAATGCGCGTTAGCGTGGAGCGAGAGGTGGCAGGAGTGAGCCGCTATCTGGACGAGAGTATTCGGCTGACGCCCTTATGGACGCAGTACAAGGAAGAGTTCAACGCCAACGAGGTGAATCTGCCGCCGGGGACAGTGGGTGTGAGGTTCAGCGTAGCGGGAGGGTCGGCTCTGCTGGACGCAGCGGACCTGGAGAAGATGGGCGGCGATGCCTCGAACCATACGGTCTTCCGCGACGAAGTGTTGGAGACGCTGAAAGAGCTGCATCCCGGGGTATTGCGGCTGATGGAAGGCAGGGCCGGGCTGGGCAACTCGATCGACAATCTGCTCGCCCGCCCGATGGCTCGCGAGCGCGCCGGCTACCTGACCCGCTTCGAACGGGTGGAGGATATCGCGATCGGGATTCCCGAGTTTCTGGAACTCTGCCAGGAAGTGGGTGCTGATCCGTGGATCGTGGCGCCCACGGGGATGAACCTGGAAGACGCAGGGAAGCTGGCTCAGTACCTGGCCGGGCCGGAAACGACGCCCGGGGGCGCGCTGCGCATGGCTGCGGGCCGGCGCGAACCGTGGACCAGAGCATTCGGAACCATTCACATCGAGCTGGGCAATGAAACCTGGAATTCCTTATTCCAGGGCGAATCCATGGATCATCCTGCGGCATACGGGCGGTGGGCGAATGCAGTGTTTACGGCCTTCCGTGCTGCGGCCGGTGCCGATGCCGGCCGCTTCGATCTGGTGATCGGCACACAGGCCGATTACGCGGGGCGCGACATTGCTCTGCTGGCCGCGGCTCCACAGGCCAATTCAATGGCGATAGCTCCTTATCTGATGCGCAGCGTTTCCCAGTGGGCGAATGACGACGAACTTTATGGCCCACTGCTTGCGCAGCCCGAGCAAATGTCGCGCGAGGGAATCGTTGCCGAAGCGACGCGCTCGGCGGGCGGGCGGCAACTGGCCGTGTATGAAGTGAACCTGCACACCACGGGAGGAACGGCGCCGCAAGCCATTCTCGATCGATTCACTCCGTCGGCCGCGGCGGGGGTGGCCGTGGCCGGGCACATGCTGCGCATGATGCGGGATCACGGGGTCCGCGATGAGATGCTTTTCAGTTTGCCGCAGTACAGCTTCCGGCGCTCCGACGGCACGCTGGTGAAGTTGTGGGGAAGCGTGGTGGAGATGGGCGCCGACGGCCGCAAAAGGCCGCAGTTTCTTGCCGAAAGCCTGGCCAACCGGGCCATTCGCGGGAACCTGGTGAAGGTGGAGATCGCGGGTGAGAATCCCACGCACGACCAACCTCCGGGCAACGACGGCGTGAGCCTGCGCAATGTGCACGAGATCGATGCCTACGCCTTTCAGGACGGAACGCGGCACAGCCTCATCATTTTCAATTACGGCCTTCATGATGCGAGACGGATCCGCGTGGAGGCTGCGGGTCTTGCGCACGACGCCAACGCGACGCTCTCGCGGCTGGTGAGCTCCTCGCCGGGCGACACCAATGAGGGAACGATCAAGGTCCGGATCGAGGAGGAGCACCTCGCGGGAAGCGAGATTACGCTGGCTCCCTGCTCGATGGCGGTTCTGGAATGGACGGAATAGAATCGGCGGGACGAAAAGCGTATCATAGATAGCACCGGGCAGCTGCGATTTGAGCCTTGAAGTCCCCAAAATACATCAAAAGTAATCGGAAAATGGTTACCCGTTTGCGCGAATGATGAGTGCCTAAGGACGCATAACTTCCCGAGTACGTGTCCACCTTCGCGCCATTGTTCCTGTTGGTTCTAAAGGGTAGCTTCTAAGCATCAGGTCGCCCGCATTTATCGAACGTGTCAGGCGCTGATTTTGACGGAGTCAAGAGGATTGGCTCCCTTTCGGTGAACTCTGGAGGCCACGGCGCCAACGTGGCAGGGTTACGAGGGTTCGGTGGACCTCCGGAGATTTTTGCTTCCAGTTGCGGACACAAATAGGGCGCTGAAAAGAAGGAATAAGCCGTGAAAACAACGGCAATCGCATCCACTGCTTAGGCCTGGCGCGTGCATAAGCGGGGAACGGACCTTGAGATGAGAGACGGCCTGCAGCATCCGGTTGCAGTCATGGGATTGCCGATCAACAGCTTAACTGCGGACGAGGCAGTTGGCACACTGGAGCGCCTGATTCTGTCGGGTGGTACCCACCAGGTGTGCACATTGAACGTGGATATCTGGCTGAACGCGCTGGCGGATGCGCACCTGCATCGCATTGTTGCCGGATCGAGCCTGGTCTTCCCTGATGGAATGCCCCTGGTGTGGGCTTCGGGACTTTTGGGATGCCCATTGGCAGAGCGAGTGACCGGCGTGGACCTGGTGCCGAGGCTTGCCGAACTTTCAGCACGCAAGGGTTACAAGATTTTTCTGCTGGGCGCCAAGCCCGGCGTGGCCGATCGCGTAAGCCGGTTGCTCGAGCGCAATTATCCGGGGGTGCGGATTGTGGGCACGTTCGCTCCCGCCGAGGAGAACCTGATCCGGATGGATCACACGGAGATCCTGAGGCAGATTCACGCTGTGAGCCCGGACATTCTGCTGGTCGCATTCGGCAATCCGAAGCAGGAAAAGTGGATCTGGATGCACCGCAAGCGGCTGGGCGTTCCCCTTGCGATGGGCGTGGGCGGCAGCTTCGACATTCTGGTGGGCGATATGCGGCGGGCACCGCGCTGGATTCAGAAGTGCGGCCTGGAGTGGGCGATGCGTTTCCTGCAGGAACCGGTGCGGCTGGGCCCGCGGTACCTGCGCGATTTTTCTGGTCTGGCGCGGCGGTTGCCCATGGCCTTGTTGGCAGCCTGGTGCCAGCGGCCGTATCTGGGCCAATCCCGAGTGACCAAAGCTCCGACTCCCCAAGTGATGCATGTGAACGTTCACGGCCGGCTGGGGGCTGAGATCGCAGCGGCGGTGCAGGATGCCACCACGGCCAGCATAGTCAACGGCCTGGTGATGGTGGTCCATCTGCACTCGGTCAAGCAGGTGACGGCGGCGGGACTTGGAGTTCTTCTGGGCGCGCGCCGGCAATTGCTGGAGGCCGGACTTTCGCTTTCGCTGGCGGGACTGAACCTGAAAACGCGCTTTGTGCTCTACGCATGGAACCTTCAGCGGCTCTTCGACGAGTGGCAGCCGGCAATTTCGCGCGGCCGCCCGCTGGCGGCGGACGCTGCACCGCACATGCGGCTGGGGAGCGAGCAAGACGTAATCCCGGCGGAAACGCGCATTCGCGGATAGGGACATAAAACTTTCGTTGCTGCGTGGAACGGCAATTGGCTGCGGAGGGCAGAAAGACTGACAGCCCCAGAGGACGATCGGAAATGCCCTAAGGGCAAACAAGGGTGGAAACGACATGGCGGCGATCATTCTGATACCGGCGTTGGCCTGCTGGGCGGTCCTGGCCATGGGTTCGGCACGGAAGGCGCTGCTTTGGGTTTATTTGCCCGCGCTGCTTTTGCTGCCGCAGTACTACATTTTCCGCCTTCCTCATGTGCCCCCGATCACCTTTGCCGATGCCGCCATTCTGCCGCTGGGCATTGCCCTGGTGTTCAAAGAAATGCGGCGCTGGCGCTGGGCGTGGATGGATCTGTGGGTGTTGCTGTTCGCGGTGAGCGCGGGACTTTCGGAGGCGTTGAGCACGGAACTCGCAAATGGAGACTGGACGCAACTGTTTTCAGGCAACTTCGCGGTGTCGCAGCGGCTCGGCACTCAAATCGACAACGGCTGCATGATGTTCGTTGCGGGCGTTTTGACCATGGTGCTTCCCTACATGGCGGGTAAAGTGCTCATCGAGCGAGAACACGATGTGATGCGCAAGAAGTTCGTGGCGCGCATCGTGGTTTTGCTGGCCGCGGTTGCGGGATTGAGCATCTACGATTTCCTGACCGGACGCAGCTTATGGCAGAAGCTGGCCAAGCCTTTTCTGGGGGCGTATCAGAACGAGGTGTGGGAGCCGCAAATGCGCTGGGGATTCGGGCGCATTGCAGGACCCTACGGCCACGCGATTCTGGCCGGCATGGTTTTTCTGATCGGGCTGGTGTATTGTCTTTGGCTGCGCAGCGCCGATCGCAACTGGAGCTCGCGCCGCCTGATCGACGGCCTGCCCTTTACGGTAGGCGGCCTTTCGCTGGCAGCGATCGTGGCCGGATTGCTGATGACCCAGTCGCGCGGCCCGTGGATCGGTGTGGGATTGACGCTGATTTTTGCGCTGCTGACACGATACCTGCCGGTGGCGAAAGCGGCGATCGCGTTTGCGATCTTCTGCGTGGTGTTTACGGCAGGCGCCTTGTACTTCGCGAATCGGTATACGGAAAAGGAGATCAGCCAGGCCTCGACGGTAGAGCAGCGCACGGCAATTTATCGCCGCCAGTTACTCACCAATTACGCGCCGATTGTGATGCAGCGCAAGGCCTTTGGCTGGGGCATCACGACGGCTCCCGTGGTCAACGGGCAGACGTCGATCGACAACGAGTACCTGGCGCTTGCGGTGACGGATGGATTTACGGGGCTGGCGGTGTTTCTGGCCATTATCGCGGGAAGCGCGGCGAAACTGCTGCACATGATCGCCCAGCCCATCGCCAGCGAGGACCGGACACTGGCTTTTGCGCACCTGGCAATGCTGATTGGACTGATGACGACGCTCGCCACCGTTTACCTGGGTGAACAGGTGGTGATGCTGTTCTTTCTTTTTGCGGGGTGGGTGCAGGCCATGCACCCGGCGGTGGAGCGCGTGCCACTGGTAAATCCGCTTGCGCCGCAGATAGGTTTCCGGCGCGTGCTGGTTTAAGGCACGCGCAATACGTTTGTCCGGAGCTAGTTGCCGGGCGGAGATGAAATGAACGGATTGGCCATCGAGGCCAGTCGAAGCAGGGAATGGAGACGGTCGAGGCGTTGATTTTCGAAAGCACAATCTTGACGGAAGGGCTGGCGGCGGCGATGGCGGTGCTGACCGCGCCGCTGCTTGCCGATCTGGCCGTATGCATTGCGGGCAACCTGCGCCGCGAGCGAAAAGCGGATGCGGCGAAGGTGCGGGAGATTCGCCTCGCGGTGGTGGTGCCGGCTCACGATGAGGAAGCGATGATCGCGCGGACGGTGCGATCGCTGCTCGAAGCGGGCTGCGTGCCAAGCGCTTCGCGCACAGCGGAATATACTGCTGCGACGGCCTGGCAGGTTCCCGTCGTCGTGGTGGCGCACAACTGCACGGACAAGACCGCGGCGGTGGCTGCGGGAGCCGGAGCGCGCGTGGTGGAACTGAATCATGTGATGATGCGCGGCAAAGGCGTGGCGCTTCGCTGCGGCTTTGAGGCGGCGCGCGCCGCCGGCGCCAATGCATTTCTGGTGGTGGATGCCGACTCCGTGGCGAGCTCCAATCTGATCGCGGCCACGAGGACTGTTCTGGAGCGCGGAGCCGCGGCGGCGCAATGCCGCTACGAGCTCGAGCTGCCTTCGTCGCGGCCGGCTACCTCGCTGGAGCGGCTGCGCGTACTGGCGTTCAGAGGCATCAACGTGTTGCGGGCCCGGGGACGCGCCGGCCTGGGATTTTCCGCGGGAGTTTTTGGCAACGGCTTCGCGGTAACAGACGAGACCATCGAGCAGGTGCCCTTCACGGTGGACAGCATCTGCGAAGACCTGGAGTACCACGTGCAACTGGTGATGTCGCGACTGCGCGTGGCATGGGTGGAAGAGGCGTACGTTCACGCCCCGCTGGCCCCGGTCCGTTCCGCACAGGCTTCGCAGGAAGCGCGCTGGGAGGGCGGACGGATGCACGTAGCCGCGCGGGCCACGGGCAGGTTGCTGGGGGCCATCGCGCGCGGCAACTGGCGCGCCTTCGAGATGCTTGCCGAGGTCTGGAGCCTGCCGATTTCGCGTGGCGTTCTGGCCCTGATTCTGGCGGCGTGTTTGCCGGTGCACTGGCTGCACGGGTTTGCCATTGCGGGTGCGGTACTGGTGCTCGCCTATGTGCTGGAAACGGTTTTCCTGGGCGAAAACCCCTGGCGCGACTTTGTCGCACTGGCCGGCGCGCCGCTGCACATTCTTTGGAAACTGGCCATTACGCCCCAGGTCCTGCGCCAGTCGCGCGGGGGCACGGAGTGGGCCCGGACGCAACGGGAGGCGCAAACGCCATGACCGAAATACTGTTGATTCCCGATACGCCCGATAAGGAAGTGGACTGGACGGTGGATCCGGACGCGGGCCGCGAACTGGCTGCCGCCAGCGCCACCGCGGATGGGTCATTGTCCGCGGGGTCGAGCGCGACGCCCGCGTTCCTGCATGAAGTGAATCGTCACTTTAGCCGCAATGTCCTGACCACCATCCTGTGCCGCGTGGTCAACATGGTGCGCGGCGTGGTGCTGGTGCCCTTTCTGCTTTACCACCTGGGACTGGAGGCCTACGGCATCTGGACCACGATTTTCATTCTGGTTTCCTATGTCGGTATCACGACCCTCGGCCTTTCCAGTGTCTACGTCAAATACGCCGCCGAGTTTCACGCCCGCCGCGAGTACGATCGGGTCAACTCGCTGCTTTCCACGGGGCTGGCCATTACCGTTCCTCTCTGCAGCGCCATCTTCCTCGGATTCCTGTTCGGATGGAAGTGGTTCGCGCCGTTGCTGCATCTGCCGCCGGCCCACGCCGCCGACGGCAAAGAGGCCGTGCTGATCGTGCTGGGCATCTTCTTGTCGGCGATTGCGCTCGACGGCTTCGGCGACATCCTGGCCGGTACACAGCAGATCGCGGCCACGCAATGGTTCCTGATCATGGGCATCGTTGCGGAGTTCGCGGCCATCCTTTGGCTGGTGGGCGCGGGACGCGGCATCCGGGGATTGGCCGAGGCCTACCTGGTCCGCGTTCTTTTCTCAGACGGGCTGACGATCTGGTGGACGTGGAAGAAGCTGAAATGGCTGCGCATCTCGCCGCGGCTGGTGCGGCGCGAATCCATTCGCTACGTTTTGCACTTCGGCGGGCTGGTGCAGTTCCAGAGCATGCTGTCGATGTTTCTCGCATCCGTGGAGCGCGTGGCCGGACTCATGCTCATTGGCTCCGCCGCGGCGGGGCTGCTTGATGTGGCCAAGAAATGGCCCACATCGTTTTCCACGGTGCCGATGGCGTTCTTTGGGGCGCTGTTGCCGGCCGCGTCGCACGTGGACGCTGCCTCCAGCGAGACGAACCGGATGGGGAACCTGCGTACGCTCTACCTGAGCAGCGCGCGCTACTCGAACCTGTGCACTTCAGCTTTTGTCGCCATGTTTTCGTTCTTTGCCGGGCCTGTTTTGCACGTTTGGCTGGGCTCCCAGTTCCCCATGCACCAAAGGGTAATCGCCCTGTTTGTGGTATTCAATTTGGCTATGCAGTTTCATATGCTTACAGGACCGGGCACCGCAATGTTTCGTGGCATGGGCAGGGTCTATGAAGAATTTACCTACTCCATTCCTAATCTGATCCTGCTCGGCATCACTGTACCGGCGGCGCGTTGGATTCAAGGCCGCTGGACGCCGTACGGAATCGGCGTTGCCGTTGCCCTGGCCACAGCGGGTTCCGCCTGCGTGCTCATGGGCCGGGTGCTCTTTGTGCTGCATCTGCCGCTCACGCGCTTTTTGCGCGTGGCGATTGTTCCGGGACTTGCGCCGTATGTGATCGCAGGCACCATGGCCTGGCCGGTGACGCAACTGGTGGCCATGACGAATCGCTGGCAGGGGGCGGGCGTGCTGCTGGCGGCAGGGATTTTGTACACAGCGTGTTCGATCGCAGTATTGAATCTGTGGGTGTTGACGGACGCGGAGAAGCAAAAGGAATTCAGGTTGTACCGTCGGGGTCTGGGAATGCTCCGGGGCAGGGAGGCAACGGCATGAAACGCCGGATGTACATCGCAGCTCTTCTTCCATTGGCGATTGCGGGGCTGGCCGCGGCGCAAGCGCCGGCGAGCGCCGATCCGCAGGTTCCGGGTCAGGACACCACGATGCCGGCCAGCGGACCGGTGTTGAAGCCCAATCCGCTGGAAGCTCTGCGCAACTTTGAGCCCGCTGCCGACGAAGCGTACCGGCTGGGCAAAGGCGACGAGATCACCGTGAGTGTTGCCGGGCGTCCCGATCTGGAAGCCAAGCTCGTGGTGGGACCGGACGGCTGCGTCACGCTGCCCCTGGCAGGCGACATCAAACTGGACGGGATGACGCGGCCTGAAGCGGGCAAGGCGATTGAAGCGGCGCTTAGCAGTTACTACGACAACCTCTCCGTGCAGGTGACGGTGACGAAATACACTTCGAATCGGGTGCTGGTGCTGGGCGCGGTGGCCACGCCGGGAGAAGTTACGTTTGAAGGCACACCCACGCTGCTGGAAGCGCTGACGCGCAGTGGCCTGACTACCGGATCCGTCCCGAACGGGCAAACCAGAACTGCGTTGATTCCCGAGCGCTGCGCAATTTACCGCGGCAGCGACCAGGTGGTGTGGGTGCAGCTTAGGGAACTGGTGGAGTCGGGCAATACGCTGGCCGATCTGCGGCTGCGCCGCGACGACGTAGTTTATGTGCCCAGCCTCTCGGAGCAGTTTGTTTCGGTGCTGGGCCAGGTGCAGCATCCGGGCGCGGTTCCAGTCACCAGCAGTTCCACGCTGGCCGGGGTGATCGCCGAGGCCGGCGGGCTAACGGATGATGCGGGCAACAACGCGCACATTCAGATTGTGGATCCGAACACCGGAACCTCACGGGTGCTGACATTCAAGGATGCTTTGAATCCTGTGAGATCGCGTGAAGTGGTTTTGAAACCGGGCGAAATCGTCTTTGTTCCCAAGACAGGCTTTGCGCGCGCCACATACATGATTCAAAAACTGAGCCCGCTGATGCAGCTCAGCACACTGGCGTACCTAGGAGCGGTGCTATGAACCGGACATTCGAGCCCCATTCGCTTGCCAATGCGCCCCGTCTTACGAACGGCACGGCCCCTGTGCCCGCCATTGCGCACGGCCTGACATCCGACCAGGCGATCTTCCGTTTCGACCTCAAGCGCAGCCTGCGGATGCATCGCCGCCTGGCGCTGGGGTTCGCCCTGGCGGGCGTGGTGCTGGCTGCGGTGTATGCGGCGCGGAATTGGTCGGTGTATACGGCGCATTGCCTGGTCTACGTTCAGCCCACGCCGTCGGCGGTGCTCGAACAAGGGGGCACGCACTGGCCGTATAACTACGACCCCGCCACCTACGACTCCTATATCGAGCAGCAGATGCTGAGCATGACAAGCCCCGATGTGCTTGCCGGCGCGCTCCACAAGCTGAACCCTGGCGCGTGGCAAGAGAGCGGCGAAAGCGAACAGAGCGCGGTGGAACGAATGAAGGGCGCGGTGGAAGTGGCGCGCGTGGAAACCAGCTACAACGTCACCATCACGGCACATGCGACGAACGCGGATGCGGCCGCGGCCCTGGCCAACGCCGTGGCGGCGAGCTATATCGAGAACACTTCGCACCAGCAAAGGGCCAGCGATGCCGAACGGCTGACCATGCTCAGGGAAGAGCGGGAGCGCATCAAGAAGGAGTTGGATGACGATCGTACGGAGCAAGCTGCGCTGAACGCGAAATTGGGCGTGGCGGCCATCGGGCCCGAGGCTCCCGAACACTACGACAGTGACATCGGCCAGATTCACGATGCGCTGGTGAAGGCGCGTACCGATCACGACGAGGCTGCTGCGCGTCTGACTTCGATGAATGCGGGCAGTGGCGCTTCTTCGACGGCGCTGAACGACGCAGCCGAAACGTTGATCGCGTCAGACCCGGGCCTGGCAAGCCTGAAGGCAGGCTTGGAGGCGCGGCGCGCGGCGCTGGTTTCGCATATGTCGGGCAAGACGCCGGACAATCCCCAATACAAACAGGATCAGGAGGAGCTGGCAAAAATCGACGCCGCGCTCGAAACCAAGACGCAGGAACTGCGCGCCAAGGCGGCCACACGCATCGAGCAGCAGTTGCGCACCGATCTGGACCGCACTTCCAGCCTGGAGGCGCGCCTGAACGGGGAATTGGCACAGATGACCAGTGCCGCGGCCGGCGCCACGCCGAAACTGCAGCGCTCGGCCGATCTTGCCAGCGACATCACCCGGCTGCAGACCCGTTTCAACACGGTGGACGAGCAACTGCAGAACCAGACGCTGGAGGACAGCGCTCCAGGCACGGCCAACCTGGCCGAGGCTGCGGTTCCTCCGACGCATGCTGCGATTGCGGGAGTCATCCGCAACGCGTTCGTGCTGCTGTTTGGGTTTATCGCGCTCGGCCTGGCAGCTGCGATTGTCGCGCACAAGATGGACCCGCACGTCTACGTCGCTGCGGACGTCGAGCGACTTCTGGGTTACGGGCCGATGGCGCAGTTGCCGGACTTCGACGAGGTATCAGACGAGGCGGCCGAGGAGCATTTGCTGCGGCTGGCCACGGGCATCGAATTTGCGTGCAAAGATGGGCAACTGACGAGCTGCGTGTTCACCGGGACGGGCCCCGGGGTGGGCGTGACCACGATTGCCACGCGCGTGAGAGAGATGCTGGGAGTGCTGGGCAAAGAGGCCGTGCTGGTGGATGCCGCGGGGCCTGTGCCTGCGGAACATCGGACGGGGACGGAGCTGCAACGGAGTACGCGGGCAACGTCGCTGACGTCGCAGACCGTCGAAGGCACCGCATCCGTATGCGAGGGCCTGATGCTGACCGATACCGCGCCGCTGGCGGTTTCAGCAGAGGCGGAGTACATGGCGCGGCGGGCCGATTGCACGATCCTGGTGATGGAGTCAGGCGTGACCACGCGCGCACAACTTCACGCTGCTGCCAACAGCCTGCAACGCCTGAACGCCGCGGCGGTGGGCTTCGTGTTGAACCGCGTGAGCCTGGCCAATGCCGACGAAGATTTCCGGAATTCCGTATGCGAAGTGGAGAGACATCTGCGCGTGCAGGGACGGACTGCGGCACGGACGGTCAAGCAAGGTCCCCGCATGGCGCCTGAAGCGACGCACGCCAGCCCCGTGCGGGAGATTCCCGTACTGGCAAAGGGCTCTGCCGCTGCAACCATGTTTGCAACTCCGGCTGCGGCGCCGGCACGTCGGGCCGCGCGGGAACGGGCCGTGCCAGAGCGCGCCGCCGTTGCGCCGACGCCGCTCCCTGAGCCTGCGCCCATTTTGGTTGCAGAGAATCGGGAAGCACAACCCTTGCCGCAAGCCGCGCCGCCAGCCCCAGCCGCCGTGCGGGATATTGATCCGGTTTCTCTCTGGTTTGCGGGGAGCGCATCGCAGCCCGCGCCAAAGGCCGCCGCAGTGCCCATGCCGGAACGCGAGCCTGACGTGCCCACCGCCTTCATACCTTCCGGTGTGCCTGTTTCGATCCCCTCCGGCGTAATCGACAAGCACGAGGCGCAACCCAGCAAGCTGCAGACTATGCCGGTGATCCGGGCAATTCCGCGGGAAGTGGACCCGGTATCGATGCCGGTTGCAATGCCCGCTGCAGTGGCTGTACCCAAGCCTGCGCCCAAGCCGCCCAGTCTTATGATCGAGGAGCCGAAGCCACAACCCGTGTCGTGGACGGTGACGCCGCCTGCCCAGCAACAGGGGCAGGAGACTCCGTGGTGGCTGACGGAAGCGCCCACGCATGCGGATCAAACGATTGCGCTGCCGCGCGCACCCCGCGTGGGCACGTGGCATTCGGCGGTTGGGGACGGCGGACCCAATCCTGCTGTAGCGGAAGTGCGCGAGGAGGTAGAGGCTGCGCACGAAGCGCCGACGCGGCTGAGCGGGTTGAAAGGCCTGCTTTTCTCCCTGGGAGTCAAGGATCTCAGCCCGAAAAAGGATTCCGAACGAAACGGTAATGGCAATGGCAACGGGAACGGCACCCATGCGTTTGCGGCTCCGGTTGATCCCGAGCAAACCATTGCGCTAGAGGCATTGGCGCCCTTGCCGGAACCTGAACCCGTAGCGGTCAAAAGGGAAGAAAAGGCATCGCGCAGTGCTCTGCCACGCTGGGTGACGGCGGAGCCCGAGTTCCTGCCTCCGCCCGTGGAAGAGACCAACAAAGGCAAAGAATCACGTTGGAATCTTGGAAGTTACGGGAATAGCTCGGAGGACATCCAGATTCTGCCGGCCAAGCGCGGACAGTACAAGCGCTGAACGCGGAGGCCGCGCATAGCAACTTCGCCGCCGCCGGCAAACTTGCGGGGACGTCAACCGCTCTCGGGTCCTGGTTCGGGGGCAATCAGAATCAGTGGCCTTCAGCGATCAGTGTCCACCATCGCGCAAGAGTTAGAAGCGGTCGATACTTGAGAATCAACGGTTCGTTTTCTTGGATCAGATGGTCCATCGACTCGTTCTCGTTCATCATGGCCCGTCCGATATGGCTCTCGGCCTTCGTGAGGGCATCCTCGGGAAAAGCCGGATACTGCGCATGAAATTGAGCGAATGTCTCTGCATCGGGACTTGCGGATAGTTGTTGAATTTCAGCGCGGATACGGTCGATTTTGGATCCATCATCGAGGCTGTCGTCGGCAAGGATCGGCTCGGCTGAGCGCTTGATTCGCAGGCGCTGCACCTTGGCGCCGAACGCGCATGCCGCCATTTCCGCCGCAAACCGCGCGTCTCCCTCGTAGGAGCCATCGGCAAAAAGTACCGATTGAAGGATCAAGTATTGCGGTTGCGGATCCTCGACAAACGTCCCATTGACTGGCTTTCCGGAGTGAGGCACTCCTATGCGTGCCTGATAACTGGAATCGGGCGCAATCAACACAGGGAGTCCTCCCTTGTCTTCTTCCATGCCGTCTCCTGATTCCGTCTCTTCGGAACTTCCGACTCTAAACGCATTAACGTCCTTGCTGGACAAGTTATGCAGGGTCAGGGTGCCGAAGGTTCTATCGAAAGGCGCATATTCCAACTGAACAGATGGCGCATCACTGCGCGTCAGCGGGCGGTAGGGAGATTCCGGCTGAGCGGTGACGATGCGGAGCGTCACCGGTTCGAGACCGACTTGTTCCATTTCCGGGAAGGCAACAGAATCGTTCAGTTTTCCCGAGTGTGTTGCCAGAGTCTGGCGGCGGAGCTTTTCGAGAGAACCAGGGGTATTTTGCAGGTCGAATGCGCCATAGAAGACGGTTGCCGCAATAAGTACGGAGTCTCCCTCTACCTTGTATTCCATCCTGAGCGCCGATGGCTCGTCTGTTCCGGCGGGGGCGTTTGTTAAGCGATGGAGGCTGTTGCCATAGAACAAAGACGAGATGATGGAACGATTCGCATCTGGGATCGTCACATATTCTGGAGGACCGAGCCCGTCCGCGCTGCGAATCTCGACAGCGAACCTGCCATTGTCGGTTGGCGGTTGCGCCGCACTCACGCCCATGAATGCATAACCGAAAGCGAACGCCCACAAGTATCTGAGGCATCTGGCTGCCATATTCGGCTCCCAAAACGATTTTGGGGCCTATTATAGGCACAATCAGACAAAAAGACAGTGACATCGCGGGCTCGAGAAGCGTAGATTTTCTGAGCGCAGTTCGAGCGGAGTTGCTGAGATGCCGGCAGTCAACCATCTCGGGCTTATCGCCGGCAGACCGGAGATTTCCACTTCATTCACATCCGGCCCGCCTCCGGGGTGGGTTTTGCATCGGCAGGGCCGCGACGATAATATATCGGCAAGCGCCGCGCGAGGCCTTCGAAAAGCGACGGAGCGTTCCCCGCAAGAATCGAAAGAGCAGTTTCCGCTGGCCAGCGACCCCAGGCAAACTTTGAAACCGGAGTAACTACGATGCCGGAAGCGGTCGATCCCAAGGCAAGTGAAGCCCCATCGAATTCGATTACCAGACGCCGATTCATTCTGGGCGTGATTGCCGGAGGCGCCGTGGTGGGCGCGGCCAGCTACCGGATACTTGCGCCGGGACGCGGGCGGAGCTTCGGCGGGGAACGGCTGATCACGCTGAATGTGAACGGCCAGCCGCGGCGCGTGGAAGTGATGAAGCAGGAAACTCTGGCCTGGACGCTGCGCTACAAGCTGGGACTGACTGGCACCAAGCTGGGCTGCGACCGCGCGGAGTGCGGAGCGTGCACGGTGCTGATCGACGACGTGCCGCACTATAGCTGCTCCGTGCTGACCAACACGGTACGGGGGCGCAAGGTGACCACGATCGAGGGCCTGGCGGCGGACGATGGCACGCTGCACCCGGTGCAGCAGGCGGTGGTGGACGCGCAGGGCTTCCAGTGCGCGTTCTGCATGTCGGGGTTCATCATGGCGACGGTTGGGTATCTGAAGACGCATCCCTCTCCCACGCGGACGGAGCTGGCGCACGGCATCAGCGGCAATCTTTGCCGGTGCCAGGACTACAACAAGATTCTGGACGCGATGATGCTGGGCGCGGAAAACATGCGAAATGGCGTGCCTGCCGCGCAGAAAGCGAGGTCCTGAGCCATGGCGGACACACCGCAAGAAAGCGCGATGAAGGCCGAGCTGGAAAAACCGCGCCCGTACGGCACGGGATACAAGCTGATCGGCAGAGACTACAAGACGCCGGACATGGTGGCCAAGGTGACGGGGCGGTCGAAGTATGCCGAGGATTTTCGCGCGGA